>Ga0209006_10006484_pt1 | contig 10579 bp, 7 predicted proteins | sample JacPin_JW_Ref_O2_FD_188567 | JGI IMG/M metagenome (GOLD analysis project Ga0209006, IMG submission 188567) | Forest soil microbial communities from Algoma, Ontario, Canada - Jack Pine, Ontario site 1_JW_Ref_O2 (SPAdes) (version 2) | ecosystem: Environmental > Terrestrial > Soil > Boreal... | reverse complement strand
CCCGTGGCGTGCACGATGGCAAGATGCTTCTCCTTCCAAAGCGGTTCAAAGGAGGCCATCGCAGGATGCAATCCGAAAAAGCCGTCGAGATCCAGTACAGATTTCCTGGGGATGTTGATAGTCGGACGCATGGCGTAGTAACTGGGTTCGCCATGTGGCACGACGATGTTGAGACCGTCGGCCGCTCCGCGTTGAAAGATGACGACCAGACGCTTGTTGCGGATGCCGGGATCAGCCGCGCCGAAAGCGGCGCGGGCGAGGAAGCTCGGAAGCGCGGCGGTGCCGACTGCGGCTAGGGCGCCATTGCGTAGAAAAATGCGTCTTGTGATCGACATAAGAAACCAGCTTCCAGCCTTCAGCGATCGGCTCAAGCCTGAGAGCTGATGGCTGACGGCTATCTTCTCTGAAACTCCGGCGAACCTAAAATCAATCCCGTGATCGCAGCCACATTTGGCGCACGCTTCGGATCATCGAGGCGGCGCTGGCTGATCGCGGGATCTTCCAGTTGCTTGCTGATAGTGTCGTGCGTTTGCTTCGAGATGTCACCCGCCAACAGCGCATTCTCGAGCTTTGTCAGCATTTGTTGCGGGTCGGCCTGTGCCCGCGATGAAGTCTGCGTCGCCGGATCAGATGACAGATTCGACGGATCGACCGTGATTCCCCGTACTTTGCCGTTCGCCAGGCCAAGCGCAAAATTCATTCGTCCCAAGAGAGCCGACGAGTTCACCCAAGAGTCGGCTTTCATCGAGTATCCGGTCGGCGGCTGCATGCCGTAAAGCATCATCCCCATGTTATTCAGCGTGCCCACCAACGTGCGTGTGTCGTCAACTTCCGCGCCACTCACACGGACGGCGGAAACTACAAATTCAAGAGGGGTTTTGACTTTGGCGCGATAAGCTACCGGCGACCAGAACTCGGGTGACTTGAACATGGTGCGCAGCACTTCTCGAATGTCGCCGTCTTTCGTCAGAAAGGTTTCGGTCATACGATCTACCAATGCGGGCGGTGGATCGTCGGATACAAAGCGCATGGCCAGTTTTTGAGAAACGAAATGCGCTGTTTTTGGACTTTGCGCCAGCAGATGCAGGACTTCGAGTCCTTCGTTCTCGCCATTTTGTTTAATGCGATGTCCGAGGATAATCTTGTCTCCGGGCTCGTGCATGCGGGGTTCGAAACGGAAGTCCCCGCCCTTTTTGGGCGCTTCGAGCGTCCATCCAGTGAAAACCCTGGCTACTTCTGTGACGTCTTTCTGCGAGTAGCCGCCGTTCACGCTCAAAGTGTGTAGTTCCATCAGTTCGCGGCCGTAATTTTCGTTCAGGCCGCTGGCCTTCTTGGTACGCGGACGACCCGGGGAACCGTAGCCGCGATGTGTGATGCCGAGCGCGATCTCGGAGTTCGGGCCGACGCTCAGCCAATTGTCGAGATAGAACATCATCGCCGGACTTTTTGCAGTTGCGACCAGCAAGTCCTCGAATTTTCCCAGGACATGCGGACGGATCGCATCGCGTTCATAGCTGGTCGTCAAATAGCGATCGGCGCCCTTGTTGATGAATACATTGAAGTGGTTGATCCAGAAATCGGTCATTACTTCGTTGAGTTGTCGCTCGCTGTAAATAGCACGGAGCAGCTTGGCCTGCATTAGTTCGTTGACCACGACCTGCTCGGGATTGTTGAGCGCCATCACGGTTTCTTTTTGCTTCGCGTTCATCCCGTCCATAAGGGCGTCGCCTTTGGCGCCTTTGTTGGTGGTGGCGAGCGCGCGGCGATCCTCGGGCGACATTTGCAAAATTTCTTTCATGCGCTCGTCAGGGGATAGATCGAGAAGTTCCTGTGTCTTCTGATTTGCGACATGGCGTTCTTCTCGGCGACGCATTTGGTCGGCGGTCGGAGTGCCTGCGGAGACGGAGCAATCACCATCTCGGCACGAGCCCATGTCAGTTTGCGGATCTTCCTGTGATGCGTCGCCTTTTGGCGCTTTGCCGGCGTCTGCTTTCTTCTCTTGTTTGTCTTCGTAGCGTTGGAGCTGCGCCTCATATACCGCGCGCTTCACGGGATCACGCGGCAACGACGCTTTTCCGTCTGCAATTTGCTTGATTACCTGGTTGGGCGGAAAGTTCTCGATGATTTCTTTCGTGTCCATTCGCAGAGTACGGAATGGCCCCAGTCTGGCTTCAAGTGCCGAGTCATCGATTTTGTCGGGGTGCAGTTGGAGTTCGATCCACTTATCGACACCCATTTGCGCCACGCGATCGACGTCACCGGGGCGCGGGCCAAAGGCAAGGCGGTTCAAGGCGTGGGCGGCGCGTTTTTGGGCGTCTATCGGGCCGCTGGCGCTTTTGTCTTTTTTTCGACCGAGAGCGGACTGTGTCCCGAGAGCAGCCGCCGCCAGGAAAACGGCAGTGAGGAGTGCACGGTGTCGGCGCAAGAGAACGATCATTTCGGTTGGCCGTCGAAGCCGGCCCTGGGTACAGAGAATCCCTACCAGGAAAGAACCCGAATCGCAGGAAAAGTTGCTGGGCACGAAACGTCTCGAAGGGCCGGTTCAGCCCTTTAGTTGGGCGACGTAGGCTTTACCGCTCTGTGACTTACGGGCGGTGCTCTCGACAAACTTCAGGAATTCGCGCAAGTGCTCTTTTTCTGAGAGTTCCGCTTGCGAAAATTTAACTCGGACGCCGTAAGAAGGCGCGCTCCGGGTTACGACGCCATTAATGATAACGCCCTTGACCCAGATCTTGCCGCTGGCGACCCACAAGCCAATTTTAAGCACCTTACCGGCTGGGACAGCGATTGCGGTCTCAACCAGGCAACCTCCGCGGCCCACATTGGCCAGATTTCCCCAGACCGGCTCCTGTTCGCCTTCGACGTGGATCTCCACCGCGACATAGCACTTGATCCGCTGAAAACGGCGTCGGTCGGAGAGTTCTTGAGGAGTAAAAATATCGGGCTCGAATGGAGGCGCTTCATCCACGGGCTCGGGACGGTGCAGCACTGCTGGTGGCGTTGGCGGCGTCGCCGTGGCGGGTTTCTCTTGCTTGGCTTCGCGCGCTTTTATGGCAGCGTCTTTTATTTCGCGCATGGCGCGCAAGAGCGCAGCCTCGCGCTGATCCGCAGGTACTTCGCGATAAGTTTGCAGCAACTTGCCGAGATGACTCACCAAATCGGGATCGGTGAGCAGATGTGTCCAGTCCGAACCCTTGGGCGGCAGTTTCGTGGCTTCGCTCATACGTACGACTTCCCGTGCGCGCGGTTTGAGTCGCCGGGAAGTGCTTGACTCCCCCCTAGATTGAACTGTGGGAGCAGGTTACACAAGATGACCAAGGTCACAGCGGCTTTCGAGCGCGGCCTGAATTCCTGCGGACGGCGGTCTTTTTGATTAACCCATGAACTATTTGCATCGCACCCGTACCAAAAAGAATCCAAAAGACTTATTATTTTGCTCTTGCAAGGAGAGAACCCAGGCTTCATGGCTTTTTCTAAGCTTCTCAGTGTCGAATCACGGCGATCCCCCGCGTCGCGAATTGCTTTGTTTGCCGGGACATTTGCCGGGACATGTGTCGCATCGACGATCCTGCCGATAGTCTTGCTCTCATCGGTAGGTGTGGCCCAAAATTCCTCCTCCGATTCAGGTTCAAGCAGCACAAGCGTGCAAGCGTCAAGTTCGCAGGCGGGAATCCCGTCTCTCGGTCAAAGTTCGGCCCAGAATCCGGTGTTTGGCAGTGTGCCGGAGGCTAAGGCCACTCCCGGAGTGTTGTCGCTTACGTTCAGCGACGCGATTGAGCGCGCATTGCGACAAAATCTGGCGGGGCTGCTGTCGCAATACAACACGATTGAAGCGCGAGGAGAGAAATGGCAGAAACTCAGCGACCTGCTGCCGAACGTCAACGGCGACGCGACCGAGGTTGCGCAGAAGGAGAGTCTGGCCGCGCTCGGCTTCGCGAAACTGGGAGGCAGCAGTAGTCCGTTCGGCAATGTTCCGCCGGTGATTGGCCCGTTCTCGTACTTTGATGTCCGTGCCTCAGCGACGCAGCGTGTCTTCGATTGGAAGTCGATTCAGAAATACCGTTCTTCTACGATCGGCGAAAATGTTGCCCAACACAATCTGAAAGACGCGCGCGACCTGGTCGTGCTCGCGACCGGCAACGCCTATTTACAGGCGATCGCCGGGTCGGCGCGAGTAGAAACGGCGCAGGCACAGGTTGAAACCGCTCAGGCTCTTTATAAGAAGGCGTTGGCGCAACAACAAGCCGGGGTCGCGCCTGCGATCGACACGCTCCGCGCGCAGGTCGAGTATCAGACCCGCCAGCAACAATTGATCGCGGCGACCAACGACTTCGCAAAACAAAAGATCTCTTTGTCACGGGTGATTGGGCTGGCGTCGGGTCAGCTGTTTGAACTGGCGGAAAAGTCTCCGTACGAACCGTTCCCGATCCCCGATCTGGACGCGAGTTTGCAGCGTGCTTACTCCTTCCGCTCCGATTACAAATCGGCGCATGACCGGCTGGTTGCTGCTCAACTGGAACGTAGCGCTGCGATTGCCGGGTATTTTCCGACAGTTGATGTGGCGGCGAATTTCGGTGAAATCGGCCCGGCTCCCGGAAGCGTGTTGCCCACCTACGCAGTCTCGGGCACGTTGAATATTCCGATTTTCCAGGGTGGCAAGGTGCATGGAGATGTGCTCAAAGCGGATGCCACGTTGCGGCAGGCGCAGGCGCAACTGGCCGACCTGCGAGCCCAGATTGAGCAGGACATCCGCAACGCCCTGCTCGATCTGAAGTCGTCTGCCGATCAGGTGGAAGTCGCCCAGAGTTCGGTGAATCTCGCCGAGGAGGCGCTGACCCAGTCGCAGGATCGTTTCTCCGCCGGCGTAACTGACAATCTTGAGGTGGTGCAGGCACAGGAGGCGGTGGCGTCGGCGCACGAGAATTTAATCTCCAGCCTTTACATGCACAATCTCGCGAAGGTGTCCTATGCCCGCGCGCTTGGCCGCGCCGAAGAGGGCGTGCGCGAATACCTGAAAGGGAAAAAGTAGCCCGAGATCATTAACCGGGACGCTCAGAAGAGGTACGTTAAAAATTATGGACCAACCTAGCGGTGTAGTTACCGAAAATAAACCGCAATCGGAAGCGCGTGCGTCACAGCCGCCGCAGCAGAATTCTCCGCCTCAACCGGCAGCCGCGCGTGATGGCGAAGCGGGATATCAACGCAGATCCGCGTTCCTCGGTAATCCGCGCACCAAGTGGGCGCTGGTGTTCGTTGGTCTTCTGATTCTGGTGGGTGTTTTTTTCTTATGGCGCTATCTCGCCAGTTACGAATCCACGGATGATGCGCAGGTCGACGGCCATGTGAATTCCGTGAGCGCACGCGTGAGCGGTCACGTGCTCAAGCTGAATGTGGAAGACAATCAGTACGTCGAGAAGGGAACCGTCCTGGTCGAAATCGATCCGGCGGACTATCAGGTGGCGGTGGCGCAGGCGCGAGCGGAGTATGCCGACGCCGAGGCGCAGGCGGAGGCAGCTGGCATCAATGTCCCAATCAACGATGTGAGCACGGCGAGCCAGGTAAGCGGCGCGCAAAGTGGCGTCAGCAACGCGCAGGCCGGAATCGCCGGTGCCCGTCAGCAATTTGAAGCCGCGAAGTCACAGATCGCCGAAGCTGAAGCAAACAACGTCAAAGCGCAGAACGATCTGGTCCGCTACAAACAATTGATCGATAAACAGGAAATTTCACAACAGCAGTATGACCAAGCCATCGCCTCGGCCCAATCGAGCGCCGCAACTCTAAGGGCGGCGCGTTCGAATGCGGATGCATTCGCAGCCCAGGTGGAACAAGCGCAAGCCAAATTACAGCAGGCGAATGCCGATCTGCGCACCGCCAACACCGCGCCCCAGACCATGAAGGTGATCCACGCCCGCGCTCAGTCTGCGCAAGCGAATGCCGATCAAAAAAAGGCGGCACTCGATCAAGCGGAACTTAATCTTCTGTACACCAAGGTGATTGCGCCGGTAAGCGGAGCGGTCAGCAACCGGACCGTTGAGGTAGGCCAGAATGTGCAGCCGGGTCAGGAGATGATGAAGATCATTCCGCTCGATGAAAATGATATTTGGGTGACGGCAAACTTTAAGGAAACGCAACTAAGAAGAATGAGACCTGGATTGCCGACTGACATCACGGTCGACGCGACAGGCAAAACGTATAAGGGACACGTGGACTCGATTGCGGGGGCCAGTGGAGCGCGCTTCAGTTTATTGCCTCCCGAAAACGCGACCGGTAATTACGTAAAGGTAGTGCAGCGGATTCCAGTGAAAATCGTGTTTGAACACGATGCGGTGAAGGGACACGAATTGCGGCCGGGAATGTCAGTGGTGCCGAAAGTGTGGATTAAGGAGTAAACGCATTTAAGGAGTAATGCGCTGCGAGCCGTGACCGAAGAATTTAGGCATTGGAGCGCCATTGCATCGTCGCTCGCCTTACACGAGTCGCAGATCAAAGCGGTTTTTAAAAAATGGGCACTGCTGCAGTCACCTTGAACGAAGCCGCCGAATGGCGGCCGACAATCAACCCGTGGATCATTGCGGTCACGGTAACGCTGGCCACGTTCATGGAGGTGCTCGATACCAGCATCGCCAACGTCGCGCTGCCCCATATTGCCGGCAGCCTCTCCGCTGGGCAGGACGAGAGCACCTGGATACTCACGTCTTATCTCGTCTCCAATGCCATTGTTCTGCCGTTGAGCGGGTGGCTCTCTTCCATCATCGGACGCAAGCATTTCTACATGGGGTGCGTCGCCCTGTTCACGCTCAGCTCTTTTCTCTGCGGCCTCTCGCTTAACCTGCCCATGCTGATTTTTTTCCGCGTACTGCAAGGCGTGGGTGGTGGAGGATTGCAGCCCAGCGAACAAGCCATCCTCGCTGATACATTCGTTCCCGCGAAGCGCGGCATGGCCTTCGCGGTTTATGGCATCGCGGTTGTCATGGCTCCGGCGATCGGTCCCACGCTCGGAGGCTGGATCACGGATAATTTCAACTGGCGTTGGATTTTCTTTATTAATATTCCGGTGGGCATCATCTCCTTGCTGCTCACATCCCGCCTCATTCAGGATCCTCCCTATTTCAAGCGCCGCAAGCTGAAAGAAACTCGCATCGACTACACCGGATTGGGCTTTGTTGCCCTCGGACTGGGCACGCTGCAAGTGGTCCTCGACAAAGGACAACGTGACGACTGGTTCGATTCGCGCTTCATCGTCTGGCTGACCGTGATTTCGGCGGTGTCGCTGATTTTTGTGATCTTTTGGGAGTGGAACCACAAAGATCCCATTATCGATCTTCATCTATTCCGCGAGCGCACGTTTGCCACGGCGAATTTTCTGATGTTCATGTTGGGATTTGCGCTCTTAGGCAGCACACTGCTTTTGCCGCAGCTCATGCAGACTTTGTTGGGCTACACGGCCGAGCGATCGGGACTCGCGCTGATGCCGGGAGGTTTTACGATCATGCTGGCCATGCCGGTGGTCGGCTTTCTGCTGTCGCGCTATAGCCCGCGGTATTTGATGATGTTTGGCTTGTGTATGCTGTCGTTTTCGCTGTTCCATATGACGAACTTCGACTTAAACGTCGATTTCCGCACCTTGACCATCGCGCGCATGTACCAGGCTTTGGGCCTGGCTTTTCTTTTCGTGCCTATTAACACGACGGCTTATTCCGGGCTGCCGCGCGACAAGAATAATGCTGCGTCCGGCTTGATGAACCTGGCCCGAAACATTGGAGGCAGCGTCGGCATCTCTGTGGTCACCACGCTGCTGGCGCGCCGGGCTACCTTCCATCAAGTGCGGCTGACGGAAAATCTGAGTGCTGCCAATCCGCAATTTCAGTCGCGATTGCAAGGACTGGCCGGTACTTTCGCGGGCGGCGGCTCCGGAGGTGGTTCTGGTCCGGGATCGGCAGTGCAGAAGGCTTATGCCATGATGCAGGCGAATCTTATCCGGCAATCGACCATGCTCGCCTATATTGATAATTTCTGGCTACTCGGGGTAGTGATTGCCTGCCTGGTTCCATGCGTGTTTTTGATCAAGAAGGCCAAGCCGGGCGGCGAAATCGTCGCCCACTGATTTTGCCATCTGATTGTTGTACCCCGCCTACCCTGATTCTCACGGATTTCAACCCCCTGCCGTTCCTTGACGACTCGTCGTACAATACTTCCGGCAAAGTCGAATAGGCTTAACCGGCCGTTCCGACCGTACCGGCAGTGTTTTTTAGGATGGAGGTTCCCATGTTTCGCATTATTGCTGTGGAACGCGAATTTGGCAGCGGCGGCGGTGGGATTGCTTGTGAACTGGCCCGCCAACTGGGATGGAAACTTTGGGACCAGCAACTCACCTGCGAGATTGCCAAGCGCGCCCAGGTGGCAGAATCCGCCGTGGCCCTATGCGACGAGCGAGTCGATAGCCGTCTGTACCGCCTGGCAAAAGCATTCTGGCGCGGCAGTTATGAGCGGGGCATGCACTTGGACTCATCCAACGCGTTCGATACCGATCGTATGGTCGGGATGGTGGAAGAGATCATGCACAACATTGCGGAAGAAGGTAACGCGGTTATTGTGGGCCGCGGCGGTCCTTTTTTTCTCCGCGACCGTGAGGATACTTTCCGCGTGTTTACCTACGCTCCGCATGACGAGAAAGTGCGCCGCTTGATCGAGATGGGTAAGAACCGTTCAGAGGTGCTCGACCTGGTCGAAAACGTCGACAAGGAACGGATGGCTTACATCAAACACTACTTCAATGCCGATTGGCCTACGCGCAGCTTGTATCACTTAATGATAAATACGGTCGTGGGGGACGAGAATGTTATCTCCACAATTCTGAACGGGATGCACATGCTGGAATCGCACCCCGCGGAAGCTGCGCTTCAGGGCGTTCGTTAGACTTAGTGGCGGGGCCCGCGCCCCGCTTTTACTCGGACGAACCCCGTCGCCGTACAAAATCTCTCTAGTTGGGCTTTTTCTTTCCCAACAAGCCGCCCAACCCGCCCACGGTGCTGCCACCAAGATTACCCAGAGCTTTCCCCCCATTTGCCAGGCCTTTGAGTTGGTTGGTGGCGAGGCTCTTCATATCCGGCGTAAAGGTTGGGTTGGCGGTTGTGCCTCCGATCGCGACCGGGATGCCGCCGGAACCAGCCCCCGCGAGTTTCGTCAGTCCGCCGCCGATTCCGGCCAAATTCGCAACTACCTTGAAGTCGAGAGCATTGCTGGGACTGATCGTGCCCGAACCCGTAACGCTTCCAATCGATGGGATCACGACGTTGAGCTTGTCGAGGCGCGTGCCATCCGGCGCATAACGCACGTCGGAACTCAGGGTCTCGATCACGGTGTCGTTGCCGGAAGATGGCGCCTTGCCGGTCAGCGCGGAAACAGCCGAAAGCTTTGATCCGAGATTGAAGCCGGCGAGGGCAGCGTTGTTCATCTTCACCCATCCGGTCGACACCAGTTTGTCGATTGGACCGTTGGAATCGATGTCCAGCGAAAGCGTTCCGCCCTTGAGCTTTGAACCAGTAGGAAGAATTACGCCGAGCGCGGGAAGCATGGCTTCGAGATCGTCGACCGGCATGCTCTGTCCATTCAGTTTGGTGTGGATGGAGGTCGTGTCACCTTTCATGTCATAAGTGCCAGTGATCTTGGCTAGCGCCTTACCGATCGTGACATCCGCCTGCGGTATCTTGCCCGTCTCATTTTTCAAATCGTGTTCGATCGCGAACACAACCTTCACTGGCACGCCAGCAGGAGAGCCCTTGGGAACCAGTTTCAAGGAAGTCGCTTTTAGCGTTCCAGCAGCTTTCGCAACTTGGCCGTCAGAAGCCAGGTTGCCGTCGAAATCCGCCGAACCGGTGATGCCGAGCGTGGGGTCGACCAACGCGGATTGTGCAAGGTCGAGTTTTGCCAGGGTGACCTTGGCCTGTACCGGCGTGAGGGTGGTATCGGTGGCATTGATCGGTCCGGCAGTGCCATTAAGCTTCAAACTTCCGCCGCCGGGGAGTTGGGCTGAGGCCGTTAACGGGAAGGCGCTGGTAAACGAGAAATTGCGCACCGCGATATCAACCTTGTTGTAGACAACTGGTTGATGTTTACCGGTGGTGGATCCCAACGTGATGGTTCCATCGGTGACATCGAGCTTGGCAACGCTTACGTTCGCCGGGGAACTCGAGGATTTGTCGGCGGGCGTGGCGGTTTGCGCCGACTGATTGCCGATTGAAGAAAAATTCCATTTGCCATCGCGATCACGGAGCAAATTGATTTCCGGATGCTCTATGCCAAGGTTAGTGATGTTGAGTTGCTTGCTGAAAATCAGGGGCATCAACTCGACGCCCACCTTTAACGACTTGGCTTGGACAAATGGAGTATTGCTGAACTTTGGGTCGTCGGCGATCGAAAGCTGATCGGCTTGCACGCTTCCGGAGAAAATACTAAGGCTCAGATTGCCTACTTTCACGGTGCGTCCCAGAGCTGTGCTCAGGCTGGATTCGATCTGCGGCCGGTAATTGTTGACGTTGATCAGGAACGGGATTGCAACGATGAGAACGATCAGCAGTGC
>Ga0209006_10006483_pt1 | contig 10581 bp, 10 predicted proteins | sample JacPin_JW_Ref_O2_FD_188567 | JGI IMG/M metagenome (GOLD analysis project Ga0209006, IMG submission 188567) | Forest soil microbial communities from Algoma, Ontario, Canada - Jack Pine, Ontario site 1_JW_Ref_O2 (SPAdes) (version 2) | ecosystem: Environmental > Terrestrial > Soil > Boreal... | reverse complement strand
CAAGGGAACCTTGGGAGGCGCTCCATTGACCGTATGCAGCGTACCTAGCTTCGTGTAGCCGCCGGCGCCAGCCACAAGGTAGGGAATTTCAAGCTGGCCCTTCGGGCCCTTCACCACCCTGGTAAAACGCTGATAGTTGTGAACGTGTCCGGAAAGAATGAGGTCGGGATATCGTTTCGTCGTTAGGAAGCTGCTGGAAAGAACCTGGTCGACAACGCTGCTGCCGGAATGTTCTGTATCTCCGGAGAACGAAGGGTGATGCACCGAGACGATCAAAGCAAGGTTCGGATCTGCCGCTTGTAGTTCACCTTTGAACCAGTCAATCTGATCCTGGTGAAACTCGCCTTCGGTTTCACCGACGTTGGAAAATAACCCAATGATGGTGGCCAACGGAGTGGTGAAGGTCCAGTAAACGTTTGGCAAATCCATTTGCGTCCGATTCGCCGCCGTTTTCAACGAGCCCGGCTGCGCTGGATCCTTCGACATAAAGTTTTTCACCCAACCATCGAGCGGCACCTTGTTGGGATCGACAGGTCCATCCTGAGGATCGTCGGGCTGGCAATCGTGATTGCCGGGGATGGAAACAATGAAGGCGGGATACTCCTTATAGGTTTCGTAGAAGTAAGCGCCGTACTTGTCGATGTCTCCGGCAAAATAAATGACGTCGCCCAGGTGGTAGTAAAAGGCGGGCTGCCTGCCGTCCGGTGAATTCTGAATGTCCTGGGTCATGATCGCCGCCACCAGGTCCTACGGTCCCGCGTTCCGGTAATCTCCCGTATCGCCAACAGTGTGGAACACCATCACGCCAGCGTTCTTGATCTTTTTGACGTCAGCGGCAGTGAGCAACTGGGATAGATCGAACCGGTAGGGCGCCGGGCCGTTCGGTGTTGGCAGAGGTTGGAAGGGATAATGCGGGAGTTGAATCGCGTCGGCGGCTCGCGATGCCTGCACGGGAAAGTGAGCGGCCGGGATGGGAGGGACGTGACCCTCTCGCTTGCCGGCGCCCCTTCCGGTACTGAACGAGTCTAGTGGGCTCATCAACCTCTCCTTCGAGGATTATGCAACACGTCGACGCAGGGTCCTGCAAACCGTTAGATGCCACAACCTACGAACAGCACGTCAGACGCGGTGGTATTCCAGCAGGAAAGACTAAAGATATCTTACAGCCAGGAATCGGCTTGTAAATTTAGGATGAAATTCCGTTACGAAATCCGAAGTGGTTTAGAATAATTGCATGCCCAGCGAAATAAATTTCGGCCCTTATATCGAAGTTGAAAAAGGCAAGAAGGTCGTCAAGGATTTGACGTTCGGCAATCCCACACCCGAAGGAGTCGTCCTGACCACGCTCGACTCGGCGGTTAACTGGATGCGTAAAGGTTCGATCTGGCCGATGACGTTTGGCCTTGCCTGTTGCGCGATCGAGATGATGTCGATGGGCGCCGCGCGCTTTGACATTGCGCGCTTCGGTGCGGAAGTGTTCCGGCCATCTCCTCGGCAGAGTGATCTCATGATCATTGCGGGCCGCGTGTCCAACAAGATGGCGCCAGTCATTCGTCAACTATGGGAACAGATGCCGGAGCCCAAGTGGGTGATCTCGATGGGGGCCTGCGCCACCTCGGGGGGTGTCTTTAATAATTATGCTCTGGTGCAGAGCGTCAATCAGGTCATCCCGGTCGATATTTACGTGCCCGGATGTCCTCCTCGTCCCGAACAGCTAATCTATAGCATCACTCTTCTTCAAGAGAAGATTCAGAACGAGCGCGGAACCATTAAGAAAGCTCTGAACCTTTCCTAGACAACGAATAAAAACTCTTTGGCTAAGTAAAATTCTGCACCCGGAGCATTTCGCGGGCAATGATGTAATCGTCCGCTGCGTCCCGTAAACCATTGATCTCCAAATAGTTCGACATCCAAAGTTTAAGGAAAATCCGCAGGTTAGAGAAGAACGAAACCATTTCCTTTTCTGTTGAATCTAAGGTATTGAGTGTAGATGCCGATCAGGTAATAAGGGCGCACAGACGGCAAATCATCTCGGGGGTGGGGGTGTCCGATGGTGGGGAAATTGTTTGACGCGATTTTTGGTTGCAGGCATTCCCGGTACAGTTTTCCGGTGACAATCCGCGGAAAAGGACGCAGGCCACAGGCCGGCGCCTTAACAGGTACTTACGTAGCCTGCCTGGATTGCGGAAGAGAGTTTCCCTACGACTGGCAGGAGATGAAGGTCATTACCTCGCCGGCAGAAAGGCGCCAGTACATGACCGCGCTGGCTGCAAAACAAGTTGCGTGACGGTGGCGAGGTCCACGGGGTCGGCCTACCGCGGCAAAAATTCCCTTCCCTCCCCACTTCCCCTTAGCAAGGCGACTCGTCTATGAGGTGGTAACTGCCGTCGGTGTTCGCTTCTCCATGGGCACAAACTCTCGTGCCTCATGTCCTGTATAGATCTGCCGTGGCCGGGCAATCTTCTGCTCGGGATCCGTGATTAACTCCTGCCACTGGGCTAACCACCCGGCGGTTCGAGGGATCGCAAATAATACGGTAAACATTTCCGGCCGGAAGCCCATCGCCTGGTACATGATCCCGGAATAGAAATCGACGTTGGGATAGAGCTTGCGCTTGATGAAGTAATCGTCCTCAAGCGCGATGCGTTCCAGCTCGAGGGCAATTTCAAGCTTTGGATTCGGTCCCGTAACTTCAAACACCTGCTCCGCGCACCAGCGAATGATTTTTGCTCGCGGATCATAATTCTTGTAGATTCGATGACCAAATCCCATCAGCTTGACGCCCCCATCCTTCATTTTCTTGATGTAGCCGGGGACTTTATCCTTGGAGCCGATTTCGTCCAGCATGCGCAGCACTTCTTCATTGGCGCCGCCGTGCAACGGGCCCGCCAGTGCGGATGCGGCAGAAGCCATTGACAGATACGGATCGGTGTGTGCGCTACTCACCGAACGCATCGCGTTGGTACCGCAATTTTGTTCGTGATCGGCGTGCAGAATGAAAAGAATATCCAGGGCCCGCGAGATTGCCGGATTCGCCACGTACTTCGGCTCTACCATCTTCCACAACATGTTCATGAAGTTTTCGGTATAGCTCAAATCGTTGTCGGGATAAACGTAAGGGAATCCCACATTATGCCGGTACGACATGGCGGCAATCGACGGCACCTTGCCGATCAATCGCTTGATCTGCAACAACCGATTTTTAGGATCGTGCACATGCTTGGCATCGGGATAGACGGTGGACAGAGCAGCGACTGTACTTACAAACATCCCCATGGGATGGCCGTCATACCGGAAGCCTTCCATGAATTTCTTGGTGGATTCATGCAGCATGGTATGGTGCGTTACTTCATAAACCCAGTGCTTGAGTTCCGCATCGCTCGGCAGTTCACCGAAGAGCAGGAGATAGGCAACCTCCATAAACGTGCAGCGCTCCGCCAGGACTTCAATGGGATATCCGCGATACCGCAGAATGCCCTTATCACCGTCAATATACGTAATACTGCTGCGGCAGGATGCCGTGTTCATAAACGCCGGATCGTAGGTCATCAAGCCAAAATCATCCGCGCCCGTCTTGATCTGCCGCAGGCTCATGGCCTTGACGGTGCCGTCCTCAATGGGAACGGTATAAGTCTGACCGGTGCGATTGTCGGTGATAGTGAGAGTATTTTCAGGCATGAAAGCTCTGGCTCCTAACGTGGACGCTTACAAAACTAGACTACCCTTACTGGTTTGCGATACACGGGGCTGTGACTCGGGTCACTCGGCTTTGTGACGAGAGTAACCCCGCCTCTTATTTTATCCTGCCACAAATAAAACCGGCGGCCAAGGCCGCCGGTGAGCTCATCTGGAAAATTTCGCTTAATTCGACGAATCATCCCGGCGCTTCAGGGTCGGACGATCGTCATCCGTCTTGCTGTCCCCACTTTTGTCGTCGCCGCTGGTAGAAGTCCGCCGCAAGCTGGGTTTGTTTTCGTCTCTTTGATCCAGCACCTTGTGGCGATTTTCGATGGACGCCAACCGCGATTTCACGTCGTCAAATTCCGACGTGGTCACGACGTATTCCTGCTTTGCGGGCAGGATCTTCCGGATCTCTTCCTGCGTCTTCTCGATCCGATCCGGGGTCTGCGGGTGGGTATCAAACGTCTTGGCCAGGGTTCCAGGCTTCTTCTTCTCCATGGCCTGAATCTTTTCGAAGAACGAAACGAACGCGGAAGGATCGTAGCCGGCTCGGTACATATATTCGACGCCGAGATAGTCCGCTTCCGCCTCAAAGCCTCGCGAGAACTTTAGAAAGCCGAGCATGGCGGCCGGTCCTGCTGCCTCGTAAGCGCCATAGCCAATTCCGCCGCCTACGAAAATCAGGGGGATCGTCGCCAGTTGCATCAAGGTGCCGCGAGTTTGTTCGCGAGCCAGGTGGCAAGCTGCTACATGCGCGATCTCGTGCGCCATCACCCCGGCCATTTCGGCCTCTTCGTCCGCCGCCAGTATCAATCCTGAGTTCACATAGAAGAACCCGCCAGGCAGCGCCATCGCGTTTACGACGTCGGAGTCGATGACCTTAATCGTGAAGGGCACCTGCGCATCGGAGTTGCGCACCAGGTTCTGTCCGATCCGATTGACATACTCAGTCACCACCGGATCATTCACCAGCTTGATCTGCGATTCCACCTGCTGCGCGTAGGAGCGCCCCATCGCCACCTGTTTTTCAATGCTGTACCAGTTTCCAACGCCGCGACCGCAGCCGACGTTGCGGTTTCCTACCGCATCCACGTCGGTCTTTGTTCCGTCGTGCTTGATCTGGCTGTCATCCTGCGTCGGAAGATTGGCGGGCGCTTGCTTGGGGGCGTTCTGTACATCGCCTGCCTTCGGCTGCCCGTTATCGGGATCCTGCGTGGGAACTTGGGACTGCGGTTGGCCGGGCTGGCTCTGCCCCGGGTTGTTCTGGCCCGGCTGGGTTTGTCCTGGGCTGGTTTGTCCCGGATTTTGTCCCGGCTGCGTTTGCGCGGAGATCCAAGGCCCCGCGCTAAAAGCGGCCACCGCCACAGAGAGTGCCAACCACTGCGATTTCATAGATACCCCTTCATCGCGTACTCTTAACCGGATTATACGCTCGATCAGAACGTGGCAAGGCCCTATCTTGGGCTGTTAATTAGACGCTGCCCAAGGCGTCCGGAGTTATCTGGAGCCTCAAGAAAACACGGATTTAGGCTAGCGACCCTGCCAGGTGGGAGGCACTGACCCAGTGGGCCGGCCGGTACGGGTGCGGAAACGAACCATCGAGCCGCTCTGCTGGCAACACTGCACTTTGAGAAGAAATACAATCAAGTTCTTGTAAGAAGTCTCTCTTATGAATCGAGGGTCATGATGGAACATCGCCTGACAGAAACGATCTCACTGCTCTCCCGCACTCCAGCCGCTCTCAATGCGCTTTTGCGAGATCTGCCGGAGATCTGGACATTGCGAAATGAAGGGGAAAAGAGCTGGAGCGCATTCGATGTCATCGGCCATCTGATTCACGGCGAGCGCACGGACTGGATGCCGCGCGCTAGACGAATCTTGGAGTCGGGCGAGAGCCGTCCCTTTGATCCGTTCGATCGCTGGGCACACGAACAAGAAAGTCGAGGCCAGTCGCTGGAGCAGTTGTTGGACGAATTCGCTCGTCTGCGTTCGGAAAATCTCGCCGATTTGCGCCGTTTGAATCTGAGCGAGCAAGACTTGGAGCGGAGCGGACGCCACCCTGCCCTCGGCGTCGTCACCTTGTCGCAATTGTTGTCAACCTGGGCGGTTCACGACCTCACTCACCTGCACCAAATTTCCCGGCTGATGGCCTACCAATACCGCAATACGGTGGGCCCGTGGAGCGCATACCTCGGCGTGCTGCAATGCTCCGGCCACAGCGCATAACATCCTGCAGCAATTGGAACAAGACAACTCGGCCTTGCTCCGGTCTCCGGGCCGTCGTACCATAGCGCCTTCCTTCAGGAGGGTTGATGCTCGACCGCCGCCATTTTCTTTCCACTGCTACCGCCGGAGTCGTCGCTTCCCTCACCCTCCGCGGAAACCTGCTCGCGCAGTTAGAAACAATTCCCCCGCTTCCTGACCCTTCTCTCTTCGAAAAAGACGAAGACGCTTATTGGTCCCAGCTTCGGAAACAATTTCTTATTCCGGAAGACGAAATCTATCTCAACAACGGTACCGTCGGCTCCAGTCCCGCGCCCGTGCTGCGCGCCATTTTTGACGGCTACACTTTCACTGAGAAAATGGACCAGCACGACCCTGAAGACTATCCCATCTGGGGATATGCCTCCTGGAACGAATTCCGCGACCCGCTCGCAGCCTTTGTCGGTTGCCATCGCAATGAGATCGCTTTGCTGCGCAATGCCACCGAAGCCAACAGTTACATCGCCAATGGAATCGACCTCAAGCCGGGAGACGAGGTGCTAATGACCGACCAGGAACATCCCGGAGGGGAGCATCCCTGGAATTTGAAAGCCAAGCGCTACGGGATCGTTGTCAAGAAAATCACTCTGCCTCGGCCGGTCCGAGATTCCGCGCAAGTTCTCAATCTGTTCAATGACGCGATCACTCCGCGTACCCGCGTTATTTTCTTCAGCCACATCACCACATTTTCCGGTGTGGTTCTGCCCGCGAAGGAACTCAGTGCACTCGCCCGCTCCAAGGGCATTCTGTCCGCTGTCGATGGAGCGCATGTGCCCGGAATGATGCGCCTGAACATTTCCGAAATCGGCTGTGATATGTACTCTGCCAGCCCCCACAAGTGGCTGCAGGCGCCCAAGGGCTCGGGCTTTCTCTACTTGCGGGATGAAGTCATCGATCGCCTGTGGAACACGATCGTCACCGAGGGTTGGGACGATCCCAAGCTTCGTGCCGAGCGTTTCCAGCGGATCGGCAGTTCCAACGTGCCAGCGCTTTGGGGACTGCGGGCTTCCCTCAAGCTTGCAAATGAGATCGGCATCGAGCGCATCGAGCGCCGCCATCGCAAGCTTGCCGACTATATGCTCGCCGAAATGAAAAAGCGCGGCGCTGATTCCTGGACGTCGCCTGACCCGGCCCTTCGCTGCGCCATCGTCACAGTCAACGTTCCGCCCCTCCCGCGTGTGGATTTGGAGAGCTGGATGTGGAAGACCCACAAAATCCGCATCCGCGGCGCCGATCCCAACAAGTTGCGGCTTTCGACTCCCTACTACCTGCAGAAGAAAGACATCGACCGTTTTCTGGAGAAGTTTGACGAGTACAAACGGGAAAAGAAGTTAGCGTAGACCTGGTCACTTTGAGATGACCACGTATGTAATCATGTGTCCATGAGGACGATCGCGGCAGCGGAGTTCAAGGCGCGCTGTCTTACCCTTATGGAAGACGTGCGCTCAACCAGAGAACCGATAGTGATCACGAAGCGTGGCACGCCCGTTGCAAAACTGGTGCCGGCAGAACCTCCGAAACGGGAGTTCATCGGCAGTTTGAAGGGCGTCTTTCGGATCGTCGGAGACATAGAATCCCCAGCTGTGCCTACAGAAGATTGGGGATCTTCGCTGTGATTTTGCTCGACACTCACGTGCTGATTTGGGCGCGAGACGATTCCAAACGGCTCTCCCGGGCAGCAGCGTCCGCTATTCGACGCGCCCGTCACAATGGCGGCCTCGCCATCTCGGCAATCAGCCTGTGTGGGAACTCGCATCCCTGTTTGCCAGCGGGAAGATACTGGGGTCTGGCACGGTCGAGGCCTCTGTTGGTTTATTAATTGAAGATGTCGCCGTACGGCTTATCACGCTTGAGATCGCGGCTCTCGCCGCTCAATTTCCGAACGACTATTCGCGCGATCCGTCCGACCGTATCATCGGCGGCACAGCACGCGCCGAGGGCTTGACCCTGATTACCCACGACGAAAAGATGCGAAGAAGCGCGCTGCTCAAGACTGTCTGGTAGACACGCTGCGGACTCTCACTGAATTCGCGCAAACGCTCCGCTCAAACGGAGTGACTGTCTACGATTCGGGAAAGCCCGCCTGAATTGCGATACTCAGTCGTAATACTCCAGGCCCAGGTGCGTGATCAACTCCTCGCCCTTCAAGTGCCGCAGCGTGTTCTTGAGCTTCATCAACTGGATGAACAGGTCATGCTCTGGATATAGCCCCGGCACCGTCATGGGAGACTTAAAGTAAAAGCTTAACCACTCCTGGATTCCCAGCCCGCGCAGATCGGAACAGCGCTTCGCCAGGTCCATCAGCAGCACAAGATCGAGCACGATGGGCGCCGCAAGGATCGAGTCGCGGCATAGGAAATCGACCTTGATCTGCATCGGGTAGCCCAGCCACCCGAAAATATCGATATTGTCCCATCCCTCTTTATTATCACCGCGTGGCGGATAATAATTAATGCGTACCTTGTGGTACATATCACCGTAGAGTTCGGGGTATAGATCAGGCTGCAGAATGTGTTCCAGCACCGAAAGTTTCGACTCTTCCTTGGTCTTGAACGAGCCCGGATCGTCCAGCACTTCGCCATCTCGATTTCCTAAAATGTTGGTGGAGAACCATCCGTTCAGGCCGAGCATGCGCGCCTTGAAGCCGGGGGCGAGAATGGTTTTCATCAAGGTCTGGCCGGTCTTGAAATCCTTACCGCAAATGGGTGCTTCGTTCTGCCGCGAAAGCTCCAGCATCACCGGCAAATCCACGGTCAAGTTCGGAGCTCCATTCGCGAAGGGCACGCCTTCCATCAAAGATGCGTAGGCATACACCATGGAAGGCGCAATCATCTCGTCATTCTCGCGCAGCGCTTTCTCGAATGACTTCACAGACTGATGCGCTTCTCCCGCCGCGATGTAAGACTCCGTCGATCCGCACCACATGGTGACCAGACGGCTGGCGCCACTCGTCTTCTTGAAGTCGCGGATATCGTCGCGCAACTGCTCGGCAAGATCCATCTTCGTCTTGCCCTTCTTTACATTGGGACCATCGATCTTCTTGACGTAGTTGTGATCGAACACGGCTGACCGAGGAGTGACCGAGGAAAGAAATGGCTTCAATTGATCGAGCAGTCGCTGGTCGAGCACGCCTGCATTCGAGGCAGCCTCGTACATATTGTCCTCGAAGATGTCCCAACCGGTGAATACCAGGTCGTCGAGCCCCGCGAGAGGGACAAACTCTTTAATCTTGGGTGAGCGCCCATCGGTGCGCTTTCCGAGACGCACTGTGCCCATCTGCGTGAGCGAGCCAATGGGCTTCGCCAGCCCTTTGCGAATTGCCTCCACGCCGGCAACGAATGTCGTCGCCACGGCTCCCATGCCGGGGATCATCACCCCTAGTTTGCCTTTCGCGGGCTGCATGGTGCCGCCGTCCCCGGAGCTGCTCCGCGACTTCCCTTCCGACTTCACTTCAACTCGCGCCGTCTTCACAGACTTCTTCTTCGATGTCGCCATATGTTGGCCGCTTCCTCAGTATGAATCTATGTAGATATGCAAACCTTGTATGTTCTCGTACCCGGCGGGAGTTTGGCAAATGAGAGCAGCCGAACGCGCAGAAAATCAATTTAACGGCGATCCGAATCATTCAGCGGCGGTAGCGATTTGGGCTCGACTCGCGACGATCCAAAATCTGATCGATCTCATTATTTTTTTGCGTTGGACTCTAGCGCAGAGTTCCTTCACAGTGGAATTACTTCGCAGACCAGCTCAGCAGCCGGCGCGCGAAGCTGATGTTTGCATGCCGGCCCTGCCGTCGGTAAGTGCAAGTCTCCTGACCCCGTTGTTTCTCCACTCAATCTGAGTTCACGTGCCACGGTAACCGCCGCGTGCGTGCGCCCAGACATGCCACAAGAACAACAGGAGAGATTCCGATGAAATCGATTCACAAGTTTGTGTACGCCGTGGTCCTGCTTTTGAGCTCTTTCAACTTTGCACCCACCCTTGCCTCCGCGCAGGAGGAAGGCGGGCGCTTCAGCCTGCCACACTCCGTGCTATGGCAGAACGTCGAAGTTCCGGCGGGAGAGTACCGATTCTCGCTGCAAACCCGAGGCCCATCGAAGATGCTGATGCTTACGAAGATCAGCGGCGAGTCCACATCCTTCATGGTGCTGGCCACCAGTGTTGAGGAGCCGGTGGGTTCCGAAATATCCGGGCTCGTAATCGATTCGCGATTCGGAAAGCAGTACGTGAGCGCGATGAATCTTCCCGAATATGAAATCGATCTGCGCTTCCAACCTCCGATAAGCACCGGGAAACCGGAAGCCCAGATACACACTGCCTCCGCCATCACCTCCGCCCGCTAGACGCCCACAACAAAGGGAGCAGATCCGCCGTGGATCTGCCCCCGTTTTTCCCTCATTACAGCCACATGCGAGCAAAGCCTCACTGCTCTGCGGACCCGATTAGGAGGGCCCGGACGTGCGTGAGTTGCCTTTCACTTCCTCGCTCAAAACAATGGCCTCCGCGATCTCCTTCATCGCCTTTCGCTTTTGACGGCTCTGACGCTGCAAGGCCAGGTATGCCTGCTCTTCGGTTAACCCAAGTTCCCTCTGCAGAATTCCCTTGGCGCGTTCCACCACTTTGCGGGTTTGCAACTGC
>Ga0209006_10006482_pt1 | contig 10581 bp, 10 predicted proteins | sample JacPin_JW_Ref_O2_FD_188567 | JGI IMG/M metagenome (GOLD analysis project Ga0209006, IMG submission 188567) | Forest soil microbial communities from Algoma, Ontario, Canada - Jack Pine, Ontario site 1_JW_Ref_O2 (SPAdes) (version 2) | ecosystem: Environmental > Terrestrial > Soil > Boreal... | reverse complement strand
TAAAGCCGCCTGGTTTTGACCAGGGCAACTCCCCGAGGGAGGCGATGGACCGGCGGGGCGAAGAGCTCGTGCTTGCGACGACCAACGGCGCTCCTACGATCGTCGCCGCGGCGGCGTGCGCGCCGACGGTACTGCTGGCCTGTCTACTCAACCTCGATGCGGTGATCCTGGAGCTCCGTCGGCGCGAGGATCCCTACGGTCCCGATCTGCTGATCGTCTGCTCGGGGACCGACGGAGCGGTGGCGCTTGAGGACGTGTACGTCGCGGGTCGTCTGGCCGTTCGCCTGCCTGGACCACGGACCGATGCTGCGCGCGTGGCCGAAGCGGTGGTACGAGCATTTCCCACGCCGCTTCAAGCACTCGCCGCAAGCGCCGACGCGGCCGCGCTGAGGGCGGTGGGCCTGACCGCCGACATTGCCGATTGTGCGCGGGAATCCGAGCTCGACGTGGTGCCGACCGTACTGAGGACCAGCGCCGGAGTCGCGATCGTTACACGCGCTGACAGCCGAAGCCGTGCGCCTCACTCTGTGCAAAGCGGCCGCTGACGTGATGCAGGCAGGCTATCTCCGCCGACGCGTCCTCGCCTGACGAGCGTCGGCATCAGGCCAGGCTGCCGGCCTGGTCCGTTTAGCGTCCCTGGTTGGCGACCGCCTGCGTCGCCTCGGCGGCAGCCTCCGGGTCCAGGTAGCGCCCGCCCGGGATTACTGGGCGAAAGTCGTCGTCGAGCTCGTATAGGAGCGGGACGCCGGTCGGGATGTTCAGAGACGCGATCGCCGCGTCGCTGATGCCGTCAAGATGCTTGACCAGGGCGCGCAACGAGTTGCCGTGGGCCACGATGAGCGCCGTCTTGCCCGCCGCGAGGTCACCGACGATCACGTCGTACCAGTACGGCAGCATCCGCCCGACCACGTCCTTGAGGCACTCCGACCTGGGCAGCAGTTCGGGGGGCAGCTGGGCGTAGCGTGGGTCGCCCGACTGGGAGAGGGGGTCGTCGTCGGGGATCGGCGGCGGCGGTACGTCGTAGGAGCGGCGCCAGAGCATGAACTGCTCCTCGCCGAACTCCTGTCTGGTCTGCGCTTTGTTCTTGCCCTGCAAAGCCCCGTAGTGGCGTTCGTTCAGCCGCCATGACCTGCGCACCGGTAGCCAGAGCAGGTCTGCCGCCGCCAGCGTGATGTTGGCGGTCTGGATCGCCCGCGTCAAGACCGACGTGTGCACCACGTCGGGCTGAAGTGCTGCCTCGACGAGCAGCTTGCCTCCGTTCGCCGCCTCTTCCGCGCCCTTGTCCGACAACCCGATGTCCACCCACCCGGTGAACAGCCCTTTGGAGTTCCACTCGCTCTCGCCATGGCGCAGCAACAGTAGAGTCGCCATGCCACGAAGCCTATCGCCGGGCACTAGCCAGCCCGCCAACGTCGAGTCCTTAGTCAGCGCGTCGGACAGGCGCGAGCGGCGCTAGCCCTCGCCCCAGCCGACTATGCCGGCGATGTCGAGCGCCGAGATCATGCCGGTCGGCTCGCCGCTCTCGGTGTCGGTCACGATCAGATGGGAGGTGCCCTGCTGTCGCATCACCTCGATTGCACGGGTCAGTGTGGCTTCGTTGGCAATGCCCGTCGCCGGAACGGCAAGATCCTCCGCCGTGGCGTCTGGACGGCCGATCGCGGCCTGCGCGATGTCGACGTCCGAAACGAGTGCCCAACGCGCAGGATCGTCGAGCGACATGACGAGGCTGTGGATGTGGTGGCTGGCCATCAGGCGGCCCATCTCCCTCAGTCCCGCGTCGCGCGAGCAGGTCACGATCCGCTTGTTCATCGCGTCGCTGACGCGGGCGTGCTCAACACGTGGGATGCCGTAACTGCCGGTCTCCTCCATCGCGCCGTTCTCCTGTTCGATTTCTCGGATGAGGTGAGGGCGCCCGCCGCGCCTATCGACACCTTACAGAGAAGTGATGTCAGCCGGGCAGAGTGCTCGCCGTCAGCGGGATGTCGAGATCGATGAAGTCCTTGTCGGGGCGGCCGAACCACTCGGCCTCGCTACGCCCCGAGAGGTATGGCGCGAGATAGCGGCCGGCGATCTTCGTCGGCGGCCACCAGAGCGGGTACCACGCGCCGGGAATGTCCGGGTCGGTGCCTGGTACGCCGGAGCGCATGAACCGCGGCTCGCCGCCCGTGAGCAAAATTCCCCGAAGCACGGGTCGAAATGGCGCGGCGTCGACGCGAGCGCCATGACGCGCGGCGACGTGCGCGGCTACGGCATCCGCCTGCTGCGCCGCGAGGCCGCCCTGCTTGACGGGGAAATCGACCGCGTCGCCGGCCGCGTAGACATCGGCGAGTCCCTGCACCCGCCCATGCTCATCCACCGGGATGAAGTCGTCAGGCTGCGTACCCGGCACACCGGCCAGCCCGGGACCGCGCATGAGCGGCAGCGTGACGACGCAATCGGCGTCCACCGACTCCCCGGTCGCGCCCAGCGCCACGTCGCGACCTCGTGCGGTCGCGCGCGTCGCGCCGATGAACTCAATGCGTGCCGCCGCCAACAGGCGAGCGACGCTCTCGCTGCCCCGGTCGCCGAACAGCGTCAGGGGTCGGTCCTCCGGCGTGACGAGGCGGAGCTGGGCTCCTTCGACCTTGCTCCGTGCGAGCTCGCGTCCGGTCATGAGTGCGAGTTCGTACAGCGGCAAGAGCCACCCCGCCATGCTTGGCGCAACGAACGCCGCCTTGCGCACCTCGCCGCTGCGAAGCCGGCTCAGCATGTCTTTCACCGCCTCACCCGACCCTGCGAGCCCGAACGTGATCGCATCGGCAAAGAGCGGTCGCGTCCGCGCGCCGGGGGCCAGGATCAGAGTCTCGAAGCCGAGGATCGGCCCGTCGGCGCAGCTGACCCGGTGCTCGGCGGCGGACACATCCGCGACAGTCGCGCGGATGAATCCCGCATCGAACTCGGCGGCGATTTCCGCCAGGGAATAGCGCGCTGCCGATCCTCCCCCAAACGGTTCCGCCACCGTCCGTGGCCGGTCCACGAACCAATCATCCTGCGAGACGAGGGTCACGGCGACGCGAGCGCCTAGAGCTCGCAGGGCGATCAGTGCCTCCAGGCCCGCCACACCGCCGCCGACGATCACGACCTGGCCGGGAATGAGGCTCTGGCCTTCGCTCATGCAAGCCACCCTATTCCATTTCCGCCGGACTACTGACGCACCGGACAGTCGGCGGTCCACGGGCCGAGTTCAAGGCGTGCGGGTAACCGAGTCCAAAACGTGGGCGCCTAAAAGACTTTCACGCCGGCGTCGAGAGCGTGTACGATGACTGTGGCTTCGCCCTAATCCTCGGCGGGCAGTGTTTCCGGCTCTAGCTCTTGGTCGGTGTGGCGTGACCTCAACGGTCAACGCAACCGGTCAAGGCAACAAATGACGCGTCAGGAGCCGAGTTCATGCATCGTCGTCTTACGGAAGCAGCCCGGGATTACCGACCCGGCGGAGCTGACCAAACGGACGGCCAGCGCCGTGCTCAGTCGTCTGACGGACTCGACGGCGGCGACGCCCGGCACGTCCGCCGCTCACCACCTCGCTGGAGCGGGAGCCGGCGTGGGCGCCGTTCGGCTGTCGCTCGCGTCGCGGGCTTAAGACAAGTACCCAAAGCTAGGAAATTGACATGAAGGCTCTCGTTTATCACGGTCCCGGCCTGCGTAGTTGGGACACAGTCGACGATCCGAAGATCATCGATCAGAGCGACATCGTCGTGCGGATCGACAGCTCGACGATCTGTGGCACCGACCTGCACATCCTCAAGGGGGACGTACCCGACTGCAAGCCCGGCACCGTGCTCGGTCATGAGGCCGTCGGGACCGTGCAGGAGATTGGAGCGAACGTGAGCACGGTGGCGCCCGGTGACCGGGTGTTGCTGTCCTGCGTGAGCTCGTGCGGGCGTTGTCGCTTCTGCACAGAGGGCCGCTACGGCCAGTGCCTGGGTGGGGGCGGGTGGATCTTCGGAAACTTGATCGATGGGCTACAGGCCGAGTACGCACGCGTGCCGTTCGCGGACAACTCGGTCTACAAGGTGCCGGACGAGCTGAGCAACGAGCAGGTCCTGTTCCTGGCCGACATTCTTCCGACCTCATACGAAGTCGGCGTGCTCAACGGCATGGTTTCGCCGGGCGATGTCGTGGCGATCGTCGGCGCCGGGCCGATCGGTCTCGCGGCGATCCTGACGGCGACGCTCTACACGCCCGGGCGGATCGTGGCGATCGACCTCGACGACGGCCGTCTCGAGAGCGCCCTGCGGTTCGGCGCGGACACGACGATCAACAACGGTCAGGAGGACGCCCGCGCGCAAGTGATGGAGCTCACCGACGGTCTCGGGGCGGACGTCGCCTTCGAAGCCGTGGGCGTGCAGCAGACGTTCGAGCTGGCGACGGAACTGATCCGCCCCTGTGGACGCGTGGCGAACATTGGTGTGCATGGGAAACCCGTAACGCTTCACCTAGAGGATCTCTGGGCCCGCGACATCACAGTGACCACCGGGCTCGTCGACACGTACACGATTCCGCGGCTGATGAAGCTGGTCGCGAGCGGCCGCCTCGATCCGACGATCTTCGCCACGCACCGGTTCCCGCTCAGCGACACGATGAGTGCGTATGACGCGTTCGCAGACGCGGCAACCACCAAGGCGCTGAAAGTCGTGCTGCAAGGCAGCGAGCACGAGCACAGCTCGAACGGCCACATTGCCGCGCACCTCGTGGCCGGAGCCCGATGAGCACGATTTCTAGTCACCCGAGAGAAGCGAGATTCTGATGTCAGTACGCGTAGCGATCAATGGCTTCGGCCGCGTCGGCCGCGGCGTGTTCCGCGCCGCCCACGAGCAGGATGCAGACATCGAGGTGGTCGCCGTCAATGATCTGGTCGACGCCGCCACGCTCGCGCATCTGCTCAAGTACGACTCCGTCTACGGACGGTTCCCAGGTGAGGTCGCAGCCGACGCGGGAGGCATCGTCGTCGACGGCGTTCAGGTGCGCACGTTGGCGGAGACCGATCCCGTCGCGCTGCCCTGGGAGGAGCTCGGAGTCGACGTCGTGATCGAGTCCACCGGACACCTTGCCACACGGGCCGGCGCCGCCCAGCACCTCGAGGCCGGCGCGCGGAAGGTGATCATCTCAGCTCCCGGCAAGGGCACGGAGCCCCCAGACGCCACGCTCGTGCTGGGCGTGAACTTCGACGACGTCTACGATCCTGAAGCTCACCACGTCGTCTCAAATGCCTCGTGCACGACGAACTGCCTTGCCCCGGTCGCCAAGGTACTGCATGACACAGTCGGGATCAGGCACGGGCACATGACGACCGTGCACGCTTACACCTCCGACCAGAACTTGCTCGACGGGCCGCACACGGATCTGCGGCGCGCGCGCGCCGCCGCCGTCAATGTGATCCCGACCTCGACCGGCGCGGCCAAGGCGCTCGGCCTCGTGATCCCCGAGCTGGCGGGTCGGCTCAACGGCTATGCCGTGCGGGTGCCGATGACTACCGGTTCGCTCGTCGACCTGACGGTGGAGACGAAACAGACGACGAGCATGGAAGAGATCAACGCCGCGTTCGAGCGCCTCGCCGATCACGGAACGCTGGAAGGGATCCTCGCCTACACGGAGGATCCGATCGTGTCGTCGGACATCGTCAAGTCTTCGTATTCGTCGATCTTCGACGCGTCGCTGACGTCCGTCGTCGACGGCACGCAGGTGAAGGTCGTCGCGTGGTACGACAACGAGTGGGGATACTCGAGCCGGCTCGTCGATCTCGCACAGCGCGTGCTCATACCGGTCGCGCAGCCGGCGTAGGGGTGGTGGCCCCATGACAGCCGTTTGGCCCACAACGACCGCCTCGCCGCTAGTCCCGACCAGAGGCGACGGTCGCGTATACCCGCTCTTGGAACGGCGCCCGCGATGTACCCGCTCGGTCGAGATCCAGACCGAGCCACTTTCGAAGTCAATTAGGAGGAGCCATGTCTGAAGCGGTCATTGTCGACGCCATCCGGACGCCGATCGGGCGCGCGGTTAAGGGGTCGTTGAGGGACATTCGTGCTGACGATCTCGGCGCGATTCCGCTGCGCGCTCTCGTGGAGCGCAATCCCGGGGTCGATTTCAGCGAGACGGCGGACATCATGATGGGGTGCGGCTTCCCCGACCACGAGCAGGGCTACAACATCGGTCGCAACGCGCAGTTGCTGGCCGGCATCGACCATCATGTCCCGGCGGTCACTGTCAGCCGTTTCTGCGCGTCTTCGCTGCAGACCATTCGGATGGCCTTCCACGCGATCAAGGCGGGCGAAGGCGATCAGTACATCGCCGCGGGAGTGGAGTGCGTGTCGCGGGGCGCGGCGATGACTCTCCCGGTGATGAATCCGCGTATCGACGGCACAAACGGCACCGGGTTCAACGTGTACATCTCGATGGGGCTCACGGCCGAGAACGTGGCCGAGCGCTGCAAGGTCAGCCGCGAGTCCCAGGACGAATGGGCGGCGCTCTCCCAGCAACGCGCGTGCGCGGCGCGCGACAGCGGTCACTTTGACCGCGAGATCGTGGGCGTCGACATACCCGAGGTCCACGACGCCGGCGGCGACGTCGTCGAAGCGCACACAGTCACGCGCGACGACGGGCCGCGCGAGGGTACGACCTCGGCGAAGCTCGGGAAGCTCAAGCCCGTCTTCAAGCCCGGTGGGACGGTGACCGCGGGCAACGCGTGCCCGCTGAACGACGGCGCCGCGGCCGTGCTGGTGATGTCCGAGGAGAAGGCCCACGAACGGGGCCTCGAGCCGCGGGCGCGGATCGTTGCGTCGGCGGTGGCGGCGCTGCGCCCGGAGATCATGGGCCTCGGCCCGATCCCGGCGATCAGGGCGGTGCTGAAGGCGGCCGGCATGAGGATCGAGGACATGGACGCGGTCGAGATGAACGAGGCGTTCGCGGCTCAGGTCGTGCCCTGCCGTGAAGAATTCGGTATCGACCCCGAAAAGCTCAACTCCCACGGCGGCGCGATCGCCCTCGGCCACCCGTTCGGGATGACGGGCGCACGGATCATGACCACCCTGCTCAACAACCTCGACGCCGTGGACGGCAGCCTGGGGCTCGAGACGATGTGCGTCGCCGGCGGTATGGGACAGGCGATGATCGTCGAGCGGCTCAACTAGGTAACGAAAAGGAACGACACAATGGCAACCACAAGTTCTAAGGCTCAGAGCGCCGAGCGCGGCAAGGATCTCACCGGACGGGTCGCACTGGTCACGGGAGGGACCCGCGGGATCGGCGCGGCGATCTGCCACGGCCTCGCCGCGGACGGCGCGGTCGTCGCGGCCGGCTTCTCCTCAAACCAAGGGCGGGCCGACGAGCTGCGCCAGGCGATCGAGGACGACGGAGGCACGGTCTCGTTACACCAGGGCAACGTAGGCGATTACGACGACTGCCAGCGCGTCGTTCACGATGTGATCGACGAGCACGGCCGACTGGACATTCTCGTCAACAACGCCGGCGTCACCGTCGACAAGCCCGTCTGGAAGCTGTCGAAGGACGATTGGCACAAGGTACTGCGGGTGAACCTGTCGGGGAGCTTCTACATGAGCAAGCCCGCGATCGAGCACATGATCGAGCGGGGCTCGGGCCGGATCATCTTCATCTCGTCGGTGAGCGGCGAGATCGGCAACGTCGGCCAGGCGAACTACACGGCTTCGAAATCGGGGGAGTTCGGGCTCGCGAAGACGCTCGCCCGCGAGGCCGCGCTCGCGCTCCGGTTGGCCGGCACGCTCGAGAAGGGGATCGGCCTGACGGTCAACTGCATCACCCCGGGGCTGATCGAGACCGACATGGTCGCCACGATACCCCCGTTTCTGGTGGCCGAGTTCCTGGAGAAGATCCCGATGCACCGGATGGGACAGCCAGAAGAAATCGCCCGCGTCGTGTCCTTCCTCGCGAGTGACGCGTCCGGCTACATCACCGGGCAGATCTGGGGCGTCAACGGCGGACTCGACATGTAATCGGCGGGGCGGCGGACCTCGACGCCGCCCGCCGCGTCAGGGTCTCACCTCTCGCCGGCCAGCAACTCGGCGAGATGCAGGACGCGAGTCCTCAGCTTGCGGCGCCTGACGCCCTGCTGGAGCTGCCGGTAGCAGCCGGCGTTGACGACGGCAATCACGTCCAGGTCCGCGGCGGCAATCTCGTCGAGATGCCGGTCGAGCACGCGCGCACTGTCCTTCGGGCGCACGACCGAGTAGGACCCCGCCGCGCCGCAGCAACCGGCAGCGCTCGGCAGCTCGACGTACTCGCCGACGCGGGCGATCAGTTCGCGCGGCTCGCGCCAGACACTCAGCCCGTTGCGCAGGTGACACGAGTCCTGCAACCCGATCCGCGGACGTCTACCGGCGGGCTTCCCAGCCGCCGCGCCCTGCCGTGCGAGCAGCCATTGCGAGAACTCCTTGACGCGCTCGGGGCCGAGCACACCCGCCAGGTGCGCGGCGCACCCGCCGGACGTCGTCACGATCGTCCCGGGAAGGGCCTCGCCCAGCTCCCGGGCCAGCTCCTCGCCACGCCGCAGCTCTCCGTTGTGCGCGTGCAGCGCGCCGCAGCACCCTTGGGCGGCGGGCGCCGCGAGCTCCGCTGCGAGCTTGTGCGCGTCGCGGCTGACCCGCGGGTACAGGACCCGCTCAAAGCACCCGAGCATCAGGTTCACCGTCCCCGGCGCCTCGCCGCCGCGGCCGGCGTGCCGGCGTACGATCCCCATCGCGCGCACGCGCCGAGGTGAGTTCACCGCCCACAGCAGCGGCCGCACCTTCAACGGACGCCGTCGCCCGTTCCACAGGTGATCGCGCCACTGCTCGAGCAACTCGCCGTACTGAACGCCAGCGGGGCACACCGGCTCGCACGCCCGGCAGCCCAGGCAGAAGGACGACTCCTCGTGGACGGTGGGATCGTCGTCGGGCAACACGCCCGTCTCGAGCGCCCGCATCAGGTTGATGCGCCCGCGCGGCGAGGACGTCTCCACGCCGGTCAGCGCGTACGTCGGGCAGGCGGGCAGACAGAAGCCGCAGGAGATGCAGCGGCCAAGCAGCTCGGGCGTGAATACCCCGCGCGACTCGGGGACGTTCGCCGCAGTGATGTCGGCGGTACTCATGAACCGAGCTTGCCGGGGTTGAGGATGCCGTTGGGGTCAAACGCGGCCTTGATCCGCCTCAGCAGCGCGGTGTGGTCGGCGCCGAGCTGGCGTTCGAGGTAGCGCAGCTTGGCGATCCCGATCCCGTGCTCGCCGGTGATCGTCCCGTCGAGCTCGATCGCCCTTGCGAAGATCTCGTCGAACGCGGCTCGGGCCCGGCGCACCGCGCCCTCGTCGGCCGAGTCGAGGACCGCGGTCGGATGCAGGTTGCCGTCGCCGGCGTGGCCGAACGTGCCGATCTTGAGCTGGTGACGCTCGGCGACCTCCTGGATGAAGTCGACCATCTCGGCGATTCGCGACCGCGGCACCGTCGCATCCTCGAGCACTGTCAGCGGCTCCAGGCGCGAGAGCGCCGGCAGCGCCGCGCGGCGCGCCTCGAGTACCTCGCTTGCCGCCTCGGGAGATTCGGCGATCCGCACCGACGTCGCGCCCTCGGTCGTGGACGCCTCCGCCATCCGCTGCAGATCACGCTCGATCACGGCGGGATTCCCGTCCTGCCCGAAGATCAGCAGTGCGCCGGCCGACGTGTCGAGGCCGATCTGCGCGTAGTCCTCGACCGCGCCGATACAGACCCGGTCGAGGAACTCAAGGGTGACCGGGAGAACGCCCGAAGCCAGCACCCGCGAAACCGCCCGGGCGGCGTCGGCGAGGTCGGGGAAGTAGGCCATCCCGTAGCCGGACGCCTCGGGAGCGGGCACGAGCCGCAGCGTCAACTCGGTCATGACGGCAAGCGTTCCCTCGCTGCCGCACAGCAGACGCCGCAGGTCATAGCCGGCGACGTCCTTCACGAGCCTCCCGCCACTGCGGATGATCTCACCCGTCGCCAACACCGCCTGCACCCCCAGCACGTAGTCGCGCGTGACCCCGTACTTCAGCGCTCGCAGCCCGCCGGCGCACTCCGCCACGTTTCCGCCGACGGTCGCGGTCGACTGGCTCCCGGGATCGGGCGGGAACAGCAGGCCCTTCGCGGCCGCGGCCTGCGCCAACTCGAGCGTGCGCACGCCCGGCTCGCAAACCGCGACCAGCTCCGCGTCGCTGACCTCCTTGATCCTGTTCATCCGCGTCAGCACGAGCACGATCCCGCCACGGTGCGCGATCGTCCCCCCGCTCAGATTCGTGCCCGACCCGCGCGGAACGACCGGAACCCCCTGCTCGTTCGCGACCCGCAACACCTCGGCGACCTCCTCGGCTGTCGCCGGGAAGACGACCGCATCGGGGCGGCCCTGCTCGAGCGGCGTCGCGTCCGTCGAGAAGGTCACCAGCGCGCCCTCGTCGGTTCGCACGTGCTGGTTCCCGACGGCTTCCTCCAAACGCCGGCGTAGCCCAGCCGAGGTCGCCGTGGTCACGAGGACCCCTTTCTGGTCGGGCGCGGGTCGTTGCGACCCTGGCCCTTCATTCGCCCG
>Ga0209006_10006481_pt1 | contig 10582 bp, 6 predicted proteins | sample JacPin_JW_Ref_O2_FD_188567 | JGI IMG/M metagenome (GOLD analysis project Ga0209006, IMG submission 188567) | Forest soil microbial communities from Algoma, Ontario, Canada - Jack Pine, Ontario site 1_JW_Ref_O2 (SPAdes) (version 2) | ecosystem: Environmental > Terrestrial > Soil > Boreal... | reverse complement strand
GCGGATTCGTGCCTTTCCGCATCGACCACGACGAGAAGTTCAACCAGACGATGCACCTTCAGTATCAGCCCTGGAAGACCGCGCCGTGGCTCGGATTCAACTGGCGCTACGACAGCGGACTCGTCGCCGGAGCCGTGCCCTTTGCCACCGACGCCACCACTCCAGTCGATCTCACCGGCCTGACCGCAGATCAGCAACTCCAGGCCGGATTATTCTGCGGCGCTCAACGCCCCGCCCTCACCACGCCACTTACCAGTTGCGCTCCGTCACAATATGGATCGACCCTCGTCACCATACCCGCGCCCGGGACGGAAAATGACGATCGCAATCCGCAGCGCATAGCGCCGAGAAATCTCTTCGACCTAGCGCTGGGGGACGACAACCTGTTTAAAGGCGATCACTACAAGTGGAGTCTCACCCTGACCGCCATCAACGTAACCAATAAGCTGGCGTTGTATAACTTTCTGTCGACGTTCAGCGGGACCCACTTTGTGACCCCGCGTGCGCTAACCGCTCAGTTGGGATTTCATTTCTAGGGTTGAACGCCATTGGGCCGGGCGGAGACGCCCGGCACTCCATCCACCAGCTTTATTGCAGCTTGGCGTATTCGGCTTTAGCCTCGTGCAGCAAAGGGACGTCCGGGTCGGCGTCCTTCCAGTCGGCTAGAAAGTTCTGGTAGGCGATGCGGGCGTTCGGTTTGTCTCCCAGCTTCTGAAACACGCGCCCCAACTCCAATTGACCTGCGGCATAAATAATATCTGGGCCGCTGTGCGACTTCAGAGACAGGATCTTCTGAAAGTCCTGCTGCGCTTCGGCGAGCCGTCCAGCCTGTTCGTACGCCAACCCGCGCACAAAAAAGACACCGGCTTCAGCGCGCGCATAAAGTGCTGCGGTATTAAGAAAGTCGATGGCCTTGGCCGGATCGGCCTTGGCAGGATTCGCCGGCCGCAAAGCGGTAATCGCTCGAATCATCGGCACCCGCACATTCATCACCATGGTGTCATTCGGACGGGCCCGCTGCATTTCATCCGCCAGGGCGTTGGCCTTCTGGTCCTGACGCATCACCGCGTAGGCCAGCGCGACATTACTCATCACCGAAGGTGATCGCGATAATCGAAGCGCCTCATTGTTATCGTTGTTGGCCTCGGCGAAATTACCCACCAACGCCTCGGATGTGCTCACCTGCGCTACCATATCCGCCCGCCCCTGCAGGTGCAGACGATCGAATGCATCCTCGGCTTGCCGCGCAAACTCTCGTCCCTGCCGGATCTGGCCTCGCGCTCCCGCGAGTCCGACGCGAAAGCCCAGAACGCTTACCTGCCCCTCGGGACGCGCATAGGCGATCTGCAGTTCTTTCTCCATCTCAGCATTCTTGCCTTCGGCCCAGTCGAGTGCGGCCAGCCCGACGGTAAAATCGGCGTTGTTCGCTTTATGCTGCAGCGCGGCATTGAGTGTGGCGCGGGCTTCTTCATTCCGGTTCATGCCCGCGTACGATGAGGCCAGCTGGCCGTATGCATTCACCATGTCGGGATCGAGCTCCACGGCGTGCTTCGCATTTTCCAGCCCGTTGTCGAATTGTCCGAGCGCGTTGTAGGTCGCAGCCAGATTGGTGAAAGGGGTCGGGTCACGCGGATAAGTCTGACGATAAAGTTCGAGCGCCGTGATGCCTTTGTCGATTTGCCCGCTGTCGCCGTAGTAATGCGACATGATGTAAAGTTTCTCGCGCTCGCTCGCACGATCGCGTAGCTCGAAAGCTTTCTGCCGGTTCTGTTCTGACAAATCGGTTTGCTGCAGGTTGTGATAAACCGCGCCCAGCCGGGCATACGCCATGGCAAAATTAGGATCAATCTCTACCGCACGCTGGTAGTTGGGAATCGCCGCCAATTCGTCGCCGACGTTGTGCTTCATGTCACCCAGGCTCAAGGCCTTAAGCGCATCGAGCGACGAGGTGGTCGCCTGTGAGAGAGACATGTCGTACTTCTGCACCATGGCCAACGACTCACCAAGTTGACCGCGGAGCTTGGTCGCGGCGCTGTGGAGCGCGTTCAGCACGTCCTCTTTTCGTTCAGCTTGCGCCTGCTGCCGTCCCAGCGAATCACCGGTCGAAGCGTTGCTCGCTTCCAGAGTGATCACGTACTGGCCGCCAACGTTGTCAATGCTGCCGTCGAGCATCGCCTTGATGCCGTCGCGCTGGCTGATCTCGCGCCCTATGTCAGCGGTGATGCGATCGTCGGGACTTCGCCCCATGAACTGCAAGGTCTGCCTGATCTTCGGCTCCGGAAAGACGTTCAGGTATGGCGACTGCCCAAGATCCACTGCCAGCGCTTTCTTTAAAGTGCCGTCAAACACCGGATCAGCCGTCGTGTTTACGAAGTCGGTGATCAGGATCGAGTCTTTTTCTGTCAGCGCGTGGCCCCGCTTCAGAGACACAAAGCCGATCCCGCCCGCCACCAGAACCAGAATCGCCGCAGGAATCAGCCATCGCGGCATCTTGCGAGCCGGTCGTGCCGGCATTCTGCGCAACGAAGACGAGCTCGAAGAAGTCGCGGCCAGAAGTGTGCCCGATTCCGAGTCGCGTTTCAGGCGCTTCAGGTCAGAACGCACGTCCGCCGCACTCTGGTAGCGCAGATCCCGGTCTTTTTCCAGAAGCTTGTTAAGGATCACCTCGAATTGCGCCGGTAGATCTGGATTCAGCCGCAATGGCGGCGCTGGCGGCCGGTTAAGAATCGCGTCGAAAATTACAGCCGACGTGTCTCCACGAAAAGGCACCGCACCAGTAGCCATTTCATATAGCACCGCGCCAAACGAGAACAGGTCGCTGCGCGCGTCCAGATCCTTGCCCCGCGCCTGCTCCGGAGACATATACATCACGGTACCCACTGTCGACCCTGGACTTGTCAGGTACGGTTCGTCCACTGTCGCCGCCGACCCAAGCGTCGCCGCCGAGTGGATGGAGGCTTTGCCGGCGCGCTTGGCCAGTCCGAAATCGAGAACCTTCGCCTGTCCCCGGCTCGTTACGAAAATATTGGCCGGCTTGATGTCGCGATGGACGATTCCCTTGGCATGGGCCGCATCAAGAGCGTCGGCAATCTGTGTCCCCAGATTGAGCAAAGGGTCCAGTTCGATCGGTTCGCCGTGGATGTGGCTTTTGAGCGTGTCGCCCTCCAGCAACTCCATGGCTATAAAGTGACGCCCACCGTCTTCGCCAACTTCGTAGATGGTGCAAATGTTCGGGTGGTTTAGGGCGGATGCCGCCCTGGCTTCACGCTGAAAGCGATCGAGCGCCAGCGGATCTTTCTCCGTCTCAGGAGGCAGGAACTTGAGCGCTACATGCCGTCCGAGATTGACGTCTTCCGCCTCGTAGACAACACCCATCCCACCGCCGCCCAATTGCGAGAGGACACGGTAGTGCGAGACGGTCTGGCCGATCATTCCGGGGAACACTCCTGGAAGAGAGTCACTCATGTTAGGCCCGTCAGTTTGGGCAAGTCAAACCCACTGCCCCATCAGCATATACGATGCAAAGGCACGATAAGTTCAGGTGTGAAAAAAACGGCATTTGACACTTTATTTTCTGTGGGTTGACAGCCGCCGTCGGACCCGCTCCCCCACCCTCGGCAATCGGAAGGTCACTGCTTCCAGTTACGGAAGTTTAGCTCCAAATACCCCAATCCTTTCCTGCCCCTCCGCCGCCTGTTATCAATGAGTATTCCGGTGTTCTAGCGCTGGGATTAGCTACCCCGGCGCCCCGGGCAGGAGTCTGTCCAGAATGAAAACTCGCCCTCAATCTTGGAGGGACATGAGCGCCGCGCCACGCTTTTTTATCAGCGTGGTGGTGGTCTGTGGAACAGCCGTCCTCACCTATTCCGTCCTGCACGGCAAAAGCGAAAATCCGCTCAAATTTTTCTGTTATTTGGTCATCGCGCTGGCCGCTTCGCGTCTCAAAGTGAACTTGCCCGGTATCACCGGGACCATGTCGGTCAATTTCTTATTTCTGCTGCTAGGGGTCCTCGAACTGAGCCTCTCCGAGGCTATGGCTTTGGGCTGTGCCGCAGTGGTGGTGCAATGTTTCGATCGCGACCGTCCCATCCCCATCCAAGTCGCCTTCAATGTCTGCTCGACCGCGCTGGCCATTGCGGTGACGTTCTTTGCTTATCGCTATTCCATGATGCACAGCCTGGTCAAGAATCCATCGACCTTGCTGTTTCTGGCGGCATGTGTGTACTTCGTGGCCAACACCCTTCCGGTCGCCACCGTCATTTCATTGACCGAGCGCCGCTCCCTGCGAAAGATTTGGTCGGACTGCTATTTCTGGAGTTTCCCGTATTACCTGGTCGGCGCTGGCGTTGCCGGCATGATGAGCTGGCTGCACGGTTTCACTGACTGGCAGACGTCCTTGCTCACCCTTCCAGTGGTTTACTTGATCTACCGTTCTTACCGCCTCTACCTGGGAAAACTGGAAGATGAGAAAAGGCACGTCGGCGAAATGGCCGACTTGCACATGCGTACCATCGAAGCTCTCGCGCTCGCCATCGAAGCCAAAGATCAGACCACACACGACCACCTCCAGAGAGTCCGCGTCTACGCGGTCAAGGTTGCCAAGGAACTCAAAGTCGACCGCGAAGGCATGGAAGCCTTGCAGGCCGCAGCCCTCCTGCACGACATCGGCAAGCTCGCGATTCCTGAACACATCATCTCCAAGCCGGGCCGTCTGACCCCCGAAGAATTCGAGAAAATGAAAATCCATCCCCTCGTCGGAGCGGAGATTTTGGAGCGTGTCTGCTTCCCCTATCCGGTCGTGCCCATCGTGCGCGCTCACCACGAAAAGTACGATGGCACCGGTTATCCCATGGGATTGCGCGGCACCCAGATTCCGATCGGCGCCCGAATTTTGGCGGCCGTGGATTTTCTCGATGCCCTCGCTTCCGATCGCCAATACCGCCGAGCCCTGCCGCTGAATGAAGCCATGGCCCGCCTCGTGGATGAATCCGGAAAGTCTTTTGATCCGGAAGTGGTCAAAGTGCTCGAGCGAAAATACGTGGAACTCGAGCAACTCGTCCATCAACGGACCGACAGCCTGGGCAAGCAGAAGTTGTCAACCGAAGTCAAAGACTTAGAAAAAGACAAAGGCCACACTAAATCCGAGCCCAGCATCAAGCCAGCCGCCGGTTTCGAGAAGCAGGGTCGGCGTCAACCCCAGGAGCGCAGTTTCCTCGGTTCGATCGCCGCCGCGCGCCAGGAAGCACAGACTCTCTTCGAACTCAGCCAGGATCTTGGAGCTTCGCTCAGCCTCGGCGAGACGCTCTCAGTCTTTGCCGTCAAACTGCGCCGCGCCATTTCCTACGATGCGGTCGCCATCTACGTCCGCAACGGAGACGAACTGGTGCCGGAATATGTGAACGGCGACAACTTCCGGTTGTTTGCCTCGCTGCGCATTCCGATCGGGCAAGGCCTTTCAGGATGGGTAGCACAAAATCTGAAGCCGATCCTGAACGGCAATCCATCAGTCGAGCCCGGTTACCTGAACGACGCCTCGAAATACAGCACCCTGCTTTCGGCCCTGGCAGTTCCGCTGGAAGGTCTGCAAGGAGTAGTCGGCGTCGTGGCCCTGTATCACGCCGAAAAAGATTTCTTCACTTCGGACCACTTGCGAATTCTGCAAGCCGTAAGTTCGAAGATGGCGCTGGCCATTGAGAATGCGATGAAGTTCGAGCAAGCCGAGAGTTCCGCGGTAACCGATTTTCTTACCGGATTGCCGAATGCGCGCTCGCTCTTTTTGCATCTCGACCGCGAAATGGCCCGCTGTAAACGCGACAACAAAACCTTGACCGTGATGGTCGCCGACATGGACGGCTTCAAGCAGATCAACGATCGCTTCGGGCACCTTGAAGGCAATCGAGTGTTGCGCCTGTTCGCTCATTCACTCAAAGAAACCAGCCGCGAATACGATTACGTAGCCCGCATGGGCGGAGACGAATTTGTGGTCATCGCTCCCGGACTCACCTCCGAAGCGGCCGCCCGCAAAGCCGAACAGATGCGCGATCTGGCACAACAGGCAGGCAAGGCCATCTGCAACGAGGACATCCTCTCCCTCAGCGTCGGCAAGGCCGTGTTTCCCGAAGATGGGATGGATGCCGAAAAAATTCTGTCCGAAGCCGACAAACGGATGTATCTGCAAAAGCAGAGTCAGTCGACCCAGAAAAATCGCCGCCTCTATCCGCGGGTGCGCGGTCGACTCACCACGGAAATTTCCGGATCCGGGTCCGATCAAACAGCACCGACGCTGGGCATCGTCACCAATCTGAGTCTCGGCGGATGCTACGTCGAAACCAGCGGCCTGCTCTTACCTGGTTCTCAACTGAAGCTGATGTTCTCGCACGATCACACCAACGTTTCGATCGAGAGCGAAGTCGTTCGTATGGATATGGGTATCGGAGCGGCACTGAAATTTGGAGAAGCCACCCACGAAGTTCGCGCCAACTTGCAGCGCATCCTCGAGCAATTGGCGAGCGCGGAAGCAGTTGTCGATCTTAAGCGCAGTCAGAATGCCGCCGCTGCCGCCGGCCGCAAGAGTTAACCCGGACCGCTGATGACGCTGAAAAATTTGTCTAAGCCGGTACCGCAACCGGCCGAATCTGCACCAGCGGCACCGTAGTTCGCGGTTTAGACAAGCCGTGTTTCACCATGTTCGCGGTAGGCACGCCCGTCCGATAAAAGGATTTCTCGCAGTCCGCCGTCGACGGTCCCCGCATGCTTCCTTCCATATACGCCAGCCCCGGGCACCTCGAGCAACTCCCAACATGCGAGCACGACGAGCACACCGTCAGATCCTTTGCCTGAATCGACCGGACTTCATTCATCTGCGGCGAAAAATTCCAGATATCCAAAAATTTCTGCGTCCGGACATTTCCCGTAGGCAGCGGAAACTGCACACACGGAAAAACGTCGCCATACGGCGAAATGTAGCAGAAGGAATGCCCCGCACTGCACGAGTAACTCTCCAGATCGTCCGCTGAAGGCGGCTTCGGAGGCGCGCAGAAGTCTTCCTGATTTCCAACCAGAGCAGGGTTGTGAAAAATGTCCTTCAGGTCTTCCCCTGGAATGCGCAGCGCAAGAACCGAAGTGTCTCCATCCATCATGGGAGTAATCGTCGGATCAAGCGTGTACTGCGCTCCAAGTTCCGCCGCCAGTGCCTGCACGCCAGCGTGATCGGACGCATTCCCGTTCATCAGCACGTTGGCAATCGTGACTCGCAAGCCTTGCTCGCGCAAAAAGCGAATGGACTTTACCGTTCTCTCCAGCGAGTTCGGCAATTTGGTGATGGCGTCATGAACTTCAGGACGATGCGAGTAAACGCTGATCTGGATGGTATCGACACCCAGTTCGCGAATTCGCTTCGCTTCCGCTTCGTGGATCATGACCGCGTTCGTCTTGATCTTCACGTTGAACATCAACCGCCGCGCGTATTCGAGGATTTCAAAAAAGTCGCGCCGCATGAAAACTTCGCCGCCGCTGAAGGTGATAAAGAAAACCCCGGCCTCGGCCAGTTGATCGAGCACATCTTTGATTTCCGACGTCGTCATCTCGCCATGGTCGTCATGATCGAGATAACAATGCACGCACCGCTCGTTGCAGCGATACGTAACATCCATGTGCACCGCGATCGGTATACCCAGGTTGAACGCCTTCTGGCCGACCTCACTCATCAGGCTCATTTAGGGTGTCTCCGCAACGCTGCCTGCATTCGATGTCCCTTGGCCCGACATAGGTTGATTGGAAACCAGAAGAATTCCGTGGCTCGAAAGTTCGGTGACGAACTCTTTCGCGTCCGCTTGCGCCTGCTCCGGATCGATATCAAACTGCTCGCAAACCCGCTCGCGAACAATGTCTTGCAAAGGAGTGCGCCCGTCAGCCGCCTGAAAGATCGTGGTGGCCACCTCGTTCAGCGTGAAAAAAGTGGAATCGACCGAGTTCATCACCATCATCTCGCCCGCTAGTGCGCGAGCGGCGATGGCAGAACTGCGCGCGATGTAGATGCAATCCTCAGGCATGTTCGGCCACTCCCATGAAGTTGCGAACATCTTCCCACACCCTGCCATCAGGATAAAACGTCAGGCGCCGAATGGGAACCTTGTCCACAAAGTCGCACGCCGTAGCCAGCAGTCTCTCCACCAGGCCGGGGTCTTCCGCGAAAAACAGAATATTGCGCATCAGCCGCCGCACGGCTTCTCCCGCCGGTAACTCTTCGATCACGTTCTCCGGCCCTTGCTCCAGGAAAAAAAGGGCAGCCACCGCCGCGCTGCAATTCTCGCCCGGCCGCGCCAGTTCTCCCGCGAATGGAGTTCCGAAAGCCGAATATCCATCCACTCCGGGACGCAAATAAGAAACTTCGTCGGTGAGCAGCGTGACGTTGCGCGGTGCCAACCGCGTCATCGTCGTTTTGCCCGCTCCCGATACGCCTGAGAATAGATACGCTCGGCCGTCGCAAATCGCGCTGGCCGCATGCAGCAGAAATCCGCCGCGTTCGGCAAGAATCAGGCTATGCAGAATGCGCAGCACCGAGTCGAGAGAGTATGGATTGGCATTCTGCCGCACCAATCCGCGTCCGCTGCGAGGGTCCCAGCGAGCGTAAAAATCTCCGCGCTCGATGATCCATTCCTCACCACTGCGCCGCACTCGCACGTCAGCGTCCGAAATCGCCGCCGAGCCGTTCAGATCAAATTCAAGTTCAAATTGGGATGACGAGGTACTGAGGAAGCCGTGATAACGCTGGCGTAGGAGATCGAAAAAAGCCTGGTCGCTGGTGGCGAGGGAAATCGGAATCCCACCGATCTCCACACACGCGACTTGTCGCGGTCCAGCCATCAGAGGGTGCCTAAACTCAACTCGCGCGCCGCCGTCCGGCGCTGATGAACCTTCAGAGCAATGCGCCGCGCCATGCTGCTATAGCAGAACAGAATTCCGGCAGCTCGCGAAAAAGCGGCTGCCAGCCTGCCTGCAGGTCTGGCCGCTAAACTCCGGTCGGCCACTAATCGACCCAGCAGTGCCTCCCGGGGAAACTCAGGATCTGACCCGGGCATCGAATCGCCCCGCAGCAGAAAACCGTCTCGCGCGGAGGCATACATCAGCCGGTGCAAAAAAAGCTGGCCATCTCGCTCCGCCAGGACGATCTCGCCCGGAACCATCTCTTCAAGCGAGCAGCTTTCGATCTCCACCACGTCGCCCGGCCACAGGGAAGGCAGCATGCTTTCCCCGTAAACTCGCAAATGGACGCTGCGCCGAGCGCGACCAGACGCATCGCCATCGCGCAAACAGTCCGCCACCAAAGCCGTGCGTTCCGCACTCGAATTCGAACGCGCCGTGCTCGTGGTTTTTTCCAGCATCAGGAGGTTTTTCGCGAGACCTGGCAGCCCACTATGGCTGAGCCCACGGTCTTGCCGCAAGATAAAGCGAGCGTCTCGAAAACCCGCTCGTAGCGAAATGATGGTTTCTTGTAAAGCTTCTTGCCTTTATCCGCGTTGCCTGGCTCCTGCCCGTTTTTGAGAGGAACCCGCTTGTCGTCCATAGTTGGTTCAAGCCAGTCGATCTAACAACAAATCCGGCTCATCCCCCAGTTTTGATAAGAGTAAAGGAAGTGTACTACACCGCTTTGCCCGGTGCCAGTATGAGTTAGTTAATGGCCGGCAAATGCGAATCAACCACATCAACAAAACGCCCTCAATAAAACGCCTTCAATAAAATGAAAGAGTTCCGTCTTGCCGTGCTCGGCGCAAGCTCAAGCCCAAAGCGGCCAGTGCCAGCGGCAGCAGGGTCACGCTGAACCCCGCCAGCACGGCCAACGTAGGCGCCATCGTGATCATCGACTGCCCATCCAGCAATGCCTTGCGCATTCCGTCAATCGCATAGGTTAGCGGAAGCGCCCGCGAAATCAGTTGCAGCGGCCAGGGCAAACTCTGGATGGGAAACATCATTCCGCTCAGAAACCATAGTCCCGAACCAAACAACCAAAGGACCGCCGAGCCTTTCTGGAACGCCACCTGCAGCGCCGCCGCCGTGATGCCCACCGCCAAAGCGATGGCCAGGGAAAAAATCAATACCGCGATCACCGAAAGAAAGTTGGCGTGGATCGCCGCCCGAAACAGCGCCACTCCCGCAAAAAGATAGACCACCAGGTTGAGCAGGTTTCCAGCGAACGCGGAAATAGCGCTCAGAACAACCAGTTCCGCCGGAGCCGTCGACGTCGTCATCAGCACTTCCAGCGTTCCTGTCTGTTGCGCTTCCTGCATGGAGTTCAGGAAAGCCTGTGCGCTCATCACAAAGAACGTATAAAGTCCGGTTCCCACCAGAATAAAAGGGAAAAACTCTACCCCGCCCGGTCGAAAGCCAGGACCAATCGCGCGTGACAGAAAATAGAACGCCGCCAGTTCAGTCAGCAACCCGACCATGGTTACGATAAAGCCGCTGCGGTGGCGGATCGCAGTCAGCAGATCCCGCCGCAGAATGGCGTAGAACTTTTCTAAGGTAGAGGTCGAGGTCATAGGTGCATCGAGCGGTTTAAATCCGCCGGCGATCCGATCTTTAT
>Ga0209006_10006480_pt1 | contig 10582 bp, 6 predicted proteins | sample JacPin_JW_Ref_O2_FD_188567 | JGI IMG/M metagenome (GOLD analysis project Ga0209006, IMG submission 188567) | Forest soil microbial communities from Algoma, Ontario, Canada - Jack Pine, Ontario site 1_JW_Ref_O2 (SPAdes) (version 2) | ecosystem: Environmental > Terrestrial > Soil > Boreal... | reverse complement strand
ACAGCGGCGCGACGCCGGTCGACTCGTCGAGCGGATCTCCCATCTTAAGGGCGGCGAGCCTCTCCCTGAAACCATCGACAAACTCGTCGCTCACCGATTCGAGGAGAATGAATCGCTTGGCGGCGACGCACGACTGTCCCATGTTGGTCATCTTGCCGAAGACCGCGCGGTCAATGGTGAGCTTCATATCCGCGTCATCGAGAACTACGAAGGGGTCGCTGCCGCCTAGCTCCATAATGGTCTTTTTGACATACCGGCCGGCTCGCTCGGCGACCCGGGCACCGCTCGTGTCACTGCCGGTGAACGACACGCCCTGCACCCGATCGTCGTCGACAACCTTGTTCGCAAGACCGGCAGTAACCACGAGGTTCGTGTAAGCGCCCGTGGGGAAGCTCGCGCCACGGAACAGTAGGTCGATCGCTTCGGCACATTGCTGAACGCTGGTCGAGTGCTTCAACAGCACCACGTTTCCCGCCATCAAGTTCGGCGCCGCGAAGCGGACAACTTGGTAGCAAGGATAGTTCCACGGCTGGATGCCGAAGAGGACGCCGAGCGGTTCGTTGAGAAGCGTGCCGTCTCCCAGAGGCGACGGAAGGGTCTGCGGTCGCAGAAATTCCTCGCCCCGGTGCGCATAGTACTCAAAGATTCGCGCGCACAGCTCGACCTCCTCTCGGCCCTCGGCGATGCGCTTGCCCATTTCGAGGGTCATGAGCCTCGCCAGCTCGTCGACACGTTCGCGACACAACGCAGCCGCGCGGTGCAGCAAGCTGGCACGCTGGGCGAAGGGGACGCGACGCCAGGCCGGAAAGCAATCATGTGCCTTTGTAATGGCGTTATCCAAATCCTCGGCAGACATTTCGAGATAAGTCTTTAGCGTCTGTCCGTTGTAGGGGTTGACGGACGGCAACGTGGCCCGCGGTGCGGTCGGGCGCGGCTGATCCCCACTTGTCTTAGCGGGGACGCCCTGTTCACCGGAGCGAGATGTCTTTGACGTCGCCATGCTATGAGCTCCATATTTGCCAGGTGTCCTGTGCAAACCTCCGAAGGGGCGTTCTCGATGTGATGCCGCCGAGCCACTCCGGACAACGGGGGGTGGTCGGCGCGTTGCCAGCAGCTATTCGCGCATTAGCGGGACTCAATCACCGCCGCCTTGACGGGCGTCAATCGAAGCGCTGACGAAGCAATTGCGCGAAAGCCGGCGCAAAGTCTCGGACCTTAAAAAAGCTCAAGATCGTGCTTGAGATGATGGCGGCACAGTGTAGCAAAGGCAGAGTGACCGAATGTCCAATCATCGACACCCCGGGGCGAAATGCACCTCGGGGCCGGAAGGGGCGCGGCCTTTGGAAGTATTCAACTTCGCAAACTCGTATAGCGCCTTCCTGAATTTCCTGCACCCTTTCGCCGCTGTGGCTCGCTGTTTGCCGCGTGCACGGACGATAAAAATATTCTGAAGTTGATCGTTGTCAGCGCAATTGGGAATTTTAGCGGCGACAATCAGAGAGAGCGATTAAAATGGGACAGGACGGCTCCCTCGAACACAACTCCCTCGAACATTGAAAGCAAGGAGATTGATCATGGCGACAGGTAATCGCGCGGTCACATTTATGGGACCACACAAGATGGAGGTCCAGGACAAGGGATATCCCAAGCTTCAGGATCCGAAGGGCAGGAAGATCGAGCACGCTGTCATTCTCAAGCTTATCACGACAAACATCTGCGGCAGCGACCTGCATATCTATAACGGCCGCTTCGAGGCGCCGAAGGGAATGCAGATGGGCCACGAGAATACCGGCGAGGTGGTCGAGGTGGGCTCCCATGTCGAGCGCATCAAGGTCGGCGATACCTGTTCGGTGCCCTTCAACGTGGCGTGCGGAACATGCCGGAACTGCAAGGAACGCCACACGGATGTGTGCCTCAACGCCAATGAAGAGCTCGGATATTGCGGCGCCTACGGCTTCAATCTTGGCGGATGGCAAGGCGGCCAGGCCGAATACATGCTTGTGCCCTGGGCGGACTTCCAGCTTCTGAAGTTTCCCGATAAGGACCAGGCGATCGAAAAGATCAGGGATCTCACCCTGCTCTCCGATATTCTGCCCACCGGGTATCACGGCTGTATCGAGGCGCGGGTTGGAACGGGATCCACCGTCTACATTGCCGGCGCCGGACCGGTCGGTCGCTGCGCCGCCGCCAGCGCGCAACTTCTCGGCGCGTCGTGCATCATCCTTGGCGACCACAACAAGGCCAGGCGCGATCTGGTTAAGGAGTGCGGCTATGAGGTCGTAGATCCATCAAGCGCCACGCCTATCCCAGATCAGATCGAGAAAGTCCTCGGCACCGGCTCTCGATGGGTCGACGCGGCCGTCGATTGTGTCGGCCTCGAGTGCCATGGGTATGGGCCGGATGGCAGCGCGAAGAACGTAGAGGAAGCCGTCATCAACACATTGATGGAAGTGATCAAGCCAGCGGGAGCCATGGGCATCCCCGGGGTCTACACGAACATGGATCCGGGTGCGCCTACAGAGCTCAACAAGAAGGGCTTGATGGCCCTGGGCTTCCCGGCAGCATGGGTCAAATCGCCGTCATTCACAGCCGGTCAATGTCCGGTCATGCACTACAACCGCGACCTGATGATGGCCATCCTGTGGGACCGGATGCCTTACCTGACGCCGCTCTTGAACACCGAAGTGATCCCGCTCGACAAGGCGGTCGAGGCGTACAAGATCTTCGGGGAGGGATCGCCCAAGAAATTCGTGATCGATCCGCACAACACGACGAAGCTGGCGTCGGCGAGCAAAACAAGTGAGCGCATGCGAGGTCACGCCTCAGCACACCATCGATAGCGATTCAACATGATAGCCATTCAACATCGGAGACGATCATCATGGCCAAAGATAACCTTGAAGGATTGAATGTCGCTATACTCGTCACGGACGGCTTCGAGCAGGTCGAACTCACGGAGCCGCGCAAGGCTCTGGACGAAGCCGGCGCCACCACCAAGGTCGTATCGCCGAAACGCGACCGCGTACGGGCCTGGTATTTCACGGAATGGAGCGTGGAGTTGCCGGTCGATGTGACGCTCGATCAGGCCAAACCGGAAGATTTCGACGCGCTGATGCTGCCGGGCGGCGTCATCAATCCCGACTCGCTTCGAATCCAGCCGAAGGCTGTAGCGTTCGCAAAGGCCTTCTTCGATGCCGGCAAACCGGTCGCGGCGATCTGCCACGGCCCGTGGACGGTCATCGAGACCGGCGCAGCGCGCGGCCGCCGCATGACCTCATGGCCCTCGCTCAAAACCGACCTGAAGAATGCCGGCGCGGACTGGGTGGACGAGGAAGCCGTCGTGGACAAAGGCCTGGTCACGAGCCGCAAGCCCGATGACATCCCGGCATTCAGCAAGGAGACGATCAAACTATTCAGCGGCGCACGCGGGCGGCGTCATGCTGCGTAATGCCGCCCACGGCACGCGGGCAAGCGTCAGAAGGCGCCGTTTCGGTCCGCCGCAGCGCGAGGTCAGCGTGATCGGCCAGGGGACCTGGTACATCGACCGGGACGATCGCGCATCGGCAATCGCCGCCCTGCGCCGCGGCCTCGATCTCGGAATGAACCACATCGACACCGCGGAGATGTATGGCGCGGGCGCTGCGGAGTTAATGGTCGGCGAAGCCATCGCGGGCCGGCGTGATGAGGTGTTCCTCGTCACCAAGGTGCTTCCAGAGCATGCCTCCGAACAGGGCACGAGGATTGCTTGCGAGAGATCACTCCAGCGCCTCAAGACCGACCGGCTGGATTGCTCTCTCCTGCACTGGCGGGGACCGCATCCGCTGGAAGACACGTTTGCGGCTTTCGAGGGGCTTCGCGACGAGGGCAAAATACTTTCCTATGGCGTGAGCAATTTCGATGTGCCGGATCTCGAAGATGCTGTGGAGATTGCCGGCGAGGGGACCATCGCCTGCAATCAAGTGCTCTATCACTTGCAGGAACGCGCCATAGAACACAGCGTGCTACCCTGGTGCGAGCAGCACGGCCTCGCGGTCACCGCGTATAGTCCCTTGGGACACGGTGAATTTCCGAGCAAGCGTACACCCGAAGGTCGCGTGCTTGCAGAAATTGCGGAGGCGCATCATGCTACCCCGCGCCAGATCGCGCTCGCATTTCTCACGCTGCGGCCTTCGGTGTTCGCGATCCCCAAAGCGTCCAGTGTCGCTCACGTCGAAGAGAATGCCGGAGCGTCGCGCTTGCTTTTGTCGAGCGCCGAGATCGCCCGGATCGATGCCGCGTTCCCGCGCGGTCCGCGCCGCGCGCTGCCGATGCTGTAAGCCGATCGCCAGTTGGAGACCGTCGCATTGTTGGTTCGCATCGAGGCAAAGCCCGGCCAGGAAAGGGTCGATGCACGTATGCGGCGGCGAGCGCTCGATTCTCATGCAGGACCGAATTCGAATTCAAAGGATACGAATATGACCGCGACCGGCCTCGAAGTTTTCGACGATACGCTTCATAAGACAAACACATGGCTCAAGGAAATCGCCCAGGAGCTGAGCGTGGACCGGCACGGCGCCTATCAGTTGCTCCGCGCGGTGCTGATGCGCATTTGGCTCTGGACCGAACCAATTTGGATAATAGGTTATCTGAGGATCGGTAGGCGCATTGCATTTGTAGCACTCTTTCTCGTCGCGTGCACAACGCTGGCGATGGCCCAAACCAACAGCGATGATAGCAAGCGAAACGATTCCGCCGGCCACTCCACGTCAAGCGCGTCTCGTGACAATAAGGGCCAACCTCAGCCACAAGGCTCACCCGGTCCGCTCACGACTGGCAGCGGCGGCGCGTCAGCATCAGACCCGCAAGGGGGAACACCACCAGGTATGCAAGTGGATCCCGGCGATGAACTCAAGGCCGTCCATACTTCGCCCACCAAACGTTAAGGCGGGTGGCATCTACACGACGTGCTGATCGTTCCTCGCGCCGGACCAAACTATCGGTACGCGCTGGACGAGGATGCGCTGCAAGGTGCGGCGATGCATGTTCAGTCGCGGCGCGGTTTCCGAAACGTACCATTGCACATCTCGTAGATGCGCGGATGTGCCCGCAGCGGACGCCTTCGGCGATATCGGATGCTCGGCCGCTCGGATCTCTCGGTGCCGGCCGACATCTGCTACTTGCCTGTTTTGGCCTCTAGCTTCCGCCTGATCAAAAGGGGATGCATAACATGCCGCAATCTCATACTTGCCCCAAACCGTCGCTTCTCCCGATTGAGCGTCCGCGCTGCCCTAGGTGTGCGAACCGTATGAGCCTGAGCCGGACACTGCCCGGAGCCACCGGGTACGATTTGCGCAACTTCGAATGCGCAAAATGCGATCGCTTTATTACCGTAACCGAAGCAACGGACCCGATGAAATCTGACAAGGCGGGATGGATTGCGGGTGAGCTAAAGCCGCCGGAATAGGCCCTCATTGCCATTGAGTTTGGACATACCCAACAGTCGTCTTGTGAATTGATGCGACTAGCACGCTGAGCGGTCCTGGAGTGGAAGGACCTGTTCCGGTGAGTCTTGGACCGGGGTAACCCTCTCCAGGTCCCGCCCTTGCGGGACCGAATGGCAAACTTAAGGCGTCCTGCTTGTTGTCTCCGCATGGAACATAGGCGCATCCAGTACAGATTAGTCCAGAGCCTCCATTTCGGCGCTGCGATCGGCATCGCGGCGGCCCTACAGTGATTGCACGCGCCCACCCCAGATGCGTCAGCCCGTTGATTCATGACAACAAAACACCATATGCATCGGTACACCCAATTTTGCTGCAGTTGCGCGGATCGTCCGCTTACGGGCGCGTCGCTCTTATGGTTCAGGCATGCTTTCCAGGACATTGTTCCATCCTTCCGTTACCGCGTGGTTCGAAGAGCACTTCAAGGTGTCCACGCCGGCACAGGCAGACGCGTGGCCGCTCATCAAGGCTGGCCGCAACGTACTGATCGCCGCGCCTACCGGCTCGGGCAAGACACTCGCCGCGTTCATGGCGGCGATCGACGACCTGGTCCGGCAGGGTGTCGCCGCCGGGCTCGAGGATGAGACCCAGATCCTCTATGTCTCCCCGCTGAAGGCGCTGTCTAACGACATCCGCGGGAACCTTGAGGCTCCGATTGCTGGCATTCGGCAGAAGCTTCGCGAGCAGGAGCACGCTGATGTCGAAATCCGGACCTGGGTGCGCACCGGCGACACACCGGCCGCAGAACGACAGCGCATGGCGCGGCGGCCGCCGCACATCATCGTGACGACGCCGGAATCCCTTTACATCCTGCTGGGATCCGAGACCGGACGCCGCATGCTCGCGACCACGCGGACGGTGATCGTGGACGAAATTCACGCGATGGCCCCGAACAAGCGGGGCAGCCATCTGGCGCTCTCGCTTGAACGACTGGCGTCGATTTGCTCTGTTCCGCCGCTGCGCATCGGGCTCTCGGCGACACAAAAACCCATACAGGATGTCGCGCAATTTCTGGTCGGCGCGGGCACGGGTGGCGAAGGCCGTCCGGACTGCGCCATCGTGGATTCCGGCCATCGTCGCGATCGCGATCTCGCTTTGGACGTTCCGGATTCTCCGCTCGAAGCGGTCATGTCGGCGGAGGTGTGGGAGCAGGTCTACCGCCGTCTGGCGGGATTGGTCGAACAACACCGGACCACGCTGATATTCGTCAACACGCGCAGGATGGCGGAGCGGGTAACACGCAAGCTTTCCGAGTTGCTCGGCGAGACCAACGTAACCGCACATCACGGCAGTCTTGCCAGGGAGCAGCGGCTCGATGCCGAGCAGCGGCTCAAGACTGGCAAACTGAAGGCGCTGGTTGCCACCGCATCGCTCGAACTTGGCATCGATATCGGCGATGTCGACCTCGTATGTCAGCTCGGCTCACCCCGTTCGATTGCCAGTTTCCTGCAGCGGGTGGGACGGTCGGGTCACGCGGTTGGCGGCACGCCCAAGGGCCGCCTGTTTCCGCTATCGCGAGATGAGTTGGTGGAGTGCACGGCGCTACTCGACAGCGTTCGTCGTGGCGAGCTCGATCGTCTGACGATACCAAACCGGCCGCTGGACGTACTGGCGCAGCAGATCGTGGCGGAGGTGGCCTCGCGCGAGTGGAGCGACGATGAACTGTTTGCGCTGATCCGGCGAGCGTGGCCATACCGCGATCTGTCTCGGGAAGATTTCGCAGCGGTCGTCGACATGCTGGCGGACGGTTTCAGCACGCGGCGCGGCCGGCGCGGTGCGTTGATCCACCATGATGCCGTCAATCAAGTCTTGCGCGGACGCCGTGGCGCGCGGCTGACCGCGCTAACCGCGGGGGGAACCATCCCCGACAACGCCGACTATCAGGTATTGCTGGAACCCGAAAACCACTTCATCGGAACCGTGAACGAGGATTTCGCCGTCGAAAGCCTTGCCGGTGATGTTTTCCAGCTCGGCAACCGGAGCTACAAGATCCAGCGCATCGAGCGTGGGGTCGTCCGCGTCGAGGACGCGCACGGCATGGCTCCCACCATTCCATTCTGGCTCGGCGAGGCTCCCGGACGAACCGACGAACTCTCGGAAGCGGTATCCCGATTGCGAGCCGATATTGCGGAACGGCTTCAACGGGACCAGACGGGAGGGTCCGCGCTGCGATGGCTGGTGGACGAGCTTGGCGTTGTTTCGGCCGCGGCCGAGCAGTTGGTGGAATACTTGCGGGCCGGTTATGGTGCGCTGGGCTGCTTGCCGACACAGCAGACCATCGTGCTCGAGCGCTTTTTCGACGAGGCGGGAGGCATGCAGCTCGTCGTTCATTCGCCCTATGGCAGCCGCATCAATCGCGCGTGGGGACTGGCGCTGCGCAAGCGCTTCTGCCGCAAGTTCAACTTCGAGCTTCAGGCCGCAGCTACCGAGGACAATATCGTCATTTCGCTGACCGAAGCGCACAGCTTCGCCCTGGATGAAGTTGTTCGCTATTTGCACTCAGCTTCGGTGAGAACCGTGCTCACCCAGGCGCTGCTTGATTCTCCGATGTTCACGACGCGCTGGCGCTGGGTGGTTGGCGTGTCCTTGGCACTGCCACGCTTCCGCGGCGGCAAAAAAGTGCCGCCCCAGCTCGCCCGCATGGGCGCCGAAGATCTGATCGGCGCGGTGTTCCCCGACCAGATCGCCTGTGCAGAGAATCTTCAGGGCGAACGTGAAATCCCCGATCATCCGCTGGTCAGTCAGGCCGTCGGGGACAGCTTGACTGACGCGATGGACGTCGAAGGACTCGAGCGCCTTCTTAAGGCGATCGAGGCTGGCAGCGTTCGGACCGTGGCGCGCGACCTTACGCAACCCTCGCCGCTGGCCCTGGAAGTGTTGTCGGCGCGGCCCTATGCCTTCCTCGACGACGCACCGCTCGAAGAGCGCCGGACCCAGGCGGTGATGGCCCGGCGCTGGATTTCGCCGGAGGATGCGTCCGATCTTGGCCGCCTTGATCCGGAGGCGATCGCGCGGGTGCGCGGCGAAGCATGGCCGGACGCGGAAAATGCTGACGAGTTGCATGACGCCCTGGTTTGGCTGGGGTTCTTGACCGACGCCGAAGTCATGGCAGAACCCCGCTGGTGCGGTTGGCTGAAGGACCTCGCAGCGATGAAACGCGCAGGGCGTCTGGAGATGGGGGGCGTCACGCTATGGATTTCCGCCGAGCGCGCGGCGCAGTTCCGCGCATTATGGCCGTTGGCGAAAATTGAGCCCGAGATCGGCGTGTCTTCCACTCAAGTAACTCGCGCGTGGTCGGGCGATGACGCCCTCGTCGAAATCATTCGCGGCCGGCTTGAAGGTTCGGGGCCAATCGCAACAGCCACACTGGCGTCGCCGTTGGGAATGACCACGAACGAGGTCGGAGTGCCGCTCGCGAGCCTCGAGGCCGAAGGTTTCGCCATGCGCGGGCGTTTCACGGCGAATGCGATCGACGACGAGTGGTGCGAGCGCCGGCTTCTGTCGCGCATCCACCACTACACGATCAAGCGTCTGCGCGCCGAGATCGAGCCGGTGGCTGCGCGTGACTTCCTGCGTTTTCTGTTCAACTGGCAGCGCGCCGCTCCGAAAGCACGAATGGTCGGCCCGAAGGCGCTTGATACGATCCTTGCCCAGTTGGAAGGCTTTGAAGCGCCGGCCGCCGCATGGGAAGCTGAGATCTTGCCGGCGCGGCTGGCCGACTACGATCAAGCCTGGCTCGACGAACGGTGCCTCGCGGGACATCTCACATGGATGCGCCTGCGCCCCCGCAGCGGCACAGCCGGCGATAGAAGGGCGTCGCCGTTGCGAACCACGCCCATCACCATACTTCCGCGGCGACATTGCGGTTTGTGGACGTCATTGTCGCCCCAGACGGATGGCACGCGTCCAAGTCCGCGAGCGCAAATGGTCGCGGACTGGATTCGACAGAACGGGGCTTCGTTCTTTCAGGATTTGTTGGAAGGCGGCGGTCTGTTGCGATCGCAACTCGAGGAGGCCGTTGCGGAGTTGGTGGCGCTAGGGCTCGTAACTTCCGACAGTTTTGGCGGCTTGCGGGCGCTGCTGGTCCCGTCGGGCGAGCGGCGTACAAGCATTCGGCGTCGCTCCCGCACGGCCTTGTTCGGGGTGGAGGATGCGGGCCGCTGGTCGCTGGTACGCCGGACCGCCACCGAGTCCGATGGCGATGCCGTCGAGCATGTCGCGCGCGCGCTGCTGCGCCGGTACGGCGTGGTGTTCTGGCGGCTCATCGAACGCGAGGCGGCATGGTTGCCGCCGTGGCGGGAACTGTTGCGCGTTTTTCGCAGGCTCGAGAGCCGCGGCGAGATCCGTGGCGGACGTTTCGTCGCTGGGTTTTCCGGCGAGCAGTTTGCGCTGCCCGACGCCATTGGCATGCTGCGCGAAATTCGACGACAACCGGATGCCGATACCTGGCTCGCCGTGTCGGGTTCGGACCCGCTGAATCTTGCGGGCATTCTAACGCCCGGGCCGAAGATTACTTCGCTGGCGGGCAACCGGGTGCTTTATCGGGATGGCGTACCGACGGCTTCGTTGTCGGTGGGCGAAGTGACCTTTTTCAGCGAACTCGATCCGGCAACCGAATGGCAAGCCCGTCAGGTCTTGTTACGCGCGCCAGTGCGGGCACCGTCACTTGCTCCGGAGACGTGTGCCACAACTGATGAGGAACGAGTGCATACGCCGTAACCGGTTTGTCGTTAGAATTTGCTGACGAGTATCCGGAACCGCTATTCCGCCAATTTATCTATTCAGTGTGGTCATAGCTTGTTCATAACGCTTTTGCTGCCTCTTTTGGTCTATGCCACGGTGCTAGTAGCGCGATGACATGACCGGCCTTTGCCAACGGGAGAACGCGATATGGATCAACTGGCAGCGCTGCGGCTTTTTATTCACGTGGCACAACGCGGCGTGAGATTGGTCACAGTGGGTTCAATGGTTGGGGAGGAAAACCGGGAGCCTCGAGCGCTGCGGCGTGCCCTGTGGATTTCCGGTATCGCCGCGCTAGGCAGCTACCGGGAAGGCCGGTCTGAACTGCCGGAATTCGAACCAGCGGTGGTCGTGCTGTCGTC
>Ga0209006_10006479_pt1 | contig 10583 bp, 9 predicted proteins | sample JacPin_JW_Ref_O2_FD_188567 | JGI IMG/M metagenome (GOLD analysis project Ga0209006, IMG submission 188567) | Forest soil microbial communities from Algoma, Ontario, Canada - Jack Pine, Ontario site 1_JW_Ref_O2 (SPAdes) (version 2) | ecosystem: Environmental > Terrestrial > Soil > Boreal... | reverse complement strand
TCCCCGACCCCGACAACCCGGTAAACACGATCATGGAATCCCGCGGCAGCTCCAGCGACACATCCTTCAGGTTGTGCTCACGGGCGCCACGGACGACGATGCCTTTAGCCACAGACGTTCTGCACTCCAATGGTGATGGTTTAGGTTCTGGTAAAACAACCGCCGGGCCGGGCTGATTCCGGCCGTGCCGCAGGCCCCGGCCGGCCCGCCCCCCACCCCGGGAGGTCCACTGCACGGGCGTAGCGTGAGAAACTGGCGATCTTTCCCGCATCCCCTGGAGGAGCCATGAGCGAGCTGCCCGATCCGCCGCCAGCCGAGCCGTCGGCCTTCCACAAGAGCCGCCGCGAGGGCGGCGGCCTGCCCCTGCGCCCCGACGACGACCAGCTCGCCGAGTTGACCGAGGAGGAGCGGGTGGACGCCGGGATCGATCCCTACGAGCCGGATGAGGTGCCGCCGGCCACCGACGATCCGGTCCCGACCGACATCACCGAGTCCGAGCAGTACCAGGACGAGCGAGCAGAGATCGATCGGGAGAAGGCCGAGGGTGAGCTGCCCGAGGAACGGGGCGCCTTCCCGCCGACCCGCTACGACGAGTAGCGCTCAGACTTCCCATTCCCGGGCCAGGTCGTTGTCCACGATCAGGACTACCTTGCCCCGGGTGTGGCCTTCCTCGACCCGGCGGTGGGCGTCGGCGGCGTTCTCGTAGAAGTACCTGGCCTCGACTTCCACCGACAGCAGCCCGTCGTCGAACCAGGGCGCCATCCGGATCAGGCGGCTGCCGCTGGGCTCGCCGTTGTACGTCCGCCAGGTGACGCCGGGGGTGTCCGGCAGCTCCGCGTGCACCGGGGTGGCGATCGTCGCCCCGTCCCGGGCGGCGCGGGCCGCGCCCTCCAGGGTCGGGCCCGCGCAGGCCAGGATCTGCTGGGCCCCGCCGTCCATCACTTCCCGGACCTGGTCGGGCCAGTCGGGCTTGGTGTGGTCGATGACCACCTCCGCGCCCCCGTGATGCACGAACTCGTGGTGCTGCGGGCTGGCCGTGGCCACGATCCTGGCCCCGAGGTTCCGGGCGATCTGCACCGCGAGGTGCCCCAGCCCGCCCGCGCCCGCGGTGATCAGGACCTCGTCGCCGCGGCCCACGGACAGCACGTCGGTCAGGCCCTGATGGGCCGTGAGCGCGTCGATGGGGGCGCCGGCCGCGTCGGTCCAGGGCAGGCCGGCCGGGATGGGGGCCAGCTGCTCGACCGGGCACCGCACGTACTGCGCGTAACAGCCGGCCAGGCCGGGATACCCGTAGACCGGCGCGCCCTCGTCCAGGCCCGCCTCCTCGCCGTCGCGACCCTCCACGACCCCGGCGAACTCCCCGCCGGGAATGTAGGGCATCGGCCCGGTCCAGCCGCCGCGGCGCCTCGACACGTCCCAGGGTCCCACGCCGGCGGCGAGGACCCGGACGAGCACCTCCTCCGGCCCGGGCACCGGCACCAGGACCTCGCCGGGCTTGAGCACCTCCGGGCCGCCGAACTCGCTGACCGTGATTGCCCGCATCCCTGCCCTCCCCGGCCGGCTGTCCGCCCTGGCCTTGGTTCCCCACACTACGACGGGCGGTTCCCGCCGGCGGGCCGGGTCGCGAGGTGGGCGTCACCCGTCACCCCGGACCGTTTTAGTTAGAAAAATCCTGGGTCATCCACACGGTGCCGGAACTGTCGCGGTACACGGAGATCCCGGCGTGGGTGAACGCGGAACTGAGGATATTGAGGCGGTGACCGTCGTCGGGCGGCTTCTCGTCCAGCATGCTCTGGGTCAGCCCGACCGCCATCTGGGCGATCGCCGCGGAGGTGTCCGCCACCGGGCCGCCCTCACCGATGTTCTCCCCGGCCGCGGTCCAGTGCACCCCGGCCGCGGACTCCCGGGCGCCCAGGTCCGGCTCGCCCGGGCACTGGTGCGACAGGCCGCAGCCCCCGGCCATCACCGAGGTGTGCCGGGCGGCGCTGGTGTCCAGGCCGGAGCTGATCGTGTAGGCGGGCAGCCCGGCCTGGGCCCGGGCCTGGTTGATCAGGGCCAGCACCTGCTGGTCCGCGGCGGACTGCCCGGCCGGGGACTGGCCCGCTGCCGGGGCCGAGCTGGCCGGGGCGGCCGGCGTCGGCGCGGCCGGTGTCGCGGGCGGCGCGGCCGGCCGGGGGCGTTTGGGATGCCGGCGGGGCCGGGTGCTCGGGGACGCCGACGGGGAACCGCCCCGGCCCGGCGTGGCGCTCGGGGACGCAGACGACCGGGCCGGCGACGCGCTGGCGGCCAGCGGCTGGGCGGCGGCCTGGTCGGCCGTCTCGCTGGCCCGGCCGGGCAGCCGGACGACGAGGAATACCGCCGCCGCCACCGCGAGCGCGGTGATGAGCACGCTGACGGCGATCGACGAGCCACGGGATCCGCGGGGGGTCATCGCGCCACCTCTGTACTCAGCCGCCGGCCTGCGGGCCGGCCGCCTATATATCCGGCGACCGGCCTACGGCCGGCCGCCTGGCATCAGCGAATCATGCTAGCGATCTGCGCCGCCTGAAATGCCGTAATCGTCCGGTGCGTAAAGCGCCGCCCATGGAGTCACGTATTCTGCCTGGTCAGCGACGTGAAACGGCGGAGCACGGAAAGGCGCACCATCATCCGCAACGACGACCACCGGCGGCCGGGATGACGCGCCCCGGGATCATCATCGACGGGGCGTCGCTGACCTGCGCCGGGGTCGCGGCGGTGGCCCGGGACGAGGCGCCGGTCACCGTCGCGCCGGAGGCGGTCACGGCGGCCCGCGCCGGGTGGGAGACCGCCCGGGACGTGACCGCCCGGCGGCCGGTGTACGGCCGGACCACCGGGGTGGGCGCGAACCGCAACGTCGAGCTGGCCGAGGATGACCTGGCCGAGCACGGGCTGCGGCTGCTCCGCAGCCACGCGGCCGGGTCGGGCCCGCTGCAGCCCGCCGATCTGGGCCGGGCCATGCTGGTGACCCGGCTGAACCAGATCGGCGTGGGCGGTTCCGGGGTGGACCCGGCGGTGCTCGAGGTGCTCGCGGACGCCATCAACCGGGGTTTCACCCCGCCCGTGCCGCTATACGGGGCGATCGGCACCGGCGACCTGACCGCGCTGGCCTCCACCGGGCTGTGCCTCATCGGCGAGCGGGCCTGGCGCACCGGCACCGGGCCGCCGCCGCGGTTCCCGCTCCGCCCGGCCGACGCGCTCGGGTTCATGAGCAGCAACGCCGCCACGCTCGGTGAGGCCGCGCTGGCCTGCCACGAACTGGGCGTCCTGGTCCGCGCCGCGGTGGTGATCACGGCCCTGTCGCTGCTCGCGGTGCGCGGCTCGCTGGAGCCGTACGCGCCGGTGGTGCACCGGGGCCGCCCGGCCGGGCAGCAGCGGGTGGCCAGCCGGATGCGGGCCCTGCTGGCCGGCGACCCTCAGGAACCGGCCCGGATCCAGGACTCCTACGGCTACCGGGCCTTTCCCCAGGTCCACGGGCCAGCGGTGGACTCGCTGGGGTACGCCACCCAGGTGGTCACCACCGAGCTCAACTCGGCCAGCGAGAATCCGGTCGTCGACCCGGCCGGCCACGCGGTGTGGCACAACGGCAACTTCCACGCCGCCTACGCCGGGCTGGCCCTCGACTCGGTGCGCGCGGCGCTGTTCCAGACCGCGGCGCTGTCCGTGGCCCGGCTGGGCACCCTGGTCGAGCCGTCCTTCACCGGCCTGCACGCGTTCGCCGCGGACTCCCCGGCCAGTTCGGGCATCATGATCCTGGAGTACGTCGCGCAGTCCGCGGTGGCAGACCTCCGCCGGTTCGCCAGCCCGGCCGCGCTGGGCAGCGCCGTGCTGTCCCGGGGCGTGGAAGAGCACGCCGGCTTCTCCACCCAGTCCGCCCGGGCCAGCACCGAGGCGGTGGCGGCCTACCGGGCCGTGCTGTCCTGTGAGCTGGCCGCCGCGGTCCGGGTGCTCCGGATGCAGGACCGCGCCCCGGCGGCGGGCGGGCCGCTGCGGGCCGCCTTCGACGCCGCGGACACGGTCCTCGACCCGCGGACGGCCGACCGCCCGCTCGACGCCGACCTCACCGCGGCCGAGGGACTTCTGGGTGGGTATGCCACTTTTGGCCTACTCGAGGATGATGTCTAGGGTGATGGCACACACGCGACGAGGAGGCCGGCCCTGAACGACGTCCGAATACCGGAGGAAACCCTGTGAGCGACGTCCGGTTCCGGCTCGCGAGGGTGGGCCGTCAGGCCCGGCCGAGGGGCCGCTGGGATTTTGATCGCCGGACGGCGCGAACACCGGAGGAAACACTGTGAGCATCCTTGGCACCCGGGTCGTGCGCACCGAGGACCCCCGGCTGCTCACGCAGGGCGGCGTGTACACCGATGATCTGCGGATCCCGGAGCTGGACGGGGCGGCGCGGATCACGTTTGTGCACAGCCCGATCGCGCACGCCCGGATCACCGGCATCGACACCGGCGCGGCCCTGGCGTCCCCCGGGGTGGTGGCCGTGCTGACCGCGGCCGACATGGACGAGATCCCGGCCGCCGGCGGCCGGCCGACTACCGAGCCGCTGCTGGCTGCGGACCGGGTCCGCTACGTCGGCGAGGCCGTCGCCATCGTGGTGACCGAGCAGGGCTACCAGGGTGAGGACGCGGCCGAGCTGGTCAGCGTGGACTACGACCCGCTGCCCGCCGTGGTGGACTTCGACGACGCCCTGGCCGGGGGCACCCTGCTGTTCGACGGGACCGACTCCAACGTGATCCGCACCGCGGGCGAGCCGGCCCCGCCGGGTACGTTCGACGGCTGCGAGGTCGTGGTCCAGCGCACGTTCCCCAACCAGCGGGTCGCGCCGCTGCCGCTCGAGGGCCGCGCGGCCGCGGCCCGCTGGGCGGACGGCCGGCTGACCCTGTGGGCGAGTACCCAGAACGCGCAGCTGGCCCGGGACGCGCTGGCCGCCGCGGTCGGGCTGGACGCCGCCGCGGTGCGGGTCGTCGCGCCCGACGTGGGCGGCGGCTTCGGCGCCAAGATCGCCGTCGACCGGGACACGATCATCGTGGCCTGGGCGGCGAAGCACCTGGGCCGTCCGGTGCGCTGGGTGGAGACCCGGAACGAGAACCTGCTGGGCATGGTGCACGGCCGGGCGCAGCGGCACACGATCACGATCGGCGGGAACCGGGACGGCCGGATCCTCGCCTACCACCTGGACATCGTCCAGGATTCCGGGGCCTACCCGCGGGGCGCCACGTTCCTGCCCGGGCTGACCCAGCTGATGGCCAGCGGCGTGTACGACCTGGCGTACTGCGGGTCCGCGTTCCGCTCGGTGCTGACCAACACCATGCCGATCGGGGCCTACCGGGGCGCGGGACGGCCCGAGGCCACGGCCGCGATCGAGCGGGCCGTGGACCTGTTCGCCGCGGAGATCGGGATGGACCCGGCCGAGGTCCGGCGGCGGAACCTAGTGGCGCCGGAGGCGTTCCCCTACACCACCGCGAGCGGCGCCGTGTACGACACCGGGGACTATGCGGCCGCGCTGGATGCGGTGCTGTCCGGAGCCGGCTACGCCGGGCTGCGGAACGAGCAGGCGCAGCGGCGCGCGCTGAGCAGTCAAGGGCAGGGCGGCCCGGTCCAGCTCGGCATCGGCCTGGCCACCTACGTGGAGATCACCGCCGGGGATGGCGGGGGCGAGACGTCCCGGGTGGTGGTGGACGCCACCGGCGCGGCGACGGTGTACACCGGCAGCTCGCCGCACGGCCAGGGCCACGAGACCGCGTTCGCGATGCTGGTCACCGACCAGCTCGGCATCCCGATGGACAAGATCACCGTCATCCACGGGGACACCGATCAGGTGCCCATCGGGATCGGGACCTTCGGCTCCCGGTCACTGCAGCTCGGCGGCACCGCGGTCCATCAGGCCACCCTCCAGGTGAAGGACCAGGCCCGCGAGGTGGCAGCGGGCATGATCGAGGCCAGCTCCGCTGACCTGGAACTGGACACCGCCACCGGCACCTGGCAGGTCCGCGGCGACCCGGACACCGCGCTGAGCTGGGCGGAGGTGGCCGCGGAGGCCGGGCCGGCCGGGCTGGCGGCCGACGTCGAATTCCGCGCGGACAGTCCCACGTTCCCGTTCGGGGCGCACCTGGCCGTGGTCGAGGTAGACACCCAGACCGGGAAGGCCACCCTGATCCGCCACGTCACCGTGGACGACGCCGGAAAGGTGCTGAACCCGGTGCTGGCCGAAGGGCAGCGGCACGGCGGCATCGCCCAAGGGGCGGCGCAGGCCCTGCTGGAAGAGGTGCGCTACGACGCCGAGGGCAACCCGCAGACCAGCACGCTGGCCGACTACGCGGCGATCACGGCCACCGAGCTGCCGTCCTTCGAGCTGCTCGCGATGGAGACCCCGACCAGCGTGAACGCGCTCGGAGTCAAAGGCATCGGTGAGGCCGGCACGATCGGCGCCACCCCGGCCGTGCACAACGCGGTCATCGACGCGGTCGCGCACCTCGGGGTGCGGCACATCGACATGCCGGCCACACCGCAGCGGATCTGGGCGGCGATCAACGAGGCGAAAGGCAGCGCGTGAAGGTCACAGTGATGGTCAACGGTGCGCCGGTAGCGGCCGACGTGGAGGACCGGATGCTGCTCGTGCATTTCGTGCGCGAGGCGGCCGGCCTGACCGCCACCAACGTCGGCTGCGACACCACCTCGTGCGGCGCGTGCACCGTGCTGCTGGACGGCGAGTCGGTGAAGTCGTGCACGATCCTCGCGGCGCAGGCGGACGGCCGCCAGGTGACCACCCTGGAAGGGCTGGCCAGCCCGGGCGGAGAGCTGCACCCCATGCAGCGCGCGTTCCGCGCCGAGCACGGGCTGCAGTGCGGGTTCTGCACCCCGGGGATGGTCATGGCGTCGGTGTCGCTGCTGCAGGAGAACCCGCACCCCACCGAGGCTGAGGTCCGGGCCGGGCTGGAGGGCAACCTCTGCCGGTGCACCGGCTACCACAACATCGTCCGGGCGGTCCTGGCCGCGGCGGAGCTCGGGGGCGCCGGGTTGGCAGGCACGGGGTTGGCTGGCACCGGATTGGCAGGCACCGGTTTGGCTGGTACCGGGGAGGAGCGCGCCTCATGATTCCCGCGCCGTTCAGCTACCGCCGGGCGGATTCCGTGGCGGAGGCGCTGGACCTGATCACCGAGTACGGCGACGACGGCAAGTTCCTGGCCGGCGGTCATTCGCTGCTGCCCCTGATGAAACTGCGGCTCGCCATGCCGGAGGTCCTCATCGATCTCGGGCCGGTGCGGGAGCTCAGCTACATCCGCGAAGAGGACGGGCACATCGCGATCGGGGCGCTGACCCGCCACCACGACCTGGAGCATTCCGAGCTGCTGGCCCGGTCCGTGCCGCTGCTCGCGCACGCCGCGGGCCAGGTGGGCGATCCCCAGGTCCGCCACCGCGGCACCATCGGCGGGTCGCTGGCGCACAGCGACCCCGCGTCGGACCTGCCCGCCACCGTCCTGGCCCTCGACGCCACGCTGGTGGCCCGCGGGCCGGCCGGGTCCCGGGAGATCCCGGCCGCCGACTTCTTCCAGGGCCTGTTCGAGACGGTGCTGGAGCCCGACGAGCTGCTCACCGAGATCCGGGTCCCGGTGCCGGCGCCGGACGCGGCCGGCTGGTCGTTCCAGAAGTTCACCAAGCGCGCTATCGACTGGGCCATCGTCGGGGTCGCGGTGCAGGGCCGCGCGGTCGCCCTGGTGAACATGGCGGGCACGCCGGTGCGGGCGGCCGGGGTGGAGCGCGCGCTCGCCGCCGGGGCGGCGCCCGCGGAGGCCGCCGCGCACGCCGCGGAAGGCACGAGCCCGGGCGATGACATCAACGCCAGCCCGGCTTATCGTGAGCATCTCGCCCGGGTCCTCGTGGAGCGGGCGCTGGTCGAGGCGCAGGTGGTCTGAAGCACGGGTTGTCTGAAGCACGGGTGGTTCGAAGCACGGGCTGGTTGAAACACAGGCTGTTTGAAACACAGGCTGTTTGAAACACGGGCCCCTCAGGCTTCGGGCTGCATTCCAAGGACAGGATTTCGACGCACGGGAGAATCATGAGCGCTCGCACCACGCCGCCATTTCGCGCCGACCACGTGGGCAGCCTGCTCCGGCCGGCCGGGCTGCTGGCGGCCCGGGAGGAGTTCGCGGCCGGGCGGATCCCGGCTGAGCAGCTGCGGGCCACCGAGGACGCCGCCATCGCCGACGTGGTGAGGATGCAGGAGAACGTAGGCCTGCAGTCGGCCACGGACGGCGAGTTCCGCCGCGCCTCATGGCACATGGATTTCATCTACCAGCTGGGCGGGATCGGCCAGGCCCCGGGGAACCTGTCGGTCAAGTTCCACAACCCGGCCGGGGACATCGAGTACACGCCGGCCGCGCTCGCCGTGAACCGCAGGGTCGGCCTGGACCACACGATCTTCGGCCCGGACTTCGAGTACCTGAAGTCGGTCGTGACGACGGCCGTGCCCAAGCAGACGATCCCGTCGCCGAACATGGTCCACTACCGGGGCGGCCCGGCCATGATCGACCCGGCCGTGTACCCGGACGTCGAGGAGTTCTGGACCGACCTGGCCGCGGCCTACGCCGACGAGGTGGCCCGCCTGGCCGCACTGGGCTGCACCTACCTCCAGTTCGACGACACCAGCCTGGCCTACCTGAACGATCCCGTGCAGCGGGCCGAGATTGCCGCCCGGGGCGACGACGCCGAGCACCTGCACCTGCGCTACATCAAGCAGGTCAACGCGGCGCTGGCCGGCAAGCCCGAGGGCATGGCCGTGACCACCCACCTGTGCCGGGGCAACTTCCAGTCCTCGTGGGCGGCGTCGGGCAGCTACGACTTCGTGGCCGAGGCACTGTTCGGTGAGCTGGACGTGGACGGCTTCTTCCTGGAGTTCGACGACGAGCGGTCCGGCGGCTTCGAGCCGCTGCGGTTCGTGCCGCCCGGGAAGATGGTGGTGCTCGGGCTGGTCACCACGAAGGTGGGCAGGCTGGAGAACCCGGACGACCTGAAGCGGCGGATCGACGAGGCGGCGCGGTTCGTGCCGCTGGACCAGTTGTGCCTGTCGGGCCAGTGCGGGTTCTCCTCCACGGTCGAGGGCAACGCGCTGACCTACGACGACGAAGTGGCCAAGCTCGAGCTCATCGTCAACGTGGCTGCCGACGTTTGGGGCTGAGCATCCGGGGCTGGCCCCGGCCGCGCCCCGGGCCTTACTCAAGCCATTGCTAAGTTAATTGTCAGTGACGTGCGGGAAACTGCCGATCCGCTGTCACCTGGTATACGTAGCGTAGCCGCAAAGCGGTAAAACGCTCAGATCAGGCAAAACTGCACTTCAGGTCACGACCCCTGGAAATTGCCGCAACACGCCGTCGCCTTCTTGGCCATTACTGCCCGCGCTCGCGGCCGAGCCGATAACTTACTGCCTGTCATGGCAGGCCGGCCGATGCCGGAAGACTTCCTGCCGTGGCCCCAACCGTAGACCTAATGAGGCCTCAGGCGGCATGCGCCAGGGGCCGGAGAGTCATGAGGAACCCGTGGCCGAGTCGGCAGAGAGTTCACATCAGGGCCGCGCCGGCCGGGACAGCGGCGCCGAGCTTCGGGGCCGGCTGGCTCCTTACTCGGCCGGGGGGCCGGCCTGGCACAAAAGCTCATACAGCGGGTACAACGGGGATTGTGTCGAAGTGGCCGTTCTGAGTCCGGGCCAGGTCGGCGTGCGGGACTCCAAGGCCCACGGCTCCGGGCCTGTCCTGCGCCTGAGCAGTGCCGAGTGGGCCGCCTTCGTGGCGCGGCTGAGGGCAGGTACGTTCAGGCTCGGTTAACCCGCGGAACGCCTGGGCGTGAGGTCAGCTCCAGGTGCTGCGCACGGTCTCCGTAATGAGATCGCTGGTCTCATCGGGCGTGAGCGAGTTTTCGGCCAGCCATTCGAAGCTCACCCGGTACTGGAATGTCTGCTCCTCGTCTTCCAGGTAGTAGCTGCCAGTCAAGTGCTCCACGGTCACAATATCGTGCAGCGGTATAGCATGAACCTGCAGGAATTGCATGTACGAGAACGGCCCTGGGGCGACGGTATGCTCGGCATCAAGTGGGAATACCAGGATCTGCACATTAGGCAGCTGGGAGAGTTCGGTCAGTCGTAGCAGTTGCTCTCGCATGACCGCTTTGCCGCCGAAGTTCCGGTGCAGAACTGATTCGTCGATTACCACGGAGAGATCGGGTGGCGGATTACGGCTCAGAAGTTGCTGTCGCACACGGCGGATTTCTATACGCCGCTCCGCATCGCCCGGGGGAAGCCTGAACATCGACTGAAACGCGCGGTGCACCACTCGCGCGTACGCCTCGGTCTGCAGCAGCCCTGGAATGGCGAACGGATTCCAGTTCCAGATGGACTGTGCCTCATTCTCCGCGGCCAGGTAATCGGTGTAGTTCGCAGGCAGCCCTGCTGTTGCGGATTCTAGCCGCCCGGCCTGGCTTGACTCTTGGGCCAGGGCCTGGAGATCTTCGCGGTGGGCCGGGCTGACGCCGTAGAGGTCCAGCAGTTTGGTCAGGTCGCTGAG
>Ga0209006_10006477_pt1 | contig 10586 bp, 11 predicted proteins | sample JacPin_JW_Ref_O2_FD_188567 | JGI IMG/M metagenome (GOLD analysis project Ga0209006, IMG submission 188567) | Forest soil microbial communities from Algoma, Ontario, Canada - Jack Pine, Ontario site 1_JW_Ref_O2 (SPAdes) (version 2) | ecosystem: Environmental > Terrestrial > Soil > Boreal... | reverse complement strand
TCCCCGTCATCATAGCCGAGGGTGTGCAATGCGCCGGGCACCATGCGGTTGATGATTTTGAAATAACCGCCACCCGCCAGCTTCTTGAACTTGACGAGCGCGAAGTCGGGCTCGATGCCGGTCGTATCGCAATCCATCACCAAGCCGATCGTGCCGGTCGGCGCAATAACCGTGGTTTGCGCGTTGCGAAAGCCGTGTTTCGCGCCGAGCGCCAACGCCGCGTCCCATGCGGCCGCGGCGGCTTCCACGAGCGGCCGATCCGGGCAGTTCGCCGCGTCGAGCGCGACCGGCGGCACCGCCAGTGCCTCGTAGCCTTCGCTGTCGCCGTGGGCGGCGCGGCGATGGTTGCGGATGACGCGCAACATCGCGTCGCGGTTCTTGGCATAGCCGGGAAACGCGCCGAGCTCGGCGGCCATCTCGGCCGAGGTCGCATAGGTCGTGCCGGTCAACAGCGCGGTGATCGCGGCGGCGAGCGCCCGGCCTTCGTCGCTGTCATAGGGGATGCCCATCGACATCAGGAGGCCGCCGAGATTGGCGTAGCCGAGCCCCAGGGTGCGATAGGCGTAGCTCAGCCGGGCGATCTCGCGCGACGGAAACTGCGCCATCATCACCGAGATTTCGAGGACGATCGTCCACAACCGCGTCGCGTGGCGGAAATCGGCGACCTCGAACTCGTCCTCGCCGCGAAACGCCATCAGGTTCAGCGAAGCGAGATTGCATGCCGTGTCGTCGAGGAACATGTATTCCGAGCACGGGTTCGACGCATTGATCCGGCCGCTCTCGGGGCAGGTGTGCCAGTCGTTGATCGTCGAATCGAACTGCACGCCGGGGTCGGCCGAGGCCCAGGCCGCATAGGCGATACGGTCCCACAGCGCGGCGGCCGGTATTGTCTTCGCAATCTTGCCGTCGGTGCGCCGGGTGAGGTTCCAGTCGGCGCCGGCGGCGACAGCGTCGAGGAATTCGTTGGTGATACGCACCGTGTTGTTGGAATTCTGCCCGGCGACGGTCAGATAGGCCTCGGAATCCCAATCGGTGTCATAGGTGCGGAAATCGATTGTCTCGTAACCCTGGTGAGCGAACTGGATCGCCCGCTGGATGATATTTTCCGGGATCATCACCGCCCGCGCCGCGCGAATTTCGCGCTTCAGCACTGGGTTCTTCGCCGGATCGTAGGGCTCCTCGGCTTCCGCTCGGCAGGCCGCCATGACCAGATTGAGATGCTTCGCGCAGAGCTTCGAGCCGGCGACCAGCGCGGCGACCTTCTGCTCCTCGATGACCTTCCAGTCGATAAAATCCTCGATGTCGGGGTGGTCGGTGTCGACGATGACCATCTTCGCGGCGCGGCGCGTCGTACCGCCCGACTTGATCGCGCCCGCGGCGCGGTCGCCGATCTTCAAGAAACTCATCAGCCCCGAGGAGCGGCCGCCGCCCGAAAGCCTTTCACCATCGCCGCGGAGGCGGGAAAAATTCGAGCCGGTGCCCGAGCCGTATTTGAAAAGCCGCGCCTCGCGCACCCACAAATCCATGATCCCGCCTTCGTTGACGAGATCGTCGGCGACCGACTGGATAAAGCAGGCATGCGGCTGCGGGTGCTCGTAGGCGCTGTCCGAGGCGCGCACCTTGCCGGTACGGTGATCGACGAAGTAGTGCCCTTGCGCCGGCCCGTCGATGCCATAGGCCCAATAGAGCCCGGTGTTGAACCATTGCGGCGAGTTGGGGGCCCCCACCTGCCGCGCCAGCATAAAACGCAGCTCGTCAAAATAGGCGAGGGCGTCGTCCTCGGTGTCGAAATACCCGCCCTTCCAGCCCCAATAGGTCCAGGTGCCGGCGAGCCGGTCAAAGCATTGCTTGGCGCTCGTTTCGCCGCCCGAGCGCTCGTCTTTCGGCACCAGGGCCAGTTTGTCAGCGTCGGCCGTGCGCCGCCACAGCCAGTCGGGAACGTCCGGTTCCTCGACGTTGGCAAGCACCGCCGGCACGCCGGCCTTGCGCAGGTATTTCTGCGCGAGGATGTCGCACGCGACCTGGCTCCACTCCGCCGGGACCTCAACACCCTCGGCGGCGAAGACCACCGAGCCGTCGGGGTTGCGAATCTCGCTCGTCACGGTACGAAAGGCGATGCTTTCGTACGGGTCCCGGCCGGCTGTGGTAAAGCGACGCGCGATATGCATAACATCCCCCGGTTTTGAGATGCCGGCCAGCGTTGCCCGCTAGATCCGGTGTTCCCATTTCAAATCAACCACTGGATTATGTGCTCCGCTCCCGGGTGGATCAACATCTATGTATGAAAGGCATCGAGACACAATATATGGGAAAGGGACTTGACAGGCGGGGGGACTCGCGCTCCGCCGGCTCAACTCCTGCGCTGCCGCGGGGTCGCCGCGGCGGCCCTTTACCCAAGCCCGGCCGCGGTGCAATAGTCCGCGCGCCCAACGAGATAGGCAGATGACGACATTCGGGACGCGACTCTTGACCTGGCTGCGCGGCGAACGGGTCGGAACCGACGCCTACGGCAATACGTATTATCGGCTCAAGCGCGACCGGCCATCGGGGCGGGGCGGTGGCCGCTTCAGCCGCGAGCGGCGCTGGGTCATCTATAACGGCGAACCGGAAGGCTCGAAAGTCCCGTCCGAATGGCATGCCTGGCTGCATCACACGGTCGACGAGGTGCCGGGCAAGTGGCCGCATTATCCTTGGGAGAAGCCGCATCAGGCCAATATGACCGGGACGCCGCTGGCGTATCACCCGCCCGGCTCCGTGCTGCGCGGCGGGCATCGCCCGCGCGCCACCGGCGATTACGAGCCGTGGACGCCGGAATAACCGCGTCGGACCGGCGAACGACGCGCGGAGCCGAGCGATGAAAGGCAATATGATCGAGACCGTAATGGGCGCGGTCGTGCTCATTGTCGCCGCGCTGTTCCTGTTCTTCGCCTACAGCACCAGCCAGCTTCGTTCGGTGCCCGGCTACCAGTTGACCGCCGATTTCGAGCATATCGATGGAATCCGCGAGGGCAGCGATGTGCGGATCAGCGGCATCAAGATCGGTTCGGTGCTGATGACGACGCTCGACTCGAAAACATTCCTCGCGACGGTGAAGATGAGTGTCCAGTCCTCCCTCAAGCTACCCGACGATACGGTCGCCGAGATCGTCTCGTCGGGGCTGCTGGGCGACAAGTACATGTCGCTGGTGCCGGGCGGGTCGGACAAGGATCTGCCGCCGGGCGGACAGATCAAGTTCACGCAATCCTCGGTGAGTATCGAGCACCTGATCGGGCAGATGATGTTCTCGCCGCCGGCCAAGAAGCCCGGCGAGGGCGACTCGGGGTCGCCGTCGGGTGAAGCTCCGGCGCCACCGAAACAATAGGTAAGGATATGGCCGACACGGTATCCGACGGGTTTCCGGTCTGGCACACGCCCGAAGGCGAGCCGGTGTCCTGCGTCGAGAAGATCAAGGTGTTGAACGAGAACCTCGCCGAATTGCGCGGGCTGGCGCAGGACGCGCTCGAGGATGGTGTGCTGATGGGTTGCGACGAGGCGCAATTGCGCGACGTTTTGGCGAGCATCGTCGCAGGTCTTGTGAATCCCTATCGTAAATGAGGCTGTTGCTTGCGGTGGTGATGGCGGGGCTGGTCGCGGCGAGCGCCGCCTCGGCCAAGATGATCCCCGAGCCGATCGCGATCCTGCAGGGGCTCGACAAGATATCCGCTCGCACCTCGCAGATCGAGACGCCGGTAGGCGCTTCGATACAGTTCGGCACGCTATCGATCATCGTGCGCGATTGCGAGCAAAGCCCGCCGGAGGACCCGCCGGAAAACGCCGCCTTTATCCAGATCTACGAAACCCCGCCCAGCGAGGCGACCAAGCGCCTGTTCAGCGGCTGGATGTTCTCGTCGAGCCCGGCGCTGTCCGAGCTGGAGCACCCGGTCTATGACGTGACCTTGCTCGGCTGCAAAGCGCCCAGCACGCCGCCGCCGGCCCCGGCGTCCCCGCCCGAATCACCGAACCCGCGCGGGAAGACGCAGCGATAAAGCAGCGCGTCGGCAAGCAGGCGACGGTACTGCGCGCGCGGTACTTCGACCGCGCCGAATTGCGCCAGATGCTCGGTGACGAATTGCAGATCGAGCAGGCGGTAGCCGCCGAGCCGCATCAGCGCGACGAGGTGCACCAGCGCCACCTTGCTGGCGTCGGCGACGCGGCTGAACATGCTCTCGCCAAAGAACGCGCCGCCGATCGACACGCCATAGAGCCCGCCGACCAGTGCGCCCTCCTGCCAGCATTCGACGCTGTGCGCCGCGTCCCGCGCATGGAGCGCGGTGTAGAGCCGTACGATCTCGCCGTTGATCCAGGTATTGGGGCGCTTGTCGGTCGCCGCGGCACAACCGGCAAGCGTACCGGCGAAATCGCTGTCGACGCGGACCTCGAGCCGGCCCTGGCGGACCACGCGGCGCAGGCGGCGCGGCACGTGGAACCCATCCAGGGGCAGGATGCCGCGGCGTTCGGGATCGACCCAGAACAACTCGGGATCGTCCGCCGACTCGGCCATCGGGAAGATGCCTGCCCGATAGGCCTTGAGCAGGATCTCGGGGGTCAGGCTGAAGGGCGACCACATCGCCTTCTTTGTCCGCTACATTAAAATCGTCATTCCCGCGCAAGCGGGAATCCAGGGCGAGCGGCGTGTTGGTCGCCCCTGGACCCCCGCTTTCGCGGGGGCGACGAGGAGAGGGATCGGGCCGCGCCTCATTGCGTCAGTGCCCCAGGAAACGTTCGAGCCAGCCGATATCATAGGCGCCTCTCTGGAAATCGGCGGCATGCGCGAGGCGCTGATGCAACGGGATCGTTGTCTCGATCCCGCCGATAACATACTCCTCGAGCGCCCGGCGCAGCCGCATCAGACACTCGTCGCGGTCGCCCCCATAGACGATCAGCTTCGATATGAGGCTGTCGTAATAGGGCGGCACCTCGTAGCCTTGATAGAGCCCGCTATCGACGCGAATCCCCGGGCCGCCCGGCGCGTGATATTCGCTGATCCGGCCGGGCGAGGGGCGAAAATCCTCCGGGTTCTCGGCGTTGATGCGGCATTCGATGGCGTGGCCGCGCAGCTGGATGTCGCTCTGCCGATAGCCGAGCGGCGCGCCGGCGGCGATGCGCAATTGCTCGCGTACGAGATCGATGCCGCTCACCATCTCGCTGATCGGGTGCTCGACCTGGAGCCGCGTGTTCATCTCGATGAAGTAGAATTCGCCGTCCTGGTAGAGGAATTCGATCGTTCCAGCGCTTTGATAGCCGAGCTTTTCGAGTGCATTGACTGCAATTCCGGCAATCCGCTCGCGCACCGCCGGGTCGAGCCCGGGCGAGGGCGTCTCCTCGAGTATCTTCTGGTGATGGCGCTGCAAAGAACAGTCGCGCTCGCCGAGATGCACGACCGCACCGCGTCCATCACCGATCAGCTGGATCTCGATATGGCGCGGCCGGTCGAGAAACCGCTCCAGATAGACCGAATCGTCGCCGAACGCGGCCTGCGCCTCGGCCTGGGCGAGTGGCAGCAGGGTTCTAAGGTCGGTGTCGTTGTGGGCGAGCTTCATGCCGCGTCCGCCGCCGCCCGACACCGCCTTCAACAGCACCGGATAGCCGATCGCCCGCGCCGCCTCGATTGCCTCGTCCGCATTGCGCAGCATACCGGCCGAGCCGGGAACCGTCGGCATGCCGAGCTCCCTGGCTGCCGCCTTGGCGCGCACCTTGTCGCCCATCACCCGGATATGGTCGGGTTTCGGCCCGATAAAAGCGAAGCCGTGTTCCAGGACGACATCGGCGAAATCGGCGTTCTCCGACAGAAAGCCGATGCCGGGATGGATCGCGTCGGCGCCGGTGATCGTCGCCGCCGACAGGATCGAGGGGATGTTGAGGTAGCTCGCCCGCGCCGGCGGCGGCCCGATGCAGACGCTTTCGTCGGCGAGCCGCACGTTCATCGCATTGGCGTCTGCGGTCGAATGCACCGCGACGGTCTTGATCCCCATGTCGCGGCAGGCGCGATGGATGCGCAGCGCGATCTCGCCGCGATTGGCGATCAGGACCTTTTCGAACATCGGGGCAGAGGCTTTATTCGATCAGCATCAGCGCCGTGCCGTATTCGACCGGCTCGGAATCGCTGATATAGACCCGCGAAACTTTGCCGGCGCGCGGCGCGCGAATCTGGTTCATCACCTTCATCGCCTCGATGATCATCAGGGTCTGGCCCTCGGCGACGGTATCGCCGACCCTCACATAGGGCGGCTGGCCCGGCTCGGCGGCGAGGTAAGCGATGCCGACCAGCGGCGCCTTCAGCGTGCCGGGCTGGTCATGGCCGTTGGCGCCGGGATGGCCCGCGCCGTTTGAGGCCGCAGGTGGTGGCGCCAACTTTTCGGCGGCGGCTGGTGCGCTGATCGCGCCGGCAGGCGCCGCGGCTTGCCGGGAAACACGGATGCGCTGGTCGCCGGCCGAGCACTCGATCTCGGTCAGCCCGGTCTCGTCGAGGAGTTTCGCCAGCGAGCGGATCAGGTCGGGATCGGGTGCCAGCGGGGGACGGCGGCCGCCGAGCTTCACCGCGGAGTCTCGCCGGTTTCGGCCTCGATGAGGCTCGCGATCGCTTCGAGCGCCAGTTCGTAGCCCTGCGGCCCGAGCCCGAAAATGCCGCCATTCGCGGCGAGGCTGACATAGGAATGGTGACGAAAACTCTCGCGCCGGAAAATGTTCGACAGATGCACTTCGATGATCGGCAGATCGGCGGCGTTGAGCGCATCGAGCACCGCGACCGAGGTATGAGTCAGCGCGCCGGCGTTGAGGATGATGCCGTCGGCGGCCTCGCGTGCCTCATGAATCCAATCGACCATCTGGCCTTCGTGGTTGGTCTGGCGAAAATCGATCGCGAGGTCGAGCGCGTTGGCGCGGGCGAGACAGCGCTGCTCGACATCGGCGAGCGTGTCGTAGCCATAGATCGCCGGCTCGCGCAGCCCGAGCAGGTTCAAATTCGGTCCGTTCAAGATAAAGACGATCGGCAAGCGCGCCCTCCGCAGCTTGGCCCCGCCTTATAGCACGCGCGCGCCGGAGGGCAAGGCGAGGCGGCTACCGCGTGGCAGCGGCGTATTTGGTGTGTCGCCGCCCCCAGTCGAGCAATGCGCGCAAGACCGGGCGCAATTCCTCGCCTTTTTTTGTCAGCTTGTATTCGGCGCGCGGCGGATGCTGCTCATAGAAGTTGCGCTCGATGATCCCGGCGTCTTCGAGCCGCTTCAAACGCGTGGACAGCGTGTTCGGGCTGATGCCGCCGAGCGAGCGCTCGAAATCCTGAAACTTGCGCGGCCCGTCGACGACCAAATCGCGCAGGATCAGGATCGTCCAGCGCTCGCCGATAACGTCGAGCGTACGGGCAATCGGGCAGCGCATGTCGTAAGGCGCGGACACGGGAAGCGGTTCGGTCATCAGGCAACGGTAACCTGCTCGTGATCGTAAAGATAGTGACTCCTTATTATATAGTTATTATTGTGTTGGGAGCCACTAAGCGGGAGCGACGATCATGACAGCCGCAGCCATTCATGCCGACACAGCCCCGGCGGCGCGTCAGGGATGGCGCAGTCTGCTCTGGATAGCGCCGCTCACCGCGCTGTGGGCCGCGCTCAATTACTGGCAGCCCGGCATCCAGGGCAGCGGGATGCCGAACACGGCGATCCGGCTCATGGTCCATGCGCTGATCGCGGTCGGGCTGTGGCTGGCGCTCGAACATGCCGAGATGACGCCCACCCAGCGCCGCAATGTGTGGCTGGCGATAATGATCCCGTTCACGCTGTGGCTAGCGGCGATCTGGTGTGCGGCGGTCAACGGCGTCTTCCGCCCGGTTCCGGAAGGCGGGCCGCCGCTGCTGCCGCTTGCGATCTTCATCCCCGTCATCATCGGCGCGCCCATTCTGCTGCGCTCCAAGCGGATCGGGCAGATTCTCGATGCGATGCCCGAAAGCTGGCTGATCGCGCTCCAACTCTACCGGGTCTTTGGCGCCATTTTTCTCGTCAACTGGGCGCGGGGTGTGGCGCCGGGGCTATTCGCTTTGCCCGCCGGCACCGGCGATGTGATTACCGGGCTCTTGGCCGTGCCGGTGGCGATTTCGCTCGCCTCGGGTGATGGGCGCAGGGCAGCGATTGCCTGGAATATCTTCGGCCTCTTTGATTTCGCGGTCGCGATCGGCATGGGCCTGATAACCGCGCCCGGCCCGCTCCAGCTGATCGTGCCGAGCCTGCCGAGCATCGGTGCCGGCACCTATCCGACCGTCATGATCCCGGCCTTTGCGGTGCCGAGCTCGATCCTGCTGCACGCGCTGTCGCTGCGCCAGTTACGCCGGAGGGCGAGCGACGCTTCCCGGTAGCCCGGCGCAACGGTCAGCGACAGCCGCAGGAGCAGCTTACACCTGCGCCTCGGCGAGGCTGGGCGCCTGCTTTGCCAGGAACGATTTGCGCATGTAGTACCACCAGGTGAGCGCGAGGCAGGTTCCGTAGAAGGCGAGGAAGATTTCCAGCGCAAGATGCGGCCCGCCGGTCGCGGCGATCGACGCGCCGAAACCGCGCGGGATCAGGTAGCCGCCGCAGGCGCCGATCGCGCCGATAAAGCCGAGCGCGGTGCCGCTTTCGAGGCCGGCCGCCTGCATGGCGGCTGCTCGAGCCTCGCTACCCGAGCCCGCCGTACGAAGCTTCTCCTCGCGGAAGATCGAGGGGATCATCCGGTAGGTCGACCCGTTGCCGATGCCAGTCGTCACGAACAACGCGAGGAACATCGTCAGAAAGCCAGGAAAGCTCTTGATCTCGATGAAATACATGACGCCGATCGTCGCCGCGGCCATCGCGACGAAGTTCCAGAACGTCACCTTCGCGCCGCCGATCTTGTCGGCGAGCAGCCCGCCGAACGGGCGCGAGAGCGACCCGACCAGCGGCCCGAGAAAGGCGACCGCGACGGTGATCGCCGGGAATTGCGTCTTGATCAGCAGCGGGAAGGCGGCGGAATAGCCGATAAACGAGCCGAACGTCCCGATATAGATCCACGACATCACCCACGTGTGCTTGCGACGGACGATGACGAGCTGGTCTTTGAACGACGAGCGCGCCTCGGTCAGGTTGTCCATGTAGCGGTACGCGCAGAACACCGCGATCGCCAACGGCAGCAGCCACATCAGTCCGGCATTCTGGATGTAGACGCCGCCCGGCCCGGGCGCTGCGGAAAAGAGGTTGATGACGCCGAACCCCATCAGGATCGGCACGAGGAGCTGTACGGTGCTGACGCCGATATTGCCGCCGGCCGCATTGAGGCCGAGCGCCCAGCCCTTCATGCGATCGGGATAGAAGAACGAGATATTGGCCATGCTGGAGGCAAAATTGCCGCCGCCGAGGCCGGCGGTCGCGGCGATCAGCAGCATCACGCCGAACGACGTGTCGGGCTGGGTCACAAAATAGGCGAGGGCGATCGTCGGAATGAACAGCAACGCGGCACTGACGATCGTCCAGTTCCGCCCGCCGAACGTGGTGACCGCAAAGGTATAGGGAAACCGCATCAGCGAGCCGATCAGCCCGGGCAACGCCACGAGCTGGAACAGCTGATCGGTCGAGAAGTGAAAACCGGCCTGCGGCAGTTTCGTCGCGACGATGCTCCAGATGAGCCATATCGAAAAGCCGAGATGCTCGGCCAGGATCGAGAAGATCAGGTTGCGCCGGGCGACGAACTTTCCCTTGGCCTCCCAGAATTTTTCGTCTTCCGGGTTCCAGCCCGAGATCCAGGTCGCGCTCTTGCTCATGGTGATCGTTCCTTCGGGCTGAGGTGCTTCAATAGACGTCCCGCAGATAGCGGCCTTCGCGGGCGAGGCGGGCGAGGTAGGCTTTGGCACCGGCCGCGTCCATGCGGCCTTCCTTGGCGACGATGTAGGCGAGCCCGCGATCGACATCGCGCGCCATCTTCTCGGCGTCGCCGCAGACGTAGAGATGCGCGCCGTCCTCGAGCCAAGCCCACAGCTCGGCGGCGTTTTCCAGCATCCGGTGCTGGACGTAGATCTTGTGCGCCTGGTCGCGCGAGAACGCGGTGTCGAGCCGGTCGAGGAGCCCGTCGCGCTGATAGGCCGCGAACTCCTCCTCGAACAGGAAATCGCTCGCCCGCCGCGGATTGCCGAAGAACAGCCAATTGCGACCGCTGGCGCCCGTCGCGCGGCGCTCTTCGAGAAACGCGCGAAACGGCGCGATGCCGGTGCCGGGGCCGATCATGATCACCGAACGATCGGGCGCCGGCAGGCGGAACCCATCGGACGGATTGACGTAGACGGGGACTATGTCGCCCGGCGCAAGCCGATCGCTGAGAAAGGTCGAGGCGACGCCGCCGCGTTGCCGCGAGCGGGCCTTGTAGCGCACTACGGCGACGGCAAGATGCACTTCGCCCGGCGCTTGCATCGGCGACGAGGCGATCGAATAGAGGCGCGGTAGCAGCAGGTCGAGCGCCGAGATCAGCTCGGAGAGCGGCGGCCGTGCCGAGGGAAACGCTTCCAGCAGGTCCAGCAGGTCGGCATTGTCCGGGCCCGCGCCGGGATAGCCTTC
>Ga0209006_10006476_pt1 | contig 10586 bp, 3 predicted proteins | sample JacPin_JW_Ref_O2_FD_188567 | JGI IMG/M metagenome (GOLD analysis project Ga0209006, IMG submission 188567) | Forest soil microbial communities from Algoma, Ontario, Canada - Jack Pine, Ontario site 1_JW_Ref_O2 (SPAdes) (version 2) | ecosystem: Environmental > Terrestrial > Soil > Boreal... | reverse complement strand
CCCGGCGAACTCTTTGGACTAGTTCCGACTTGAAGCCTTTCGCCGATGGCAACAAGCACGCCATTTCCTTCGCCTTTCGATCCGCGCTCCTGAAAGCGAAGAATTACCTGGTGCAACTGAACGGAGTTCACCCCAACGGCACCGCGGAGTTGATCAGCAGCTATCCCTTTCGTGGTGTGGTAAAGTAGCACTCCCCGTCGCCCCGGCGCTCCGGGGGACGCAAGCTTGGGGCTCGCGATGCAGCAACGTAGTCTTCCTACCTTTGATCTTCGCCGTACACTCGCTCGCAGCATCCTGTTGGGTGGCGTAGTCGCGTCGGCTGTTTCCCTGGCGGCCACGCAGACTGTCGCGCAAACCGCGCCGGCCGCTCAACCAGAAACCACTCGCCTGGAATCCGGAAAGGCGATCGAGCGCGAAATTTCCGGAAAGAACGCGGACCTTTACGAAATCGCTCTGGACGCGGGCCAATATGCCGGCATCACTCTAGAACAACGCGGAATTGACGTCGTGGTCGACATCTCCGACGCCGGGGGTAAGCTTCTCTCCGAATACGATTTTGAGAGCAGGATCCCGGGCCAGGAACAGGTCGTTCTTACAGCCGATTCGGCGGTGGGTTATCAACTTAGCGTCAAGCCTAAATATTCCAGAGCAACGGCCGGCAGTTATCAGATTCAAATCGGCGAAGTGCGGCCCGCCACCGAGAAAGACCGCCTGCTGTTCGAAATGTTCAGGCTGAACACGGAATCGCAAGCCCTCAATCGGGCCAGCAAATTTGATGATGCCCGCTCCCTCGCGGTGCGTGCGCTGGAGTCCGGCGAAAAAGCTCTGGGGCCCAATGGTGGTTATCTTGGAGAGATGCTCATCAATCTCGCAGAACTCGAGCGGACCAAAGACAACATGGCGCGTGCAGAAGAGTTATTTCAGCGTGCCATCGCCGTGGACCTCGCGGCGTACGGCCGGGAGAGCCCGCAAACAGCGTGGGCGGTGCAGCGCCTGGGTGTTTTTTACACCTCAACTGGTGACTACGCCAAAGCCGAACCCCTGCTGGAAGAGGCCCTTGCCACAACGGAGAAGACTCTGGGCGCGGATAACCCCAGGCTTGTTCTCTGCCTGATGAACATCTCGCATCTGCACGAGAACCGCGAGGCTTATGACCAGGCGCTGCCGGAGTTGCAGCGAGCCCGGGTCATCGCCGAAAAGGAGATGGAACCCGAGGAGTTCGCCCGGATCGGCGTTCTCAACAATCTCGCCGATCTGTATGTCTTCACCCATCGATACGATGAAGCCGAGCCTCTGACCGAGAGCGTAATTGAGATGGTCGAAAAGACCCGTGGTCCTGAGTATCCGCGGCTTGCCGAACCGCTCTCAAATCTGGCGATCATTGCGCGCGAGAAAGGACAATATCAGCGCGCCCTCGATTTGCTGCAGCGCGCGGAAGCTATTCGCGAAAAAGCTTATGGGCTGAGAAATTCCCAGACCGCTACTACTTTCATTTCGATCGGCAACGTGTACCGGGCTGAAGGAGATTTCGCGAAAGCGATCGACAACTACCAGCGGGCGCGCGAGGTACTCGAGACAGCGGCCGGTCCCTACCACAGTCTCACGCTCCTGACCTATGTGAACGCCGCGATCGCCTATGCGGCGCTGGGTGACATTGCGCACGCGGTGGAGTATCAAACGCTCTCGGAATCAATTCTGGAAAAAAGCATCGACCTCAATCTTGCCATCGGTTCGGAACATGAGAAGACACAGTTTCTGAATGGGGCCTCGGAGCGCACCGACCGCACGATTTCCATGAACGCGTCACTGGCTCCCGATAACCCTGGAGCGATCGACCTGGCGGCGATAGTACTGCTGCAGCGCAAGGGGCGCGTGCTCGACGCGGTGTCCGGCAGCATGGCGGCTCTCCGTCAACGGATGAGCAACGATGACCAGAAACTGCTGGATGAACTCAACGTCACCTCCGCCAACCTGGCCAAGTTGGCGCTGCACGGCGCAGGCAAAACACCGACCGAGGAATATCAGGCACAGCTGGCATCGCTTGGAAAACAGCGGGAAAGTCTGGAAGCGGAGATCAGCCAGCGCAGCGCAGAATTTCGCACCCAGGCGCAATCGGTGACGCTGTCGGCGGTGGAAGCGGCCATTCCTGCGAAGGCGGCGTTGGTTGAGTTTGCCTCCTACCGGCCCTTCGACCCTAAGGCGGACAGTAACTCGCACGCGTATGGGGATCCGCATTACGTCGCCTACGTACTTCGCCGACAGGGCGAGGTGCGTTGGAAGGAGATCGGCTCGGCGAAAGCGATTGATGATGCGGTAGCGGCGCTCCGCGGGGCGTTGCGCGATCCCGAACGGAAGGATGTACAACAACTGGCGCGCGCCCTCGACGAAAAAATTATGCAGCCGGTGCGAGCACTGGCCGGCGACGCCACGCAATTGCTGATTTCGCCCGACGGGGAATTGAATCTGATTCCGTTCGAAGCCCTGGTCGATGAGAATCAGCGGTATCTTGTGGAGCGCTATTCCATCAGTTACCTGACCACGGGCCGCGACTTGCTGCGCCTTGAAGTGGCACGTGCGAGCCACAGCGGCCCCATCATCATTGCGGATCCGAACTTTGGCGAACCTAGACATGGCAAGCCGGCCGCCGTCGAAGTGGCAAGCGAGAAGCAGGCACCCCGCAATCCTCCGCGAGTCGCGGCGCGGCGCAGCATGACCTTGGCCGCCGATATCTCCGATGTTTATTTCGCTCCGCTAACGGGGACGGCGCTCGAAGCCCGCGCCATCAAACTACAATTCCCGGACGCGCAGTTACTCATCGGGCGCGCGGCAACCGAAGGAGCGGTCAAGCAAGTGAATGCACCTAGCATTCTGCACATCGCAACTCATGGATTCTTCCTGACCGACCCCAACCCGCCGGTTCCCGTAAATTCAGCGAACGAGTCGCGCGGCGTCAAGGCAAACGCCAACGTGGAAAACCCGCTGCTTCGCTCTGGGCTGGCTCTGGCCGGCGCAAACCTTGGCCAGACAGGACCGGAAAAAGGAATCCTTACCGCGCTCGAAGCGTCAAATCTCAATCTTTGGGGAACGAAGTTGGTTACGCTCTCCGCTTGCGACACAGGCGTGGGCGAGATTCGCAATGGCGAAGGGGTATATGGATTGCGCCGCGCTTTTGTTTTGGCGGGAGCGGAATCGGTGGTGATGAGCCTTTGGCCGGTCAGCGACTACGCCACTCGCGAGATGATGAGTTCTTACTACAAAGGGCTGAAAGACGGTCTGGGACGCGGCGAAGCTCTGCGCCAGACCAAGCTCGCGATGCTGAAGCGGAAAGACCGCCAGCATCCGTTCTACTGGGCCAGTTTTATCCAATCCGGCGAGTGGGCTGGGTTGGATGGTAAGCGGGAGTAGACTTTGGGGTGCAGTTTCTGGTTTCCAGTTTCTGGCTTCTGGTTTCTGGCTTCTGGTTTGCGCTCGAAGCGATCGGCAGTGTCGCCTGGGCGAGTCCGCCAAAGAGCATTTAACCGCGAAGGGCGCTAAGAAAGCCAAATCTGCGTCTCTGCCCGGATTCTTTCCGTTCTTCGCGGATTTTCTTAGCGATATTCGCGGTTAAGAGCTTGGCTTTTTTTAGATAGGCCCGCTACCGCTCAGGAAAGAAAGCATTTAACCGCAGAGTGCGCGGAGACGTTCGCCCCTATCCGGCTTTCCCTCGGGACTTTCCAGTTTTATTTCCAACAATCTTTCACACCTGGCTGAAATGTTTTCCCTGCTCTTGTCTTATCTCAGTAGACGCTCTGGCGGAAACGCCGGAGTTTCACATATTCAGACGAGCGCCCCTGTCGAAACGGCTCGCCCCAAAAGCAGGAGAGGATTATGAAAAAGCTTGGCCATTCACTTCCAGTGTTGCTTGGAGTCCTTTTGCTCAGTTCGATGCTGAGTGCGCAACAAGCGGCAATTTCAACTTCTTCCGCACCCGTCGTACCACGGTTGGTGAACTTTTCCGGCAAAGCCGTTGATGCTCAGGGCAAAGCCGTCGCGGGTGTGGCCGGAGTCTCCTTCGCGATTTACGGCGAACAGAATGGCGGCGCTCCGCTATGGATGGAAACGCAGAGCATTAAGGCAGACTCCAAGGGCAGCTATACGGCTCAACTGGGCTTGACCAAGACGGGGGGATTGCCACTCGAATTGTTCAGCGCCGGCGAACCTCGCTGGCTGGGTGTGCGTGTCAATGGCGGCGAAGAGCAACCGCGCGTGCTTCTGCTCAGCGTGCCGTATGCGTTGAAAGCGGCCGATGCGGAAACCATCGGCGGACTGCCTCCTTCAGCCTTTATGCTGGCTGCTCCAGCGCTCGCCGGCGGCGTATCGGGAGCAAGTGTGACCGTTCCATCTTCCGATGCACTGCCACCTTTCACCGGATCAGGTACCACCAGCTTTCTGCCCCTCTGGACCAGTTCCACAGCTCTCGGAACTTCTGCGCTGTTTCAAACCGGCTCGGGCAGCAGCGTGAGGATCGGGATCAACACGACGACTCCGCAAGCCATGCTTGACGTGAAAGGTTCGGCCACCGTCCGGGCCACGCTCAACTTACCGGCAACCTCGACCGCAAAGTCCACAGGCGGCGCCAACTCGGCTCCATTGGGACTGGTCGCCTCAGCCTTCAACAGCGGCACCAGCGCGGCATCGAATGAGGTCTTCCACTGGATGGCCGAACCGGTCGGCAATAACACAGCGTCTCCTTCCGCGACTTTGGACCTGCTGTTTGCGACCGCGCCGAGCACTCCAGCGGAGACTGGCCTGAAGATCAATAGCAAGGGACAAATTACGTTCGCTGCCGGACAAACGTTCCCAGGCGGCGGATCGGTGACCAGCGTGGGCCTGAGCGCTCCGAGTTCCGACTTCACCGTGAGTGGATCCCCGGTCACCAGCAGCGGCACTCTGGCGCTGAACTGGAATACTCCTCCAACCAGCACCTCCATTGCCGATGCGATCGTGAAGCGCGACAGCAACGGCGCATTCTCCGCAGGCACGATTACCGGGGCAAATACCAGCAACATCGGAGTCGTGGGGATCAGCACTTCCAGCGTTGGGGTTGCCGGGTTCAGCAGCAGTGAAGCCGGTATGCAAGCCTCGAGCAATACGGGTGTGGGGATTTTCGGTGAGAGCGCCAGCGCTCCCGCCGTTGAGGGCCTCAGTGGCGGCAGCTATGGCGTATACGGAATTTCTCAAAGCACAGTGGGCGTTTTCGGCTTTGCCGAGGGTACGCAGTCGACCGCAACCGGCTTTGGCCCGGACGGGGTGGTAGGACAGGCGTCGGGTAGCGTAGGAACGGGAGTCGTCGCCATCAACACCAACGCGAGCGGTGAAGCTCTCCTGGCGATCAATCAGGGAAGCTCGACAGGGCCGGCTGCGTTGTTCATAGGAAGCGTCGATGTCGATGGAAGCCTCACCAAGAGCTCGGGAACGTTCAAGATCGATCATCCTCTGGATCCAGCGAACAAGTATCTGTATCACTCGTTTGTGGAGTCGCCCGACATGATGAACATTTACAACGGCGTCGCCACACTCGACGGAAAAGGGCAAGCCACGGTCGCGCTTCCGAGTTGGTTCGAGAGTCTCAACCAGGACTTTCGTTACCAGCTGACAGCAATCGGCGCTCCCGGGCCGAACCTCCACATCGCAGCGAAGGTGCAGAACAACAGCTTCAAGATCGGCGGGGGCCAGCCTGGAATGGAAGTCTCGTGGCAGGTCACCGGCATTAGGCATGACGCGTGGGCCAACGCGCACCGCGTGCAGGTCGAAGTGGAGAAGCCGGGTATTGAACGGGGAACTTACATTCATCCAGAATTGTTCGGCGCACCCAAAGAAAAGTCGCTCGCGGCGGCTCATCATCCGGAGCTGAATCGAATGCAGGCAGTGAAACCAGTGAAGTCGGCCGCAGTGGCCAAGTAGTCCCAGTAGCGTTTCACCCCGTGCGCCTTCCGCAGCTTGTGGAGGGCGTACGGCTCTGGACCGACTGAAATGTTTTTGGGGCTTTTGTCTTATAGGAGTAGGACGCTCCCCAGGCTGACGGGCGTCTCTGAGATTCGACGCGAGCTTCCCAACCGCACTCGCTCAACTGTGGAGGACGACAATGAAAAGGCTCGGGCGTTTACTTCCAGGGGTTCTCGGGACACTAATACTGTGTTCGTTGCTGACCGCGCAGCAAACGGCCGTGCCGACTTCTTCGGTCGCTGTGGTTCCGCGGCTGGTGAACTACTCCGGCAGAGTGATGGATGCTCAAAGCAAGGCTATCCCGGGCGTTGCGGGCGTTACTTTCTCGATGTATGGGGAGCAGGACGGCGGCGCTCCACTGTGGATGGAAACCCAGAATGTACGCATCGATGGCAGGGGCAACTACACTGCTCAACTAGGTGCGACCAAGGCCGAGGGATTGCCACTGGATTTGTTCAGCACGGGATCAGCGCGTTGGCTGGGGGTACGCATAGACGGCGGAACTGAGCAGCCGCGTGTGTTGCTGCTCAGCGTTCCCTACGCGCTGAAGGCGGCGGATGCCGAGACGGTCGGGGGGCTGCCGGCATCCGCCTTTGTTCTAGCCACACCCTCGCTGGGTCCGAGCAACGGAATCAGCACGGCAAGTTCATCGACCACTCCAGCCACCGCTCCAACAACTTCGCTGACTGGCTCGGGAACTGCGGACTACCTGCCGCTGTGGACCAGTTCCAGTGTGCTCGGCAGTTCGGTTTTGTTTCAATCGGGCACGGGCAAGACGGCGAGAATCGGGATCGGCACAATTACGCCGGCGGCGACGCTGGATGTAGCCGGAGGAGCGACCATTCGCGGTCTTCTTAATTTACCGGCGGCCGCGACAGCAACATCCGCTGGCGGCGCCGACTCGAGACCGTTCGGGTTGGTGGCGTCGACTTTTAACAGCGGCACGCAGATAGCCTCCAATCAAGCGTTTCACTGGCAGGCCGAGCCGGTCGCGAATAACACGGCGTCTCCGTCAGCGACGTTGAATTTGCTGTTCTCCACATCCCCAGCGGCTCCCGCGGAGACCGGGTTGACCATTAACAATAAGGGACAAATCACCTTCGTCCCAGGCCAGACATACCCGGGCTCCGGCACTGTGATGAGCCTGGGACTGAGCGCTCCGAGTTCAGACTTCACCGTGACGAACTCGCCCGTAACCAGCACTGGCACGCTCGCCTTGAACTGGACGGTTGCACCCACGAACACGCCGACGGCGAATGCTATCGTCAAGCGGGACAGTCTCGGGGGGTTTGGCTCGGGGCCCATCGCGGCCACGGCCAACTCCCTTGCCCCTGCTCTTACAGCAAACGACAGCGGTGGCCAGGGTGCAATACTCGCGACGAGCGCTAATGGCACTGGGATCAGGGGCAACGGATCTATTGGCGTTCTAGGCAGCGGCAAAACGTACGGAGTCTACGGATCAGGCGGTCCCTACGGCGTGTACGGCAGCGGCACTACGTATGGCCTCTGGGGCTCGACCAGCCCTACCGGTGTGCGCGGTGATGGCAGCAGCTATGGAGTGTATGGCGCCACCACGAATGGCGGCGGTTCCGGCGTATACGGCTCTAATACAGCCGGAGTTGGTGTGTACGGATTCAGCACTAGCAGCGGCAGTTACGGCGTGTATGGCTACAACCCGAATGGCGGCGTGGGCGCAGCCGGCATCAGCGTCAATAATGCCGGAGTATACGCGCAGTCTGGCACCAACGGCTGGGCTGTAGAGGCCAATAACACGGGGAGCGGCACCGGAATCCTCGCCAACAGCAACGGCGGCTACGCCGGTTTTTTCAACGGTGATGTGCATGTTGACGGCACTCTCTCCAAGAGCGCCGGGTCGTTCAAGATCGACCATCCGCTCGATCCCGCGAACAAGTATCTCTATCACTCCTTCGTCGAGTCGCCGGACATGATGAATATCTACAACGGCAACGTGACTACCAATGCTCAGGGCGATGCGCTGGTGAGCATGCCGGACTGGTTCGAAAGCCTGAACCGTGATTTCCGCTACCAGCTCACCGTTATCGGCCAGTTTGCACAAGCGATTGTGTCGAGTGAAATCGCCGATGGACGGTTTAGCATCAAGACTGACAAGCCAAATGTGAAGGTTTCCTGGCAGGTGACGGGTGTCCGGCAAGATGCCTGGGCCAATGCTCATCGCATTCCCATCGAGGAGGCGAAACCCGAAATCGAACGCGGATTCTATCTGCATCCCGAGCTGTTCGGCGCGCCGGATGAAAAAGGAATTCTGTGGGCGCATTCTCCGCAAGCCATGAAGCGTTGGAAAGAAGCGCGCGCGAAAGACGCGGCGCAGGAGACCGGCGAAGTTCTTTCGAAGCCGTAGAAAACATCAAATGGCGTCCCGGCCTGCCGCGCCTCGCCGCAAGGCCGGGAGTTCGGTTCCGTGGGGCGAATGAACTCCGCCGCGTACTCATTCCTTTTTCCCCGCAGTCTTCCGGTCTCCGACGCTTCCCTAACCCTTCGTCCTGAGTTTGCCGCGACACCGGTTCTCGTGTGTTGAAGCGCGTTCTTGATCACGCCTTCACGATCTGAAATGTTTTTTCGCTTTTTGTCTTAAGCAAGTAAGGCGTTCCATCGGGGCGCCGGGGCCACAGACATTTCAGACGAGCACCAGGTCGAAGACGGGCTCGCTCAAAGCGGGGGGATCTATGAATAGGAAAACGATTAGCCAGTTAGTTCCCGTGTTACTCGGGATCCTTTTGCTCAGTGCATTACTGAGCGCGCAACAGGCCGCAGTATCAACTTCTTCCGTGGCCGCCGTGCCACGGCTGGTGAATTTTTCCGGCAAAGCGATTGACGCCCAGGGTAAAGCGATCCCTGGTGTTACTGGAATCACATTCGCCATCTACGGCGAGCAATACGGCGGTTCTCCGCTGTGGATCGAAACCCAGAGTGTGAAAACCGATGCGAAGGGCAACTACACCGCCCAACTGGGCGCTACAAAGACCGGCGGCATGCCTCTCGATTTGTTCAGCACCAGCGCACCGCGCTGGCTCGGCGCGCGGATCAACGGAGGAGAAGAGCAAGCGAGAGTGTTGCTGCTGAGCGTGCCTTATGCCTTGAAGGCCGAAGACTCGGCTACTCTCGGAGGGTTGCCAGCTTCAGCTTTCATGCTGGCCGCACCGGCGGTTTCAGGGGGCGTCACCGCAGGGGACTCGAATACACTCGCGGTCCCACCTCCTGCAGCCATCACCGGTTCCGGCACTGCCAATTTTGTACCGCTATGGACCAGTTCTAGCGTTCTGGCGAACTCGGTTCTATTTCAATCGGGTAGCGGCAGCAGCGCGAAAATCGGGATCAACACGACTACCCCGACTGCAACCCTGGATGTAACCGGCGGAGCGACCATCCGCGGGCTGTTGAACTTGCCGGCAGCCGCCACCGCAACGTCAGCGGCAGGCGCCGACTCAAGACCATTCGGCCTGGTGGCTTCGACATTTAACAGTGGTACTCATGCGGCCGCTAACCAGGTCTTCCACTGGCAGGCGGAGCCGGCCGGAAACAACACTTCATCTCCGTCAGCGACATTGAATCTGTTGTTCAGTACTGCGCCGAACGCGGCGGCTGAAACTGGATTGAGGATCAACAGCAAAGGCCAGATCACGTTCGCCTCGGGACAAACGTTTCCCGGGGGTGGCAATGGAACGGTGACCAGTGTGGGCCTCAGCGCTCCAAGTTCCGACTTCACGGTGAGCGGATCGCCGGTCACCAGCAGCGGCACGCTGGCCCTGAATTGGAATACCCCTCCTAGCAGCTCAGATGCCGCCAATGCTATCGTCAAGCGCGATTCCACGGGCAGCTTCAGCACCGGCCTCATCAACGCGATCGCGCTCAACGTGAACAACAATGGCTCCAACCTTAATTCCGGGCTTGCCATCATCGCCAACGCTACCGGGGAGGCAGGAATACTCGGGGGCAGCGACACCAACTCAGGCGTCGCCGGCACCAGCCTATCCGGCGATGGGGTCTTTGGTTTCAGCAACACCGGCAACGGCGTAGAGGGTGATGCCACCACCGAACTGGGTTACGGAGTTTACGGCACTAACTCAGCAGGCGATGGTGTCGGAGTCTATGGCTATGAAGCGCAGGAGAACGGTACCGGCTTGTTTGGCCAGGGCGCGTACGGCGTGTTGGCTAGCGGGACCTCCTACGGTGGGTTTTTTGACGGGAACGTGAACGTTATTGGCACTCTCACCAAGGATGGCGGTTCGTTCAAGATTGACCATCCGCTCGACCCAGCCAACAAGTACCTGTCTCACTCTTTTGTGGAGTCGCCCGACATGATGAACATTTACAACGGCAACGTAACCACCAACGCGCAGGGCGACGCCGTCGTCACGCTGCCGGAATGGTTCGAGACCCTGAATCGCGATTTCCGTTACCAGCTCACCGTTATGGGCCAGTTCGCACAGGCCATCGTCTCGGGCAAGGTCACGAATCATCAGTTCTCCATCAAGACCGATAAGCCCAACGTGGAAGTGTCGTGGCAGGTCACAGGCATCCGGCAAGATGCCTGGGCCAACGCGCATCGCATTCCGGTCGAA
>Ga0209006_10006474_pt1 | contig 10588 bp, 9 predicted proteins | sample JacPin_JW_Ref_O2_FD_188567 | JGI IMG/M metagenome (GOLD analysis project Ga0209006, IMG submission 188567) | Forest soil microbial communities from Algoma, Ontario, Canada - Jack Pine, Ontario site 1_JW_Ref_O2 (SPAdes) (version 2) | ecosystem: Environmental > Terrestrial > Soil > Boreal... | reverse complement strand
GAACTAACGGCACTTGAGCACGGCCTGAAAAAAAGGCATCGCGCTGGAAATTCTGAACCGAATGAGAAGGCGCTCAGGTTCGAAGCTCCAGAATCTCGCTTGCGTTTTTGCTAACTCCTGATAAGTCAGATAATTTTACATGTTCCGGGCTAGTACTCAACTTGTCCGGTAAGCGCTGCCAGCTCAACCGGTCGACGCAACACTTTGCTGAAGTTTTGTCGCTGGAGTTTGGAATCCTAAGTCTTTCTGGGAGGTTGATTCAAGCGCAGCGAGACCTGGTCGAACTGCGCTTGAGAATAGGCGGACAGGTCGGTGCCTCGCGGGAAGTATTGCCGCAATAGTAGATTGGTGTTTTCGTTGGTGCCGCGTTGCCAGGGACTCTGCGGATCGCAGAAGTAGACCTGCACATCTGTGGCTACCGTGAAGCTAACTCCCGGACAACCCATCCTGGCAGTCCTTCCCGCAAGCCTTTGTCCCCTACAGTGTTGCGGGATTTAACTGGCGAGTCTTCATGGCCAGGACATCCGTCGATCCTGGCTCGCTATTGAAAAACATGGGCCAAGAAGTCGGCGCTCTCGATCCGGGCGTGCAGATATCTACGCCCGGCACACTAGAAGCTTCGTTGCGAGAGTTCTATCGTGGACCGCAATTTCAGCTCGTGACGCTCGCAGGGTTCGCTGGGATTGGACTGGTCCTCGCGGTCGTCGCCGGACTCATTAGTCGCCAGCGGGTAGCGAGTCGGAAGAAGAAAATCTTGCGCAATCGTCTGTCAAAAGATGGGTGGAAATGGAGGCGACTCAAAAGTTTGTCTCTAGCGATTCGTGAGGATGGAGCCCGCTACAAGAGAATTACTGTTTGAAATTGGCGCGCGGGCCAGTACGAGGGGACGAGATGTGTGGACATTGGAGAAATAAAATTCGCGTCCAGAAAAAACTTCATTTTCCATTTTCCGTTTGTTTTCCATTTGAGAGCATCATTCGGGAAGTTAAGTGCCGCCGTTCCAACTGTTTAAGTTGAATCCGACTTAGCTTCCCAAGCTATAGGTGAGGGTTCGATTCCCTTCTCCCGCTCCAGAAACTTCGCGCTAACTCATTCCATCTAAGGCAAAATGCTTGCGCTACAGAGAGCCCGCTGCGGGCGCGCTCAGAACTCTTGGCGTATGTGATGAGGCAATCTCGATGAAAAAGTCGCTCGTTATTTGGATTTTCTGCCTGGCGGCCGTCATTTCGGCAGGATTCTCGGCCGCCGGACACGGCGCGCAAGGCGCGCCGCCGCCGCAACGTACAATTGCTGTCACTGTGGACGATCTTCCAGGCGCAATTCCGGGAAATGATTTCGCCATGGGCGACTTGAAGGAGTTGCAGAAAATCAACCACGCAATTCCCGCGACTCTGAAATCGCATCATGCGTGGGCTATCGGTTTCGTTAACGAGCGCAAACTGCAAGTCCAGGGTGAACGCGACGCGCGCGCCGGGCTGCTTCAGATGTGGCTGGAGGCGGGCCTCACGCTCGGCAATCACACCTTCTCACACGCCGATTTTCAAATTACCCCTCTCGCGCAGTATGAGGACGAAACGATTCGCGGCGAGGTGGTAACCACCGCGCTGCTAAAAGCCCAGGGGCAAATGGAAAAGTATTTCCGGCATCCCTACCTCAATACCGGCCCGACGGCAGAAGCGAAAACCGCCTTTGAAGTTTTCCTGAAAGAGCGTGGATATACGATCGCGCCCGTGACTGTGGAAGACGCCGATTACGTTTTCAATGACGTGCTCCAGTATGCCGCTGAAAAGAAGGACAAAAAGCTCGCGGCTCGCGCGAAAAAAGAATATCTCGAATACGCCGAAACCTCTTTGAATTATTCCGAGGGCCTTTCACGCGATCTCTTCGGCCGCGAAGTCCCCCAGACCCTCCTGATTCATGACAATCAGCTCAATTCCGAATGCTTGGACGCCCTGCTCGCACAGATCGAGCATCGAGGGTATAAATTCATTTCGCTCGATCAGGCCCTCGCCGATCCGGCGTATTCGACTGCGGATAATTACGTGGGTGCAACAGGAATTTCCTGGCTGCTGCGCTGGAGGGTCGCGCTTGGGCAACCCGTGAATTCTCAGCAGGGTCCGGAGCCGCCCGCATGGGCCAACACAATCTTCGAGCAGATGCGAAAAGAACGTCAGAAGCAATAAAACGTAGATTCAAGACTTCATGCGATAGCCTGCGGGATCGCTTTCTTCCATTTTCCCTGAGCCTTCAGAATCAGCTCGACTACTTCGCGCGCCGCGCCCTTCCCTCCCGGAACGGTTGTAATGTAATGCGCCGCGCGTTTCACTTCCACCACGGCATCGCCCACCGCGACGGCTAGTCCGGCGCGGCCCAAAATTGGGAGGTCCGGCAAATCGTCTCCAATGTAGGCGACTTCTTCGTCCGTAACGCCGGCGCGTATTAAAATTGCTTTGTAAGATTCCAGTTTTTTCGGCTGGCCTTGGATTACAAATTCCATCCCCATTTCGCGCGCGCGACGTGTTGTCGCCGGAGAATCGCGCCCCGTGATCAGTCCTGTACGGATACCCATAATGCTCGCTAGCTTCACCCCAGCGCCGTCATGCGGGTCGAACACTTTCATCTCTGCCACGCTGCCGTCGGGAAATCCCTGCAGGCAGACCATTCCGGGCGTCAAGGTGCCGTCGACATCCATAAGCAGGACGCGAATTTTCTTCGCGCGTCTTAAAACTTTAGGCGGAAATTTTATTTCACGTATTGTCATACTTGCCTCAGGTTAACATCGACCAGTAGATCCTTCGTCGCGTTGCTCCGTCGGGATGACCATGCTCTTCGCATGCTCAAAATAATTGCAAAGTCCAAAGGTCGTGGACGTGCACCACGCCTTCCAAACATCCGCTGGAATCCACCACAAGAACGGACGTGATTTTTTTTTCTTCCATCAGGCGCAACGCGCTTGCTGCGAGTTCCGTCGACGGAATTGTGACGGGATTTATGGTCATACATTCCGCGGCCGTCAGGCCCAACACGTTCTCTTTTTTCTTCAGCATTACACGACGCAGGTCACCATCCGTGATGATTCCAAGAACGCGTCCGTCCGATTCGGTGACGGCGGCCAAGCCCAGTCCTTTGCGGCTCATTTCGTAAATCACATCCGGCATCTTAGCGGTAGGCAACACGCGCGGCACATCTTCGCCAGAGTGCATCAACGCTCCAACGCGCCGCAATTTTTTACCCAAACGCCCGCCAGGATGCAGCGCGGCAAAATCCTCTTCCTTGAAACCACGGCGTTCCAGCAGCGAAATGGCCAACGCGTCTCCCATCGCAAGCGCAGCGGCAGTTGAAGCGGTCGGCGCCAGGTTGAGCGAGCACGCTTCCTCTTTCACCGCGATGTCCAGAACGATGTCGCTCGCACCGGCGAGTGTGGAGCGTGGATTGGCCGTAAGTGTGATGATGTGGATTCCCAGCCGCTTCACGGCTTCCATTAGCTCGACAAGTTCCTCGGTCTCCCCGCTGGATGAAATCGCCACCAAAACGTCTGCTGAGGTGAGCATTCCCAGATCGCCGTGAAGTGCTTCGGCCGCATGCAAGAAAATAGATGGAGTGCCGATGCTGGCGAAAGTGGCGGCGGTTTTTCGTCCAATCAGCCCTGACTTGCCCAGGCCGGTGACGACGACCCTGCCTTTGCAGGCATATAACAGTTCGACCGCTTTTTCGAAGCGTGCATCGAGACGTTCGATCAATCCGGCGATTGCTTCGGATTCAATTCGAAGCACTCGTTTGGCGGTGGCGAGACTCATGCTGGATTCCATTCGCGCACGAGCGCCGATATTTTTAGAATTTTTTCCAACAACGGACGAAGCTCACCAAGCGGCAGCGCGTTAGAACCGTCGGAAAGCGCCTTCGCGGGATTGTCGTGCACTTCGAGGAACAAGCCGTCCACGCCTGCGGCAGTTCCCGCGCGTGCGAGCGGTTCAATGAATTCGGGTTGCCCTCCGCTGGATTTTCCTTCGCCGCCGGGCAGCTGCACGGAATGGGTCACGTCGAAAACAACCGGGTAGCCAAGCTTTTTCATGATGGGAAATGAGCGCATATCGACGACAAGATTTTGGTAGCCGAAGGAGCTGCCGCGTTCTGTGAGGATAATTTTCTCATTCCCGGTGCTGGCGATTTTTTCTGCCGCGTTGCCGATTTCCCAGGGCGAGAGAAACTGTCCTTTCTTCACATTCACAACGCGGCCACTGCGCCCGGCGGCGATCAGCAGATCCGTTTGGCGGCACAGGAATGCCGGGATCTGGAGAATGTCGCAGACTTCCGAGGCTGGGCCCACTTCCGACAAATCGTGCACGTCCGTAAGAACTGCCAATCCTGTTTTTTTCTTTATGTTTTTGAGGATGCGCAGTCCTTCCTGCAGTCCCGGCCCGCGGAAGGAAGAGAGCGAGGTGCGATTTGCCTTGTCATACGACGCTTTGAAAATGTAAGGGATACCCAACTTGGAGGCGGTGGCCCCCACATGCTCTGCGATGGTTGTCGCATGAGCTTCACTTTCGATGACGCACGGCCCGGCGATCAAAAACAGCGGCGCGTTTGCGCCGAAGCGAATTTTCCCGATCTCGAAGTTGCGCTGCGCCGTCATGGAATCAGCTTGAGCTTGTCCGCGGAGTTTGTACTCGCAGAATCACATTTTGACGTCCGAAAGAGAATTTCGCTAACTGCAATTCTAGAACCGGTTAGAAATCTGGTCGCCTTTTGTTTTGAGTAACTTACGTTGATTTCTGTTTGTGGGTCAGAACCGGTTAGAAGTGCAGCGGAATGACTAGAAACCGGGAGCAAAAACGTACCCAGGAGTTCTGGTTTTGAGACCGTAACCGGGCGCGGGAGTGTCGAGGGAGAGCAGCGGACAATAGCCGACTTCGGCTTGCCGTGAAGTGCCGTATGTCGTAAAAATTTAATCACGCGGAACGGTAGCACGTGATTTGGGGAATTTCAAGGAGTCGTGTGTGTGTTCGTCCTAATACTGAAACCACTTCATTCCATTTCGGGAATGCACGTCGGGAAACAATTATTTGGAACTACGCCCGAGACATTCGCGAAACTGCTTTCATGACGGCGGCACTGCAAAGTCAAATTTCACGAGATTACTATCACGGTAGTATCTGATTCTTTACAAGGTCATTGACCTCTCGTCAGACAGACCACTACACTCGAACTCCCCAGATTTCTCGTGCTGAAGGACCGTGGAGGAAATCATGATCGAAAAAAAGAAACTGCTGCGCGCGTTTTTGACGTTTTCAGCGGGCTTGTTTGCGTGCTGCCTGGGACAGACCGCGCAAGCCGCCGCGGGGACGACTGTTGCGGTTGGGAATTGCAAAGCTGGACTGACTTCTTATCCAACTATTCAAAAAGCGGTTGACGCCTCGCCTGCTGGATACACGATTGACGTGTGCCCCGGTACGTACCCGGAGCAGGTTTCAATCACCAAGAATTTGACGCTCATTGGAGTGGCAGCAGGAACCGCCGATGCGCCGACCATCGTGCCGCCGACGGGTGGCTTGGTTGCAAATGCCTCTGATCCGTCAGGCGGAGGTTCGCCTGTCGCTGCGCAAATCGTGGTCACATCACCAGCCACGAGCGTAACCCTCCAGCACCTCACTGTGGATGGAGCTAACAACCAGGTTACCGGTTGCGCCAGCTTCGGCGGCAGCGTTCCGCTGGTCGTGGGGATCTACTTTCTCAACGTTTCCGGAACCATCACTCAGAACGCCGTGCGGAACCAATTGCAGGACACTGCCGATCAAGACTGCCCCAATGGCCTCGGGATCTACGCGGAAACCGGGGGCGGCGCAACTACAACCGTCACAATCTCAAACAACACGGTCCGCAATTACCAACAGAATGGCATCACGGCAAACGGATTTGGCGATGGAAGCGCGGGCCCAGCGGTAACCATCATGAACAATTCCGTGCCAGGAACCGGCGCAACGGCTACTTCCGGCAAAAACGGCATTCAGATCGGCTTTGGCGCAACCGGACAAGTTACAGGAAACATCACCATCCAGGATATTTATGCATTAAGCGGTAACAATGGAGATGCGGGAGTGGGCATCCTGGTGTTTGCATCCACTGGCATCACTGTTTCCAACAACGTGGTTGGAAACACGCAGTTCGGAATCGTGACCGAAAGTGCCGGCGAAGGATTTTTGGCTGACACCACCTCCATTACCGGCAATAAGATCATCGGAACCGAGCTGTTCGACGGAATCGATCTGTGCAGTAACGGAAATACGGTGACCGGCAACACCGTGAACAGCAGCACCGAAGCCGGCATTCACCTCGATGATAGCTGCGGCTCCACGGGCAACAACAACACAGTAAAAACGAATAACATCAACGAAGCCTGCGCGGGTATTTTGACCGGGACGGGCACCAGCGGCAACGTCACTACTCCCAACACAATATTTAACGTAATAAATACAACAATGGCAGACGACACCTGCACCGCGTTTCAAGGGCAGGCGGCGGCAGCTCAACCGGCATCGCGTAATTCGAAGCATGGCGTGGCCCGCATCTCGCCTTACCCGCCAAGAGCGTTCTCGAAGCAATAAGGCAAAGCCTGTTTCGGGCGAGGTTGCGCGAGAGCGCCTCGCCCGAAATGGCCTCGATTCCCGCCCTAAGTCCCGCGGACTGAACGTAGTCGAAGTCGAATATTAAAACTCTGTGAATGCTTCATATTGAGATTGACCTTTCGATTAACATAGGTCTACACTGCGTCTCCCCCGAATTAACAAATCAAAAAATCTATGGAGGAACTGATGATTAAAACGAAGACGCTGCTGCGTACAATTACGATTGTAGCAGCAGGATTAATTGCATGTTTGTCGACACAGACGGCTCAAGCCTCAACAGTCCAAGTTGGAGGGTGCAAGACGGGACTGACAAACTTCACCACCATTCAAGCTGCGGTGAATGCGGTGCCGAGCGGATCCATGATTGAAGTTTGTCCCGGAACTTATCCGGAACAGGTGACGATCAACAAGAATGTCACCCTTAACGGTGTATCGTTCGGCAATTCAAACAATCCGACCGTCGTGCCTCCGACCGGCGGTTTGGTGGCAAATACCACGGATCCGGCGAATTCCAGTGCGCCGGTAGCTGCACAGATCGCGGTTATCTCACCGGCGACCAGCGTGATCATCCAGCACATCACCGTGGACGGCATTGGAAACGGGATGACTGGTTGTAGCAATCCGTTGATGGTCGGAATCTACTACCTGAACGTTTCCGGAACCATAACTCAAAACGCACTTCGGAACCAAATCGAGGCTAACCCAGGTGACCAGGGCTGCCAGAACGGCTTGGGAATCTATGTTGAGAGCGGAGATGGCGGAGTCTCAACCACCACGATCTCGAGCAATACCGTGCACAATTATCAGAAGAATGGGATCACTGTTAACGGATTCGGGGATTCAACTACAGGACCCGTCACAACCATCGAGAACAATACTGTGATCGGTGTAGGCTCGACTAACGGCGCAGCCGAAAACGGAATTCAGCTGGGGTATGGAGCCACAGGAAAAATCACTGGGAACACCACCATTGACGATATTTGGGGGCCTGACACTAGTTCTGATACAGCAGACGCGGCTGCGGGCATCCTCGTATTCGGTGAGACCGGCAACACCGTTTCGAATAACTCGGTTGGAAGCACTCAATTCGGAATCTACATCGGAGACAATGGCGATACGGTAACGACAAACAAAGTTATCGGGACGCAGATCTTCGATGGTATCGATGTGTGCGGCAATTCAAATATGTTGATGTCCAATGTGATCAACAGCAGCAGCGAGGCTGCTATCCACTTGGATGATTCTTGCGGCGGCACCGGCAACAGCAACACGGTGAAAAGCAATTCAATCAACGAGGCCTGTGCGGGAATCTTGACTGGGACTGGCACGACAGGTAACACGACAACACCAAACACGATGTTTAACGTCGTAAATTCCGTGTTGGCTGGCGATACCTGCACCACGTTGCAAACGGAAGGCACGGATTCAAAGTCGGCCGCACGCGATGCGAAACGCCCTCGAATCTCGCCTTACCCGGCCAGAAAGACCGGCTCCTAAATAGTTCGTCGGCTGGCTAATAAAGTTTCAAATTGTCCTTACGCGCGCGAGGTGCGGGCAGGTTCTTAACCCGCACCTCAGCGTATTGCCAATTCGTGTTGATCGACCCATTCCAAAAATCCATTCTCGACAGGCCAAGGGCGTCCACCCAGCAGTAGGGGAAGATCCATTTTCGGGCTGGGTTGAGCGAGCGCGCCTCGCCCGAAATGGCCTCAACTCGCGCCCAATACTTCGGGCCGAAAAACTTCCTGATGCTGAATATTAACAGTCTGTGAATATTTTATATTAGTGTTGACCTTTCAACCAACATAGCACTACACTTCGTCTCCCCCGAATTACCAAATCAAAAAACTTATGGAGGAGACGATGATTAAAACGAAGACGCTGCTGCGTACGATTACGATTGTAGCAGCAGGATTTATTGCATGTTGGGCGCAGACGGCCCAAGGCTCAACGGTACAAGTTGGAGGTTGCAAAACCGGACTGACAAATTTCACGACAATTCAAGCGGCGGTGAATGCAGTTCCACCCGGATCCACGATTTTCGTCTGTCCCGGAACCTATCCGGAACAGGTCACGATCGCCGGTCCCGGTCTCGACAACACGACTTTGATCGGTGTAGCGGTCACTTCGATGGGCGTGACGACGGACGCAGCAGTGATTGTTCCCCCTTCGGGTGGTTTGGCGGCAAACGGCACAATCTTTGATTCGGATGGCACTCCCGGTAGGGCTGCCCTTCCGCAAGTTCTTGTATTGAATGCCTCAAACGTCACCATCTCGCACATCACAGTGGACGGCGAAAGCAACCAGAGTTGTGGCGCTGGCCTGTTAGTTGGAATTTATTACCAAGATTCCAGCGGAACGGTCACGTCTAGCGTCGCCCGTAATCAGAATGAAGGTGGCGGTAACGGCGATCAGTGCGGATTCGGGATTCTTACGGAAAGTGATGGCGGCGGCGTGGGCTCAAACCCAACTCTGACCGTTTCTAGCAGTTCCGTGCATAACTTCCAGAAGAACGGAATTGTTGCGCGCGGGAACGCTTCAAGCGGAAATCCTGGGACAGGACCGGTCTTATCAGCGACAGGCAATACCGTAATCGGTGTTGGTCCGGTTCCGGGCAACGCTGCTCAAAACGGTATCGAAATTGCGTTTGGCGCGACAGGAAGCGTCAAAGGCAATTATGTTGCGGACGTTCTTTACTCAAACAATAGCTCCAGCGGCACAGGAATTCTCTTTTACGCTACAAGCGGGGCCCCCGTTGCCAGCTCTAATACCGTGGATAGCGCCAATATCGGAATCGGGGTTAACTATGACCCCGGTTTCGGCGGAGGCGGAAACGTTGCGGCTATAAATGGTAACCACATCGGCGGGAGCCAAATGGACGAGGGCATCGATCTTTGTGGCAATGCCGAAACTGCCGAATCAAACGTAATTTACAGCAGCACTGTCGCTGGCGTTTTCCTAGACAACACTTGCGGCGGGAGTAGCGGAAGCAACGACACGGTGAAGAGCAATACGATCAACGAAGCCTGTGCCGGAATTCTGCTCGGCTCGGGCAACGGCAATTCGATAGGAAGCAACACTTATGCGAACGACACCTATGAGATGCTGTTGGGTGACTCATGCCCTCCGGCAGCGGCTAGCGTAAAGGCGAATCTCGCCGGAAGCTCAACGGGACAGCATGCGAAGTCTCGGCCTTAGCGCTCGTTTTATCGTGAAGTCGTTCTAAGTCTAAGACGCACCGAGGTGCGGAAGCAAACAATCCGCACCTCGGTGCGTACCCCTCTCGAAATCGATATCGACTAACCCCGCCGAAGTATTGAGGAACCTCAGATTCGTGCGATTCCAAGTCGCTGCAGTTTGACTCCGCAAGACTGCCGCGGCTTGACACCTAGCGGTAAATGGCGAAAATTGCGGCATGGCACACCAACTGAGCACGTCATATCTGAAAGACACCACCGGGGTTTTTCGCTACTACAAAAATCTTGCCGAGCGCGCGATGGCGCAGTGCCCGGACGAAGCGCTATTTATAGCGCTGGACGAGGAAGCAAACTCCATCGCTATCATTGCGAAACATATGGCCGGGAACATGCGGTCACGATGGAAGGATTTTCTTACGACCGACGGCGAGAAAGCGGACCGGGATCGCGACTCGGAGTTTGAAGCGCCGCCGAAAACACGCGCCGAGTTGATGGAAATGTGGCAAGGTGGTTGGAAGTACGTCTTCGATGCGCTCGAGCCGCTTGCCGACGCGGACCTGACGCGCACAGTCACTATCCGCTCGAAGCCGCACTCGGTGATGCAGGCGATTACTCGTCAAGTGACGCACTATTCGTATCACGCAGGGCAAATTGTGTTGCTGGCGAAACATTTTGTGGCGAAGTCCGGAAAGAAATGGGAATCGCTGAGCATCCCGCGAGGCCAATCAAAGCAGGCTAATGCGAATATCGCCTCCGGAACGAAAGCAG
>Ga0209006_10006473_pt1 | contig 10590 bp, 7 predicted proteins | sample JacPin_JW_Ref_O2_FD_188567 | JGI IMG/M metagenome (GOLD analysis project Ga0209006, IMG submission 188567) | Forest soil microbial communities from Algoma, Ontario, Canada - Jack Pine, Ontario site 1_JW_Ref_O2 (SPAdes) (version 2) | ecosystem: Environmental > Terrestrial > Soil > Boreal... | reverse complement strand
GCGCCCGGAGCGCTTGGCGGCGTGCTTCTTGCGCGGCCGCGGCTCATCCAAAGCCCGCAGCAGCTTTGCTTTCGCGAGTTCGCCGGCGGCGGCGCTGATGGCCGCAAAACCAATGCCCGAGCGCTGAGCAACATCGAGTAACGAGGCGCTGCCGTCGGACTGGTTCAGCACCCATAGCATGGCCCGTTCGCGATCGGCCGGGCTGCGGCCGCCGACGGCACCATACAGGCCGCGCTTACCCAGACGGGGTTCGCCCTTGGGCGACAAGTTGAGACAAAGGCGATTGCCCTCGAGCACCTCGACGATCTGCTTGCAGGCGGCCAAACTTTGCTCAAGCTGCGCGGCCGAAATCAGGCCAAGATCGTCGGCCGAGCTATGGTATTGCTGATAGCCGCCGTTCACCGAGCGCGTAAGGCGTCCGACCGGCAGATTGAACCCGGGCGAACACAATTGGCGCTCGTCGTAGCCGTAAGGCTCGAACGCAATGCGCCGCGCCTGCGGATCGATGGCGCGCGTGACGTACTCGACCACCTGATCGATCTCACAATCGCCGCGCCGGCTGCACTTGTAGGTGAAGGGCGCCGGATCCCCCAGCAGACCGAGCACCAGGCCGTGGCGCACCCGTGCCAGGCGGCGCTCGTTGCGCTGCAGCCAGCACAGCGAACCGATCGTCCCGGGCGCAAACACCAGACGGTAGCTGTAGCGGCGCGGCTCGGCAGCGAGCCAGACGCCCAGCGCGGTCGCTATGGCCATCCCGCTGGTATTGTCATTGGCAAGCGAAGGATGGCAGATGTGTGTGAAAAACAGCACCTCGTCCTTGATTCGCCCCGGAATAATGCATTCCGCGTAGGTCAGGCTACCGGGAGCGAGCGAGCTGTCGACGACCGCCTCATATCTTCCAGGCCTGAGAGCTGCCAGCTCGCGGTGGCGCATACAGAAGCCCCACTGGCGCTGGTAGTAACTGGTTCGATACGGAATCCACTCCGCATGCGCCGGCAGCGAGTGCAGCCTGGGCTTGAGTTCCTCCAGTGTCAGCACTGCGCGTGCCGGCTCGGAGTAGTTGAGAATGTGAAGATTGTGTGCGCGAAAGTCCACTACCCGGCGGCCATCCGAGTCCTGCACCCAGGCATCCTCGATGTTCCATTCGAGCGGCACCTCCCAGTCGAACACCTTGGTGCCGCTCGGCACCTCGTGCCACGCCAGCTCAATGCGCCGGTTGATCAGCTCGAGCGTCTTGCGAACGCCGGCGCCGGTAATGCTGCGGCAAATCGGATAGAGCTCGGTGGCGAACGCATGCAGTTGCGCACCGGTGGACGCGGCGAGCGGCGTCATGGCGTCACGAATGCACTGCGCCGATCGAGTTCGCGTTCGAACTGCAGGCGATCGAAGTCGGGATAGCGGGCATCGCGCTCGGAAATCACAATCTCAGTTGCCGGCCAATGGATCGAGAACGCCGGATCGTTCCAGCGCACGCCGGCCGCGAGGTCCGGGGCATAGCTGTCGGTCATCTGGTACATGACTTCGGTGCCATCCTGCAGCGTCTGGAATCCGTGCGCGATGCCCGGCGGGATGAATACGGCGTCTCGATTCTCCTCATCCAGCGCCACACTGACGTGACGCAGGTAGGTGGCGGATCCTGGGCGCAAGTCCAGCAACACGTCGTACAGGCGACCGTGAATGCAGCGCACCAGCTTGCCCTCCTGCGAAGGCGGCCATTGAAAGTGCATGCCACGTACCGTGCCGGCACGCTCGTTGTACGACACACTGGTCTGTACCACCCGCGCGGATAGTCCGGCGGCGGCAAATTCCTCGGCGCAGAAGCTGCGCGCGAAAAAACCGCGCAAATCCCGATGCGGTTCAATTCGGACGAGCACTGCGCCATCGATTGCTAGAGGCTCGAAGCGCATCTCATTGAGACTTGCATGCCAATGATCGGCCCCTGTATGCCAGCGCCTGCTGCTCCAAGGAAAATTACATGGCTGCGGCTCTCGCAGCCTTCAACTACACGCCGCGCGTGCGCATCGCGTGCGGTCTGGATAAGCCTAGTGTAGGGACATTCAGCAGTGGAAAATAGTGAACAGCGCACGTTCGGCGCTGTTGGACCGCGGCAGCAACAAGGTCCGCGGGCGCTGTGCGGATGAGCGCCGCCACGAGGCGAATTGCGCGGCGGCGGATCGCGATCGGCGGGGCCAGTCAGTTACAATCCCGCCGTCTGTGCCGTCCATGTGGTCCATGCGGTAGATGCGCGAATCATTGTCATTTTTCGGTGCCGCGCCCGGCCGGGCGGCAAGCCAGGGCGGCGCCGCTCCCGACGCCGGCGCCCAGCGAGCTTTTTCGCGCTCAGATTGCACCGGATCAGTTCACAAACGCCCGTTACAGCCGAGGTCCGGACGTGACACCGTCCACAGTCGCGGGCCTCGATTCTGTTGCATTCTTATAGCTGAAGTAAGATAGCTTCGTGCGCTGGGCTTTGCCGCCAAGCCACTTTCGAGGTCCCAAAGTGCTCTCAAGACAAAAGCCCCTATTCCTGTCGATCTTCACTCTGCTGTCGTTGCAGGCAGTGCTTTGCCTGGCAGCGCAGCCGGCTGCGCCGCCAATGCCGGCACCCAGACCGGCCGCGCCGGTTGGCGCGGTGGTCAGTCCACTGACCGCACTGGGCGCAGGCGACTCGGTGACGTTGCATGTGTTCGGCCAACCGGACATGGATAGTGTGCTCGGGGTCGCAGACGATGGCACGATGAACGTACCCCTGGCCGGTCCGGTTCCGATCGCCGGACTGTCCGCGGACGCCGCTGCCCGGCGCGTTGAAAAGGCCCTCAAGGACGGCGGCTTCCTGGTCGACCCCCATGTCACGCTGACGGTGACCGCGTCCCTCAGCCAGCGGGTGTCGGTCATCGGCGAGGTTCGCAACCCGGGTCGCTACCCTGTGGACTCCAAGACCACCGTGGTCGATCTGCTGGCCGAGGCCGGAGGGCTGAACGAGCTCGGATCCGACACGGTCTATGTGCTACGGCCGGACCCCACTGGCGACGTCAAGCGTTTTGCCGTCAGTCTCAAGGGGTTGAACGATCAGCGGCATCCGACACCAAGCCAGCTGTTGCGTGCAGGCGACTCGCTGGTGGTACCGCGGGCAGAGCAATTTTACATAATGGGTGAAGTGCAGAAGCCAGATAAGTACAAGCTGGAGCCTGACATGACTGTCATGCAGGCGATCTCACTCGCCGGCGGTCTGACCCCCAAAGGCACCTACCGTCGCGTCGAAATCAAACGCATGGGTAAGAACGGCGCCGAAATCATCAAACCGAAAGGGGACGATTTCGTGCTGCCCGACGACGTGATTCGAGTCAAGGAGAGCATCTTTTGAGAATGTCCAGAAATCTGCCCGTCCCGTCGACGGGCTCGACCTCTGCCCGGCCGCTGCCGCTGGTGCCGTCGCACTATGCGCAGAGTGCGCTGTCGTGGCCGCAGGTGCTGGCGATTGTGAGGGCCCACCGGCGCACGACGGTGATGATTGCGTTGTCGCTGCTGGCGGCCACCATCGTCATCGTCAAGATGCTGCCCAAGAGCTATACCGCTCAGGCAACGGTATTGGTCAACTTCGAAGGCAATGACGGCTCACGCCAGGTTCCTCCCGAGGTATTCGCCAGCTACCTGGTCACACAGGTCGAGCTGCTGAAGAGCCGCGAGGTCGTCATGTCGGCGGTCGATCGCCTGGGGCTGACCGATGACCTGGAATTCAGAACCGGCTACAAGGGCGACGGCACATTGCGCGAGTGGGTCGCGAAGCAGCTGCACGCCAATCTGGCGGTGGATCAAGGCAAGGGCAGCCAACTCATTTACGTTTCGCTGACATCCAGGGACCGCAACAAAGCGGCGCAGATCGTCAACTCCATCGTCGAAGCGTACCAGGCGCGGGAATCGAACCACAGCGATGATCCGAGCAGCGGCCGCGCCCACGAATATTCGGAAGAACTCGCGGACCTTAAGTCCAAATTGACCGGCGCCGAAGCACGCATGGCGGAATTCCGCCAGCGCACCGGAATCACCGATCTCAACGCGCAAACCGACGTTGAGACGCAGGCGCTCTCTGCGCTCGAACAGCAGTTGCTGCTGGCGCAGAATGCGCGCCGCTCGGCCGAATCCAAGAGCGCCGGTGATCAGGGCTCCAGCGACCCGGTGATGTCCTCGCCGCTGATCCAGGGCCTGAAGACGCAACTCTCGACCCTGCAGGCGGAGTTGGCCCAGGACAGCGCCACCCTGGGACCGAGGCATCCCAAGGTGCTGGAGCTGCAATCGCAGATTGCTGCCGCACGCCGCTCGCTGGACCGCGAGATCCAGAGCTTCTCGCAGAACAATTCCAGCAATATCGCCACTGCGACGCAGCTCGATGAGAAATCACGGCGCGCCCTGGATGAGCAGCGCGCCAAACTGCTGAAGATCCGGCAGCTGCAGGACGAGGGGCAGAAGCTGCAGCTGGAACTCGAGTCCGCTCAGACCGTGTACAAGCGCGCACTCGACGGCTATGACCAGACCATGTTCGCATCGTCGAGCATGGTCAGCCGCGCCACGCCGCCGCTCGAACCGAGCAAACCTAACAAGCTGCTGCTGTTGGCGGTTGGCGCGTTGTTTGCCACCCTCATAGGATTCGCAGGACCGCTGGTCTCAGAGTTGCTGTTCAATCGCCGTCTGCACTGTCGCGACGACTTCGAGCGCAACCTCGGCCTGCCGGTGCTAGCGGAATTCGACCCCATTCCCCCAGAATCGAGATTCGCATGAGCGTAGAACGCGCTGAAGGGCTGACCGAGCCGATCGATCTTGACCTGAGCGATGCGTTGATCGCGCATTGCAATCTCTCAGGGCGCGATGTCGAGCGCATCACCGAAGCCATGCGCTCGGGTCGCCAGGGCTTCTGTGAAGCTGCGCTTGAGCTGCAGCTCGCCACGCGCGAGGACATCGCCGATGTCTCGCACTGGGCGCGCGAACAATCCCGCCGTGCCCAGCCCGGCGTCATCGAAGCCGCCATACGCAGCGCCCAGGGCGGCACAGCGTTGACCGTACGCCAGGGTATGGCGAGGCTGAGCAGCGAGCTCATTCACGCGCGCGATGCCGACAACGAGCGCGGCGAGAAGATTCGCGGACTGCGAACCGACCTGATGCTGCTGAACGAGTCGGCTCAACGCGGCAACATCTTTGCACTGCTGAGTCCGGGACGCGGCGAGGGGCGCTCGCAGCTGTGCGCCGAACTGGCGATTTCGTTTGCGCAGCTCGGCCGCCGCACCTTGCTGCTGGACGCGGACCTGCGCCACCCGCGCCAGCACATGCTGTTCAACGTCGAGAACCAGTGGGGCCTGGCGCAGAGCCTGGCTCACGGCGAGGCGCCCTACCTGAACGCGGTCGAAGGGCTGCCGGAGATGGTGCTACTGACCGCGGGCACCATCCCTCCCAATCCGCAGGAACTGGTGGCGAATCGGCGCTTCGAGCGATTGATCACAGAAATGCGGCGTCAATACGATTTCGTAATCATCGATACCCCGCCGGTATCCGAATACGCCGACGCGCTGCAGATCGCCACCGTCGCCCAACGGGTGGTGGTCGTGAGCCGCGCTGAAGCCACCTCCATCGCCAGCATCAAAGAGATGCTGCGGCGGCTCGGCGTGACGAATTCGAAAATCCTGGGAGCCGTCATCAACCGATTTTGAGTCCCGTGAACGGCGCGCGGCTGCGGCGCGAACTGCCTGCCCAGTGAGTCCCCCAGACATGAAGCTCCGCGTGTGACCGCTCTCATCGTGCTGATTCACGTCGCGCTGCTGGCACTCGCGCTGCCGGCGGCACTTGCTTGTGTCTACCTGCTGGTGCAAACGGCCATGTCGGGTCCTCTGCCCCTGCCGCCTCGCTCCTCGCGGCAACTGCGGTTCGACATCATCGTACCGGCCCACAACGAAGCGGCCGTCATAGCACGCACCATTGCGAACCTGCGCAGGCTGGACTGGCCGTCCGATCGCTATCGCATCGTGGTGGTGGCGGACAATTGCAGCGATGACACCGCCGCGATCGCCCGCGCTGCCGGTGCCTCGGTACTCGAGCGCCGGGATCTGGCACTGCGGGGCAAGGGCTACGCGCTGCTGTTTGCTTTCGAGCGCTGCCTGGCAGAGGCCTGGAGCGACGCCGCGGCGGTAGTTGATGCCGACGCCGAGGTGTCCGCCAACCTGCTGGAAGCGTTCGCTTCCCGGATTGAACAGGGTGCCAGCGCAGTGCAGGTGCATTACGGGGTAATGAACCCGTGGGGATCCTGGCGCACGCGCCTGCTGACGATTGCCATGGCGGCCTACCACGTGGTGCGTTCGCGCGCTCGTGAACGACAGCACGTGTCGTGCGGCATCCGCGGCAACGGTTGGTGCGTGACGCAACAGTTGCTGAAGGAGACTCGCTACGGCGCCTTCTCGCTGGCAGAGGACATCGAATACGGCATCGCGCTAGGGCTCGCGGGCTACCGCGTGCATTACGCCGGGGAAGCCGACGCGAGCCAGGAGATGACTGCCGACCCGCAGATCGCCCGCAAGCAGCGCCAGCGCTGGGAGCATGGCCGATTCCAGCTGATTCGATCCCGCACTCTTCCGCTATTGAGCGCGGCGATCCGGCGGCGCAGCGCGGTCTGTCTCGATCTCGCCCTCGACCTGGTAGTACTGCCATTCACGTATGTCGCGCTGAATGTCTGCGGCCTGCTGGTGGCTGCGCTGCTGGCCACCTGGTGGAACGCGCAATTCATACCGTGGCTGTGGCTGTCGCTGGGCTGCTCGGCCGTCCTGGTGATCTACGTGCTGCGTGGCTGGAGTCTCAGTGGAACCGGACTGCGCGGCCTGCTTGATCTGATAGCAGCGCCTGTTTTTGTCGTATGGAAGGTTATCCTGATGCTGAACCGCCACCAGGCCGGCGAGTGGGTGCGCACCGAGAGAAACCAGTCCTGAAGGCTGCGGCCGCCGGTGCGACCGCAGCGCTGTTCAACCGAACACTTTTCGCACGTATTCGATCGAGGTTCTGGATTTGGCCGACACCATCGCCGAGTGGTGAAACGCGGCGCGTTTTGCCTTGAACTCTTCAAGTCCCTGCTGGCTCAGGGGCGTCGTCTGCCAGTAATTCAGGGTGCGCGTCGTATCGTCGTACCAGTGGCCCGAGTCGTTACCGAGAACGCGGTGACTGTACATCCCATAGAGTATGTATTCGGAAAAGCCGCTGAGCGGAGCGATCGCGCGCTGCCATTGCATTCCGGTCACATCGCAAACGCGCTGCAATGCCGCCAATGCATTGTTTCGCTTCCACCAGATGAGCTGTCCGACATAGTTGATATCGCTCTGCTCTTCCACCGGCAGTCCCAATAAGCGCGCGGCGACCGCCTGCCAGAGATCGTTGGAAGGAATCAGCCCACGCTGCCCGGTCTCCAACAGCAGCGGCACCTTGCCATCCCGCTCGAAAGTGCGCGGGTCGAAAGGCGCTATAAAGAACATGTCCGAGTCTGCATACAGCAATACATCCTCAGAAACCGCCGCCGGCACCGATAGCTTGACGATCTGCTGAAGAATCCAATTCTTGACTGGACGGGTACGCAGGCTGAACCAGAAATGACGCACACCCGGAACGCGGAATAGCCACCGCGGGATGATGTCCTCCACGACGATCAGATCAGTGCCTGGCCCCAGCATCGTGCGGAACAGCGGAACATCGCGACGCGCAATGACCAGATAGTGCCGGACCGCGGGATCGACCCAGCGCTTGACGGTTTCGACCAGGAATCTGCAGCGTTCGACATCAGCCCAATAACTCGGAGTGACAAGCGCATAGCTCATGGGTTGCATTCGATTTTCCGGTTTCCTCAAGCAACCTAGATTACCACTGCGTGCACGCCAGGCAGCGCTGCTGGCGGAGCGATTTTTCCTCAGATTGGGAGCTGGTTTTCGCTTCGTCGACAGGCGCAGAGCGATGGTGCCGCACACGCTCAGCCACAGCAGCGGGCCGCGTATCGGAAGTGCGAGGTGATTCACAATTTCGCCATCGTGCGCGCGCGCCGTCGGCTGCGGCAGCTGTCGGGGGCTGCTTTTGCAGTCTCCGGAAGGCTCGCAGCGGCATCGCTACAGCGGTAGAAAACCAGCGACTCAGGCGGCGCGATGCGAGTCGCGAATGCGCTGCCGCGCTGGTTTTTCCGAGGAATTTGTATCGATCAGCGATTTTTTCCGTCGCTGTATGGCACGGCTGACTGCTGCCTTAGGCGCGTCGCCAACTGGCGACGTCAGCGGCTCCCGACACTTTGTCAGTGCCTAATTTTGGGTATTAACTGGCCTCGCAATGTAAGGGCAAACCCGTCGTGAGACGGGGACGCAAAGCCTCCGGTCTTGGGTCCGATACGGACTAAAGATAGCGGGGTTGCCGGCAAGGAAGGGATGCGAGTGCGTCGCCCTCCAACCGTCAACACCCGCCTGTCTTTGTCTCATCGGTACGTACCTCGCCGGAGCGCTTTCAAGGGTTTCAACCTGATAGCGAGGCGAGTGACATGTATATCGAAAAGAATTGGAGACTGCTGGGCCAAGGCCTGGCCGTCCTGACCCTCACGGCGGCTCTGGCGGCCTGCGGCGGAGAGAGCCAGAGTGGCAGCCCGGCGGGCACGAGCTCCACGAACAGCACCATGGGCACGAACCAGAGCCCCAGAGTCACCGGCACACCGCCTACGTCGGTGGCCATCAACAGTCGCTATAGCTTCAAACCCACGGTAACTAATCCCACCGGCACAGCGCTGAACTTCAATATCCAGAACAAGCCCCCGTGGGCCAGCTTTGGCGTGACCACCGGGGAGCTCTCAGGCACCCCCAGCGGCGCCGAGGCGGGCACCTACGGCAACATCGTCATCGGCGCCACCAGCGGCAGCACCAGCACCTCCCTGCCCGCCTTCGCCATCCAGGTCACAGCCACACCGGCCAGCTCCTCGAGCTCCGGCGGCACCTCGAGCTCCAGCAGCTCCTCGGGCAGCTCCGGTGGCACGACCGCCGCCTCCAGCTCCTCCAGCAGCTCGAGCTCCGGCGGCAAGGTCGCCGCCTCCAGCTCCTCGGGCGCCGCTGCAGCCTTTGGCATCGCGGTGGCGGGCAACAAGTTTGTCAGCACCCTGACCGGCAGCGTCATACAGCTGCTCGGCGTGAGTGTCTCGGGTCTTGAACAGGGCAGCTCCAGCTTCGCCAACGGCGTGGAGAACTACGGCAACGCCGCCGATGCCGGCTTCGCCGCCATGGCCAGCTGGAACATCAACGTGGTTCGCATCCCCTTGAACGAGGATAGCTGGCTCGGAGTCAACAACTGCGTGAGCGACGGCGGCACGAGCGCCAAGCTGCAGAGCAACCTGAAGCAGGCCGTGGCCAACGCCAACGCTGCCGGCCTCTACGTGATCCTCGACCTGCACTGGACCGCGCCTAACTCCTTCGGTTGCCCGCAGGGCCAGGGTGGCATGGCCGATGCGGATAACTCGGTCGCCTTCTGGACCAGCATCGCCAACACCTTCAAGGGCAATCCGGCGGTCATGTTCGAGTTGTTCAACGAACCCTTCGGCACCAACGTGTACGCCAACTGGGTCGCCGGCATCAATTCGAGCGCCCCGTCCGGGCAGTCGGCTTCGGATCTGTCGATCCTGCGTAACGGCGGCACCTACGACAACGGCTACTGGTACCAGTGCAACAACGGTTGCAATCTGACCGGCGGCACTGAGTACCTCGCCGCCAATACCGGACCTTTCCAGGTCGCGGGCATGCAGGCCATGGTCAACGCCATTCGTGCCACCGGCGCCACCAACGTCATCCTGTCCAATCCAATCGGCTGGGCGGGACAGATTCAAACCTGGCTCTCGGCAATGCCCACCGATCCGGCTGGTCAGCTGGCCGCCGGCTGGCACGAGGATGGCACCGGCACCAGCGACGCGCAGGCCGTACTGGCTGCCGGGTTCCCCATCGTCATCACCGAGGCTTACAGCATCGGCGATGCCACCTTCACCTGGGCCATGGCCAATCATGTCGGCTTCTCTTACTGGGCCTGGGTCGACTGGGGTTCACCCAACAGCGTACTGATGAATGCTCAGACCCACGCTCCGGGCAATCAGGGCACTTCACTCAAGAGCTCCTACTGCACGCAGCCCTCGGTCAACAGCGCCTCACAGTGCTAATGGTCCGATCGTCACTGACATAGAAGACCGCGATGAGGCAAGCCGAGCGACTCGGCTTGCCTCATTCGCATCCGGCGCCCGCTCGGCGCATTGAACATAAAAGAATTAGACATAAACCGGGCCTGCAACCGCAGCGCCTTAGCTGCTGCGCAAGCAGCCACGCATCACTTCCGATCAGCTCGAGCGCCTCGCCGCCCCATCATCGAGCGGCTGTGCGCCCCGATGCACTATCGTCGCGCCAGCACGCCGACCAACTCGCGGATGTATGTTCGCGCCGCGCGCAGCTGGTTACAGTTGCGTTACAACTCACGAATCAGTACAGCGTGCAACACGCCTCGCACTTTTCCCTAGAAAAGCCGATATTTTTGTAGCTTGCGCGACAGCAGAAACAGTTTCTG
>Ga0209006_10006472_pt1 | contig 10592 bp, 7 predicted proteins | sample JacPin_JW_Ref_O2_FD_188567 | JGI IMG/M metagenome (GOLD analysis project Ga0209006, IMG submission 188567) | Forest soil microbial communities from Algoma, Ontario, Canada - Jack Pine, Ontario site 1_JW_Ref_O2 (SPAdes) (version 2) | ecosystem: Environmental > Terrestrial > Soil > Boreal... | reverse complement strand
CAAAACGGATTGAAATACCACGAGCCGGTCGGATAGGCGTGCAGGTTCCAGCCGAAATGGCGTGCCGCCAGATAGAGCAGGAACGATGCCGCGAGCGTCAGGTTGGGACGCCGCAGCATCATCCACAACACCGGCGGGAAAACCACCATCAGCAGGATATAGAGCGGCAAAACGTCCATATTGACGGGTTTGAAAGCGAGGATCAGGCCCTGATAGAGCGTCTCGGCCGGGTTCTGCATGAACCCGGCGACGTTGAATTCATTTTCCAGGTTTGGATCATTGTAGCGCTGAGAGAGATAGCCGATCTCGGCGATATACATCACGAACAGGATGATGTGCGCCACGTAGATCTGCCAGGCCCGCTTGATGAGACGGGTGCCACCGATCAGGAATCCGCGCTCCAGCATCATCCGGGCGTAGACGAACGAGGCGGTGTAGCCCGAGATGAAAACGAACAGGTCAGCCGCGTCGCTGAATCCGTAATTGCGTTGAGTGATCCAATTGACCGCATTATTGGGAATGTGGTCGAGAAAGATCGCCCAGTTGGCAAACCCGCGCAGCAGGTCAAGGCGATAGTCGCGGCCCTTCGGAGGCAGGATGGCCTCTATCGCCATTATGTTCGCTCCCCAGCGTATTCACTTTCCCCGACCTCGCGCGTGAAGTTCCACACGAGCCTTGCGTTTGCTTTATCCAGCAGACATCTTTTGCTACTATCATAATTCGATGGCCCGAAGAAATTTTTTCCGGACCGTCAGGCTGCAGTCGTTGAAGATATTGTTGTCGCCGGAGAACCATACCATGTCGCAACGTCATGTCTGGTGGACCGGTTTTCTTCTGCTGCTGATCATCTGGGCCGTTACTAATTTCGTCATGACGGATGGGGTGGAAAGCGATCTCGCCACCCGCGCCACCGCCGCGATCACCGCCGGACCGGTTCTGGACAAGCCTTCGGTGACCGTCGCCGGCCGCGACGCAACGCTCGCGGGCACCGCCTTCAGCGCCCAGGGCGATCGCGATGCCGTCAACAGCGCGGACAACACCAACGGCATCCGTCTGGTCAACGATACGATCGCAACCGTACTGCCGGCCAAGCCCTATATGTTCGACGCCAGGCGCGACGGCGACAAGCTCGTGCTCACCGGCAACGTGCCGCTGCCGGCCGTCCGCGCAACGATCATCGCGGCCGCGAAGTCGTCCGCGCCAAATGTCACCGTCGTCGATCAGATGACCTACGCGCAGGGCGCGCCGGATGGATTCGATGCGATCGCTGCCTTCGGCCTCACCGAGGCGGGAAAGCTGGCGGACGGCGAGATTTCCCTTGCCGACAAGGCCTATTCGATCTCCGGTCGGGCACCGACGGCGGCGATCTATCGGGCCGCGCTGGCCGCGACCCGGCAATTGCCAGCCGGGGCTAGTGCTGGCAAGATCGACATCAAGTCGGACGAAATTTCGCCTTACGTGTTCGATGCCGCCAAAAGCGACGGGCTTGTCAAACTGACGGGCTATTATCCCGATGAGCAGACGCACCAGGATATGCTCGCCGCCATCGACCGGCGTTTCGTTGGTTCCAAGCTCAACGACGAACTCAAGCCAGGCAAGGGTGCGCCAAAGGACTTCGCGGAAGCCGCGTCCGCCATGCTGCAGCAATTGTCGCGGCTTTCCTCAGGCGTCGCCACGATGTCCGACACAAGCGTCAGCGTCAAAGGTGATGCGCTCTACGCCAAGGCGGCGGTCGACATTCCGGCTGAACTCTCCGCCGCCACGCCGCATGATTACAGCGCGACGGCTGCGATCGGGGTCGCCGCGCCCGCCGCGCCGCTCCCGGCCACTGAATGCCAGCCGCGGTTTGCCGACATCCTCGCCCAAGGCAAGATCCTGTTCGACACCGGCAAGGCGTCCATTCAGAAGGACTCCGATGCCGTGCTCGACAACCTGACCGCGACCGCGATGCGATGTCCGGATGCCCATGTCGAAATCTCCGGCCATACGGATTCGGTCGGCAGCGACGATACCAACGTTCAATTGTCGCAACGACGCGCCGAGTCTGTCGCCGATTATCTCGTCAAGGCGGGAATTCCTCCTGAACGCCTCAACGCCGTCGGTTACGGCAAGACGCGCCCGATCGCGTCGAACGATACCGAAGAAGGGCGCGCGCAAAATCGCCGCATCGAATTTGACGTCAAATAGAACGGAAGCGCGTCATGTATTACCTGCTCGCGACCTATTGGATGTGGTTCGTTGTGGCGCTGCTGGCCGGAGGTGCCATCGGATACTGGTCATCCTCGCGCCGGGCGTCGGCGGGATGGGCACGCCGCTGGCCGTGGTGGGCCGTGATCGCATTCGTGGTCGGGCTCGTCATCGCCGTTCTGCATGGGCTCCCCGGACGCGCCGGCCTCTTCCTTGAAACGCTGTTGCTGCTCTCGTTCTGGTACGCCGTCGGGGGCCTGTTGGGAATTTGGTTGGGCAGAGCGAGGTCGCAGGATGCGCTCGTGACGGCGAACGCCGTTGAAGATTCGCGTCTGGCGGTTGCAGCGAAGGGTGCCGAAGACGTGCGCAATGCCGCCGCAAAGGCCGCCGACGACGCGCGGCTGGCTGCGGCGGCGAAGGCCGTGGAAGATGCACGCAACGCCGCCGGCGCGAGAGCTGCCGAACAGGCACGGCTGGCTGCGGCGGCAAAGGCCGTTGAGGATGCACGTCGGGCCGCCACCGCGAAGGCCACCGAAGATGCACGCAAGGCCGCCACCGCAAAAGCTGCCGAAGACGCGCGGCTGGCTGCTGCGGCAAAGGCTAATGAAGATGCACGCCAGGCCCCTGCCGCGAAGGTGACCGACGCCGTGCGCGCCGCCGCTGCAGCCGCAACGGTGGCGGCATCCCCAGCGACCTCGACCCAGCATCCCGGCGCCAGGCCTCAAGGCATTGCGGCACCGGAGGGCAATGCGGACGATCTCAAGCTTATCAAGGGGGTCGGACCGAAGAATGAAAAAATCAGCAATGCGCTGGGCATCTATCATTTTCGCCAGATCGCCAATTGGACGCCGGAGGAAGCGATTTGGGTGGGCCATCACATGGCCTTTCCGGGCCGTATCGAGCGCGAGCACTGGATACCCCAGGCAAAATTGCTGGCATCCGGTGGCGACACCGATCATTCGGCCGGAATCAAATCCGGCACCATCGTTGTCGATGATTCAGCCGACGCGCCGCTCGATGCGGCCGCGGCCGATGCGCTCGCCAAAAGCCTGCCCGAACAGGCCGGCGCGGTCGAAGACGAGGCCCGACATGCAGGCCGCCGGCCCTACGGCCTGGCGGCGCCGCTCGGCGGCCAGCCGGACGACCTCAAGCGGATCCGCGGTATCGGTCCGCAAAACGAGGGGCGCCTGCACGGGCTCGGAATCTGGCATTTCACCCAAATCCGCGCGTGGAGCGAAGAAAACGTCAAATGGGTCGGCAGTTACCTGGCATTTGCCGGCCGCATCGACCGTGAAAAATGGGTCGATCAGGCGCGCGAGCTTGCCGCCGGCCATGAAACGGAATTCTCCCGCCGCGTGGCAGCCGGAAAGGTTGCCACCTCAAAGGACGACGGCTCGCTTGGGCAAGGCAACGTTCAAATCGTGAAATGAAGTGTTGCACGCCGGCGAAGCCGACCAATAGCTCATCTCAACTCGCGCGGCCGCACGCATCCCGGGGTATTTTCGCTACCGATATCGCGTGAGGCCGATAGCTCCCGTAAACTCAAATCCCGAATCAAACGGATGGATGCCTTTGCGGGGACTCCGGTCCGCTATCAAATGCATGAAACGGAGACGACATGCCATCCAGTGTTTCTTCCTCGAAGGAAAGCATCCGGACGCTTCTTCTTGAAGGTGTGAATGACAGCGCCGTCGAGTTGTTCGTCAGCTCGAACTTTTCAAATATCGAACGCTTGCCCAAGGCCCTCGATGCGGACGGGCTGCTTCAAGCCATCAAGGGCGTCGACCTGCTCGGCATTCGCTCCCGGACCCAGCTTACCTGCGAGGCACTCGCCGGCGCCGACCGCCTGGTCGCCGTGGGTTGCTTCAGCGTCGGAACCAACCAGGTCGACCTGGATGCGGCGCGTCAACGCGGCATTCCGGTCTTCAATGCGCCGTTCTCCAACACCCGCAGCGTCGCGGAACTGGTAATCGGCGAGATCGTCATGCTGCTTCGGCGGATTTTTCCGCGCTCCTCGGCGGCTCACAAGGGCGGCTGGGACAAATCGGCGGCCGACAGCCATGAGGTGCGCGGCCGAACGCTCGGAATTGTCGGCTATGGCAATATCGGATCGCAGCTCTCAACCCTTGCCGAAGGCATGGGCATGAAGGTCATCTACTACGATCACACCGACAGGCTTCGTCACGGCAATACCGAGCCGGTCGAGAGCCTACAAAATCTGCTGGCGCAAAGTGACATCGTCAGCCTTCATGTTCCGGAAACGCCGGCCACGCATGGCATGATCGGGGAAGCTCAACTCCGCTTGATGAAGCGCGGCGCCTATCTGATCAACAACAGTCGCGGCACGGTCGTCGACCTCGACGCCCTGTCGCGGGCGGTTCGCGAGGGCCACCTGGCGGGCGCCGCACTCGACGTGTTTCCGGTCGAGCCGTCGTCAAACTCGGAACGCTTCCAAAGTCCCTTGCAGGGCCTGGAAAACGTCATCCTCACGCCCCACATCGGCGGTTCGACCGAACAGGCGCAAGATCGGATCGGCAGGGAAGTGGCCCGCAAGATGATCGACTATATTGACAGCGGCTCGACCATGGGCGCCGTCAATTTTCCGCAGGTGCAGTTGCAGGCGCGTTCGCTCGGGGCGCGTTTCAGCCACGTTCATCGTAACGCGCCCGGCATGCTGAGGCGGTTGAACGAAGTGTTCCTGCAGCGCGACATCAATATCTTCGCGCAATATCTGGAAACCGACAAAGAGGTCGGCTACGTGGTGCTCGACGCCGATCTGGCCGGACAGTCCAGTCCGGAAATTCTCGACGAGATTCGCGCACTCGATGGCACTATCCGGGCGAGACTGATCTACGAGCATTAGAGCCTGCCTCAACTGAGTTGAATCAGGCTTCAGGCTTTCCGTCTTGTTTTCTCAACGACGTCACAGCTTTTATCGAGCCGACCTTCAGGCCACCGCCCGCTGCGGCAGCTCGGACGGCCGGTTGATGTCCTCGAACTGAAGCTCGGCCTGCTGCCGTGCGGTCCTGAGTATCTCGACGGCGTCGGTGATGTTCTGCGCCGAGTGGTTGGCCATCACCTGCATCCGAATGCGTGCGGCTCCCTTCGGCACCGCCGGAAACTCAACCAGGTTCGCGATCAGTCCCATTTCTGGCAATCGCTTGCTGACAAGACGGGCAAGGCCTTCCGTTCCCATCTTTACACAGACGATCGCGGACGGATCGCCGTAGTAATCGAGACCAGCTTCGCGCAATTCGTGACGAAGGCTCAGGACGTTGGCCATCAAAGCCAGGCGCTGCACGCGGCCTTCGATGGACTCGATGATGTCGAATGCCTTGAGAACAGTAGCCGCCTGGGCCGGAGACAGCGCGTTCGAGAATGTCGCAGGCGCACTGTAGTAACGGAGATATTCCTTCACCGCTCGGCTGTTACACGCGACGAAGCCACCGTTCGATCCAAATGTCTTGGAGAAGCTGCCCATCACGACATCGATCTTGCCGAGCATGTTCTGGATGCCGATGTGCCCGCGGCCGTCGTCACCGAGGCAGCCGAGATCGTGCGCAACGTCGACCACCAGAGTAGCCTTGAACTCATGGCAGAGCGCCTGAAGTGCAGCGAGATCCGGGGTATCGGAGTCCATCGAGAACAGTCCTTCGGTGACCACCAGGATGCCGTTCTCTTTGTCTTTTACCCTGATCTTGGTCAGGATCTTCCGGCAGTAGTCGTTGTCGAGATGACGGAAGAGATGGACGTTGGTGGTGGCAGCGTTGGCGCCTTCCTGCAGACAGGAATGCGACAACATATCCATGACGACGTGGTCGGCCGAACGAACCAAGCCCTTGATCACGCCAAAGCCAGCTGCCCATCCGGTCGGATATAACACCACTTCCTCCATCTTGAGGAAGTCCGCGATCCTGCGCTCAAGCGCCACGGAGTAGGACGTGTTGCCGACCAGCGCCGGCGAGCCCGCGCTGTGCACACCGCAACGATCGATCGTTTCCTTGGCGGTCGCCTTGATTGCGGAATGCGACGACAGGCTCAGATAGTCCTGCGATGCAAAATTGATCCCGCGCATTTTGTTGCCGCTATCGTCCTGCGCCCAACATACCGTATCGGGGCCGTCTTCGGTCGCTCGCGAATACGGCCAGAGGCCATTTTGACGGCGCAGGTCCTGCCACTTGAAAAAGCCTTCGGTCCGTCCGAGCAGGTCCGCGCCACCGGGTACGCGAAAATCTCTCACGCTGCCGGTCAAGGCGGCGGGAGGAATATAGGCGTTGTTGGCGTTCGACATCATCGTCCCCTGCGCGGCGTTTCTTAAAAAGTTTGTTTGCCGTCCGGGCAGAACGATGCTGGAGCAAAATTAATATCGCATTGTTTTTGATGCTGCCCGAAGAACTGGAAGGAATAATCTTAGACCAAATTGGGGCCTTGGTTATCCAATTACGGAAACAGATAGTTCAGAACCGATTAACGGCGCCAGATAGAAGACGGATTTCGCTCTGCACCCGGCGACGCCAGACGGCAAATGCGATCGCGCCTCACGCGCCGAAGAAAAAAGCGACGGGCCAGAGGCTATCGTCAATTCCACCGGGCCATCAGGAAAACGGATACCTCACGCCATGATTATTAACCTGCTCATGCTCTAATCGCCGCATATCCACACAGGAACTACGGTGATGAGAATCTGGTCGATTGTAAAACACGCCGTCATGACCTTTTGGTATCCCTACGTCAGGGCCCTGAATTCAATTTGGCCGTCGATAACCATTCAAGGCAAACGACTGGTCGTGTTTCCCGACGTCTATAAGCCGTTGGAGAACGAATATGCCTGCGCCGATTACTGTCGTGAAGGCGACCGGATGCTCGACCTCGGTTGCGGCAGCGGTGTCGGCGCCGTGTTCTGCGCCCCAAAGGTACGTGAATTGGTAGCCGTCGACATCAATTCCTCGGCGGTCAAGAACACCGAGGAGAACTGCAGGCTCAATGGATTGAACAACGTCGCGGTCAAGCAAAGCGACATGTTCTCGGGCGTCGAGGGCAGGTTTGATCTTATCCTGGCGAACCCACCCTATATCGAAGCCGAATTCGAGAATGAGGATAAACAATTCGCGACCTCCGTGCGCTATCTTCCCACTCTCTTCTCGCAAGTGGGCCAGCACCTTGCGGAGGATGGCAGGCTGCTTATTCAATTCCCGATCTGGTTTCGCGGGCGGATCGAAAAACTGGCGTCAGAGCAAGGCCTTAAGGTGGTGACGGTGCGCCGTCTGCCGCCGAAGTCTGCCGGCCTCTTCCTCTTGAGCCTGCTTTACATGCAGGTCGGTTTCCGCTCGGCCTTCTACCTGCTGCAGCCGATGCCCAACAAAGGCGCCGCGCTACCTCGTTAGCTTCTTCGAATGGGCGCTGGAATAAAGACCCTGTACCTACCGGGGCGCTCCGGAGGCTGACGAAGGCAGGCAATTAGTCGGTCCTTGACCATAATCGCGCATCATCGGCACAGGGAATATGTTGTTTGGCGGATGCCGGATCGTTTCAAGTCGCGGACTTGATGATGCACGCAACGCGCCGATTCGCCCCACAAACCAGCCTCACACGGGATTCCATTTTTTTGGCACTTGCGGCTCTGACCGTCGTCCGCCGGCGGCGGCATCGAAATTTCCGTGATGCCGACTACTGTCCATATCGGTATAATTCCTTAACTGTGTTTTTAGGCTTTAGTGGCGGGCGGGAGCCCCGGTTCAGCGCGGTGCGTGCAGGTGTGGCCTATAAATTCTGAAGCTCTCGCCATCGGAAAGTCAGGCGACGGCGCTCTCCTGATCCGCGGGAGGCAGACAGCCTCGAATTTTGCCCAGCAACCGCTGCATGTCGACCGGCTTGGTATCGAAATCGGAGCACCCGACCTCGACGCTCTTGTCCCGATCGCTGGCCAATGCATGAGCCGTCAACGCGACGATCGGGATTGCGGATGTCGCCGGATTTGCCTTGATCAATTGGGTGGCTTCCCAGCCATCCATCTCGCCCAGCGCAACATCCATCAGGATCAGATCCGGCATCTCGCTCGCGGCCATCGCAACGCCCTGGGCGCCATCGTGAGCGCAGCAGACCGAGAAGCCGTGACGCTGCAGGCGCCGCGTCAGCATATCCCGATTGATCGCGTTGTCCTCAACCAGCAGGATTTTAGGCATTGGCGGCTTCCGCATCCAATTGCAGGTGAAAGCCGGAGGTTTCCGGGACCAGCGTCGCCGCAACGAAGGCATCTGCCTTTCGCCGTCCGGCGACCAGCGGCAGGCGGATCGTGAAGCAACTGCCCTTGTCGACCTCGCTTTTGACAACGATCTCGCCGCCCATCAATTTGCAGAGCCGCTGGCTGAGCGCCAGGCCCAATCCGGTGCCACCGTATTTGCTGGTGCTGGAGTCGTCGGCAACGGTGAACTTCTCGAACAGGTTGGCGATCTGAGCAGGCGCGATACCGATGCCGGTGTCGATGACGCGAACCACGAGATCGTCGCCGAGTTCGTCCACCTGACGCTCGGCGACAACCTCAACCTTGCCGTTGTGCGTGAACTTCATTGCGTTATCCAGCAACTGGCCCGCCATGTTGCGGAATTTGCCGGCATCGCAAAGGGCCGTTCCCAGATTCGGAGCGAGCCTGCAGACAACCTCGTTGCCGTTTTTCGCGGCAGCCGGCCTCGCCGCGCCGACTATCTCGCTGAGCAATTCGGCCAGATGGGTTTCTTCGAGGTCCAACTCCATCTTGCCGGCCTCGATCTTTGACAGGTCGAGCACCTCGTTGACGAGCTTCAGCAGATGCTGACCGGCATCATGAATCTTGGTCAGGTCGCCAATGCTTTCAACATCCTCTTCGTCCTCGGCATCCTCCAGCAGGATCTGGCTATAGCCGATGACGGCATTGAGCGGCGTCCGCAACTCGTGGCTCATCTTGGCAAGGAAGTCGGCCTTGGCCGCCCCGGCCCGCTCGGCCTCCTCGGTGGCACGGCGCAGCTCCGAGGCCGTCGCCATATGCTCCCGCATCTCGCTCTCAAGCTCGGACTGCGACGCCTGTATCTTGGCGTAATATAGCGCCATCATCGCCACGTAGATCGATGCGGCCACAGTCGAGACGAGTCCTAGGCCCTGCATCGCCGCGACCGGCAGGTCGCTCTTGATCGGGTAACCAAACAAATAAAGACAGGAGAAGATTGCCAGGTTCACGGCAAACATCGTCATAACGATCAGACGAAGCGACTTGGACGAACCTAGATAGAAGAACGCCAGCAGCGGGATTACCAGCACCCACGCCAGCGTTGGAGACCTTACCCCACCGTAAAAGTAGCAACCCCAGAGAATGCAAAAAGTCAGGTTCTGAATCGAGACCAGCGCCAGCGGATTGTATGGCGCGCCGGCTCGCAACACGAACGGAAAGATCCAGAATGCGGTGATCGAAATCGCCAACACGACAACTTCATATCCTGGCGCGGGATCTAAAACATACAAAGCTATCGGGACGACGTTGCCGATAAACGGCCCGAGAATGTGGCTAACCAGAAAAACGTGGGCGCGGTTTCGGGCGTCGCGATCAGACGCTATTTTGGGCGGGATGAAGTAGTTAACGAGGCGGTCAAGAGCCGCAATCATTTCTGCGAACTTGGCTTTCATGAACTTTGCGCCGCCTTCTGCGTCAATGTTTTACATTTTACAAACCATGCTGCCGCAACGGCCCAATCTTCCGGCGTCGTGGAGCGGCAACCCGCACACCGTTGCTTGATACCAGACTTTCAGGTCCCGCTTAAAGTCCCGTTAATCCGTGGAACCGTCGCCTAAACCAATTCTTAAAAGCACTTACGCTAGGTTCCGTGCCGACAGAAGTCATCAGGGGCGCCTAGCATGCTGACCTTGGATCACCTTATCGGAATGATCGATTGGTTCATTCCATCTACAGCTAAGGCCGAGCGCTCGGAGCTGAGCCTTGCCAGAAATTTCGTCTTCACCCTTCTGTTCGGCCCAGCGCTGTCGCAATCGATCAGCCTGTTTCTTTATCGCAGCGATCCAAATCCCGGTATTGCGTGCTGGACCGTGATCATTTGCATATGGCTGTTCTGGGCGCTGCCGTTCGTCTACAGATGGAGCGGCAGTCTGCAGCTGTCAGCCCTGATGTCGGTTGAACTGCTCGCCTTCACTTCTCTATTCGGGTCTTATTATTACGGCGGAGTAAGTTCTCCGTTCCTCCCCTGGTTGATTATCAGCCTATTGCTGGGTTTCTTCTATTTGTCCGACCGTCCGATCCTCGTGGTCGGGCTGTTCACTTTCAATATTCTTGGTTTCTGTGTTGCCGATCTTGCTTGGGGCTTCCCCGAACTCGTTCCGCTGGAGGAGCTTTCAACGGTCGGCTGGATCTCCATCCTGTCCGC
>Ga0209006_10006471_pt1 | contig 10593 bp, 10 predicted proteins | sample JacPin_JW_Ref_O2_FD_188567 | JGI IMG/M metagenome (GOLD analysis project Ga0209006, IMG submission 188567) | Forest soil microbial communities from Algoma, Ontario, Canada - Jack Pine, Ontario site 1_JW_Ref_O2 (SPAdes) (version 2) | ecosystem: Environmental > Terrestrial > Soil > Boreal... | reverse complement strand
CGGAGTCGTTGATCCCGTAGCAGGAGGTCTGGGTCGCGCCCGGATAGTTGATCACCGTAATGGCGCCGCTCGCGCTCCGATAAAAGCCGTGTGCCAGGTTGGATGAATCGTCGAATTGGCCTACGACTTCATTGGAACTATTCATGCCCACGGGATAAGTGTTGTCGGTGCCGCTGGCATAGAACTTAGTGACCTTCCCGCCAATGTTGACGAACCCCTCGGAAACATTGGTCGAGGAAATTAAATCCCCGGCGAAGTTACCGCTGTTGTTCAGGCCGAGAATATAAGTTGAATCTACCCCCTTATCGACGTCGTACTGGGTATAGGTAGTCCCACTTAGCTTGAACCCATGGTAGAAGCTGTCGGTGCCATAAAAGAAGCCTGCGACTTCACCATTGTCATTAATCGCGGCAGCGGACGTGTAGCCGTTAGCGCCGGGAAACACAATGGACGTGTACTTCGTCCCGCTGAGCTGGAATCCTTCAGTCGCGGTCGCGGTGGTGTAGTAACCGACCACGGTGCTCGCATTGTTGAGTCCGCGGGCCACCGTGGCCGTCGCCTTCGGCAGACTGATGCGCGAAACCCGATAGCCGGTCAAAGGCTCCGCCTGCAGTACCAAACTGGAAAGCACCGTTAGAAACAGAAAAAAGAGCGGACCCCGCATCGAGCGAAAGCAGCGAAGAGTGAACAGCGTCATACCAAAGCCTCGGTGCAAAATCGACTGACGTAAAAACCCTGGTCATTCCGAATCGGGCGAAAGCCCGGTAAGGAACCTGCTTTCACGGTCGCCCTCATCCCCGACGGCTCGCCTCCCGATCCAGCGCGGAAATTCTGAGCCCATTCGCACCCCCCGTCAAGATGAAGAATCTTGCACCGTGAGACGCAACGGGCTAGTCGCCCCTGCGGGTAAAGCGATCTCGTCCCCGCTCACTATCTTCCGTCTTGACCATCCGAGACATCGGAGATGACAATGGCTATTCCCAAACCGGCAAGCGAATCCCCCTCTCTGCCGCGTCCGATCCTAGGTTTCGTCGGTTCCAATGAAGGAAAGAAGTGTGGTGATGAAGTCTGCTCGCCTAGCCTGTCTGTTCTTGTTCCTGGCTGGACAGTTCAAACCCAGCGCGACCGGTGCACGAGCAGCCGCGGTCTCAATCTCCGACGACGGCGGCGGCAGTCCGCAAAAGATAGCGCTCACCGGCAGCGGAACCTGGTTTGGACATTTCATTTTCGGGGGGTGCTACTTCCCGCCCAGGTGGATGTCCCCAACCCCGACGTGGGCGCGCAGCTCGTATTTGCCGTCGCCGCGATACTTCAGCGTCTTGCCCAGCCAGCCGCTGGTCTCACCGTAGCCGTCGCTGTCGACGTCGCCGATGCCCGCGCTGGCCTGGATCAGTCGATATCCCGCGTGCTCAGTAGCGACGCGAATGTCGCCGACACCCAACTCCATATCCTTATCACCGTCGACGTTTTCGACGGTCAGGTCGCCAACTTTTTCGTGCACGTCGAGATTCGTATTCGCGGGAACTTCCAGTTCCACGTCGAACTGCGTATTGCCGCCGGAAGGCGCATGAAAGTCCAGAACAGCATCGTTGCCACGAACCTCGAAGTCGACCCGCGCGTCCTTGACGTTTCTTTCATGACGCGACTTGACGGTGTAGGTAACCCGAATCTTCGTGCCTTCGCCGCGTTTCACATGCACATCACCCACGCTCAGGTGGACGTGCAGCATGCCTCCGGTGACGAACTCGCGTGCGTCGGTGTGGGTCTCTTCGTAGTCCCAATCGTTGGGTGTGGGGGAAGCGGGTGTGGGCGAAGCCGGTGTGGCGGCGCCGAGTGGGATCGCGCTGAATGCCATCAGCAGAAGACTGGTAAACAGCATTTTGTGCAGCGAAGTGAAGTTGAAGTGAAGAAGCGACTTTCCAGGCGTGTCAGTCATACGCACGAAACACCTCGCGGGCGCAGGAGCGCCTCCTTGTGGTACGGGGGAAGCGTAACCGTTGTTCCAGAAAAGTTCCGGCACCGCTGGCAGTGGCGGGCAAGAGTGCCCGCCCCACATGAGAACAAATCAATTCCGGAAGTCGGCGACGCCGTCCCATACCAGTTGGACGGCGATGGCCAGAATCAGGAAGCCGAAGATCTTATTGATGGCGCCGACCGCGCTCGGTCCCAGACGACGAACCAGCGGCCCACCTAACCAGAAGAACAGGAGTACCGAAAGCGCCACTCCGGCGATGCCGATGATCATGCCGAGATAGGACGCCGCACTATCCACATGCGCGGCCAGGGCCATGACTACGCCGATCGCTCCCGGACCGGACATCAATGGCATAGCCAGCGGCGTGAGTGAAATGTCCTCTTTCTCTTCCGCTTCATGACTCTCCGCCGGCGTAATGCGTGCGTGCGACGTGACCATGCTCCAGGCAGTGTTGGCGACGATCAGTCCGCCGGCGATCTTTAAAACCGGCAGCGAGATACCGAAGAAGTAAAGTACGAAGCGGCCAAAGAAGAGAAACGTCACGAGAATGACGAAGACCCATAGTCCAGTTTTGAAAGCCGTGCGTTTGCGATCTTGCGCCGTCCACCCCGCCGTCATGGTGAAGAAGATAGGAACTCCGCCGAAGGGATCGACAATCGGAAACAGCGCGAGAAACGTCGCCGCCGCCGAGCGCGGCAGCGTGCGCAAGAACTCTCCGAGAGCGGGAGCGGAAGTCATGGGGCTAGCTGAGTTTAAAGGGATTGATAACCGTTACACCCAGATGCTTGAAGTCTTTTTCGTCTCGCGTGGCTACTTCAAAACCATGGACCCGGGCGGTTGCGGCAATCATGGCGTCCTCCCGGAAGGCGTCCGACTTGCCCGCCATCATATGAGCCCATTCCCGGAAACATGCCGAATCCATCGGTAGGAAGGCGTATGTAGTTTCTACAAAGTTCAACCAGGACTCGATCTCGCGCGCTTTGGCGGCGTCCTGACGACGGGTCAATTCCACGCCGACCTGGAGCTCCGCCATGGTCACAGCCGACAGAAAAATCTGGTCAACGCGAAGTGCTTTCAACCACGCCACCACCGCACCGTGCGGTTTGGTCTTGCGCAGTTCCGAAATCACGTTCGTGTCCAACAGGTAGCGGATCACTTGAAATCCGGACCCGTGAAATCGATGGGCGGCCGACTCTTCCATTTCCGTCGCTTAGGAATGACCAGATTAAAGCGGGGGCCGGGACCTAGCAGCAATTCTTTAATATTCGGCCGCCTGCTCTGGAGGCGGCGCCATTCATCGATGGGAACGAGTACCGCGGTTTCGACACCGCGCCTCGTTACGACCTGCGGACCTTCTTCCAGGGCCGCGTTGAGGAACTCGCTGAATCGGGATTTCGCGTCTTGCAATTGCCAGGAGCCCATTGGAGACACCTCGATTTAATGCTATGACTAGTCATCTGACTAGTCAATCGAAAACCTTCGTGGTTGCGCACAGTTAGATTTTGCCAAAAGGGAGAGGCCCGCCGAAGCGGGCCCGCTCTTGAGCTAAAGGCCGACCTTTTCAGGCCGCTTCAACTGACCGTAATTTTACATCAAGCACTTCGACCAATTCTTGCAAACGCCACAGATGATTCGGTGAGGCCAGATTCCATTACTGGCATCACTCGTCGTGTTTGGTAAACTCAACAGAAACTCAAAACCTCGTACCAGCGGAATTCTAGCGGTATCCTTCCAGAGTTTTCGCGGCCCGTTCGAGCGCGGCGGCGAGCACGGACAACTGCTCGCGCGCGCGTTCGCTGTCGCCCTTGTCGAGAGCCTCGTTCACTCCCGGAATGACCACAGCAGCGTAGCCCGTGTACTCGCCCGGCGCGTAGATGGAATGACGAAACCAGGGACGATGGGGAAGACCTTGGCCCGGGGGCATGAGCAACGCGCGTTCAGCGTCGCGCAAGGCCTGGTTCAGGCGAGCCGCGTCCCGCGGAGGATTTCTTTGCTTCACCAGTATCTTCGCCCCGGCGGTTTCGAAGTGGTGAGCGGCATTGTTGACCGGTCCGAAATCGAGCGCACGGTCACCGAACTTATCCTGCGCCCGCCTGCGGGCGGCATCCAGGTACGCGCCTATTTCCTTTCCATATTCTTCATAGTCATAGGGCAACACATCGGCATCGGCCATGCGAACCGCTTCCAGACCGAAGATACGAGCCATTTCCTGTTCGTAGGTGAAATCAGGATCGGCGAATTTCTTGAACCAGGTGAAGTCGTCGAACGTGGAGTGGTACACGCCGTAAGGGCCGCTCGAACTTACATCGCTCGAGGGCACGCCGGAATGCTGCAGGAACGCGGTGTAATCGGAGCCGCTTCCGAGATCTCCGACCGGCACGTCGCCTTTGACTTGCGCGGCGGGTAGGCGTCGGCTGTCACCGATCGCCTCCGTGGGAGATTGCGTCGATGGCGCGTCCGGTTGCGCGGCCTTTTGCCACGCTTCGTAAAGAGTTCCCCCTTGCGGGCCAGGTATCACCTTGGTCAAATCGCGCAAAAACTGTTTGAGACTGGGCACGGCCGAGGCGCCGAACTTTGGACCGGAGACGGCGACGTCCATATTGAAATAAGCGGACGCGTTCGCCAGTTCGGATTCGTGCTGCTCGACCCACTCAGTCGAACCCATCAGGCCCTCTTCTTCGCCATCCCAACTGCAGAAAATCAGGGTGCGCTTAGGCTTCCAACCTGACTTCAGCAATTCCCCGACGCCATGTGCGGCTTCAAGCATGGATGCCGTGCCGCTGGCAGGATCGACGGCGCCATAGACCCAGGCATCGCGGTGATTGCCGGCGATAACCCACTCGCCGGGAACATCGCTGCCGCGAACGCGGCCAATCACATCCCAGAGCGTGCGGAACTGGTAATCCTGCCTGAGGTGCATTTTCAACTTCGCAGGTCCCGGGCCGACGTGATAAGTGAATGGAAGAGCGCCCTGCCACTCGCGCGGCGAGTCGGGACCGCCCAGGTGCTGCAGCACCGGCCATATATCGTGATACGACATAGGCGTGACCGGAACCCTCGGCATCTGAGCCGATTGCTGCGGAGAAATTCGCTGGGAATCTGGCAGTGCTGGAAGGGACGCAACGCCGGGAGTGGTGGGGTCGCCGGGAAACTCGAACATGTAACCTACCGAGCCACGCTGGACGCCGGTGTCCGGGTGCCAGGGGCCTTCAGGATATTTATCGCCGCGACGCCAGCCATCGTCGGCAGGATCGGAGTAGATAATTACGCCTGCTGCGCCGTGCTCCTGGGCGACGAAAACTTTCACTCCGCGGAAATTCTGGCCGTATCGGACCAGCACAATCTTGCCGCGCACGTCGATCTTGAGCTTGTCGAGTTTTTCAAAGTCATCGGGGGTGCCATAGTTGGCGTAGACGACGTCGGCTTCGACATCTCCTGAAGGAGACATACCGTTAAAGGGCATGACCACGCGGGGATCGTCCTGAAATGGATCATTATCGACGTGCTCGCGGGTGGGGCCGTGCATGGTGACGCCTGCGGGCGCGGTCATGTCGACATTGATCTCGGCGGGATAGTTGATCCAGACTTTGTATTCGACAATCTCGGTGTCGAGCCCGGCATCGCGGAATTTCTGCGCTACGTAGTCGGCAGTCGCTTTGTCTTCGATCGTTCCAGCCATGTGGGGAGCCTGGGTGAGAATGCGAAGATGTTCCTCGGCCAGTTTAGGATCGGGCACAGCAAGAAAGCGGGCTTCGATGGCGGTTTCAGCGGCGGCTTCGCGAAAACCGAATATCGTTGGCGTGGCAGGAGCAGGCGAAGTCCCGGCAGAAGTCCCGGCATTGGTGGGCGACGAAAAGAAAATGAAGGAAGATAAGATCGCGGCTAAGGGAAGTCTCATGAGCTCCTGCGGGGAAAGTTAGTAAGTTAGCATAGGCAAGACTCAAGAGCGCATGGCACTCTACTTTGCTTTTTATTTGCCCTATTAACCGTATCACCAACTTCACCAGTTGGTGATACAATATCTTCATGAAGCGAGCGACAGTGACTTTGCCGGATGACCTTGCGGAGGCGCTGGAGAGCTATACACGGGCTCAGAATGTACCTCCTGCGCTCACGGCCGTGGTTCAGACAGCCCTGCGGGAGTATCTGCGGGAGCGTGGATTTCTGCGAGCCTATCGGCCATTAAAACTGGAACCTCTAGGCAACAGCGGCCGCAGCGATATCAGCGTCAACCATGACTTGTACCTGACGGGCCTCAAAAAATGATTCGCGCCGTGCTGGCGGACTCAGGTCCACTGTTCGCCGCCGTCGACGAAGGGGACGAACATCATCTCGACGCGCTGCGACAACTCCAGACCCTTGACCAGGACAAAAGAACCATCATCATTCCCTACCCGATAGTCTTAGAGGCATATTCGTTGGTCGTGAAGCGGTTGGGTACGATTGCAGCTCAGAAGTGGATCACAGTCGTAACCGCGTCCACTCTCATTAACCCCGATACGGAGGACTATGGGCGCGCCGTGGTTATGGTTCGGGATTATCCCGACCAACGAATCACTCTGTTCGACGCAACACTCGCAGCTTTATCCTTGCGCCTTGGGCTTGAAGTGTGGACGTACGATCATCACTTTGACGTGATGCGGGTGCCAGTGTGGAGGTAATTTCTACCGAACCTGCCCGGTCCCCACAATCTCGTACTTCGAAGAAGTCAGTTCTGCCAGCGCGAAGGGACCGCGGCAGTGGAGTTTCTGGGTGCTGATGCCCATCTCGGCGCCGAAGCCGAATTCCGCGCCATCGGTGAAGCGGGTGGAAGCGTTCCAGTAGACGGCGGCTGAATCGACTCCGCGCAAAAACTTCCGTGCATTCTCTTCCTTTCGCGTCACGATCGAATCACTATGCTTGGTGGAATATCGATTGATGTGGGCGATGGCCTCGTCGACATTGGCGACCACGGCGACGGCGATGCACAGGCGCAGATACTCTTCGTACCAGTCGTTTTCGGTTACGCCGACAACCCGCAATCCTGCGGCTAAGCTCCGGGCTTTGCCATTACCACGCACTTCTACCCCGGCTTCGATCAACTTTTTAATGATGCGCGGGATGTACTCGGCGGCGATGCCCTCGTGCACCAGCAACTTCTCGGCGGCGTTGCACACGGACGGGCGCTGCGTCTTGGCATTAATTACGATTTGGTCGGCCATTTCAAAGTCGGCGGATTCGTCGACGAAAATATGGCAGTTCCCTGCCCCGGTTTCAATGATCGGGACCGTGGAATTCTCAATAACAAATTGAATTAATCCTGCGCCGCCGCGCGGAATGATTACGTCGACCAAGCCGCGGGCCTGGATCAGATCGCGCACGGACTGGCGCGTGCTGGAATCGAGCAACTCGATGGCGCCCTCGGAAACACCGGGAACTGCCGTCATAATTTCGACCAGGCGCTGGCTGCTATGCGCCGCTTCCTTACCGCCACGTAATACGATGGCGTTTCCGGTTTTCAGCGCGAGCACCGCGGTGTCGACGGTCACGTTCGGACGCGATTCGTAGATGATACCGATGACGCCCAGCGGCACGCGCACTTTACGAATGCGAAGTCCGTTAGACTTGGTCCACTCTGCCAGGGTTTCACCAATGGGGTCGGGCAGGGCGGCGACATGGCGGACACCGCGGGACATTTCCTCGATTCGCTCGGGAGTCAGGAGCAGTCGGTCGCGCATGGCTCCGTCGAGATCGGAGTTTTCTACGTCTTCTCCATTCGCCTGAAGAATATCTTTCTCATGCTTCTCGATTGCATCGGCGATCGCCAGCAGCAGCTCGTTCTTTTCCTCCGTGGAAAGTTGCGCGAGTACGGCGGACGCGGCGCGGGCACGCTGCAACTTCTGCTGCGTGGTCCCGGCGCTGGCGAGAGTAGTACCCATCACTTTTTCTTTAGTGGCGGAAAATAGGTGCCGATTTTTCGCGCCATCCCCTGAACGATAGCTTGCGGGTTCCGTCCGTTGACGATCGAGACGTGCACGCCGCCTTCGCTGGCCAGTTTTGCAGCGCGTAATTTTGAAATCATGCCCCCGCGACCCAGCGAACTCTTGCCGTCGCATTGCGCTTCGAGCGCGGGAGTCAGTTTGCGGACGACGCGTTGCAGGCGCGGCTTCCTGCTTCCATTGGGGATCAGGAACCCATCGACATTGGTCAGCAGCAGCAGCCAGTCCGCTTTGACAGCGGTCGCTAGCAGCGAACTCAACTCGTCGTTGTCGCCGAAAGCGCCTTCCAGTTCCCGCACCGACACGCTGTCATTCTCGTTGACGATGGGCACGACGCCGAGAGTAAGCAATTCGGCCAACGTGTTCTGCAGGTTGCGATAGCGCACTGGCGAGGTGAAGTCGTCGCTCGAGAGTAAGAGTTGCGCCACAACTTTCTTGCCGAAGAAGAGGCGCTCGTAGGTATGCATCAGCTTGCTCTGGCCCACGGCGGCGCAGGCCTGCATTTCAGGAACACTGCTGGGGCGCTTCTCGAGCGAGAGTCCCGACATACCGGCGGCGATCGCTCCCGAAGTCACGATCAGATATTCGTTTTTCGAAAGGTCAAACTGGTCGACCATGCCGCGCAGCAGATTGGCATCAATCTGCCCGCCCGGGGCGATTAGACTGGTGCCGACTTTGACCACGACGCGCATAATTTTTTCGCAGGTGCGACCCGGGAAATTACGGTTCGCTGCCACGTAGTTCCAGCTTGAAACACGCAGCAGCCCCGGCGGTGAAGGGACAACATCTCTATCCTGCCGTTAGAATGTTTTTCTGGCAAGTTGAAAAACTGTTCGATCGAGTGCTTATGCCCGCTTCCAACGCTACCCGCCGCTTTTCCGATCGTGTGGAGAATTATGTGCGCTACCGGCCGGGATATCCGGCCGAAGCCTTGCAAACCTTGAGGAACGAGTGCGATCTACAACCGAACCATGTCATCGCCGACATCGCGTCGGGAACGGGGATCTGGACGCGCATGCTGCTGGAGAATGGCAACCCGGTTTCCGGCGTCGAGCCCAATGCGGAGATGCGGGCGGCGGGAGAGCGGCTGCTCGCGAGCTTTCCGAAGTTCACCAGCATCCCGGGTACGGCGGAGGCGACTACTCTTCCCGATGCGGGCATTGATTTTGTTACTGCGGCGCAGGCGGCGCATTGGTTCGACCGGGCGGGGTCTCGTAGGGAGTTTACGCGCATCCTGAAACCCGGGGGATGGCTTGTCTTGCTTTGGAACGAGCGCGTCACCGATTCCACTCTTTTCTTGCGGGACTACGAGCAACTGCTTCTGAGTTACGGCACCGACTACGCTGAAGTGCGGCACGAGAATACTACCGAATTGCTTAATGAATTCTTCGACCCGGCGCCGTTTCAGGCGCGCACGTTTGCCATGCGGCAGGAGTTCGACTATGCGGGGCTGGAAGGGCGGCTGCTTTCGTCGTCCTATGCGCCGGGGCGGGAGCATTCGAATCACGCGCCTATGCTGCGCGAGCTGCGCCGCATCTTCGATGCGCATGCCGTCGCGGGATGCGTGACCTTTGACTACAAAACGCGTGTGTATTTTGGACGAGTGAGTTAGCGGCGAGCGATGTAACGTGGGGAATCAATTGTCCGACGAAAAATCTTTTCACATGACGCCCGACGAATTCCGCCGCCACGGCCACGCCATGGTCGACTGGATCGCCGACTACCAGTTGCGCGTGGAATCGTACCCGGTGCTGTCGCAGGTGAAGCCGGGAGGAATTCGGGCTTCGCTTCCGGCGGCGCCTCCGGCGCAGGGCGAGCCCTTTGACGCCCTGCTGAAAGATGTCGAGCGGCTGATTCTGCCGGGCGTGACCCATTGGCAATCGCCGAATTTTTTCGCCTACTTTCCATGTAACGCTTCGGGGCCCGGAATTCTTGGCGATCTTCTATCTTCCGGGCTGGGCGTACAGGGTATGTTGTGGTCGACCAGTCCCGCGTGCACTGAACTCGAAACGCACGTAATGGACTGGCTGGTCGGAATGCTCGGCCTGCCGAAGAAATTTCTATCGTCGAGCACTGGCGGCGGGGTGATTCAGGATACGGCTTCGAGCGCGGTGCTGTGTGCGCTGCTGGCGGCGCGCGAACGCGCGACCAACTATGTGAGCAACAAGAAAGGCTGCGATGGAAAGCTGATTGCTTATGCTTCAACACAAACCCATTCGTCGCTAGAGAAAGCGATGATGATCGCGGGCATGGGCGTGGAGAATCTCCGCCTGATTGAGGTCGACGAAAATTTTGCCCTGCGACCGGAGGCGCTGGCGCGCCAGATCGAGGCCGACCGGCGGGGCGGGCTGACTCCGTGCTTCGTGTGCGCTACCGTGGGAACCACTTCTTCGAACGCCATGGATCCGGTCGCAGCCATCGGCGAGATCTGCCACCGCGAGAATCTCTGGCTGCACGTCGACGCGGCGATGTCTGGCACGGCATCTGCTGTCATGCAAAGCTTTGCAGCAATGCTTCATCAGGACCGTCTGCTCCCCGCCGAGCCCGGAGTTCGCCGAATCGCACGCTCCCTGTACGAAAGCACAGCGGGGCTCCCCATCGTGAGCCCCCACGGCCACTGCGACCCGGCGGCCCTGGCCG
>Ga0209006_10006470_pt1 | contig 10594 bp, 5 predicted proteins | sample JacPin_JW_Ref_O2_FD_188567 | JGI IMG/M metagenome (GOLD analysis project Ga0209006, IMG submission 188567) | Forest soil microbial communities from Algoma, Ontario, Canada - Jack Pine, Ontario site 1_JW_Ref_O2 (SPAdes) (version 2) | ecosystem: Environmental > Terrestrial > Soil > Boreal... | reverse complement strand
CCTACCACTGTATATAACTGGACAGCGGGATATGCTCAGGGAGCAAGTCAAATTACTCTATCGAGTGTGAGCGGGATTGTGGCAAACAAGACGCTTCTCGTGCTTAACCAGTGCGACACAGGGTTCAGCGGTTCAGGTTGTACCACGGGGGCTTCCATAGATAACGGGAATTACTTTGTCTGCTCTACACTTTACAACGGTGGTCAGGGTTGCGGTGCAAATCCTCCCGATACGGGGGCATGGAGAAGTAACGACTTTCAGCAGGAGATCGTTCAAGTCACAGCTATCAATGCAGGTGGATGTGGCGCGACCTGCGTGAGCATCTCACATCCTCTGTTCCACCCCAACTGGAGCGCCGGCCAGAGCCCGCAGGCCGTTCTCATTCAACCAGTGATACAGGTCGGAGTCGAAAATATGACTATCGACGGTGCAGCCGGTGGTACTGCCAACACCACTGGGGTAGGTGTGCAGAACGCATATGAAAGTTGGGTGAGTGGAGTTGTGATTTCCAACTTCTACACGTTCGGAGTGTATGGCATTGATGTTGCCCGGCTGACGGTGAAGGACAATTATTTCTTTCACTCAAACGGCCATCCGGACGCCTACGCGATCCGCCCTACGGTGGGGGATAGCGACCTGATTCAGAACAACATCATCCAGCAATGGAAGAACTCCATCGCTTGCGACGGTCCCTGTGTAGGGGAAGTTATTGCATATAATTTTTCAATTGATCAGATCGTTCCTAGCCCTTCAGATCAGATGTGGGGAACCACATGGACGCATTCGGCGGGAGACGATTTCATGCTCCGCGAAGGGAATGCGGGAGACCAAGCCCAGGACGACAATGTCCATGGAACTCACCTGAATCAGACGAGCCTACGCAATTTCTTTTGGGGATTCGAGTCCTGCGTCAACGGCACGACCGGTGGGAATAACTGCGGCGGTAACAAGGCAAAGGACCAAACCTCCACCGCATTCGTTGAATCTTCGGGCGTGCGATACGCAAACAACGTCGGTAACGTTCTGGGCACCCCGGGTTTCACTACGACCTATCAGAGCACGGTTGCATTTGCCGGATTTGCCGCTTGGAATGTAGGCGGAGGAAACGCGGTAGTGAATCTTCCGGCTGATCCGCTTGTAATTTCGACGATGCTGCGGTGGGGCAACTGGGATACAGTGAATGCAGCAACTCTGTTCTGCACCGGAGCGGGAACCCCGATTGCGGCTTGTCCAGAGGATGACCGGGGCGACACCGCTCCCGTTTACCCTGGTCTTAGCAATCCCAGTACTACAATTCCCAAGTCATTTTATTTAAACGCCAAGCCTGCGTGGTTTGGTTCAATTCCGTGGCCACCGATTGGACCCGACGTCTCTGGCGGCAATGTCGGACAGTGCTCGGGCACCATAGACACCACAGCACAGGCCGGGCTCCCCGCCATTGCCAGTTCTGAATGTCCGGGTGGTTCGCTTAACACTTCGGCATGGGCGGGGCATGTCAACGCTAATCCAGCGGCCAGTTGCTATTTCTCGCTGGGGGGACTGCCAGATGGGACGGGACCGATGGTTGCGTTTGACCCGAACCGTTGCTATGGCACTTCGTCGTCCCTGCCCTCACCTCCGACCGGCCTTGCCGCAATTGTGCAATAGCTTCTTAATACGTTGCCAACGGAGGCGGTCCGTATGGACCCGGTCGGGTCTGCGTCGATAACGACTTCGTCTTCGGTCGGGGAGAAACTGACAGATCGACTTTGGAAGGATCAGGCACAACACGTGCCTGATCCGCTGCATGGGCAATAACGCGAAGCACGAGAACCGCTCCGGCAGGCGATCCATCCTACCCGCTGCGCGAAATCCCGCGTAGCTAGCAAACCGACTTCTGAAATCATCAAGACTGCTGCAGTGTCCGTATTGATCCCGAAGGAATTTCCATGTTAAGGGGAAGGTTGAAGCCTTTCGATGCAAGCGGCATCTTTCGACCCGTTGGGGCGACGGGCGAATTTCGTCGCCGCGCCGTGCGGAGTGCTGGCGTTACTGTGCTGTCCCAGGGAGTCGTATTTGGAACTCAAATGATCGCGACGATTGTCCTGGCTCGATTGCTCGCGCCCGCGGACTTCGGTGTGGTCACGATGGTCACGACCTTTTCTTTACTTATTATGGGTTTTGGACAGAACGGGTATTCGGAGGCAGTCATTCAGAGGGAAGACATCGACCAGTCGCTGGCCAGCAACCTGTTCTGGATCAATGTCTCCGCCGGCCTTGTTCTGACTCTGATTTTTGCCGCATCTGGATCTTTGCTGGCGAGATTTTATGGAGATCCCAGGGTCGCTCGCATCGCGGTGGGAATGTCTTTAACGATCCTGCTCAATAGTACTTCCGTTCTTCATCTCTCCCTTCTTAAGCGAGCCTTACACTTTTCCGTAACCTCGGCCAACGACATTGTGGCTACCATAGTTTCGGTGTCCTCGATGATCCTGCTTGCCAGTGGGGGTTGGGGCTATTGGGCGCTGGTGGCGGGTGCGGTTATCCGGTTGCTTGTTCAATCGGCCGGTGCGTGGTATCTGTGCCACTGGATTCCGAGCCTCCCGCGTCGCGTGTCCGGTACGTCTTCAGTCGTAAGGTTCGCATCGAATGTCTACGGTCGATTCAGCTTTAACTACCTCACCCGAAACACGGACAATCTTCTGGTGGGGTGGCGATTCGGTTCAACCTCTCTTGGGTTCTACAAGAAGGCTTATGATTTATTCCTCCTTCCCGCGAACCAACTCGCTGTACCCGTTTCGGACGTTGTACTTTCCACCCTGAGCCGACTCGAACGAGGATCGGCCCAATACAAACGATACTTCTTGAACGGGCTCTCCATCCTGGCGTTTGTGGGTATGGGCGCGGGCGCGGCTCTCACGCTGATGGGTAAAGATGTGATTCGCCTGTTATTGGGACCGAAATGGGGTGCAGCGGGTCAGATATTCACATTTTTCGGACCAGGCATTGGTGTCATGCTTATTTACACGACAAGTGGCGCGATTCACCTTTCTATTGGGAGGGCGGATCGCTGGTTTCGCTGGGTCGTGCTGGAGTTTAGTGTCACTGTTCTGCTCTTTCTGCTGGGACTTCATTGGGGACCGACAGGAATTGCTGCGGCCTGGACCGCCTCTTTCTGGCTTCTCACCATCCCTGCTTTTTGGTATGCCGGCAAACCGATCAACTTTGGAGTTGGGCCCGTCGTCGCGAGCGTCTGGAAATATGTCCTTGCCTCGGCCTTGGCTGGGTGCGCAACTGCTGCTAGTGTTCACGCAGTGCCTTCCTTGGCGGTTCTGTCGGGCGCTGTCGGGGCGGCAGTCCGGATTTTGATAACCGCTTCGCTGTTTTCAGTTCTGTACATCGCAGCGGTAATTGTGTTGCACGGCGGACTCGATCCGGTCCATCGCTTACTGAGCCTGGTGCCGGATATGCTTCCCTGGAAGAAGGAGGCAAATGCGCCTGTTCCGCCTGATTCCGCTGCAGTTGATGCCACGAACGTTTCTGAAGACGGTCTTGCTGTTCCGGAGAACTCTCGACTCTGCTCCGAGGAAGCTAGGTAAGGGCGAATCGATCCAGTCGGATCAGTGCTATTAATCTTCACCATTTGGAAGTATCTATGTCATCTCAGAACTTGTGGTTGAGAGCGCAGCAATATTATCGACGAAGGGCTGCGGAGTTGTTATTCAGGCGGCCATTGTCGATTAGCCCCGAACAACCACTCATTTCGTTTACCTTTGATGATTTCCCGCAATCAGCCTTGTTGGCAGGTGGCGCCATTCTAAACCGCTTCGGCCTGGCAGGGACTTACTACGTCTCTCTTGGTCTCCTCGGAAGGGACGCTCCAACCGGTCGAATGTTTGACGCCCGTGACTTAACCAGCCTCTTGGAACAGGGACACGAGTTAGGATGCCACACTTTTTCACACTGCGATTCATGGGATACCGGAACGGCGGCGTTTGAGCAGTCGATTATCGAGAACCGCGATATGCTTACCCGGCTGATTCCGGGGATGGAGTTCGAGAGCTTCTCCTATCCCATCAGCTTGCCACGGCCGGAGACAAAACGGAGAACCGCTCATTATTTCCAGTGCTGTCGCGCGGGTGGTCAAGTATCAAATGTGGGAAAAGCGGATGCTAACCAGTTGGCGGCTTATTTTCTGGAGAAGAGTCGGAATAATATTCAGGCCATCAAGGACTTAATAGACCACAATCGGGAAGTTCGTGGCTGGCTCATCTTTGCGACTCACGACATATGCGATAACCCGACCGCCTTCGGATGTACTCCGCAATTTTTCGAGCAGGTAGTTCAATATGCAGTGGGTTCGGGCGCGCGCGTTCTGCCCGTCATCCAGGCTCTGGAAGTGCTGAAGGTTCCGGGCCGTAGACGGGAATCGACTCGGCCGTCTACGGTTAGTGTTGCGGGTACGACTTTCGCGCAAACAATACCGGCGCCGACAAAAGCTCTCGTGTCGATTCTTATCCCCGCTCACAATGCGCAAGAATGGATTGCTGATACGTTACGCTCCGCGATCGCCCAAACCTGGGAGAGGAAGGAGATCATCGTCGTCGACGACGGTTCTACCGATGAAACTTTGGAGGTTGCGCGGCGCTTCGAATCCGAAGGGGTAACAGTGATCCCGCAGAAAAATCAAGGAGCTGCCGCCGCCAGAAATACAGCCTTATCTCTCAGCCAAGGCGACTACATTCAGTGGCTGGATGCAGACGATCTTCTAGCTCCCGACAAGATCGCCAGGCAGCTGAAGGCCGTGGAGCCTGGCCGAGAAAAGCGGACGCTTCTTTCATCGGCCTTCGGAAAATTCATGTATCGATGGTATCGCGCGCAGTTTGTTCCGACGGAATTATGGAACGATCTGCCTCCGACCGAATGGCTGCTGAAGAAAATGGGCGAGAACCTTTACATGCAAACTGCGACCTGGCTGGTCAGTCGTGAGTTGACCGAGGCCGCGGGGCCGTGGGACACCCGTTTATTGAGTGACGATGATGGTGAATATTTCTGCCGTGTCCTGCTGGCGAGCGACGGCGTCCAGTTCGTACCCGAAGCGAAGACATACTATCGCGCGCCAGGAGCGGCATTTAGTGGAAGTCTTAGCTATATTGGGGTCTCCGACAAAAAGATCAAGGCACATTGGTTGTCGATGCAGCTCCACATCGGTTATCTCCGATCGCTGGAGGACAGCAAGAGAGTTCGTACGGCATGTGTGAACTATTTGCAGCGCTCGCTGATTCACTTCTACCGGGAAGATCCTGAGATTGTTAGGCAGGCTGAGCTGTTGGCCGAGGAACTGGGAGGAATGCTGAACGTTCCCTATCTGTCGTGGAAGTACTCCTGGGTAAAGTTGGTGGTCGGCTGGTCTCAGGCTAAGCGGGTCGCGTTGGTTGCCCGAAAGATCAGGTGGTCTTCGCAGAAGCTGTGGGACGAAGCGCTCTTCCACTTGGAAGATCGAGGGCCGGTTGGACAGTCTGGATGTGTGACAATGCAGGCAGAGACTTCGTCAACAAAATCCGCGGTGCGACACTCTTGACCAACTGCCAAACTCCATAGTTCTGGACGCGCTACTGTCTAACTACGTTGAACGTCCATATCCTAGACCCGCTTCTAGACAGCCGCTGGGATGACTTCGCGGTCCGCCACCCGAGCGCATCGGCATTTCATCAACGGGGCTGGCTTGAAGCGTTGGGGCGCACATACGGCTATACCCCTTTGGTGCTTACGACGGCCCGTGATGGGGAGCCGTTGGAGGACGGTGTCGTCTTGTGTCGCGTCTCGAGTTGGTTGACTGGAACCCGATTGGTCTCTCTACCGTTTGCTGATCATTGCGAGCCCTTGTTGAACCCCGTTGGAGAGTGTTTGCAATTTGCAAAATGGCTGCGCACCGAGTGCGACAGTCAAAAGTGGAAATACATCGAACTGCGGCCGTTGTCGCCCTTGCAGGATGGCGAAGACGTTTTGCAACCAAGTCATTCCTATTTCTTTCATGAGCTCGACATTAGAGAGAATCTAGATCGAATTTTTCGCAAATTCCATAAAGATTCTATTCAGCGAAAAATCCGCCGGGCCGAGAAGGAAGGGCTTTCGTACGAAGCAGGCTGCTCGGACCAGCTGCTGGACGAATTTTATCGCCTCGTCTTGGTTACCAGAAGGCGCCATCGATTGCTTCCGCAGCCCCAGGCCTGGTTTAGGAACTTGGTCGAGTGCATAGGCGACAACATTCAGATAAGGATAGCTCGCAAGGCCGGCGTGCCGATTTCGGCGATGCTCACTCTGCGACATGGTTCATCTGCGATCTACAAGTATGGGTGCTCGGATGAGAGATTTCATCCTCTAGGGGGCATGCCTTTCCTGTTCTGGAGGTTTATCGAGGAAAGCAAAGCCGCCGGCGTAGAGAAAATTGATTTCGGCCGGTCTGACCTGGAGAACGAAGGTCTAGTTGCCTTCAAGGACAAGTTCGGGGCATCGAAGAGGTTGCTGACATACTATCGATATCCGTACTCAGGCCAAACAGCGATGACGAAGACGCGAGGGGCGGAAGCCGCCCGCCAATTACTATTCCTGTTACCGGATGCTGTCAGCGCTCAAGCTGGCAGACTTCTGTACCGGCACATGGGCTAGTTTGACTATGGATGATTTCCAGGAGGCCGAGGAGGGCGGTTGTGGGACTGCGTATGGGAGAATAATCTGCGCCAGTTGCTTATGTGTTCTGTGCATCATTCTGATGGCCGGCTTGTGGCCGCTACATATACCAAGGAATAACGTGGCTTGGCTCAAGAACAAGAACGGCCTTCTCATCGGCCGTTTCGGCAATGCTGTCAGCGCCGGACCGCTGGAGAATAACAGTTCGGGAGATCGGGCGCCGTGCAGTCTAGAGCTATGGCTGAGCCCCAGCGGGATTAATGAAAACAGGACTATCCTCTCGTTTTACGGTTCTGCACACCCCGGGGATCCGTTCTCCATTCAGCAAAACAAGGGCGGTTTGCGGATCCAGAGATACAACGTTGACGAGCGTGGCGTTTCGAGGAACGCGTGGTTTACAGTGGACGGCGTGTTCCGTCAAAACCAGCCCGTATTCGTGACAGTCACATTAGGCAAGCGGGACACTCTAGTCTATGTCGATGGAATCCTGCTGCAGGAATCTGGGATCTCAGGGGACTCAAGCAACAACTTTACTGGAAGGATCATTCTTGGTGACTCGCCGACTACCAGTTATAACTGGTCCGGTCAGGTGTTAGGAATCGCAATTTACGAGCAGCAGTTGACAACTATTCAGGTCGCAAAACATTGGCTAAGTTGGACCAAAACGGTGCAACCTGTTTTTCCAAAAGATGAGGCTCCGGTAGCCCTATACTTATTCAACGAGAACGGAGGCAGCGTTGCCCACAATCAGATAGATCCAGGCACAGACTTGATCATTTCATCGCGCTATTCCGTCTTGCACCCGGGATTTCTTCTCACGCCATGGCGCGAATATAAGAACACATGGAGCTACTGGCAGGACTTTGGCATCAACGTTGGCGGATTCATTCCGTTGGGCATCTGTTTTGCCGCTTATTTCTCCTTGGTACGCGTGATCAGTCGACCCAGAGCCGCAACAATTGCCCTGGGGTTCGGCGTAAGTTTGACCATCGAGGTGCTGCAGGCGTTGTTGCCGACGCGAAGCTCCGGAATGACAGACTTGATTACGAATACGCTCGGTACGGCGATCGGAGTGATGTTCTACGGCCGTTCCTTCGTGCAACATTTGCTGGCCGAATCGCAACAAAAGGTCTGCTCGTATTTATCGGGAGTACGGGAAAAAAGGGCGCGAGTTGTCTCTCGATGATCAGATCGTGCGAGGTTTATCCGTCGACCTAAGTCATACAGGGTTAAGCGCTTGCAATCGAGGAGCTGGGGCATAGTCGAGCAAGGAAAAATGAAGTCTGCGGAGAAGTTAACTCAGTCCGTTCACGATCGGTATCTCTGTCCCGCGAATTTCTTGGATTTTGTTCTCAGTGGGCCGTTATCTTCCGAAGAGGGATATTTCCGATTCGGAAATGCGGTTTGCTACGGACGATCTTCGTCGGCGGTCTCCGCGCAGCTGGTGGAGTCGTCGTTGCACGATTCTTTGCAGAATACCGTCGTCGGCAACTCACAGTTGATTCTTCCGTTCAATCCTTCGGAAGTCATCGATAATCTTCGGATGGAGAGCTACCCGGATAGCGGACGCGCCAGGAACGCGTCTCAGGACCTCCGCAGGAAACTCTATTACCTCCTTCGGCCGCTCACAAACCTGACCCTTCGAAAGCAGGTTCAGAAATTTCATGCCCGCAACTGGCGAGAAAGAGTCTTTCCGCGCTGGCCTGTAGACACGACGGTCGAGGACCTCTGCGAAAAACTTCTGTCATTGTCGGTGAGAGCCCAGGGGGTGGATCGGGTTCCTTTTGTATGGTTCTGGCCCCGAGGGGCGCGTGGGTGCGTAGTGATGACGCACGATGTGGAGAATGAGGCGGGATTGAACTATTGCACCGATCTGATGGATTTGGATGATTCCTTTGGAATAAAGGCGTCGTTCATGATTATTCCCGAGGGACGGTATGCGCTTTCCTCGGGTTTTCTCGACACCATCCGTAAGCGGGGATTTGAGGTCGGAGTCCAAGACTTCAATCACGACGGCCGGCTCTATGACAACCGGGAAGAATTTCTGCGTCGCGCTGCGATTATCAACCGCTACGCCACGGACTACAACGCAAAAGGATTCCGCGCAGGGATACTTTATCGAAAGCCCGAGTGGTTTGACCGGTTAAACTTCTCATTCGACATGTCGATCCCTAATGTTGCGCATCTTGATCCGCAACATGGTGGCTGTTGTACCGTGATGCCCTACTTCATTGGGGACATCCTAGAAATCCCCGTAACTACTTGTCAGGACTATACCTTGTTCCATCTTCTGAATCAGCGTTCGATCGATTTGTGGAAAACACAGCTTGCACTGATCATGGAGAAGAATGGCATGGCAAGTTTTATCGTTCATCCCGACTACGTAATGGAACCGGGCGCAAGGGTTGTTTATGTGGGTCTGTTAGGCCACTTGCAGGACTTACGCGAGAAGGGGCATATCTGGTTCGGGCTGCCTTGTGAGGTCGACGCCTGGTGGAGGGCGCGAAGCAAAATGTCCGTTGCAAGGCACCAGAACTCCTGGCGGATCGAGGGGGCCGGCTCTGAACGCGCCGTACTGGCTTATGCCAGGAACGTCGATGGCGAACTCGTCTATGAGCTTGCGAGTGCTGCGGGGGCCGGCTAAGTCCTGCTCGATTGCCCGTCCTTTCCCTTCGTCAATGAGATTGTTCGGTTCCCCGTTCCCGACGCGCCTTTCATTTCGGCCATAAGCGACTGACCCCGGTTCCCGCAAGGGGAAAGTGACTTTCTGTCGATTACCAATGGGCAATTGCGCCTCTTTTGATTCAATGGCTTCATGGTTATGAGGAAGGCCTGTCCAATACACTGCAAGGTGAAATAATAATGAAAATGTGCGATGTAGCTATCATCGGAGCCGGCCCTTATGGATTGTCACTCGCGGCTCATCTAAAAGCACGTCAGGTAGACTTTCGAATCTTTGGGCGTCCGATGGAGTTTTGGTTGAAACACATGCCGCGAGGCATGCATTTGAAGTCCGAGGGTTTTGCCTCGTCTCTCTACGATCCAGGATCAACCTTCACGCTGGAGGCCTATTGCAGAGAGCAGGGGTTGCCCTACGCTCACATCGGAACTCCAGTCCCGCTGGAGACATTTACGTCTTATGGCCTGGAGTTTCAAAAAAGGTTCGTACCGGATCTTGAGAGCGAATGGGTCACATCTGTGCACGCGTCGGCCGCAGGTTTCCAGGTTACACTCGGCAGCGGGGAGGTCTTTACGGCGCGCCGAGTGGTGGTCGCGGTGGGGCTGACCTATTACGAGAATGTGCCGCCTGAACTGGCGGCACTGCCTGAGGGTTTCGTCACGCACAGCTCGAAGCACAGCACTCTCGAACATTTCAGGGGGCGTGAGATTGCAGTCGTCGGGGCAGGATCTTCCGCACTCGATCTGGCCGCATTGCTCCACCAGGCAGGCGCCTCTGTTCAAGTCATCGCGCGCGTGCCGAAGATTCGCTTCCACGATCCGCCTGACAATCTCCACCCGTCTTGGATCGATCGTCTGCGCACGCCGGTCACTGGCATTGGTCCGGGTTGGAAGCTGTTCTTATGTACGAATCTGCCCCTGGTGTTCCGACGGATGCCCGTACAGTTTCGCCTCGACAAGGTTCGTCGCATTCTCGGTCCCGCACCCTGCTGGTTTACGAAAGATCAGGTCGTGGGTAAGGTGGGATTCAATCTCGGCGTTTCAGTCACAGGAGCGAGCGTGCAGAATAGCCGCGTAAATCTGCAGCTCACCGACAGCAAGGGCGAAAAAAAGACGGTCAATGCAGATCATGTGATCGCAGCTACAGGTTACAAGCCTTCCCTGCAACGGCTGACCTTCCTCGATTCGGGTATCCTTGGGGGAATCAGAAGTGTCGAACAGACTCCAATGTTGTCGTCAAACTTTG
>Ga0209006_10006469_pt1 | contig 10595 bp, 13 predicted proteins | sample JacPin_JW_Ref_O2_FD_188567 | JGI IMG/M metagenome (GOLD analysis project Ga0209006, IMG submission 188567) | Forest soil microbial communities from Algoma, Ontario, Canada - Jack Pine, Ontario site 1_JW_Ref_O2 (SPAdes) (version 2) | ecosystem: Environmental > Terrestrial > Soil > Boreal... | reverse complement strand
TCCCGCTCTCCCCCGCAAGCGGGGGAGAGGGCTGCAGGAGCAAGCGGCGTTGCCTCCCCCGTAGCGCCGATCGCATCCGCCATGTAACTTCCGCGCCGACAGAAACGTGGAGGCGAGACGCCATGAAGGCCGTGTACATCGAAAAATTCGGCGGGCCGGAAGTGCTGAAATACGGCGACGTGCCCGATCCGGTCGCCAAGGCCGGCGAGGTCGTGGTCGACGTCCACGCCGCGAGCGTCAACGGCGCCGATTGGAAGGTGCGCGCCGGCGACTACAAGCAGTCGACGTTTCCGCTCGGCCTCGGCCGGGATTTCTCCGGCGTGGTCTCGGCGGTCGGCGCGGGCACGGATCTGAAGGTGGGCGACCCGGTGTTCGGCGTGCTCGACGTCGGCCAGGAAGGCGCCTATGCGGAAAAGCTCGCCATCAAGGCGGCCATCATCGCCAAGAAGCCCGACGCGCTGTCGCATGTCGACGCCGCGGCGCTCGCGCTCACCGGCCTCACCGCCCTCGTCGCGGTCGAGGACACGCTCAAGCTGCAGCGCGGCGAGACCATCCTGATCCAGGGCGGCGCCGGCGGCGTCGCGAGCTTCGCGATCCAGCTCGCCAAGCACATCGGCGCGCGCGTCATCACCACCACCAGCAGCGCGAACCTCGACTACGTGCGCGGCCTCGGCCCCGACCAGGTGATCGACTACAAGACGCAGGATTTCACCAAGCTCGTGAAGGACGTCGACGCCGTGTTCGAGACGGTCGGCGGCGACGTGGCGATGCAGTCCTTTTCGGTGCTCAAGCCGGGCGGCCGCGCCGCTTTCATCGCATCCGGCGCCAAGGCCCCGACGCCGCCGCGCGGCGACGTGACCGCGCTGCGGCCCGCCGTCAACCGTACGCGCCGCCACATGGAGCGCGTCGCCGACCTCTACCAGCAGGGCGTCATCCGCGTGCCCGAGATCAAGCTCTATCGCCTGTCGCAGGTCGCGGACGCCCAGCGCGTCAGCGAGGGCCGCCATTTTCGCGGCAAGCTGGTGTTTCAGGTGCGGTGAGCCGCCTTACGCCGCGCGCACGAGCTCGGCGATGCACGCCTCGATCGCGGACAGATCCTCGCGCCAGTCGGCGCGCTCGGGCGCCCGCGCAACCAGCTCCCGCACGAGCGCACGGGCATCGCGATAGGCGGCGCCCGCCGCGGCGCGCTCGCCGCTCGCCGCCAGCACGTCGGCGATCCGCGTCAAGCTCGCGGCCGCGTCGCAGCGCAAGCCGTCATTATCGGCATCGGCAGCCAAGAGCGCCTGCCGCGTCGCCAGCGCCTCGCGGAACGACGCCAGCGCGCCAGAGTGGTCGCCTTTCGCGACCAGCGCGTCGCCGACCGCCATCAGGCTCCACGACACATCGAGCTGCCGCTGCGGATTGCCGGGATCGCGCGCCGCCAGCGCGCGTCTGACGGCGAGCGCCTCGCCGAAGCTCGCCACCGCGCCGTCGAGGTCGCGGCGCGTCATCAACGCGCCGGCGAGGCCCGTGAGGCTCCACGAAACGTCGAGCGCCCAGGCGACGTTGTCGGGGTTCTGCGCCGCGAGCCGGCGGCGGATCGCCAGGCCCTCCCGGTAAAGCGCGAGCGCGCCGCCGAGATTGCCCTGCGCCTCGAGGGCGCCCGCGACGGCGCTCAACGTCCACGACGCCTCGCCCGGCCGCCGCCGTGCCGGCGCGCCCGCCTGCCCGCCGCCCTGGATGGTCGCGATCGCGCTCTTGAGCACCAGCACCTCGGCGACGCGTGCGGCGACCCGCGCGACCGCATCGCGCTTGTGCGGATCGTCCGCATCCGCCGCCGCGATGCGCCGCCGCAGCTCGATCTCGGCGCGCAAGGCGTCGAGCGCCGCCGCAAGGTCGCCCTGGGCGATCAGCAGCTCGCCGAGGCGTTGCTGCGTCAGCGCGCGCGCCGCGAGCACGGGCGGCGCGGCCTTCTCCGGCTCCGTCAGCGCGTCGAGAAGATCGCCCGCTTGGCGATAGCACGCGAGCGCGCCGGTGAGGTCGCCCTGCGCGCGCAACGCATCGCCGCGCGCGTGCAGCGCCTCATGCGGCGCCAAGGCCGGCTCGATGGTCATCGATGGGTGCGCCCTGCGTTCAGCGCTCCGACGGCGTCGTTTCGCGCGCCTTCGCCTTGGCGGCGCGATGGATATGGCGGTAGGTGCCGTCGAACACGGTCGAGGTCGACGAGGTCCAGTGCGTCTCCGCCGACAGCGTGTCGCGACTCGCATGGATGCGGCGCGCCTGCAATTCACGCTCGGCCGCCTCCTCCTCGCTCATGGCGACGATCTCGAAGTCCGGCTCGGCCGGCACGATGATGATCTGCGCCATCGGCTCGCCCGGGCGAAAGATGTGCGTGCGCCCTTCCGGCGGCGACTTGAAGACGAGGAAGTTCACCATCGGCCACCAGTGGCGCAGCAGCGCCGGCACCGCGATCGGCGTCGTATCGGTGAAGTCGGAGTAGAAGCGCGGATGCGGCTCGGTGCGGATCGCCATGCCTTCCTCGACCTTGAGGTCGAGCAGGAGCTGGTAGGTGTAATATTTTCCGCCAAAGCTGCGGAACGGCGGCCAGGCGGCGCCGGTGCCGGGATCAGGTCCGAAATCGCCCTCGAGCACGAACTCGCCGTCGCGCGTCGTCACCTGCAGCTCCTTGTCGTGCGGGTAGAAGATTTCGATCCCGTATTGCGCACTCTCGGTAAACGGCACGCAGTGCCACGGCTGCTCGCGCGAGCCGTCGCGGCGCGGCTCGGAGTTGCCGCCCCATCCCGGGATTTCCATCTTGGTGCGCCGCGGCGCGAGCTTCGGCCTGAACAGCCGGCATTTGACCTGATGGGTCATCGTCAGCCCCCATGTATCGTCGGTCGCATTGTCGGTCGGAAAACGTCACGACGGCAGGCGGTCGAGCGAAAGTTTCGGCAGTTGCCTGCCGAAACCTGTCGCCCGCTGGTCCGCCTGCCGCATCACTCGCTGCGCGGGCACTACTGCCGCGCGGAACGCCGCTCTCAGTGGTGATGATGGTGATGGTGGTGATGGTGGTAGCGGTGATGGTGGTGGTACCAGCGCCAGACCCGGTGGTGATGGTGGTGGTGGTGATGATGGTAGTAACGGTGATGGTGGTGATGATAGCCCGCCACCTGCACTCCATTCTGCCCGTCTGCGGACTCATCGCGGGTCTCACGGGCCGCCGCCGCGTCGGCTGCCCGCAACGCAGCCACCGCGTTCGGAATCGGGTCAAGCAATTCGGCAAATGAACGCGCGTTCAGGTTGCCGGAATCTGCCGTTACGGCCGGAGTGGCCTGCGCGGCCGAATCAAGCGCCGCCAATCCCGTGATGGCGCCGATAACACCTGCGATTTTCCTATCCATGATGTCGTCCCTCTTGGTTGATCCGTGCTGGCAGGCCAGTCCGGAGAATTCCAGATACTGCGCATCTTCGCATCTTCAACCAGCCCGGCTCGGTACCGTCACATTTCGTATCGGCTTAATCAAGGCGCACGACAACGCTGATCTCGGCAAGCCTGCGATCAGTGCGCCGTACCCACGTGCCTGCGGCAAGAAACGGCGGGCATGCGTCGCTTTGTCCACCCTACGGCCGTACGGCTCACGCCACTCTGCAATCCACGCGTCGATTGCCGAGAGAGCCTCGCGCCCCTCGGTGCGCTCGGGTGCGCGTGCGATCAACTCCGGCACCATGGCGCCTCGCGATAGGCTGCCGCCGCTCGCCGCGAGGATATCGGCGATGCCGGTAAGGCGTCACCGACGCATCGCAGCGCGGCGGCGCGCTCCGGCTCCGGGATCGCCTGCAGCACGCCGTCTGCTGCGCGGTAGCGGCCGAGCGCGCCGATGAGGTCGCCTTGCGCGCGCCGCGCATCGGCGTCCGCGATCAAGGCCGCATGCCGGGCAAGGGCCGCGTCGAACATCAGCGGCGGAACATCCATGCCTCAACTCGCCGACGGCGTCGCGTTCTCGCGCGTCTTCGCCTTGGCGGCGCGGTGAATGTGGCGATAGGTGCCGTCGAACACCGTCGCGGTCGACGAGGTCCAGTGCGTGTCGGCCGACAGCGTGTCGCGGCTCGCATGGATGCGGCGCGCCTGCAGCTCGCGTTCGGCCGCCTCCTCCTCGCTCATGGCGACGATCGCGAAGTCAGGCTCGGCCGGCACCACGATGATCTGCGCCATCGGCTCGCCCGGCCGGAAGATGTGCGTGCGCCCTTCCGGCGGCGACTTGAAGACGAGGAAGTTCACCATCGGCCACCAGCGGCGCAGCAGCGCCGGCACCGCGATCGGCGTCGTATCGGTGAAGTCGGTGTAGAAGCGCGGGTGCGGCTCGGTGCGGATCGCCATGCCCTCGTCGACCTTGAGGTCGAGCCCGAGCTGGTAGGTGTAGTACTTCTCGCCGAATGTGCGGAACGGCGGCCAGGAGACGCCGGTGCCGGGATCAGGTCCGAAGTCACCGTCGAGCACGAGCTTGCCGTCGCGCGTCGTCACGTGCAGCTCGTTGTCGTGCGGATAAAAGATCTCAATGCCGTATTGCGCACTCTCGGTGAACGGCACGCAGTGCCACGGCTGCTCGCGCGAGCCGTCGCGGCGCGGCTCGGACTTGCCGCCCCATCCCGGGATTTCCATCTTGGTGCGCCGCGGCGCGAGCTTCGGCTTGTACAGCCGGCACTTGACCTGATGGGTCATCGGCCGTCCCCGTGCGTGGTCTCGTCGTCAATGGCAGGCGGCCTCGTCCGCCCGCCGGGCATGGCGTTCGCGCGGACATCATCGCCGCGCGCTCGTTGAACGTCAGGTGCTGAAATGGTGGTGATGATGGTGGTCCTGAGGCTTGGGCGGCTTCTTCACCTGGTGATGATGATGATGATGCGCGTGGTGGTGATGCTTCATTCCCGCCACTTGCATCTGGCTCCGTGCCGCGCGCGCCGCGACCGCGTCGGCCGCGCGCAACGCCGCCACGGCGTTCGGAATCGGATCGAGCAATTCGCCGAATGAACGCGGGCTCGCGGCCTGCGGGGTCGGCGTCGCGGCGGGAGCCGCCTGAACCTGGTCGACTGCGGCCAGTCCCGCAATGGCGCCGATGACGCCGACGATTTTCTTGTCCATGGTACGTCCTATGCTTGATCCAATAGTGTCACCGCGTTGCGCATGAAAAAGCCGCGCAGCCATCGAATGCCGCGCGGCTTTCAACCTCAGAAGCTGAGGTGATGGTGGTGGTGATGATGATGGTGGTGGTGATGCGGGAGAATATGCCGGATGATGCGGCGAATGACCCGATGATGGTGATGATGGTGGTGGTGGTGCATGCCGGCAACCTGCACGTCGCCGGTCAGCCCGCCGACCGCCGGGCCCTGGCGCTCCTGCGTCGTCGCCGCATCGGCCGCCCGCAACGCCGCGACGGCGTTCGGAATCGGATCGAGCAGGTTGGCAAATGAACGGGCGTTCATCAGGTCCTGGGGCGGCGTAGCTGCCGGAGCGGCCAGCGCGGCTTGATCGAGCGCGGCCAGTCCCGTGATGGCGCCGATGACACCGGCGATCTTCTTATCCATGGTGCGTCCTCTGGGTTGATCCAAGAATGTCAGCGCGGTCCGGAGTGCCGGCACGCCTGCAGTGGCAAAACCACGCTGAACCCGGTTGGTTCCATCTACTGCGGGTTGAACGATTGGCCCATAAGGCACCGGCACGGCGGCCTCTTGGCCACGCGGTAGTGCACAAGTACCCGCTTCCCCGATATTCACAGCGCCGATGCGTTGACCGGCGCTGCCGCGCACGTTGCACTCTGGCCATTGCGAATCGGCCATTTGCGGGTGGGGACGCGTGGCACGCTCGGACGTCACATGGGTGACCGGCGCATCGCGCGTTGCGACGGTGCGCCCGTTCATCGCCTTCATCCGTAAGCAACCGGGCGCCGATTTCGGCGTGTCGTTTCCCGACTTTCCCGATTGCGGCGCGGCGGGCAAGACCATCGCGGAAGCGCACAGGAACGCCGGGCGCGCGCTTGCGCTGCAATACTGGCGCCTGTGCAACGCGGGCATGCCGATCCCCGCGCCGTCCTACATGCACGAGCTCTACGCGCGCCGCGAGCGCACCGACGGGCTGGTCGCGCTGATCGCCCCGCCCGACGCGGCCGCAACGCGTCAGCGGGAGGCCGGCTGATATGCCGGCTTTCGGCCGGCCACGAGATAGCTGACCGCGGCGCCGCTTCCCGCATAAGTCTGCGCCGCGACCGCCTCGTCGAAACGCTCGCCGCCGCTCATGGCGTGCGACCACAGCGCATCGAACTCGCCCACCTGCCCGCCGCCCGCGACGAAATAGCGATGGGTGTCCGCGCGGCTCCAGATCCAGAAATCGCGGCGCAGGAGATCGCCACGCTCGTCGAGCATGGCGCGTTGCTGGAGCGTGTCATAGGGGGGCAGGGTGACGTTCGTCTTGTCGCTCAGATGGACGCGGATATCGACGAGACCGCATTGGGCAAAAAAGCCGGGGACGAGGTCGCCGATCGAATTGTTGCCCTCGCCCAGCGCGGCCTTGCCGCGCTCGCAGAGCATCTGCAGGCGCACGCACGCCAGAACTTCGTCCACCGGGTCGTTGAAGCTGATCGAGTCGAGGATGAGCGCGCCTGCACGGTTGTTGGGCTCCGCAACGAGAACGAGTCCGCCCGGCCGCGCGACCCGCGCCATCTCGGCGATGACGGCGGCCGGATCGCGCACATGGATCAGCAGCGTCTGGCAGGTCACGAGATCGAAGCTCGCATCGGCGAATGGAAGCGTTTCCGCGACCCCCACCTGATACTTGCAGCGGGCGCCCATCCCGCGCGCGGCCGCGCGGGCAGCCGCCTGGTCGACCCACAGCGGATCGCGATCGATGCCTTCGATGCGGGCGTCGCTCGCCACGAGACCGGCGAGCAGCTGGCCCCAATGGCCGACGCCGCAGCCGACATCGAGCATGTCGCGCACGCGATCGAGCGCGAGCCGCCGTCCCATCAGCTCGAGAAAGTCCGCATTCCACCAATAGTCGCGCGTATCGCCGAAATATTCGGCCGAGTGGGAGTCGAGCGTGCGGAATTCGTTGGCCATCGTGGTGCCGTGAGTTAGGGCGCGCGCGAGCCGACGTAGGCCGCGATCGCCAGCATGTCGTCGACACCGAGCTTGTCCACCACCTGGCGCATCAGCGCCGCCGAGGTGCCGACGCGCTCGCCGTTCTGCATGCTCCACAGCTGGCGCACGATGTAATCCGGATGGTGGCCGGCGATTCCCGGGATCTCGCCGAGCCCGCGCAGGTCGGGGCCGTGGCAGATCGCACAGGCCAGCGTCTTTGCGCCGCCGGTCATGACCAGCGCCTCGCCCTTGGCGAGGCTACCCTTCGGCACATAGGCAACGAAGCCCGAGCGCGGATCGCGGTTGAGCACGATGTCCTCGTCCTCCGGAATCTCGATGATGCGCGCGCCGATCGGCTCGCTGCCGCCGTCCGGAAACGCAAGGCGCTTGTTGCCCTTGCCGATATAGGTCTTCGGCACCGTGTCGGCCTCGACCACGCGGATCCACGGGCGCGGCTTGAGCGAGGCGAAATATTCAGCCGCCGCGCGAACCTCCTCGTCCGTCATGGTCTTCGCCATGCCGATCATCATGCCGGAACCCTTGCGGTCGCCGCGCTTGTAGTCGGCCATCTGGCGGATGAAGTAGGCGACCGGCAGGCCCGCCAGATAGGCCGACTCGTCGTGCCCGGTGCCGGTCGGCAGGTGGCACGACGCGCAAGCGCGCACGTTGCGAGCCTGGTCGCCATGCGCGACCACCGCCGGCATCGGCGGATGCAAGTCCGGGTACCAGTCGGGCGGATTGAACAGGTCGTCGATCTGCGCGCGCGTGAGCGCGAGCGTGCTGCCCGGCGCGGTCTTCGCCTTGCCGTCGTCGCGCGATGGCGGCTGCACCTTGTCGGTCGCGGGAAACGCCCAGTCGGGACGCTCGGCCGCGCTTGCCATGCCAGTCGCCCAGAGGGGCGACGTGACGAGAACCAGGATGCCGACCAGCCGGTTCATGTTTCCACCCTCCCGCAACGGCTCTTTTACCGGACGCCTTCGTCATGATCATGGTCCGGCGGGCGCGCGATGACAATCGGATCCGATCGTCGCCCACCGCATCGGCGGCCGAAAGGCGCTTTACCGATCGGCGAATCGCCGCGATAATCGCTGTCAGGTTGTCAGCGGAGGGATGCATGCCGACATCGACCAAAACTCCTGCCAAGCCCGCGGCGAAACCGGCGGCGCGCAAGATCGGCGCGGCCGCCGCGGCGGCGCCCTATATCGGCCAGGTCGACGCCTTCGCGTTCAATTTCGCTCCCGCCGGATGGATGCCGTGCGACGGCCGGGTGCTGCAGATCGCCCAGTACCAGGTGCTGTTCTCGCTGCTCGGAACGACGTACGGCGGCGACGGCATTCACGACTTTGCGCTGCCCAAGCTCGCGCCGATCGCGCCGGCCGGGCCCCACTACTTCATCGCCGTCACGGCGACCGCCCCGACTCGCGGCTGAACCGGGAGACCTGATCGATGCCGCCCGCGAGTAAAGCCAAGACAAAGGTAAAGACAAAAGCGAAGACGAAATCGAAGAAGGCTCGTCCTGCCCCGGCCAAACGAGCGACGCCGACGCGAGCCGCCGCGGTCAGGCGACCCGGCCCCCCCGGCCCCTCGCCGCTGCCGAACCCCTATCTCGGCCAAGTCGAATTGTTCGCCTTCGATTTCGCCCCGCAGGGCTGGGCGCCGTGCAACGGCCAGCTCTTGCCGATCAGCCAGAACGTCGCGTTGTTTCAGCTCATCGGCAAGACCTACGGCGGCAACGGCGTCAACACTTTCGCATTGCCCAATCTGCCGCCGCGCAGCCCGAACGGACCGCACTACTTCATAGCGCTCGAAGGCGCGCTTCCGCCGCGCTGAGGCGGCGGCGCGGGGTGAACCGCGACGCCCCCGCGCTCTGGCCTATTCAATCCTCAGCCCCACGTCCTTGGCCAATTTTCCCCAAACCGCGACCTCGTCCGCAAGGAACTTGTCGAGCCCCGGGACATCGACATCCATGGTCGAGAGCGCGGTCTTGGCGAACTGCGCCTTGACGCGCGGCGAGGCGACGATACGGCGCATTTCGCGATTGAGCCGCGTCACGATCTCGGGCGGCATGCTCTTCGGACCGGCGAGCCAGAACCAGGCGACGCCGTGCAGCGCCGGATAGCCGAGCTCGGTGAACGTCGGAATATCGCGATAGACCGGGTTGCGCTCGCGTGACGTGACCGCGAGCCCGACCGCCTTTCCGGCCTCGACATATTCGCCGACCGAGATCGCGGGCTGCAGCGCAAGGGAAACGTGGTTGCCGAGGAGATCGGTCATGTTCTCGGCGGCGCCGCGGTACGGCACCGGTTGCAGCTTGATGCCCGCCACCTGGTTGATCATGAGCTCGACCAGATGGCCCATCGAGCCGGCGCCCGGGTTGCCGCAGCTCACCGGCGCCTTGCGCGCAAGCGCGACCAGATCGGCAAAATTCTTCACCCCGAGCTGCGGGCTTGCCGCCAGCATGAAGCTGTCGCCGGCGATCATCGCGATGTGGGTGAAGTCGCGCATGGTCGCGTAGCCGATGTTGGGATTGACCGCCGGTCCGGTCAGCTGCGGGCCGGCGCCGCCGATGAGCAGCGTGTAGCCGTCGGGCTCGGCGCGCATGACGAAGGCGGAGCCGATGGCACCGCTGTTGCCCGGCTTGTTCTCGACGATGAACTGCTGCTTGAACGCAACCGACAGCTCGTTCGCGACGATGCGTGCCAGCACGTCGGCGGTCCCGCCCGGGCCGAAACCGACGACGATCCGCACCGGCTTGGTCGGCCATTCCGGCGGCGACGCCGCGGCGGGCGCGATCGCGCAGAGCGCGACGACGATCGCAACGACGCGCAGCAGCGACGATGATCCCATGCGGCCCTCACGCCGGCGTCCAGGCGCCGTTGCGAGCCAGCATAGGCCGACCGGTGCGGGCGCAACACCCAACCGCCGGTAGCGCGGGATCGGCTTGCCAATGGCGCGGCGCCCGACCGAAGATGCATGCCGCACGAATGCCGGGAGCGCCGCGTTGCCGTCCACGCAAGCCTACGACGTCGTCGTGCTCGGCTCCGGGATTGCCGGCCTTGCGGCCGCGCTCGCGGCGCACGAGGCGGGCCTGCGCGCCGTCCTTCTCGAAAAGGCGCAGTCGCTCGGCGGCACCACGTCCGACTCCTACGGCCTCGTCTGGGTCGGCGACAACCACCTGATGCGCGCCGCAGGCGAGCCGGACAGCCGCGACGACATCATCCGCTACATGACGTTCCTCGGCGGCGGCGAGCTCGACGAGGAGCGCATGCGCGCGCTGGTCGACCACTCGCCCGCGGTCCTGCGTTTCTTCGCGGCGTGTGGAATCCCCTTCCGTCTCGTGCACGGCCTGGTCGATCATTACGTCGGCGTGGCGCCCGGCGCGCAGGGTGATGCCGGGCATGTCACAATCATCGCGTGGACCGCATCGGCGTGGCTGACACGATGTTCGCCCGGTATGACATGGGCGCCGAGGCCGTCGACGAGCTCGA
>Ga0209006_10006468_pt1 | contig 10595 bp, 14 predicted proteins | sample JacPin_JW_Ref_O2_FD_188567 | JGI IMG/M metagenome (GOLD analysis project Ga0209006, IMG submission 188567) | Forest soil microbial communities from Algoma, Ontario, Canada - Jack Pine, Ontario site 1_JW_Ref_O2 (SPAdes) (version 2) | ecosystem: Environmental > Terrestrial > Soil > Boreal... | reverse complement strand
CGTATGTCTACCTCCAAGGGTATAATACGGTCACGTGAAAACGTAGTCTTCTGTTTGCGTGGTGCAGACTGCTTGCAGAGTCATATAAGCATCGAGATGGTTAAACAATGGGACTGACTGCATCAGAACGGTCAGCAGATGACGACAATTGCTCTTGGCGCAGAGGGAGAATATCATCGGAAGATCGATGAGCACGAAGAAACGCAGGAGGTGTAAACATGGCGTCATCGGTGTCAAATGGCATTCCCTGGATGGTACATTAGATAGTAAGTCCTGAGAATCAACCGAAAACGAACAGCGTCAGGTTTGTCAACCGGTTTGACCTTTCTCCACAAGCCGCGAAAACCATCTCTGTCGCCGCGATAGTCCTGGATTTCTGGACCAAGAGAAGTGCATCAATATCTAGATATCTAGATAACCCAAACAGACAGACTTGATCCACTGGCATAGGCAGCAGCCCCAACGATATCTATCAAGCGTTCACGCACAACTGGAGATGTACGAGGGGAAGTCAAGATATCCTCGATGGTATCGAGAAACTTTTTTGATCTTGACTGAGAGACGAAAGTCTCCGAAGAATTGCGAAGCATGATGGCCCAAAGCTGATTTGCACAAAATGAGGCATAGTTCGGAAGTGCGAGAGGGCAAACGTACTCGAGCTGCAGACAATTGAGCTGGAGGCTCGCCATACCTATTCACATTGTGTCAACTAGGATCCACTCCGGTACGGTGGCAAGTAGCAGAGAAAGACGACAGGACGGAGCAACTCACTTGAACTCCCTCCTTAGTGCTCGCACGGCCTCCTTTGCATAACTTTCATGGGAGGAAGCGATATCACAAACTTCAAGGACAAGAGCCCAGTCTTCAGATGCCGTCGCGGTGAGATATCCTTTGACAATCAGATGTTAGCCAGAAGACAATGTAACGTGGGGAAAGGGGATGCCTCGACAAGAAAGCTGATTTATTTAATGTATATCTTTCTGTCGACGCATTCAAATAATGGAAAGTGAGTACACACCAATCATCCTGGTCAGTTCTTCCGGACTGTCTTCAAATCTCTTGTCCCTTTCTTTATTCTCCCTCTCTTTGTCTCGTGTACTGGATCGGTCCCAAAAATTCCTCTTTTCCTTCTTGTCTTCTCTAAAGGGACTGTCGGAGAGGGCTAGATGTTCTTCAGAGCGCGATCGTCGTTGGCTCGTGGCAAGCTGAGGATCGAGAGCCCTGAGAACGCTCAATGCAGGAAGAGCAGAACCGGGCTGTTTCTTCTTTAGAGTTGATATGGTTGGTTCTCGTTCCGCTGGCGTTCTGATCCCGTGAGAGTGAGAATGTGGGTTCGAGACGATGCTAAAGGGAGACGACGACCGAGGGGCTGGACTATGTGTAGGCAGGGAGGCACCGGGGGGTAAAGAGGCGAGGGACGACGTGTGTGAAGCCATTTGCATATTTGGATAAGGGCTGATTGAGGGTTCGACACCAGGAGAAATTACTTCCCAATGCTCTTCACTCGATGATCTGCGTCCTTCATGGGATTGAGAAGCAGTCCGGCGGATACTTGATGTGCGTCGTGGATAATATGGCGGCTGCGGTTCCTATGATAGAGCCAGAGCTGGGTTATTTACGACGCTGCCAGCGATCAGAAATGTACCTCTGATGGGTTGGAGGCCACTGCCAGTTCTCTGGTCATTGGTGTTACCCTGGCCATTTTAGGCTTATCCCGTCCGAAGAACTTCTTCATCGTCGTCCAACAACCAGGAGCAACAAAATCGAGGGCTTTGAGCAAATATCGCAGGAGGCGATATCACTTGGAGGCAGTGCACCTTTGGAGCCGGAACCACGTGCTTCTAATTCCTCCTTCAATGTTTGAAGCCCCTTACACTGCTTATGACCCAACCGACAAGTCTGGGTGGGTCTTGACATTTCTAGTTTTCTAAAGCTAACCACGTCCATTGAATCTTGGCCTGGGAAGGTTCTCGTGAGCTTGTTGATTGACTCGGAGGATGGGTCCAAATTCTTAACGCGTTCTAGATACGAGACGGTCGTAAAGCGTTGGCCTGTCATCCTCACGCAGATTATTGATCATCTTAACCGCACCAACCATGAATTGACCTTGCAAATAAACCACGAAGACGAAATAAATGTTCGGCAAAAGATCGAAGAAGGGAAAACAATTATCCAGAAGATCGGCACACTAAAGTACAAAATGGGCCGGGACCATGCAATAGAGTGCGTCATTAGACTTTGCATCGCTGTGCCATGATTCTGATCGCTTTATGTAAGAGCAATTCCAGACGACGGGGAAGCTCACGTTGAATCATATAATGCTGAATTGGCTAATCTGGCGCGAAGTTCGAAAAATACTTGGTTCACAGCGCCTTGGCTTTTTGCAGAGTGATAGATTTCATCTATCGAAGTCATCCATAACTTATTGATTCATCACGTGGATTATTGACAGATGCTACCTGTCCGTACTGCCAACCGTCCCTGAACTCACTACCCTAACTCCTTGATCAGTTACCGACTTGTTCGTTCCTATTTCAGCCTCACCAGGCATTGGAGTAGATATGACCCTTTCTGTGCTCAAAAGTTGGATGCATTCAAGAAGAGCGGCAAAGCGATATATCGTGCGTTGTACCCTCTGCTTCAAAGTTCTACTCTGGTACCATCCACGTAGAAATTGCAACAACCATGCTTGAGCTCGAAAATTCTGAGCTCCTGGAACCCGAAAAATTGAAAATGATGTTCAAGGAAATAATGCAAATATCTCTCTGGTAAAGTACACCCACAACAAGTGCTATCTTTAGTAATGCCTTCATCGCCTTCAAGGGGAAATGCGATAGTGAGTTCAAGATGCTACGACTCGGTGGACTTGTGGTTGATGACCAACAGGATCTCTCTCTGCTTACCCAACTCTCGTTGTCTGATGTCGAATCTCTTCAATCTGTTGGTAAGGACCACCAGGAATCCAAAAAGAAATACATTTTAAGAGACGACTCGGACGAGGCTTGGCAAGCCATCACAAGTCTGAAAGCCGACAGAGTTGATTTTGTCCTGGATAATGGTGAGCTAACGGCAGATGTTTGTAGTTCAAAGTCACTTGAAAATATGACCTTCAGCTGGGTTCGAGGCGAGTCTCAAGTCTCGGCTGGTGAATGGCAGACAGCACACTAACCAGGAAAGTATCAGCTGTTTACAGATCTAGTATTTGCAGATTTCCTTGTGACTTATACTCCTTTTGTCTCTCGTGCCATATTTCAGTGCGTTTGTTTCCTCTTCTTCGCCGCTTGCGGCTAGTGTCATCGGTGACTGAGTAACATCACCCAGCCCAAAACTCATACCATGGTTCGTTTCCGATGTTACACCACCGGATTTTGCATCAATCCTCACAAACCTTGTGGAAACGTCGTTTAACATCCCCAATCCCGCAGAGTACTCTTCCGGATGTCTGGAACACCTGATCGCACGCTGGGGAAAGTATATCGAGGCCGGAATATTCTCGCTTTCTGTGTCAATAAACACGCCAGTTGGTGGTACGTGTAGTGAGGAAACGAATTCAACAAATTTTTGGACAACACCCTGGCCATATTGGGATATGAAGATCAGAGCAGAAGAACTATGGACGTGGTTAAACCAGAGTGGGTTGGTTATTTTCAAGGTGTGTCACAGAATGGAACATGAACTAGCGTGTAACACGTCCATTTACTGCAGGGCGATCTGAAGTAAATATTAAATGTCATGGTCTAATCACGATCATCGAGACTGACTCGATCATGTCCCGCTCCACTAGCTACCGCAAGTGGGTTTTCAAACCTCCGCCAAATATCCGAACTGATCACCAATAGACTTACTGGTGATGTTCAATGGCCAGCCTCTACTCCCTTTCAGTCTGCTATTGGTGGGTTAGCCTTCGCACTGTGCACCGATTCTGTATCTGGTGGCTCGTCTTCATTCACCTTTAACACCCAGGTCCTCTTGCGGGGTCGTTCTCTCTTCTCAGTCTGCGCACTTGCAAAGCGGATGTAGTAGTTGGTATCGATCAAGACATGGCAGATCACCTTGACCAAAGCGGCGAAAAGTGGAGGGTCAATGGACGGTCTGTCAACAATATCCTCCCGTCGGGATTGAGCTCACGAGTCAGACAGGTATGCCCTAGTGTCTTTCCTTCCGGCATCTCAGGGAAGGAACGATTGAAAGGAATAAAGCAGTGGTTCATTTAAATAATTACATTGAACTGTGAGAAAATGTTGTAGTATGCAATGTCAGCGTGGGAAATTGGCGCATAAGTACTCCAGAGTCCAGACTGGCGGCTCGACAAGTAGCCTCAGGAATATTATGGTCGGCGACGTGTGGTTCTACAAAGTCGTATCACCAGGTCAGAACCATGGTAGCACGATACTCTGTGTGTCATTCTCCCAGCAACCTCTACACCAGTCATATCCGACGCGTCTGTAATGTCGGTATTCCCCACAGCCACGCGTTTTCCACCGGAGACTACGCGATGACAGCTGCAGAGCGAGAGTGGCTTCAAGAGGAAGCGAACTCTGTCTTATGCGACGCCCTTGATGGCCCACCAGCTCCAAGGTTTGACTGGAGGCTGAGAGCTACGTCGCGGCAACCCATTCCCGCTCGAGAACCTGACAGTCGTGGATCTCATAGACACTACATCAAGCGCATGAAACCTCCACACACTGACGCGCTAAACGGGGAACCATTCTTCGACGAGATTCAAGTATACCAGGCGAGGTATATCAAGCCTGCATTCAATCGTCTCTCATCGTTCCAATAAGACTTTCAGGTTTCTTTCACTTCTAGTCGCAGAACAAGCCGAAGATGAAGCTGTTCTCAAAGACCGTCTATCCAGCTGGACTCTTGGTCGTTTGATGGAGGAAGGATATTGCTTGACTGGTCTGGCTGCATATTGGCTTCAAGCGAACCAGTTTGGACGTCCAGTTGCCGCATTTTTACTTGGGCCTGGTCTAGTGTTACCGGAACATCGATTTGAGTCAGTCCTTCGAGTTCGGTCGAAACGAACTTATTTTTGACAATTATGCTATAGTAATGGCACTCAGGTGCTTATTTCGCGTCTTGATCCGCTTCAAGAGCAACCTGTGCAAGGAAATGTTGTGGGTCGCACTACAACTCAACTCAAGATTTCGTTCCAGGAAGCTTTCGACCTGGAAGGTCCATGGAGGTTGGTGAAAGTCTTTTTGTCTACATCTTCGTTAAGCAAAGGTTCCAGGTTGGATGTTGGGCATTCCAACATCGTCTATCGGCGGATGCGTACGGCCATTAGCTATCTCAGTCATGATCCCGTCGCTCAAGAATCAAGCCCTCAATTCCCTGACCGCCAACTGATCTTACAAGGTACGCATCTTCGGGATGTGCTTCTTCGTACGTTCTGTCTGTCGTCATCCTCTACCCCCTCCGACACCCCACCACGCACAATGCCCAAGCCAACCAATGGTAATTGTGAAGGGGCTTTTATGGACGACGCCAGGATCATGAGCTGGGCGAGACGTTATAGAGAGTTGGAACCGATCAGAATAGATGGCGACCCAGTACTGGGTGGGCTCAATGTCACGCAAATAAGAGCTATCGCGATGATGATCGGGGAGCGGATGAGTCTTCTCCAAGGGGTAAGAACAATAATTAACTGCAGTCCGTTACGGTACGACTTATCGATGTTCAAACTCAGCCTCCGGGCACTGGGAAGACGAAGACCATTATAGAGACAATCAAACTCCTTAAGGTCCGTCTCACTTCAAGTTCATTGCATGCAGAGATCAACCAGAAGCCAGGTTCACTTTGAAGTGCCCCATCCAATCCTTGTTTGTACCTACACCAATATAGCCGTCGACAATCTTGTTGAAGGCTTAGCACTCTCCGGGATCAAACCTCTACGAGTAGGTTTTAGCGGAAAAGTCAAATCCTCACTCGTCGAACACACTCTCGACCACAAGCTTGAAAAGCATGTCCTCAAGCCTGAGCTCGACAAGCTAGCAAAGAAGGAGCAAGGTTTGCAAAACCGCATTGAGAGTTTAAAAAAGAAGTTGGAAGAGTCTAGAAAATGCCACAGCGAGAACCCTCCATCGAGCGAGAGGCTGCAGATGATGTCGATTACTGCTGAACGAGAACATGAGGCAGTAAAAGCGAGGATGTATGCCCTTCATCAACAGATGTTGAGGGACGTTGTGGCAAAGGCTGATGTGGTTTGTCGATGCAGTCTTCTTTAGACTTGATTGGATTAACATTGCGTTTTATTTCAGATATGTACTACATGCATCACATCGGCGTGTGTTGCACTTAATGTGATTGATTTCCCTGTTGTTTTCTTGGACGAAGCTTCGATGTCCACTGAACCAGCTTCGTTGATTCCGATCATGAAGGGGGTAACTACTGCTTCGGATTGTGGGTTTGCGACGGGGCTAATTTCCTCGGTTTAGTCGCGGCATGTAGCTCTGATTGGCGATCACAAACAACTGCCCCCTGTCATCGCGAGTCGTGAAGCGCAAGCGAAGGGTCTCGGGATAAGCCTGTTTGAGCGATTGATTGGGGAAGGAGGTTTGCTCATCCTCTCTCTGACGGTGCATTTCTAAGGAAGTACACAGTGGTCCCTTCCATCATGCTGGATGTTCAGTATCGGATGCATCCGGCAATATCTAGATTCCCCTCGTCTGAGTTCTACAATTTCACATTACAGGACGGAACGGTGGATTCTGTTGGCAAGATCACGTCCCGCTTGCTTCCGCCTACGTCGCGACATCTGCATATGAATTCGAGGACAGGGAAATACCCATCAGTGGTATTCTTGGACCACGCTGGATCCGAATCGAGAAAAGACCGAAGTAAAATGAACATGAATGAGGCTCACATTGTGTGTAGTGTGGTCGAGGATCTCCTTCTCAGCAACGAGGTGAGTATGTGGCAGTCAAAAGAATGATTATATTTATGGATGATTAGGAACTCCGCGGGCAAGATATTGGGATCATCTCGCCGTTTGTTGCGCAAGTTTCGGTTCTTATACGTCTGCTCAACACGGACGGTAAATACCGCAAGCGGTTTAAAAGTGTATTGGGTGAACATCGTGCAATGCAGCTAGCGAACATGGAGATCAAAACAGTGGACGGGTTCGAAGGACGAGAGAAGGATGTCATCATATTTTCGACAGTGTGTAATAATGCGAACGGGCACATAGGGTTCTTGGCGGACCGGAGAAGGCTGAATGTTGGATTAACACGTGCGAAGAGAGGGTTATTCGTGGTTGGTAGCATCGACACGCTGATGGGTGGGAGAAACAAGGGGAGGTCGAGTAAGGGTGCAGGATCGTGGCGACGGTATGCTCAGTTCTTGAGTGATGAAGGGTTGGTGATTAAGTTGTGCGGTGGAAAGGTGGTGGAAGGTGGTGGATATGTGACTTTGAATGAATTTGCAAAGCAAAGGTCGGTGAAACCTCGTGTTGTTACCATGTAGATGTTAGATATATCAATACTCTGTTCAAGATCCACCAACTTCGTTACAACAAAAAAAAAAGCTTATTGGTCATACAGGTTGCTGGTGATGACGGCATTAGGTAATGGGCCAATCTAGAATTTCTGAAAATCTGTGAGATCGAATAGCTCTCTTTCGCGTCCGTTCGTCCGTTCACCGAAAACTCCATTTTTTTTTGTTTTTTTTTTTTGTTTTTTTACTCGGACTCGGTCCAATGGAGGATTCCTTAAATAATCCTACCTCGCACAGTTTCACCCCACCGTTTGCCCTTTTCTCTACTCTCAGAACCAAGTACTTATTAGCTTCTCCACACCTTTGCTGCATGTCTAATTAAGACCAATACGGGAAGATTTCGTTACTCACGGTCGTCACCATTAATTTGTCTGTGCACACTTGTATCCTCTTTATCAATCTTCTGAGAATACTCCTTCCCGCTCGTCACTCCATGTATCAAATTATAGATAACAACCTTCATTCGACTCTACCACATTTCATCTCCCTTCCTCTCCCCTCACCTCTATGTCGTCTTCTACTACCCTTTCATACCCTAGACCTTCAGTGGACACCTCCATGAACCACACCGGTCTCTCTACCCCTTCTCCGCACTCTTCCCCCGAATCCGCGTACTCACCCCAGCGATATGACGACGACTTTCCGACTGTCATAGACACGTTCTCTCCGAAGCGATCACTCAATGAAATGTCACCTACTTCCTCAATCTCTAGCGAGATGGATATTCCTCGTTCGATGCACATTGGCAAGTCCAACCTTGACAAATTTCTCGACACTCACTCCCGAGTCGTTCGAGTGAGTTGATTTCTTTCCATGTGGGTAACTCATTATAATCCGGACACAGCTCCTCAGTGTACCTCAAATGTTCGGTGAACGAAACGTAAGTGTCGGTACCTATATCGCTAGTGACCACGCATCTCAACCAAAGACATAACATAGATTAATGGCCTTCCAAGTCCAGTTACAATGTGGACGTTACGCGATGACTACCCTGCTACTGCCCACGAAAAGGACAGCGTATGGGCAATTTTTAAATCTCATGAAGAGGTGAGATCGCAGATCTATGCCCGATTTTAAATTTATCCACGTGATTCGAGTGAATCATTTTCCATTTTTGGAATGTTACACTCTCAAGCACGTGTTACGATGACTAACCATGTCTCAATTTGATCTTGTCGACAAACGTAACACCTCGCAGTCAAATGATTCCAGCTTCGGCTTTTATTTCCCTCATGAGACCCGGCCTTTCACATTCTCCCCGTGCTAACCACCATAATGTTAGGCTTGCGCGATACTCTCTCTCTCTGGATCAATCATTTCTGCCTTGCCTGCCCTCGAAAGTGATCTGGAACCTTTTCATAAACTGCGACGTTTCGAAATAAACACTGTCGTTCGTACCCTTTACTCGGAATAATCCCTCAAATTTATCTCTTCTTCTTCAGGGAGTTTCATCTTTTCGATCTATACCACGCATGTCGACCTCTCAATCTAACCTCCCATTTCGGGCATATAGAGGAAACACAACCGCCCTAAAATCTGATTTCGATTTCACCAACCCACCAAGAGACTACGCCATTTCTAGCAATCCACCTAACCCCAGGACTAGTTTCAGACTAGGTGACTGGATGTGTGTATACTGCTTTGTCCCGTTCTTCTCTGGTAACCACCATGATTACTTGTTGACAAATTCGTTGTGTTGTGCCACATTTGTCTCAGTTTCAGATTGATCGTATGATCGATACTAATTTGTCTTCCTTCCAGATGTAATTCGCAGACTTGTGCCGCTCATAACTTCGGGTAAAGCCTTCATCCATGACCAATGCTAACCCATTCTCACCACGATTTCAGACGCAATTTATCGTGCATTGGCTGTGGACAACCACGTGGACCTCCTTCGCCCCACCTTCGAAGGTCACAGTCACCACGTCCGGTTGCCTCTCCTCGCTTTGTGTCGTCAGGCCCCACATTTCCGTCGAGCTCTCCGCCTCCCCAAACCTTGTCATCTTTCCCTTACTCGCATCCTTCTCCTCACGCGACTGAGCTTCATACAACTAAACCGCTGGGCGTTTCACACCCGCTGCTTACGCCCTCAGGTCGCGCATTTTCTAGCGGGGGGAAAGTCCAGAATGTATCTTCCGATCCTTTGGCACCGTGCGTGATGTATTGGCCAGATAACGAGCCACTCCCGGAACAAGGCCAGATTCGTCCAAGCGGGTTAACGGGAGTTCCGGTAAGTCGAGCTACTGTTTCCCCAAATGGTACCATGCAGCTGACGAGATTCATTGGCGCCTTAGCAACCTCCCATATTAAATACCGGGAATCGCGGACCCATCGAACATCAACCTGGTGATTGGATATGCCTAAAATGTAACTATCTGAATTGGCGGCGCCGGAAGGTCTGCCAGACGTGCTTTCCTTGTCAGTCATTCCTATCCAACACAGCAACTTCTCTTGTACTCACCCGTGGCGGTTATTCAGACGCCGAAGGCAATGGCGATTCGATCTCGGCTGCCGTCCAAGCCGAGCGCATCGCACTCCTCACCTCTGTCCTATCGCAGAATGAAACCATGCCATTAAATCATTCTTCCCATATGACACCTTCCAATTCTCACGGTCCCCGTTCTCAGTCTCTTACGCCTCCACAAAGTCAACGTCCTTTCGTAGACGTGTCTCCACCCAAAGCCCGCGGCCCCGTTCTCCGATCGCAGTCTCACCTTGATTTAAGCGCACAGTATGCTGATTCTCGGCCAATTTATCAAACTTCTGGTTACCGCCAACTATCTCCATCTCCTTTCCCCTCTTCCGCCGTCTCTGGCATAGCCGCACACATGCACGAGCCAGCTCCCTTGTTGCCGTCGTTTCTACAGGAGATCATTCAATCCCCTCCCACCTTGTCTCCGGAATCAACTTCGTCAGCGGATTTGTCGTTTGAAGAAATGGACGAGACCGTGCCTCTGCCATATCGTTCCCCTGGTTACTTGTCAAATGATTCCCTGCTGCCCCCTCCAGGCAATATATGGCGTTTGGACGGTGAAGAGTCGAAAACTTTGTCTGGCCTTGCTTTACCCAACAGCCAAGACTTGATGGGCAACAGTCGG
>Ga0209006_10006467_pt1 | contig 10596 bp, 8 predicted proteins | sample JacPin_JW_Ref_O2_FD_188567 | JGI IMG/M metagenome (GOLD analysis project Ga0209006, IMG submission 188567) | Forest soil microbial communities from Algoma, Ontario, Canada - Jack Pine, Ontario site 1_JW_Ref_O2 (SPAdes) (version 2) | ecosystem: Environmental > Terrestrial > Soil > Boreal... | reverse complement strand
AGAGGAAAAACGCCGACGATACGCTCGACGGTTTTGGAGGCATCGATGGTGTGAAGAGTGGACATCACCAAATGGCCGGTCTCGGAAGCTTCCAAGGCGATTTCAATGGTTTCGCGGTCGCGCATTTCGCCAACGAGAATGACCTTAGGCGCTTGACGCAAAGCGGCGCGCAAGGCGAGAGAAAAAGTCGGGGTGTCGGTATGCAATTCACGCTGGTGAATGGTGCATTTTTTGTGGCGATGCAAAAACTCGATCGGATCTTCGATGGTAAGAATGTGAAAGGCTTTCTGCTCATTCATTTTGTCGAGGATGGCAGCGAGTGTGGAGGATTTGCCGGAACCCGTAGGGCCGGTGACCAATACGATGCCATTGCGGATATCAACAATTTCCTCGAGCGACTTGGGCAGGTTCAATTCTTCAAAGTTAGGAATCTTATCGGGAATGACGCGCATAACGATGGCGCAACTGCCACGCTGGCGAAAAATGTTTACGCGGAAGCGAGCCACGCCGGATACGCCGTAGGAGAGGTCAGCGGAGCCGTCCTGTTCCAGCTTGCGCAAGGCCGTTTCGTTCTTGCCCATGATGTCATTGGCGATGCTCGTGGTGTCCTGCGGGGTGAGGGACTCGAGGCCCTTGTACTTCAACTCCACCAATTGGCCGTTCATTTCAATTTGCGGAGCGCGGCCGGGAGAAAAAATAAGATCACTGACGTGGCCATGAGATTTAACCATGGCGCTAATAAGCTGGGCGGTCTGAATGACGCGTGGCACCTGAGGCGCCGGTGGTGGAGTTGGTATTTCAGGTGAAGATGAAGCTGGAGGCGCTTGTAGCGTCTGGGTCGATGTTCCCATGGTATGCACCTTTGGGTTGGGCCTGAGGTTGCAAAGGCCAGATTCGCCTGAAGAGTAGTCGTGAATGATTTCTCTGCGGCATGTATATCTTAAGCCGCGGAGCGCGGAGAATAGGATATTGAGTGAAAGGGAATTGCCTGAAGATTACTAACGGATTGGAGTTGGCCGCACAATCGCGCCAAGCGTCGCGAAGTCAATGGTTGGTCTTGGTCGTCGAAACGGCGTTGGCCTCCTGCTAAGGGAATTCCAAGAGTAGGTCTTGGTCTTCCTCAACGGGATGGAGATAAATGTTGCTGCAGTCTGTGACGATCCAATCGGCACCCGCGGCTTGGAGAGCGGAATCGCGAGTGGTAGTCCGCAACGCGAGCACGCGAGAGCCCGCGGCTTTGCCGGACTGAATTCCAGCCGGGGCGTCTTCGATTACGACGCAGGCGGCGGGTGGCGCTCCGACACTCTGAGCTCCGCGCAGGTAAGGTTCCGGGTGCGGCTTTCCGTAGCGAATGTCGCTGGCGGTGATCAGATGTTTCGGAATTGCGAATCCGGCAGCCCGAAGGCGGACCAATGCGAGCGCACGGCTTGCCGAGGTAACGACGGCAAAGCGATCGGGGGGAAGCGCGTCTAAGAGTAGCCTTGTACCCGGGAGTGCGATGACGTCCTGAACATCCTGGATCTCGGCTTTTTCGATGACTTGATTCTCGGCGGAATGGTCTGCGGAGGGTAATAGCTCGCGGATGGTAGCGATGCTGGGCCTGCCATGGGCTTGGCGCACCACCTCGGCGGGGACGAGGCCGAACTTGTTGGCCCAGGCTGTCCATACGCGGACCACAGCAGGTGTGGAATCGACCAAAACACCATCCATATCGAACAGCAACGCACGGCAACGAATCTGCATAGCCAATGATAATTAGTTTGAAGCCAAGAATGCGCGGAGAAAGAAGAAGCAATCCTGAGATGGAACGGCGGATCCGAAGGCGGCTGATTTCCGTGGCGAGAATACGTTTGGGTGGAATGCAGATTAGTTGGCGGGGACGGCGCTTCCGATCTAGCGAGCTTCGGTCAGCTGCAGTGCCAAGCGGCGGGCTTCGAGGTTGGCGCATCTGACGACCCAGGCTTTGGGGTCGTCAACTTCAACGCAGAAAAATCTGGCGTGCCAAACCAAGCGAGCGAGCAATTGTTGGAGCAGTGGAGAATTCGAATCGGAATATAAATGAATGTTCAATTCATGTTCGATGGAGGGACGATTTTCATCCCACAGCGCGGACAGAGCTAAGGTATCACGGGGCGAATCGCCGAGCCTAAGCAAAGCGGTGCGAGTTTTTTCGGTAGTCGCGAGAAAAAGCGGGTCGGCGCTTGGCGGGGCGGGAGCATCGGAAATGGCCACAGAATGAGAGGAGCCTTCCGTTAAGGAATGGGGGTCCTGCATGCGGGGATGAGCGTTCACCGATTGACCTGGAATGGCCATCAAAGCACCTCCAACGTCGCTGATAAACAGCGTGCCGCTTTGGATGTACCCGATAGGTTGAGAGATGTATAAGTTGACAACATACGCCGTGATGGATACACAAGCAGTGTTATACCATAATAGTTAATAGTGGTCTACTGGTAGAATTGCCAGTACCGCGCTCAAAAATAGTACTAACTGTGGAAATTTATTCCGCTGAGTGGATTCATGTGGGAAACTTTGTTTCAAGAGAACAACAGAATGGGGACCTCCGACACGCAAAAACAGCTGCAAGACTGAGTCTTGCCCAAATATATTAGGACATTTCAAGATCCGGAGACCGGTGGCCGGTTGCAGTTTGCGATCCACGATCAGTTAACGACGCGATTCGTCCGTTTAAAATGAGCAGCGGTTCGCTTCGGGACATTCCCATGTACTTGCCAATTTTTCTAACGCTTGCAACGGCTAGCATGGGATTCCCGTGCAGAACCAACGGGTATATGAATTTGAGAGTACCCGCCGTCCTCAGCCATTTGCGAATCCAATGCAGACAAATGCTGCCGATCCATAAGTAACGCTCTTTGCGCCGGGTTTTGCCACCGGGATAACCACCGCGCTGTTCATACTCGATTAGCGACAAAATGGCTTTGACGTTGCCCGCGGGATTCTGATGGGCATTATTGGAGTGACGGCGGTAGCCCACTGTGATGGGCTTACGAACTACTACGCACGGGCTTGCGGTTCCGGTCTGGAGGCAAATGTGGAAATCGTCGAGAAGTAGATTCGCCGCGGTTCTTTGCGCGCCACCGAGGTTTTTCAAAATAGATTTGCGAATCACGATAAGGCTGTTGGATAAACCCATGTGGAGATCGCGGGACAGAAAATCTATGTAGACAGAAACTTCTATATTGCCCGGCTTGGTGTTGACCTCAACCGGCAGCGGGGAGCCATCCTCAAATTCGATCCACGAGCCGATGATTAGCGGAGGCGATGAGCACTCCTTGATTACATGGTCGTAGGCCTCTAAGGCGCCTGAACAGAGCAAGTCATCACTATCCAGGAAAACGATGTATTCGCCTTGCGCATGACAAGCGCCATTATGTCTTGCGGTTTCCGCGCCGGAATTAGGCTGACGCAAAACTCTCAATTGTGAACCGTAGGAGGCCAGGACGGCTTGGGTGTCATCCGTTGAACCGTCGTCGACGACGATTAGCTCGTAATCTTTGAAGTTTTGGGCCAGGACTGAGCCGATGGCTTCCCGGTGCATATATTGCGGGCGATTGTAAACGGGCATGACAACGCTGAATCGCATAGTTAAGGATGCTCTCGGCCCAGGACGAGGTAGCTAAATGTAACTGCAGCTGCGGCCGAGCAAGAATTTTACTCTGACTTGAGTGGGTGCGTCACCGAATTACGGGCGTGCGGATGGGTTGGGATTTGTACGTGGAGCGCGGGGAGATTCCTTGGCGAGGGCTTCGACGGTTTGATTTAAAACCTGGGCGATGACTTCCTTGGGAATTCCCTGACGCAAGAGTCGATTTATGCCTGACGCGATCTCCATGTAAGAGATGCGTAGCACCTGGCCGTGCTGTTCCATAACGGATTGAATATCGGATGGCAGGGGTTTGTCTGGCAGCTTGGCGGGATTGGAGTCCATGGGGGGAGATTACCGGTTGGGGCGGACGCCGTCACTGGTACGTCCTTCCTAGTATTGTCGGCTGGACTATGGATGTTTGTTCTATTGGAACGGAGCTAAGGACATCTGGGGTGGGCGACGGGGATCGAACCCGCGACATTCGGTGCCACAGACCGACGCTCTACCAGCTGAGCTACGCCCACCAGCGGATTAATAGGGGACAGTTTACGCTAAAACCGGCATCTATAGAAATGGTGGTGAACCCCTTCAAGGGTGGACGAGTCATGCCTTGAACTTCTGCGCCCTGCCATTGTGGCGTTCGGAAAACACTGAAATACGCGTGCCGCTGGTGTAGGATTTGACTAATAAACGGGGGAAAACTGCCTTAGCCCATGGGCGGTAAGCTTGGAATACAACATTGACTTGATACTGCTAGTTTTGGACTTCTTACCATTTGTCAGGACGCGTAACGGGATCGGGTGTGAGGGCGAGGCAATTCAGATTGCGTAAAACTACCAGGCTGTTGGCGCTCGGCATTTGTTTTAGCGGCGGCATGCTGGCTTCCGTCGATGTGTGCGCGCAGGATTATCAAGTTGCGCCGAAATCGAAGAGTGCGGAAGAGAGTGCGGCGACTGCGGAGTCCACTGAGGATTACAACCGGAAGCTGGAACGCTTGCGGGAACAGTTTGCGGAAACTCGAGAACGGCAGACGGGTGATTATCGGATTGGGCCGCAGGATTTATTGGATATAAATATTTTTGAGGCGCCGGAACTGAATCGCACGGTGCGGGTTTCCGAAAATGGCGAAGTGTCGCTGCCACTGCTGGGGGGCATTCACGTAGTGCGATTGACGGCGCGGGAACTGGAAACTGAACTGGCGGCGAAGTTGCGGGAGTTTTTGAAGGATCCGCACGTGAGCGTGATGGTGACCGCAATTGAGAGTCATCCGGTTTCGGTGATTGGAGAGGTGAACAAGCCGGGAGTTTTTCAGGTGCGAGGGTCGAAGACGCTGCTGGAGATGCTTTCCTTGGCGCAAGGATTGGCGCCTGACGCCGGCGACGAAGTGTTGGTGATGAGGAAGGCCGGGTATAACCGCGGTCAAGATGGCGGCGCCCAAGCGATGCAAGCGGAAGCTGAACAGACAGGCGGGAAGAGCACAGACAGAACTAAAAACCAGGCAGCGCCTGATGACAATGCGGAGGATGGCGCGCCGAAAAATAATGCGACAGCGTCGGCGGCGCGAACAAATGATGCTGGCGCGGATCGCACGGAACAAGGCGACACGTTAGCGATCAATTTGCGACACCTGCTGAATTCACGCGATCCTCGATTTAATGTGCCGATCTATGCGGGCGATATTGTCAAGGTGACGCGGGCGGGGATTGTATATGTGGTCGGAGCGGTGAGAAAACCCGGGGGCTTCACGGTGAAAGGGAACGAGCAGATGTCGCTGTTGAAGGCCATTGCGCTGGCGGAGGGGTTGTCGAGCACGTCGTCGAAAGGCAAAACGCGAATAATCCGGACGGATGAAGGCAGCGGCAAACGGTCGGAAATACCGGTAGAACTCGGAAAGATTCTGGATGGAAAAGCGCCGGACATGAATTTGCAGGCCGCGGATATTGTGTTTGTTCCGAACAGCACGGGGAAGACGGTACTTTTCAGAAGCACGGATGCGATTATCAATACCGCTAGCGGGGTAGCGATTTTTCACCCGTAAAAATATGGACGAACAGAACAGACTGCAACTCTACGAGCCGCGACAGAATGCGCTGGAACGCGTGAATCAAGCTGCTGGCGCTTATCCGGTGGAAGATCGCGAAGCGGTTCCGGATCTGTTGGAATATTGGCGAGTAATACAGAAGCGTTACCCGACGGTACTGGTGGCGTTGCTCGTGGTTTTCATGATTGGACTGTTCGCGACGTTCCGTGGGAAGCCGGTGTATGAGGCGCGAGCGCTGATTGAAATTCAGAAAGAAAATCCGGATGTGCCGACACTGCAAGAGTTGTTTCAAATTGAGGGTGTTTCGGATGCGTATATCGAAACGCAGAACCGGATTTTGAAGAGCGAAAATCTGGCGCGGCGCGTAATCACGCAGCTGGGGCTGGAGAAGTTGCCGGAATTTACGCGGCGCAGCGGGAGTTGGCAGATTGCGCGGGAAAAGCCAGCGACGGAACCAATGCAGGCAGGATTTGGGATGAGTTTGGCCGCGGACAAGACCGTTCCAGAAGAAGTGTTGAAAAATTTCGAAGAGCGACTGACTGTCGAGCCAGTGAAGCGGAGCCGGCTGATTGAAGTCACGTTCGAATCGAACGATCCAAATACGGCGGCGCAGGTGGTGAACACGCTGACGTCAGCATACATCGACGCAAATCTGGAGGCGCGATGGCAAGCGGCGCAGAAAGCTTCGGACTGGCTATCGCAGCAATTGCTGGGAATGAAGGCGAAGCTCGAGAAGTCGGAAGACGAGTTACAGAAATATGGGCGGGGAAATGGATTGCTCTTTCTGGAGACGGAAAAAGGCACCAGCGAAAATATCGTGGTGCAGCGGCTGCGAGAACTGCAGCAGGAATTGACGAAGGCGCAGGCGGACCGGTACGCGAAAGAGTCTTTATACCGGTTACTGGAAGAACGGAATTACGCGGAGCTGCCAGGAGTTTTTGATAACAGGTTGATACAGGAGTTGACGGCGAGGCTGGCGGATTTGCAGCGCGAACAATCGCGGCTGAGTGCAAATTTTAATCCAAACTACCCGCGGGTGAAGGAATTGCAGAGCCAGATCGATGAAAGCAAGGCGATGCTGGAAGCGGAGCGCACGCGGGCGGCAGGCGGCATCGCGAACGATTACAAAGCGGCGGTAAGCCACGAAGAGATGCTGCAAAAAGCGTTTACGGAGCAGGAGCGGCAGGCCAACGATATTGCCGGAAAATCGGTGCAATACAATATTTTGAAGCGCGAGGCGGATACCAACAAGCAGTTGTACGTTGGACTGCTGGAAAAGCTGAAAGAGACGGGAGTGTCGAGCAGTTTGAAGGCGACTAATATTCGCGTGGTTGATCCGGCGTATCCACCGAAGAAATTCGCACGGCCGCGAATCTTATTGGATTTATCGATCACGTTGATTGTCGGGATGTGCCTGGGGATGGCAGCGGCGTTTTTGCAGGAGCATCTGGATAACACGCTGAAAAGCTCCGAGGACATTGAACGATTTCTGCAAATACCATCGCTCGGCGCGGTGCCGGCCATGGAGCTAGCTGCCAATCCAAGACGGCTCCACGGATTCCAGAACAGTGTGACGGCGCTGGAGGCTGGGAAGCCTAACGGAAACGGGCACAACGGCAGCAATGGAAATAAAGGATCGAAGAACGGGACCAGATTGGCGCCGCCATGGAACCGCATTGAAGTGCAGGATGGCGGGGGGCACCCGCACGGGGCGCTGGCGGAGGCATTTCACGGACTGCGAACATCGGTGCTGCTGTCGACGGCGAAGCGTCCGCCAGCGACACTTTTGGTGACCAGCGCGCAACAGGGTGAAGGGAAAACTACCGTGGCGGCGAATTTGGCGGCTTCGCTGGCGCAACTGGGCGACTCGGTGTTGTTAATTGACGCGGACCTGCGAAGGCCGAGCTTACAGAAATTTTTTCAAGTGTCCAGATCGACAGGACTGGTGAACTACCTCACCGGAGATTCCGATTGGCGAAGCTTGGTATGGCAAGCCGCGCCGATCGGTGTTTCCGTGCTCTTCTGTGGACCGGTGCCGCCGAACCCTGCTGACCTGCTCTCTTCGGAATATATGCGCAGCTTAATTCGCGAGGCATCGAAGGAATATAAGTTTGTGGTGTTGGATTCGCCGCCGCTGCTGAATCTTTCTGATAGCCGCATTCTGGCGACGTTGGTGGATGGGGTGATTCTGGTTGTCGGAGGCGGGACCACACCGCGCGAACTGGTGCAACGGGCGTATTTGTCGGCGGTAGATGCGGGCTCGCACGTAATTGGAGCGACGATTAATTTTGCAGACGTGAGAAACGATTACTACTATTCGGGATATCACCAGGAAGCAGAGGAATCCGAAAAGTAGAGAAGCGCGGTTTTTCGGGGCGGGAGAGTGGGCGAGTGCTGAAGATTGCCGAGGCTTCGCTCATTTTTTGCGTTACCGCGGCGGTGTTAGCGTTTGGCGGGACGGAGCCGATTTCATTTGCGGCGGTGGAGATTGTGTTATTAGGCGCGGTTTTGGCCGTGCTTATTGGGCGTAAAGATCTTGAGTGGGCGGGTCCCTGGGGAAGCGCAGCGGTGCCTGCGGCTTTGATTGGGTTGGTGATATTTCAACTGGTTCCATTGCCCGAGCCGTTACTGCGGTTATTGCGCCCGGATAATTCGATTTCGAACGTGAGCCTACCCGGAAGTGAGCATCGTTTCTTTTCCAGTTTAAGCATCGCTCCATACAACACGCGAATACATTTGATCCTGTTGGTTTGCTGCGCAGCAACATTTTTTTTTGCGCGTATGCTAGGCCAAGATCGCGAGAGCAGAAGACGTTTAGTGACATGGTTGGTCACACTGGGAACGTTTGAAGCGCTTTATGGGCTTGTGCAGTATCTGACCGGTTGGCAACGAATTTTTGGGTATGTGAAGAAATATAACCTCGAGGAGGCGACCGGAACGTACATCAACCGGAATCACTTTGCGGGATTCCTGGAGATGGCGATTCCCTTCGGAGTAGCGCTGGTGTTGTATGAGAATGCCAAGCTGCCGCGAAAAGTTATTCGAGGACAAAATGCGCGGATTAAGCAGGTGCTGGGAGGTAGAAAACTTTCGCGGATTGGCTTGTGGTTGCTCGCGCCTACGGTGATGGTGGCGGGGTTGTTTTTTTCGCTTTCACGCATGGGCATTATTTCGGCGGTCGCATCGCTAGCAGTAATGGCGGCATTTTCTGGATTTCAACGAAAAGCAGGATTGTGGGTCGCTACGGCGATCATGGCATGCGGGATTATTTTAGTTTCGTGGATGGGGGCGGGGCCGGCGCTCGGACGTTTTGGAATGATCAGCGAGGAATATACAAGCGTGGACGAGAGTAGATGGTCGTTATGGAAAGATACGGCACGGCTCATTGGCGGGCATCCCTTGATGGGAAGCGGGCTGGGAACTTTTCCGGTGGCGTTTACAAGGGTGCAAAGCACGTTCCTGGGACAATTTGTAAACCACGCGCATAACGATTATCTGGAAATAGCAAGTGATTTAGGAATTCCGGCGGCGGCGTTATTTTTTGGGTCGACTGGAGCATTATTGGTGCGCGTGGCGCGGAAAGCCGCGTCATCGGAAGTGAGTTTTGAGCGAGTGATGGCTTTGGGTTGCCTGGGGAGCATTGCGGCGGTACTGCTGCACAGCTTGACGGATTTTAATTTGTATATTCCGGCCAATGCGATGGTGTTTTCTTTGATTTTGGGATTGGCGGCTTCGATCTCGCCAGCCAATTCGAGCGTGCTTAGGCGGACGAATGATGCGTGAGCTGCAACTGTTCGCTAAAAGAATTATGGACGTGGTACTCGCGATATTTAGTCTGATTGTCGTCGCTCCACTCCTGTTGGTCGGCGCAGTCGCGATTAAGCTGGGTTCGCCCGGGCCGGTGTTTTTTCGTTTGCGTGTGGCGGGATTAGGGAGTGAAGGATTCGATCAATGGAAATTGCGGACGATGGTGAACGGCGCGCGGGAAGGCGGTGATCGATTTGAGACGTCGTCGAACGATCCGCGAATTACGCGCGTGGGGCATTTTTTGCGACGCTGGAGCATCGATGAATTGCCGCAATTGTGGAACGTACTTCGTGGGGAGATGAGTATTGTGGGACCGCGGCCGGCGTTTTTTGAAATTGCGTCGAAGTATTCCGCGAAGCAGGCACGGCGGTTGGCGATGCGGCCGGGTTTGACAGGATTGGCGCAGGTGCAGGGGCGGAATTTACTGACGTGGGCGGAGCGTGTGGAGCTGGATATTTCTTATGTGGAACATTATTCACTGTGGTTGGACTGCAAGATCATGACGCGCACGATACCGGTTTTATTTCAGGGCGAGGGTGTGTATGGCAAGGATGGGCGAGTGCGCGTTCAGGATTTAGGCTAGCCGCTGCATGGTGAATAAAAAGGTGCTGGTGTGGGGAGCCGGCGGGCACGGAAAAGTGACTGTGGATGCGCTGTTGGCGAGTGGCGAATGGGAACTGGCGGGAATTCTGGATGAAGATGAGAAAAAGAGCGGTACAGAAGTGCTGGGCGTAAGAGTATTTTCGCTGGAAGGTGGTGTGGCGGAGGCCGCGCGGAGATTGGATTGCGGGAGAATAGCCGTTGCAATTGGCGATAATTACGCGCGTTTTGAAAAATTCCAGCAGTTGCGGCGCGCTGGGCTTACGCCGGTGAATGTGGTGCACCCGAGCGCGCATGTTTCGCGTTTTGTAAAGATGGGCGAGGGAGTGACTATTCTCGCGGGAGCGACGATAAATCCGGGCACGACGATTGAGGACAATGTGTGCGTGAATACTTCAGCGTCGGTGGATCATGACAATTATCTGGAGAGAAGCTGTCACATATTTCCGAATGCCACGCTAACGGGTGGAGTGCGCATCCAAGAGTTTGCGTATGTAGGAACGGGGGCGGTGATCGCTCCGAACCTTACCGTGGAGAAATA
>Ga0209006_10006466_pt1 | contig 10596 bp, 10 predicted proteins | sample JacPin_JW_Ref_O2_FD_188567 | JGI IMG/M metagenome (GOLD analysis project Ga0209006, IMG submission 188567) | Forest soil microbial communities from Algoma, Ontario, Canada - Jack Pine, Ontario site 1_JW_Ref_O2 (SPAdes) (version 2) | ecosystem: Environmental > Terrestrial > Soil > Boreal... | reverse complement strand
ATGTCTGGCTTGCAGGCGCCAGATTGAAGCCGGAAAAAAACCTGACAGCGGAGATGGAGCGCAAATACGCGCCGCGCCGAAATCGCTAACCGATTTTGTTCACTTCATCATCGCCTCAGCCTCGGCGCGGAACGCCGCGCGCGCCGCATCGCGCGAATAGAACATGTGGCCGCCCGGATAGACCACGAGCTTGACCCGCTCACGCGAACCGTAGGCCGGCAGTTGATCGAGCAGGATTTTCGATCCGAAATAGGGTGCGGCGAGATCGAACAGGCCGTGCCCCACCAGCAGTTTCAGTTTTGGATCGAGCGCGAGGATTTGCCGCAATTGGGAAATCGACTCGACCGGACTGAGGCCGCTGCCGAAATCCCAGGCCCTCTCGACCGCACCGTTGAGCAATTGGTAGGACCCGTCAGGCCGCCACTCGAGCTTGTGCGTGGTGAAGTCCACCGCCGCGCTGGTCAGCGGCGCGACCAGCGGCTCGCCGGACGGATCGCCAAAATGCGAGAAGCTGGAGTCCGGATAGGGATCGAACCCCAAGACCGACGCGTCGTAGCGTCCGGTCACCTTGCCGTCGCGCCGGTCGAATTCGCGGCGAAACTCGCTGACATCGAAACGCCCGGCCAGCCGGCGGCTGACCGCCTGATCGATCCCGGTCAGGGCAGCGACCCTGTCGGCGAGGCGCGTCGTGGCCTCGGCGTCGGCCTGACCCTTGACCAGGTCGGCGAGGAAATCGCCTTGAGCATAGTGTTCGACGTCGGCCATGTCGGCGGCGGTGACAACGCCTTTCGCCGCGCGCGCGACCGCTGCCATGCTGGGAAGGCTCGCCACATATTGCAGGAGGCTGGAGCCTGAACGATCGCGGAAATCAAGCACCGGAGAGAGCAGCACCAGTCCCCTCACCCCGACGCCCTGCTGGACCTGCAACTCGCGAACGATCTTCGGTCCGCGGATGCCGCCATAGCTTTCGCCGACAATAAATTTGGGCGACAGCAACCGGTCGGACTTCTCCAGCCAGCGGCGGATCGTCACGGCGATCGAGTTGACGTCGCCGTCGATCGAAAAGAACCGCTTGCGAGCGTCCTCGCCGGCCGCGACGAAGCGGCTATAGCCGGTTCCGACCGGATCGATGAAAACGAGATCGGTGAAGTCGAGCCAGGTCTCGGCATTGGGCACTAGATCGGGCGAAGCCGAAGCAATCGCCGCGTCTGCGTCGATCGCCAGCCGCCAGGGTCCTGCCGCGCCGAATTGCAGAAAGGCGGACGCAGCTCCCGGCCCGCCATTGAACAGGAAGGTGACCGGCCGCGCCACCGGGTCGGCGCCGTCCAGTCGATAGGCCGTGTAGGCGATATCGGCTTGCGGCTCGCCCTTATCATCGAACAGGCGGATCGATCCCGCGGTCGCCGTGAAGGCGAGCGTGCGCCCGGGAAGAACCAGCGTTTGTTGGGTCGTGGAATCCGGCGGCAGGCGATGTAGCTCGGCGGCGGCCGGCGGATGTGAAGCGTTGCCATGCTCCCCGCCTGCTCCGGACTTCTGACCTGACGGCGTCGCGACCGGCTGCGGCGCATCCTCGGCGCGCGCCCCCGCTACCAAAAAGAGCATGAGAAACGCGAGGATCACGCGCGCGTGACGCGGCACGGCGAAAGGCGTGGTCATGTCGGTTAGTCTCCTCACACCGCGGTCTGGCGCGGGCCGCTTATATAGTGGGATTATGGCGCGAAACTGCGACAGCTTGGCATGGTTCGCAGGCAGGTCGCCCGATCCGGCGACTTCCCCGGGAGTTGGCTATCTCGACAAGCCCTGCCAAGGTCGTATAGACGACCTTCCGCGCCCCGCTCCCCCTCAGCGCCCAGATGAGCCCACGATCCCATGACCACGCCCCAGCGATACGACCGGATCGCCTTCGTCGCGAGCGCAAGCGCGGAGGCCCAGCAGGCGCTCGCGCAGCTCACCGAAATGTACGGCAATCGCGATCCTGAAAGCGCCGACGTCGTGGTGGCGCTCGGCGGCGACGGATTGATGCTGCAAACGCTGCATCAGCATATGCATTCGGGCAAGCCGATCTATGGCATGCATCGCGGCACCATCGGCTTCCTGATGAACGAGTTCTCAACCCATGATCTGCAGTCGCGGCTGGCGGCGGCACGAGAATCCGTCATCCATCCGCTGCTGATGCGGGCGACCGACGTTCATGGCAAGGTGCATCTGCATCACGCCATCAACGAAGTCGCGCTGTTTCGCCAGACCCATCAGGCCGCGCGTCTGCGCATCCTGATCGACGAACGCGAGCGGATGGCGGAGCTGATCGCCGACGGCATCCTGGTGGCAACGCCCGCGGGATCGACCGCCTACAATCTCTCGGCGCAAGGGCCGATCCTGCCGATCAACGCCGCGCTGCTGGCGCTGACGCCGATCAGCGCATTCCGCCCGCGCCGCTGGCGCGGCGCCCTGCTCCCCAACACCGCCTTTGTCGTGATCGAGGTCTTGGAGGGCGACAAGCGGCCGGTCGCGGCCGTGGCCGACCATGACGAGGCGCGCGACGTCCGCCGCGTCGAGGTGCTTTCCGACAAGACCATCGCGATGCGGATGCTGTTCGATCCCGGCCACAGCCTGGAAGAGCGGATTCTGAGCGAGCAGTTCGGGCATTAGACCAAGCAATCGTCCGAGCGTGCGTGATTGCCTCATGGATCGTCGGGCATGCGCCGGCGAATGCCGAACGGATCGATGTTCGCATAGCGCGAGAGCAGGCTCCAGGCGCCGCCGGGTGCCACGATCATGGTAGCAACCGCAAGCGTGCCAAGCCCGATAAAGTACCAGGCGCCGAAATCGGCGAATGTCTCGCGCAGCGCGAAGTAGACGGCCGTGCCGATCACCGGCCCTTCAATGGTACCGATTCCGCCAAGCACCACGATGAAGATCGCCGATGCGGTCCAGTTCAGCGAAAACGACGCATCGGGCGTGACCTGGAGCGTGCTCATATAGGACACCGCGCCAGCTGTCCCGGTCATGGCGGCCGCGATCACCCAAAGCGCAAGCCTGGCGCGGGTAGCTGGAACGCCGCAGGCGAGTGCCGCGGCCTCGGAGTCCCGCACACTCATCAGCGCGAGGCCGAGACGGCTGCGCAGCACAACGGCTCCGATTGCAAACGAACCGACGCCTACGACCAGCGCGGCCCAGTAGACATAGGCATTCCGCGACCACCGATCGAACTCGCCAATCATCTCCAGCGGCATTCCCGCCCCGGCGCCCAGCCAGCCGGTATTCAGGGCTGCGATGCGCGTCATCTCGGCGAGAACCCAGGTTCCGACCGCGAAATACGCGCCACTCAGCCGAAACATCGGTCCGGCGAATATCAGCGCGGCGGTCGCTGTGCAAAGCGTCGCGATCGGCAGCACAAGCCATGGATTGAGATGAAATGTGTCGGAGATCGCGAACAGCGAATAGGAGCCGATGCCGACAAAGACATGCTGCCCGATGGCGACCATTCCGCCGTAGCCGGCCAGCAGGTTCCACGCGAACGCAATGGCAAACAGCGTGAAGACCTCGACCAGCAGCCGCTGGGTGGCGAAATCCGCGTACCATGGCAGAAACGCAAGAACGACAACTACCCCGACCAAGGCGATCGGCAGGGCAAATCGCCAGGGCTTCGTGTCGCCGCCATTTCGTTGGACTGACAACACGGCTGGTTCACTCATCGCGCCTGCCTGTTGAAAAAGCCGTTGGGGCGCGCCAGCAGCAGCAGCAGGAATATCAGATGCCCGAAGAACGGCCCGAGGCCCGACGAGATGCGCGCCCCGAACAATTGCGCGACGCCAATCACAAGCCCGCCGGCAAGGGTACCCCACAGGCTGCCGAGGCCGCCGAGCACGACCGCCTCGAACGAATAGAGCAAACGCTCCGGGCCGGCCGACGGGGAGAACGGCGTGCGCATGGCGTAGAGAACCGACGCGATCGCGATCACCGCGAAGACGAAGCCGGTGACAATGGCAAAGAAGTTCCTGTCGTCGACGCCGATCAGCCGTGCAGTCGCCGGATCGTCGGCAACCGCGCGCGACTGCCGGCCGAAATGCGTCCTTGCCAACAGCAGATGCGTCAGCGCAAACAGCAGAACCGCGACACCAGCCGAAAGCAGCGGCAAAATACCGATTGAAATGCTTCCCACTTCGAAGCCTCGCCGGGCGATATCGCCGGCCTGAAGCGACCGGGTGTCGGCGGTGAATGTCTCCTGCAACAGGTTCTGGATGATCACCGACAACCCGAACGTCACCAGCAGCGGCGCGAACATGCTTCCGCCGACGACGTAGTTCAGCAGCAGCCGCTGCAACAGCCAACCCAGGATGAACATGGCGGGCACGACGACAACCAGCGACGTCAGCGGCTGCACTCCCGCCGATTGCATCGTGAGGCTGGTGAGATAGGCGCCGACGACGATGAAGTCACCATGGGCGATGTTGATCATGCGCATCACACCGAGACTGATGCTGAGCCCGAGCCCGAACAAGGCGTAGAGCGCGCCGAGCAGCAGTCCATCGATCAGCGTCTCACAAGCGATAGCCATCTCACACCCCGAAATAGGCCTGGGCCACCTTGGCGCGGTCTGCCGCGGCGGACTCTCCCTCGAGCATGACGCGCCCCTTCTGCAGGCAGTAGAACCTGTCGGATTCCGACAGCGCCCGGTTCACGTTCTGCTCGACCAGAACGATGGCTGTTCCGTCAGCGCTTGCCTTCTTCAGAAGGGAATAAACATCGGTGACCGCAAGCGGCGACAGGCCGAGCGACACCTCGTCGCACAGCAGATAGCTCGGATTGGTCACCAGAGCTCGCCCGATCGCCACGAGCTGCTGCTGACCGCCGGAAAGCGACGTCGCCGGCCGCTTGCTGAGTGGCCGAAGCACCGAAAGTTCGTCGAACAGGCGCTCGATGGTCCACTGCCCTCGCCGTCCATTGCGTGCGGCAAGCTGCAGATTTTCCAGGACCGAAAGACTCGGAAAAAGCTGTCGCCCTTCGGGTACCAGGACGACACCGCGGTTGAGCTGGCGCCGCTCGGTTTCACCACCGACCGCCACATCGTCAAGCCAGACGCTCCGCGGGCTGACCCGTACCGACCCCACGATCGAACGAAACAGCGTCGATTTTCCGGCACCGTTCGATCCGATCAGCGCCACGACCTCGGAAGGACCGACGCGGATGTTGACGTCGAACAGCGCCTGGAACAGGCCGTAGCAGGCGCGCAGGCGCTCAGTGCGTAACACGGCTCTCCTCCGTTGCCTCGATGTCGGCGCCGAGATAGACCTCACGCACGGTTCGGTCCTGCAACACGAGCTTCGGCACTCCGTCGGCGATTACGCGCCCTTCCGCCAGAACAATGAGGCGGCGGGCCACGGAGACCAGGGCATGGACGAGATGCTCGATCCATAGCACCGTGACGCCGCTCGAGTTGATCGCGGTTACCAGTTCGAGCAACTGCGCCATTTCCCCGTCGGTCAGACCACCGGCCACTTCGTCGAGCAGGAGCAGGCGCGGTCTTGTCGCGATGGCCCTGGCGAGCTCGAGCCGCTTACGCTGCAGCAAGGTCAGGCGACCCGCGGCTACGTCACCGAAGCCCAGGATGCCGCAGCGCTCCAGCGCGTCGCGCGCTGCAAGCCGCGCCGGCTCGCCATGAAGCCCAGCGCCGAAAGCCGCCGCCACGAGGGCGTTTTCATAAACGGTCATGGTTTCGAAAGGCTGCGGGATCTGGAACGTTCGGCCAATGCCGGCGCGGCACCGGGCGTTGGCGCTCAGTTGCGTGATCGAGCGCCCGTCGAGGCGAACGTCTCCGCGGTCGCATTGCAGCGATCCCGCAATCAAGGCGAACAGCGTCGTCTTGCCGGCCCCGTTGGGCCCGATCACGCCGACAAATTCGCCCTCCTCGACTGACAAAGCAAGATCAGGGATCACGACCATGTCGCTGAAGCGCTTTCCGATCCCGCTTAATTGAAGGATCACCGCGACGCTCCCTACGCGAGATTCAGCAGCTCGAACTTCCGCTGCACCGGAATTTCCGGAGCCGCCTTGTTGTTGGTAATGAACAGCTCCGGTTTGCCGCCCGCGCCCACATGCCATTGGCCGCCGACCACCCGCATCTTGGAGACGTTCTTGACGCCACTGCCGGCGAAATCCAGCCGGCCGATGACCGTGTCCTGCTTCAGGCCGCGCAGCGCTTCCACGACGCCTGCCGCGGACTTCGGATCGCTTGATGCCTTCAGCGCGGCGAACCCGGCCTCGAACAGGGCGTGGACCACGCCGAGCGGTTGGGTCCAGTCGCGCTTGGTCGCGGCTTCATAGGCCGATGCAAGCTCGGCGGCACTCTGCCCGGTCAGGCTTGAGCGGAACGGATAGGCCGGAAGCCACCAGATCTCGGTCGACATGCCTTCGGCGCGGGGGCCGAGTGCTGCGACGCCGCCCGGAAACAGCAGGGCTTTGGCAATCGTCGCGACCTTGGGCTTGAACCCCATTTGCGCCGACTGGTTGAGAAAGGTCGCCCATTCCGGCGGATTGAAAAGGCCGGTGACAATTTCGACATTGTCTTTCTTGAACGCCTGGATGTAGTTCGAGAAGTCGTCGGAGCCGATCGGGAACTTGCCGATGTCGACGATCTTGTAGCCCGCCGCGGCGAACAGGCCCGGCATTCCGAGCTTGAGATCGCCCATCGCGTTTCCAGGCACGTCGTTGGAAAAGACGGAGCCGACGATCTTATTGGTTGGAAGGTCGTTCCAGATGTCGAGATAGACGCTTGCGATATCTTCGACGCCCCAGAAGAAATGGAAGACATTCTTGAATCCCTTGGCGGGATCGCCCTTCAACGGGAACAGCCATGCCTGCCACGGCGTCATCGTCGTGATGCACGGGATTCCATTCAGTTCGCATTGCTGCGACACCGGCACCACGCCCAGCGCGCCTTGCGCCAGCATCAGATCGATGCCCTGCTTGTTGATCAATTCGACTGCGAGGTTGGAGGCGCGATCCGGGTTACTCTGGTCGTCGCGCGCGATCAGCTCGACCTTGTAATTCCTGCCGGCCACGGAAATGCCCCCGGCGGTCGCCTTGCGAATCTGGTCGATGATGAATTCGTCCGCCTCGGCGAAAGGCGCGAACGGCCCGGTTCGCGGGCTGATATATCCGATCCGGATTGTGTCCTTGTCGGCGGCGAATGCCCGCGTCCCCGAAAACGCCGCGCCGGCCGCGATCGCAGCCGCGGTCTTGAGAAAATGGCGCTTGCTGACAGGTGCGAAATCCGCAGTCTTTGCTGTGGAGCGTTCCTGGTCTCGAGACATCGATCCTCCCGCGTGAAACTGCAATGGCAGGAGGCAGCGTCGCACCGGCGCGGCACCGCCGCTTGGTTCAATCGGAATGGATTATTGGATGACGCGGAAGCGCCTACCGACGCCTGCAAAGCCCGGGTGCCCGCGAAATAGCCAAGCTCCGCGAGATTTTGAGCTTGATTCCGGACCGGTGATCCATGACCTTGATTGCGGCCATTCAGGCGGTTGCTTCCTTTCGGGTCAGGGAATTGGTCCAATGGCAATGAACAGTCACATCCAGACCGGTGCGACGTCCGTATTGCCGTGCGTCGCGAGCACGGCAGGCATCTCGGCGCCGGAGAAATTTGACTTCTGGCACGACGTGGTGTCCCGGAATCTGGTTGATCTCGATTACAGCCTGGTCGACCGGACGCCTTTCGAGGCGATGTTCAGCGGCGCCGCCGTGGACGCCATCAATGTTTCGAAGATAAAGGCGACAGCGCATCGCGTGTCGCGCAGCGCGGCCAACATCAGCCGGCTCGGGCCAGAAGTGATGGTTTTCAACTTCGTGCTTTCCGGACAAATGATTGCCGAGCAGGATGGACGATCGGTGTCGATCGGTGTCGGCGAAGGCGTGGTCTGCGACGCACGCCGGGCGTATTCCCTGCACTTCGATCAGCCTTTCGAGATCGCCTGTGTGGGGTTGCCGCATCAGGCGCTTTCTCACGAGATTGCCGGACTTCAGCGCATCACTGCCACCAACTTCAATTCCACAACGCAGTTGTGTCCGCTGGTGTTCAGCTATCTGTCCGAGCTGCTGCGGCGCACCGGTTCGATCTCGGACGCCAGTTCGCGGCGGATCTCCAACAGTTTTATCGAACTTGTCGCGGCGATGCTGGCCGAAGCGACCCAGGCATCCCCCGCGCCAATATCCGACTATCGAAACCTGGCTCTGATCCGGATCAAGGATTTCGTGGAACGAAACCTCGGCGATTTCGACCTCGATCCCACCGCGGTCGCCGCAGCCCTGAAATTTTCTCCCCGCTACATCAATCAGCTTCTTGAATCCGAAGGCACCTCGCTGTCCCGCTACATCTGGCGGCGAAGGCTCGAAATGGCGGCGAGCGACCTTGAAAACAGCGGCCTCGACAGCTTGAACATTTCAACCATTGCCTTGAATAATGGCTTCAACGATCTGAGCCACTTCAGCAAAGCGTTTCGCGAGCGTTTCGGCGAGTCCCCAAGAAGCTATCGTAACAAGAACAAACGAGCGATCTAGCAAGACTGGCCGGGACATCGCCTCGAAGGGCCGCTCCCGGGACGCGCCTGTTTCCTGGAGTCGACCCCAGGATCGGCACCGCCGCATGAACAACGACCCTTCCCTTCGCAACCATTCGTTAACGGGGCCGGGATATGGTTAACGCGGGGTATACCGGGCTGTTCGGTCCGCGCTGAGAGCTGGTCCATGTTCCGCATCGAATTCAACAAGCTGCGATTTCTGATCTGCGACGACAATCCGCACATGCGCCGCATCCTGCGGACGCTGCTGCACTCGTTCGGCGCGCGCGAGGTCTGGGAATCCGAGGACGGCGCAACCGCGCTCGAGATGTACAGCCACTACGTCCCGGACATCGTCATCACCGACTGGTCGATGCCGATTTTCGACGGTCTCGAACTCGCGCAGATGATCCGGCAGCCGGAATCGAAGGGTAACCCCTACGCGCCGATCATCATGTTGACCGGCCATTCCGAGAAGCGGCGCGTCACGGTGGCGCGCGACGCCGGCGTGACCGAATTCCTCGCCAAACCGATCTCGGCCAAGGGGCTTTATCAGCGCATCCTGAACGTCGTCGCCAATCCGCGTCCGTTCATCAAGACCAAGACCTATTTCGGTCCCGACCGCCGGCGCAATACCAACAACGCCTATATCGGTCCCGAGCGCCGTCTCGGCGGCGAGGTGGAAGTCCTGCAACAGCCCTCGTTGCTCGACAAGGCCCGGACCCCCGTCTAGAGCATGATCCGGAAAAGTGGGTACCGGTTTTCCGAAAAGATCATGCTCAAACAAAAGATAGCGTAAGCCCCAAGGAAATCATCATGGCGAAAGAAAAGCCCGGCACGCTGCAGATCGAGACCTTCGCGGATCATCACGTGATCACGCAGCCCAATCCGCTGCGCAAGGTGCTGCGCCGTGTCGCCGAAAAGGATCTCGACGATCCGATTGCGCGCGCCGAAGCGGCCTTGGCCGGCATGTCCGGCGAATTCAAGAACTGGATGGGAATCGAGAGCGAGCGCCTCGCGGCGGCTCATGCCGCCATTCTAAAGGACGGTTTTACCAGCTTCAACCGCGGCGAGCTGTTTCGCGCCGCCCATGACATCAAGGGCGACGCCGCCACCTTCGGATTCCCCTCCGCTGGCGCCGCCGCCGAAAGCCTGTGCCGGATCATCGAGCACGCGCCCGATCTCGACCAGGTGCCGTCCGATCTGATCGCGCATCACATCAATGCCATTCAGGCCATCGTGCGCGAGCGTACCGGGCCGGACACGATCAGCAAGGCCAGCGAATTGAGCCGGCAACTGCGCGCCGTCGCCGACGAGTACCTCGCTCACGCCAATCGCGACCGCCCCGAACACCTCGAAGCCATCCTGGCACCGAGCATCGCACCGGCGGATTAACCGCATCCGTCATCAACCGTTGAAAGATCGGAAAATCACGCCGCGGCGCGCTCGACGAGCGGACGGCGGCGCAGACCGGCCTGCGCAATCGCCGGCGGAACGTAAGCGGCCGCATTCGGCGCGACGTCGATTCCGGGAGCGACGATTTGATCGATCTTGTCCAGAATTTCGTCATTGAGACGAACCTCTGCGCCGGCGAGCAGGTCGTCCAGGTGCTGCATCGTGCGTGGCCCGAGGATCGCCGAGGTCACGCCGGGATGCGCCATCACGAAACCCATCGCCATATGCGTCAGCGACAGGCCGGCCTCTTCTGCGACGGGAAGCAGCCGCTCGACTGCGTCCAGGTTGCGGTCGTCGGACATCTGTTTGGGCATCACCCTGACGCGCAGGCTGTCGGGCAGCGGCTGGCCCTTGCGGTAGCGGCCGGTGAGCATGCCCTTTGAAAGCGGACTCCAGACCATCACGCCCATTCCGTACCGCTCGCAGGCAGGGAGCACTTCACGCTCGATGCCGCGATCCAGAATGGAGTAAGGCGGCTGCTCGGTGCGAAAGCGCGCCAGTCCGCGCCGTTCCGCCACCCACTGCGCCTCCACGATCTCGGAAGCCGGGAACGTCGACGATCCGATCGCACGCACCTTGCCTC
>Ga0209006_10006465_pt1 | contig 10597 bp, 9 predicted proteins | sample JacPin_JW_Ref_O2_FD_188567 | JGI IMG/M metagenome (GOLD analysis project Ga0209006, IMG submission 188567) | Forest soil microbial communities from Algoma, Ontario, Canada - Jack Pine, Ontario site 1_JW_Ref_O2 (SPAdes) (version 2) | ecosystem: Environmental > Terrestrial > Soil > Boreal... | reverse complement strand
GGGCTCCGGCCAGCTTGCCAAGATGGTCAACCAGATCTGCATCGCCGGCGTCGTGCAAGGCCTGGCCGAGGCTTTGCACTTTGCACAAAAAGCCGACCTCGACATCGAAAAGCTCGTGGCCACCATCTCCAAGGGAGCGGCGCAATCGTGGCAGATGGAGAACCGTTACAAGACCATGGCGGCGGGTAAATTCGATTTCGGCTTTGCCGTCGATTGGATGCGCAAGGACCTTGCCATTTGCCTCGCCGAAGCGCGCAGAAACGGCGCGTCTTTGCCGCTCACCGCGCTCGTCGATCAGTTTTACGCACAGGTCCAGAAGATGGGCGGACGCCGCTGGGACACATCCAGTTTGATTGCGCTTCTGCAGCGCTAAGCCGCGGCGCCGCGTTCCATCGTCGCGCTAGCGCACCCGCGCTCGGATGAAGCGCCGCTAACAGGTGAGTTCTGATTGCGGTCGATGGAGGCGGGCCGTTTCTTTCTCGAAGGCACCTGATCCTGACCGTCGGACCTCCAAAAATGCCACTCTGCCGGCCTGCTGAACCTTCGGTAATTTGCGACGGACAGAGTCAAATGACGGTAATTCTTGGCTCGATATGCCGTCACCTTCGGGGGCTCGACAAACGCCCGACTGCCGCGGCCGGGGCACGTCCATCTTGCGCTTCCAGAATATTCTGGATATATTCTGGATATACTCTGGAGGTCCGTCGTGAGCAAATCTTCCCAACAACGCGCGGTCGCGAACTTTCGAAATCGGCTTGCTGAGAAGGGCCTGGTCCGATTCGAGGTGACCGGACGCAACTCGGACCGCGATCTCGTTCGCGCAGTAGCTCGGCGCCTTGCCGAAGGGGGTCCCGAATCCGAGCGCCTCCGTGCCGCTGTCAACCAGACCGTCAGTGGGGAGCCTCCTACGAAGGGCGGCATCCTTCGCGCACTCATGGCCTCCCCCCTCGTCGGTTCCCAACTCGACATGGTCCGTCCCCGCGAGGAAGGGCGCAAGGTCGATATTTGATGCGATATCTGCTCGACACGAACATCATCAGCAACTTCACGAAGCCTGTCCCGTCGCAGTCGCTGATCGAATGGATGGCCAACCAGTCGGACGAGGATCTCTTCATCGCCTCCCTCACGGTAGCGGAAATTCGTCGAGGCGTACTCGAGAAGCCGGCAGGAAAGCGGCGCGACCAACTCGATGGGTGGTTTTCCGGCCCGCAGGGGCCACAGGCGCTGTTTGCTGGCCGGGTTCTGCCGTTCGACGAAGCGGCCGCATTGATCTGGGGACGCCTCATGGCGGACGGCAAGGCCAAAGGGCGACCACGCAGCGGCCTCGACACCATCATCGCAGCGATCGCAGCAGCCAACGACTGCATCGTCGTCACCGACAACGAGCGCGATTTCGAGGACGTCGACATCCTCAATCCGATCAGCGGAGCGACGTGATGCGCGCCAAGCCGTTCTCGCGCTCAACCTTGATCGCCGCCGCCGAGCTTCTGGAGCAGCATTCACAGGCGCGTTTTCAATCAACTCGTCCTTCGCCTGGGGCTGGAGAGCGACATCGGCTCTGATACGGGCGTTAGCGTTGCCATCGCGAGGCAGCTAGCTACGATCTCCTCGATGTTGGGATCGCCAAGGTGGGAGACGGCCTCGACAGGCTGATCGCCAAGGACGGCCAAGGAACTGACCGACCTGGACCTTCCACTCGCGAATACTGACGGGCTTCAAAACTCGCAGCGCGCGGCCGATCTGCTTCGGGCGCACCGCGGCGCCGCATAGACCGGCCTGGCGTTCCCACGGCATTGTGTCTTTCCGGCTGGCGGCCTGTGATACCGGCAGCCGATCTTCAGCGCTTCATTTCGATGAACGCCGTGGCCGCGATCGAAGGCCCGGACCAGCTATGTCTGTTCGGTTAAAAAATATTCGCACTATTTGCCGGGGTGCCTTGCGCCGGCACTCCTGAAGTACCGTCGCATCCGCCGTCTGCATCCCTTTGACGAAACGACCTTATCGGGATAGCGGCGAATGACAAAAAAATGAAGATTTCCCACAGTTTAACTCGAATTGCGGCATCGCCTTAAGCCTCGTCTTAAGGATTTTGGGCGACTTTTGACGCAAATTATTGCCTGCGCGGAATGTAATGCATAGCCCCACTAGCGAAACGCGCGAGCCTGCTTCGCCCGGCGCTGCCGACGCGCCCTCGACCAAACGCCGGCTGGCCGCGCAGCATGTGCGCGAAGCGCGCGATCGATTGACCTCGACCAGCGGCACACGCCCGGTCTTCGATTACGAACTGCTGAGGCAGTTCGCGCAGAATCGGCTGTCGGGCTCGCTAGTAATTCTGCTCCTGGTCATCACCATCGGGCTGCTCTCGGCGCTGTGGACGGGAGCGCTGACCTCCGGCATATGGACGATCGGCGCGCTCATCATCCATCTCGTCATCATTCGCACCTGCCGGCGCTTTCTCGACGAGCAGGCCGCCACCGTCAATTTGCGCTCGTGGCGGCTGCGCTTCATTCTGCTCGACCTGTTCTTCGGCGTGGCCTGGACGTTCCTCTTGATTCAGCCGCTCGGTAGCGAAGAGCACAGCGGCACGTTCATGCTGTTCGTCATGCTGCTCGTGGTCGCGATATCGAGCATGCTGGCGTCGAGCCTGCCCATTGCGGTGCTGGCGTTGACCTTGCCGGTCACGATCGCGATCGCGCTCGATTTCGTGCTCAAGGGCACGCTGCATGATTACATCCTGGCAGTCATGGCGCTGACCGCCGAGGGCTATTTTTCGCTCCTCGCCTACCGGCTTTACTCAACCACGCTGGCCACGCTCGAGGCGCGCGCGGAAAAGGACGCGCTGATCGGCGAGCTCGAGCAATCGAAATCGATCTCCGACGAAGCGCGCCGGCGCGCGGAAGCCGCCAACATCGCCAAGTCGCGCTTCCTTGCGCAGATGAGCCACGAGCTGCGCACGCCGCTCAACGCCATCCTGGGATTCTCCGAGGTGATGAAGGGCGAGATTTTCGGCCAGCACGCGGTGCCGATGTACAAGGATTATGCCGGCGACATCCACAATTCCGGCGTCCACCTGCTCAACCTGATCAACGAGATCCTCGACCTGTCGCGCATCGAGGCCGGCCGTTACGAGCTCAACGAGGAGGCGGTATCGCTGAACCGCGTGGTGGAGGATTGCCATCATCTCCTCAAGCTGCGCGCCGGCAACCGCGGCATCACCATCCACGAATTGTTCGAGCCGGACATGCCGCGGCTGTGGGCTGACGAGCGCGCCGTGCGCCAGATCTGCCTCAACCTCCTCTCCAACGCGATCAAGTTCACGCCGCAAGGCGGCGAGATCTGGCTCAAGGTCGGCTGGACCGCATCCGGCGGGCAGTACATGAGCGTCAAAGACACCGGCCCGGGCATTCCGGAAGAGGAAATTCCCGTGGTACTGGCCTCGTTCGGACAAGGCTCGAACTCGATCAAATCGGCCGAGCAAGGCGCCGGCCTCGGCCTGCCGATCGCCAAAAATCTGATCGACCTGCATGGCGGCACTTTCACCCTGAAGTCCAAGCTGCGCATCGGCACCGAAGTCGTGGTCACCTTCCCGCCCGAGCGCGTGATGCAGGCGCTGGCGCCGATTGCCGACGGCACTGTTCCGCCGATCGCCCCGGTGTCTGCGAACCCGATGTCTTCGAGCCCCCTCTCTTCAACCCCGATGTCTTCGACGGCCTCCTGGCCGTCGGAGGATTCGACAAACCGCGCCCGCCGCGCTTTGTTCGGCACCTGACCGCCTGCCCGGACCGTCATGCTCAATCCAAAAAACGCCACGGCAAAGATCGTATAGTGCCGCATGAATCGCGACGCTGGAGCATTGGATATTTAGAGGATGACTTCCGTGGGCGGACGCCTGTTGTGGTTTTTGTTGGCTGCCCTGGCGATTGCGCTGATCATTCTTGTCGCGCATCACGGCGAAGAAATGATCGGGCCGTTGTCGAGCGGTGACTTTGCGTCACTTTCCTACAAGCTCGTTTTGCTGGTCTTCATCGCTTCCGCCGTCGTGGCGATGTTTCGCGGCCGTTTCACCCAAGCGGTCACTGCCGCGCTGTTGTGGATCGCGATCGGCCTCGTTCTTCTGGTCGGCTACACGTACCGTTTCGAGTTGCGCGAGGTAGGCGACCGGGTGCTGGCGGAGATCATGCCCGGCTATGTGGTCGAACATGGACGCTCGGTGGAAGTCGCCCGCGCCTATAATGGCGATTTCGACATCAGCGCCCGCATCAACGGCGCCCGCGTCTCCATGGTGCTCGATACCGGCGCCAGCTCCGTCGTACTGACACGGGAAGACGCCAAGGCCGCTGGGCTGCCGCTTGAAGTGCTCGCCTATACGGCCGTCATCGACACCGCCAACGGCCGCACCCACGCGGCGCCGGTAAGACTGGACCGCATCGCCGTGGGCGGGCTGGTCGAGCGTTCCGTCGATGCGCTGGTCGCGCAACCGGGCCAGCTCAAGACAAGCCTCCTCGGCATGAGCTTTCTCAACCGGCTGCAAAGCTGGGAAGTGCGCGGCGACCGGCTGGTGCTGCACGGATATCCGTGACCTGTCATTCCGGGGGCGCGCCCCGGAACGATCGATCAAATCAAGCTCACCAGGAAGCGCAACGACACCGCGAACAGGAAACAGCCGAAGGCAATCTCGAGCACCCGCCGTGGCAGCCGATGCGCGAGATGCGCGCCATAGGGCGCGACATAGCTCGCCACCGGAGCGATCACGGCAACTCCGATCAACGAGACGAAGCCCAGCGACAACGGCGGTAGCTCGGCCTGGTGCCGCAGGCCGGCAAACACAAACCCGATGGCGCCCGCGGTCGCGATCGGCACGGCGACGCCTGACGACGTTGCCACCGCACTGTGAATCGGCTTGCCGTAGAGCGTGAGGATAATTGTCGATATCGCGCCGCCGCTCACGCCCATCAGCGTTCCAAAAAAGCCGATGCTAAAACCGTAGAGTCTCATCGGCAGCCGGCTTGGCGGCTCCGCGCCCAGATTCCAGCGGTTGCTGCCGAACAAAAGCTTGAACGCAAGGAAGCTCGCCACCACGACGAACGCGACCGTCAGCACGGCCGCGGGCGCGAAGCTGGCAATCACGGAGCTACAAGCGACGCCAAGGACGGCGGGCAGCGCCCATTGCCGGATGACGCCCGGAATGACCACCCCTTTAGCCCGATGGACCAGATAGGAGCGGATCGTCGTCGGCACCACGATCGCAATCGAGGTGCCGACACACAGCTGCATGCGCACATCTTCCGACACGCCGAGCGCGCCGAAGGCTTCATACAGCACCGGCACGATCACCGAGCCGCCCGAGACCCCGAACAATCCGGCCAGCACGCCCGAAATCAGGCCGCCGACCACAAGAGCGACTGCCAGCCATAGAATTTCTTGCAGGGGGACGCCAAGGAGCATTCCAAACTCTATATCGTCACACCGCAAGGAATACTTCGGGTTCGCCCGAGGTGATAGCTGCTATGCACAAGAGGCCGAGAGCGGGATGGATCGTGGCCGGACCCGTTTCCCGCGCAGCTTCTGTTTGAGCATGATCTTTCGGGAAAACGGGCTTTCAACAATCGCGTCAAGCCAAGAGCCCAGCCCCTTCCGGACCATGCTCTATGCCGCGACATCGACAACGTCGCGATCGGCCACCAGACGGAGAGCCGCCAGCAACAACTCCGCGCCGGCGTCGCCGGTCGCGGCACCGGCGAGGTGGCGCCGGAAAGCCCGTGCGCCGGGCACGGCGCGGAAAAGGCCGTGCAAGTGGCGCGTGATGGCATGCAGCCGCGTGCCCTCTCCCAACGCGCGCTCGATGTAGGGAACGAGCGCGGCCGCCGCCTCCTTCGGCGACGAAAACGGCGCCTCCTCTGCAAAGAAGACCGGATCGACAGCGAGCAAACGCCACGGCTCCTGATAGGCGGCGCGGCCCATCATGACGCCATCCACATGCGCAAGCTGCGCGCGCGCGTCCTCGATGCTGCCGATGCCGCCATTGATCACGATCGGCAGACGCGGGTGCGCGGCCTTGAGCCGGTATACCCGCCCGTAATCCAGCGGCGGAATATCGCGATTTTCTTTCGGAGACAGACCTTTGAGCCACGCTTTGCGCGCATGCACGACGAGCAGGTCGGCGCCGGCTCGCTCGACCGCTTGGGCAAAACGCTCAAGCGCCTCCTCGGGGTCCTGATCGTCGACGCCGATACGGCATTTGACGGTCACCGGGATCGTCACCGCCGCCTTCATGGCCGCAACGCACTCGCCGACCAGCTCCGGCTCCGTCATCAGGCAGGCGCCGAAGCGGCCTTCCTGCACGCGGTCGGACGGGCAGCCCGCATTCAGATTAATCTCGTCGAAACCCGCATCGGCCCCGATACGCGCACACGCGGCAAGCGCCCGCGGCTCGGAGCCGCCGAGCTGCAAGGCCAGCGGATGCTCGGCCGGATCGAAGCGCAGGAGCCGCGCCCGATCGCCGTGGAGCACCGCGCCGGTGGTCAGCATTTCGGTGTACAGGAGAGCGCGGCGGGTCAGCAGCCGGTGAAAAAAACGGCAATGACGATCAGTCCATTCCATCATGGGTGCAATACAAAACCGATGATGCTTGATTTTGTTGTCTTCCATCGGATTTGTCACGGTTTTTCGGTCATTTCTATCTGTGCGTTTCCCGTCGATTTCCGCTCGTTCCCGCTGGTTTCCTGCCCCTCGGTATGACAAAATCATACTTTCGAGAATGGAATCATACTGGAAATGGCTACGATCGTACCACGCAAGCGTCGGGACGGCTCAACCGGATATCTGGCGCAGATCATCATCAAACGCCAGGGCAAGGTGTTACATCAAGAATCGCAAACGTTCGATCGTAAACAAGCTGCAACGGCTTGGGCGGCACGGCGTGAGAACGAACTGCGGAAGCCCGGTGAGCTTGGGCGCCGTGTCGACGATCCGAAGCTAGCTGATGTGATCGATAAGTACGTGGCCCAATCCGAAAAGGAGATCGGCCGGACCAAGGCTCAGGTACTTCGCAAGATCAAGGAATATGACATCGCCGATATGCGATGCAGTGAGATCACCAGCGCCGACTTGATTAGCTTTGCACAAGCCTTGCCCGTGAGTCCGCAGACGCGCTCAAACTATCTATCCCACTTGGCCGCTATTTTTGCCGTAGCAAGACCAATGTGGAACTACCCACTAGACCAACAAGCAATCCGCGATGCGTTCACCGTCGCCAAGCGTATGGGTATCACCGGCAAAGGGGCACAACGCGATCGGCGCCCCACCCTCGCCGAGCTGGATGCTTTGATGGAGCACTTTCACGCAGTCAAGGTGAAGCGTCCAGCATCGATCCCTATGCAACGCATTATCGCCTTCGCGATATTCTCGACCCGCCGGCAAGAGGAAATCGTTACGATCCGATGGTCAGACTATGAAGGCAATCGCGTCCTAGTCAGGGATATGAAGCATCCCGGCGAGAAGATCGGTAACAACACATGGTGCGAAATTGTGCCGGAAGCCGCAGCGATCATTGATACCCTGCAACGTCGAGATGAGCGGATATTCCCCTACTCTACCGACGCAGTCAGCGCCGCTTTTACTCGAACTTGCAAGTTGCTGGCGATTGACGATCTGCACTTTCATGATCTGCGCCATGAAGGCGTCTCGCGTCTATTCGAAATGGGCCGTACTATTCCGCAGGTCGCGTCAGTGTCCGGTCATAGAAGCTGGCAGAGTTTGCAACGCTACAAGCATCTTCGGCAGGTCGGCGACAAGTACACGGGCTGGAAATGGAAGTGAAAGAAAATAGGGATATCCCAATAGGATGCGCTTCTGAAGTCAGAAGAATCTGGCCAGCTTTTCCACCGATTGGCCTGATCAATCGAAACAACTTGAATTTTCGGCTCCTATCGCCACATAATGCGCGGTCCTTCTGTAGCTCGCCTGAATAAAGAGCGAAGAGGTTCAAGCGATGCGCAACCCGACGATCTGCGCCGCCAAGGGCGCATTCTTCCTTATCCTCGCACTCGCGATTGTGCTGTTGCCATTTCCGGCAGCAGCGGCTCCCCCACCACGCGATATAGCAAAGACTATCGTTTTTATCTTTTTGGCGGACGACAAGGGCAATCCCGCCGTGCGGGACGATGGCGTCACCCCGGCCGTAAATGGCACCGGCTTCATTGTCGGTGTCCCGACCGACGATGGTCGCAGCGTGTACGAATATCTGGTTACGGCGAAACATGTTTTGCAGGATAAGTCAGGTCACTACTACAAGCATGTCTTTATCCGTATTAATGACAGGCAAGATCATGCTCCGTTGCAGCGTTTAGAAATAAAATCGGACGGAACGAGCCAGAACGTATTTTCACACGCAGACTCGAGCGTGGATATTGCCGTAATTCCCGCGTCTCTCGACGAGAAATTGTTCGACGTTAGATACATCCCGCTGGCGGCGATCAAGTCAAAAGAAGAATTCCAGAAATCGAATATTGGTCCAGGGGCCGACGTTTTCTTCTCAGGCTTGTTCGTCTGGCATTACGGCGTCAAAACAAACATCCCAATTTTTAGATTCGGGCGAGTAGCGATGATTCCGAACGAATGTATTGAGTGGAAAGAAGCCGAGAGAACGCCACAATGCGTTGAACTGTACTTGCTCGAAACAATGTCGTTCGGAGGGAATAGCGGCTCACCAGTGTTCTTCTCCCTCGGAATAGATCGGGAGCTTGGATCAATCCACCCTGGATGGGAGTTGCAGCTCGCGGGAGTGATGCGTGGCAGTTTCAACGAGCCCCGGTTAGGTGATTTTGTTGAAGTGCCAAACCGCGTGGCGCCGGCATTCGCTCAGAACCTCGGTATAGCCGCCGTTACGCCCGCACATCTATTGCGCGAGATTCTGCTTTCAGAGGAACTAGCAAAGTTGCGCCGTGACCATTCTGTTCAGCCTCCGCCTGAAGCAAATCCGCCGTCAGACGCTACAGGCTCCACCCCACAAAAACCCGAAGCACCTAACCCATAACGTTCATGCGCCACTGAGGAGACGCGCCCATGTCGACCGATATTGCACGATGCGAATTCTGCGCCGGACGCGGTGCGTTCGCCGGCCGGAATGACACATGACTTGATATTGCTACGTTTTTCGGAGTTTCAAGCCCGACACTGACGAAAAAGCTGACTAAACGTGATATCCACTCACTCGTGCACAACGATGCCTATCGTTGTCCCGCCATCAACCCGCACCCAACCTCTGTCAGCGGCGCGTCGCTGCGGCCGGCCTACAGCCTCCGAACCAACTCCGGGAGGTTGGCGATATTGATCCGCCGTGCCTCATCGCGGGTCAGCCGAGTTTGATATGGATAGCTTGGTCGTTACCCGTGGCAGGAATTTCCCGGTGGCGCGTCTCGAAATGCGATTGCAATGCCCAGGTTGCGGATCGAGGGCGGTGCGCGTCCTATTGAAACCAACCGAAAATAGGGTTTCATCGTGAGGATGTTCATTGATGAAGGGGGCACGTTCATCCCGGAAACGGGATGGGGCGTCGTTTGCTGTTTGGCAATCCCACACAAGGATGTAGGACCAGCGCGCCGAGAGATCGGGCGCGAAAGCAAAGATTGGCCGCGTCATAAGGGCGAACTGAAAGGCGGCCAACTAGACGTGAAGCAACTTGAGGCCGTGGTCGATATTCTGTTTCGGCACGATGCCTTGCTGCATGCCTGCGCGGTAGACGTCTCAAGAGAAGACCTCCCTGGTGTCGATCGCCATCAGGCCATACAGGGTGAAGGCTTTACGAAACATCTTACCGCGGATCATCATCCAAATCTGGTGGACGAAGTCTGGGAGTTGCGACGAACGTTAGCGCGCATGCCGAGGCAGCTTTACTTCCAATACGTTCTTTTGTCCCAACTTGTCTGGGCCTCATCTGAGGAAGCCGCATTGTACTTTTCACAACGGCGGCCGAGAGAGTTGGCGATTTTTGAATGGACTATAGACGCCAAAGACCCGCTCCGTATTACCACCTACGAAGAATGGTGGCGAGACTTTCTGGCGCCTGCACTGGAAAGCAAGAGCCGTCGTGAACCGATGATTTGTGTGAACGATCCATCATTTGATTACCGGTTTTTTGACGGCAGCTTCGGGATGAAGAAAGAAGCCTGGAATCCCGATGGACCGGCCAAGTTTGTTGATGGATATGATATCAAGAAAATGATAACCGATCACATCGAGTTCGTTGACTCGCGAAGTGAAATTCTGATTCAGGCTGTAGATATTGTGGCTAGTTTTCTCCGCCGCCTTCTTGCGCGTGAGATCGCTGGCGATGATATCGCAACGGCGCTTGGGCGGCTCCAGCTACGGAGAAAACGAGGCGACCAAGCGCAAAGTATTCAGCTTCTCACGCTGGCACCGCAGCCCGATCCGCGCAATGAACTGTTCAAGACGATTCAAACGATGACGGAGGCAAGTCGCTCCATTATTAAACCGGAGCGCAATCACAGCAGGGCGAAAAGTCGTTAGTGGAATTGGGAATGTCTAGACGGCTAAGGCAATAGCGGCGGAGTCAGAGCGCGCATTCCTTCCCTTGGTC
>Ga0209006_10006464_pt1 | contig 10597 bp, 10 predicted proteins | sample JacPin_JW_Ref_O2_FD_188567 | JGI IMG/M metagenome (GOLD analysis project Ga0209006, IMG submission 188567) | Forest soil microbial communities from Algoma, Ontario, Canada - Jack Pine, Ontario site 1_JW_Ref_O2 (SPAdes) (version 2) | ecosystem: Environmental > Terrestrial > Soil > Boreal... | reverse complement strand
AGCAAGCCGATGGAGGCACAATTTTCCTCGATGAAATCGGAGATATGCCGCTCACTATGCAGGCCAAGCTGCTGCGCGTGCTGGAAGAAGGAGAAGTAGAGCGCATCGGCGGTGACAAACCCGTTGCGGTGAACGTGCGCGTCTTGGTCGCCACACACCGCGATCTCGAAGCGAGGGTGCGCGAAGAAAAATTCCGCCAGGATTTGTTTCATCGAATCTATGTCTTCCCTTTGGCGTTGCCGCCCTTGCGCGAACGCCGTGACGACATTCCTGCGCTGGTCGAGCATTTTGCCGCGCAAGTGAGCGCTCAGAACGGCTGGAAGCCGATTCCCTTCACCGCCCCGGCAATGGAAGCGCTACAGTCGCATTCATGGCCGGGCAACGTTCGCGAACTGCGCAACATGACGGAACGCCTGATGTTGCTGGCAACCGAAGGCCAGGTTGATCTTGAGACAGTCCAACTGGCCTTGCCAAAAACCTTCGCTGGCGGAAACGCATCGCTCCAATTTACTTCGTCAGGCCCTCTCGCGAATCGCGTGCAGTCATTCGAGCGTGAAGTAATTCTTGCGGAATTGAGGAGCAGTCATCACAATGTCAGCCTCGCCGCGAAATCGCTCGGCCTGGAACGCAGTCACTTGTACAAGAAAGCGGAGCAGCTGGGAATCGATCTGCGCGCCACCAGACGCGAGCAGGAGTTACAGTCTGAATAGGACACGATGACAACCTTATAGCAACGGATTCCGAACCGGCCTATTTGGGATCGGGCGTGCAAGGAACTCTTTGATCGACGTAGTATCCGCGCAAGTGATCTGCCCAACCGTCCAGCGGACTGAGTCCCGCTGGCTTGATTTCGCCCAATCGCTTTCCCGTCCCCACCAGGCGTTGGTAATACGAGGCCGCGGCGTCTTCCGACACTCGAAACAGGCGCGCCGGTCGCAACTGTGACAATCGCCTGCAATATCTGTAGTGTGGATTTTCTGAAAGCAGAAGCTCAAGCTTGGCGCACATTTCATGAGAAGCATCGGCGCTCAAATAGAGCGTGTAGCGGCATCCATCGGCGTCCACGTCAGGCGCCAGCATCGCGAATGATGGTCTATTCTGCGCGCCTTCAAAAAGATTGGCCAACACCGCCCCGACAAACCCATCCGATAGCTTCTCTCCCATGCGGTCCGACACTTGCGCGGACTTGCCGACGAAACGAATCGAAGGAGTTCGGCCAACAAATCCATCGACGACAACTCGGTCGTCCAGGCGATAACGGCAAAGCCCTCCACCGTTCGTAAGTATGACGGAATACTCCTGATGTTCTCGAAGCTCTGACGCGCGCAACACGCTGCCCGGTTTATCTTCAAATTCCAAATAGTGCGAGCGAATTGCCAGAGGATGGCGGCCCCGGAAGGGAATAGAAATAATGCCTTCGGTTGCGATCAGACCCTTTGGCTGAATTTCCGCTGACCCGAGTGATGCCGCAAGCTCGCGCGCGGCGCCTGTTGCATGACCATCCGCCCAGCAACTTACTATTTCAAGTCTGGGCCACAAATGGCTGACGGTGGTTGGCGAAAGACCACGCAGTTCGTTGGCACGTCGAGAGTCCGGACGCAGACGGATCGCTGCCGCCACTAAAGCTGGCAGACAATTCATTACAGCGCACTGGCCCTCAAAAATATCTGAGAGAAGCTGCTCCCAGCTATCGCGAATGACATTCAACAAAAGCGTAAAGAAAAACGGATGCCATATTGAGACCAGACTCAGATCGTCTCGCCGAAGCAGGAGTAACGCCGAAACATAACGCCAATCCTCCAGTGAAACAATGTGTCTGAGTAGTGGCGGAACCGCCATGGTAGCGCCGATAAGACGCTTGCGAAGTGTTCCCAGATAAGCCGCATCATCATCAAACCCGATCGCAACAGAGGATTCATCGGCAGGCTGACTCGCATCGGAGGAGACGGGAGAAATCGCCCAATACGAGACTCCCCGTAATGCCCGAGGGTGCCGGCGATACAAGTCGAAAATCCAGGGCCCAGTGGCTCGGTTCAGCTCGCGATGCATTGATGCCGTGTACGGAATTAATTTGCGGGCCACCGTTGAACCGCTCGTTGGAACCAATCGCTCGACTGGGTCGTGAGTCAAGACTTGTTGCTCACCCCGCGTAATCCGGTCGATCCACGACTGCATTTCGTCGTAGTTACGGATTGGAACGTGACGGGCGAACTCCGAAAAGGTTCGAACTCCGGGCAAGCCGTGCTCCCGTCCGAAGGCGGTGCCGGAATTTTTTTCAAGGAATACGCGAAGCACGCGCTCCTGCGCCGCGTCCGGATCGTTCAGAGCGGAAGCGAATGCCACGCTCGAAGGACCACTAGCCAACCACCAAAGTGAGTTTGCGCAGGCGGCCTTCACCATCGGGGCATCGCAACCGCCGTGCGGCGTCCCGCATCGGTCAGATTTTCCGGAGACAACTCCGTGATGCAAACCAGTTCATCGCCCTTTAAGTGGCCGGGATTGCGCGCAGCGAAAAACGCGATATGAGGATCAGTCTTGCGGCCCTCCGGAATGCCAGCTAGCGAGCCGCGTAATCTCTGGGAATTCTGGAAGCGCACTACTCCGTGTACGGAATCGTATTGTGAGCCGAATCGTTCACCGGCCAAGCAATCGGTTAATCGCTTCCAGCTCTCAGGCGTGTCCCGATCGAAGCGCGGGAAAAATTCGCGCCAGAACAACGGCAAAAAACGGTAGGTGCGAAACCCCGAGGTGATTAAAAGCCAAAGATAAGGTCCGCGGGGGTAGAGGCTACGCAGCTTCGCCACCGACTCGATCCACGTACGGGCCAGCGTCGATGACTTCCATGCTTCTACTGCAACGATAGTGTCGCCAGAGTAAATCACGCTAAACGGCTCGCCATCCATGCGAGTTTCATAGGCAAGAAGAGTCGAGAATCCAACCAGCCGCCCCGACCGCTCCATCAAAATGACCCAGTTTTTTTCTGCGATGTCACGAAGGAATTGTTCCGTGGTCACACCATCAAAATGGTCGCGGAGCAACCCGTACATTTTCATCAACTCATCGTGAGTGAGCTGATCGCGCGAGACCAGACGAGCAGTGCCGGTTCGTAAACTTTCTTTGACCGGACTCAAAGCAGCGCCACCTCCGGCGCAAGCAAGCGGTCGTCCAGATTCTGAGCCAGAGCTTCACCGTCCTCCCAATGCACAACATAGAGGCGGCTTCTATACTCGCGCGGATGCAGGGCCGCCCGCAATTGCTTCAACCGCGGATCTCGCGAATCGAAACCGAGCGTCACATAGTCGATGCCGCGCGCGGCCGCTCGAACACGAAGCAGATGTATAAGGCTCTCGGCGAGTTCTGTCTGATCGGGACTGAAAGCCACATGCGATACAAAAGCGTGCGATAGCGTTGTTCCAATTCTCGGAAGAACGGGCTGGCCCAGACATCTCGCACCAAAGTTGAGAACCGGCCTCGCCCATTTCAGCGGGCTCGAATAACCCCGTACAACGATCTGTTTAATACTTCTCTGATCCCAGAGCGCGGCGCATGCCACCGGCCTCCCGTCTGCCTGGCACGCGACCTGAATACTTTCGGGATGGAGTTCGTTGGCCGACCATACTGGCGCGAATTGATATTTCTGATGGTCGCATCGCAATAAATCCAGTATTTCCGCGCCTTGCTCCTTCGAACCCCGCATGCACTTTATTCCTTGCTTGCTTAGTTTGCGACGGGCGCGGGACCTCAGGCGGAAATGTTCAAGCCGATCAGCGCGGCGAATAACCAGCGTTACGAATTCGCCAAGAAAACGGTAGGTCGGCATTCCGCTCAACCCTCTTTCCAGAAATCTCCGAGCGGGTAAATTGTCGGCCATGATGCTGGTCAGGTAGATTTTCGGACCGCCCTGACTGTGAAGCCTGCGGAATGCTTCGTAGCCGCGTCGAAGGATGGACGCGCGGCCGCGGCACGACGAATCCAAACGCAGTGCGCCGAGGTATCCGACCTGCATGGGCTGGCCGTTGATGAATCGCTGGCGCGTCGAGATGCTGCCGGCTGCGACCACGCGCTCACCCTCAAGCGCAACGATGGTCTGCTGCTCCGGCCCCTCGAGCGCGGCGGCCGCGAAAAAACTGGGCTCGCGTTCCAGGCTCAGACGAATCGGCCCGGGCATGGGATTTTCGCGAAGGAGTCGCCGGATGGACGCATCGTGTTCGGACGTGGCGAGTTCAAAGCACACTCCGCTGTCGGTCAGCGCATGGCCGCCAAGAGTCAATTCGCCCGTAATAGCGGCCCCGGCCACGATTCGTCCCCCAATGGATACCCGTCGCGCGTGCTTACGTCGCCGCGATGCATCGCATTTATGAGATAGAAATTCCGCCACATGAAGCCATCTGCCCGATTGACCGGGTCGAAGCCTCGGCAAAAAATACTGCGCCAGGAATAAAACTCGCGGCGGGCTTCCAGACAACACCGTTGCAATTCCGACGGATCCATTCCTGCTGGAGTGAATGGTATGTGATTGTACTTGTAACGGTCATCGAGCCACCACGCATGATAGAGCAGCCTCCCGTCAGCTTCGAGGCGCTTGTACAAAGGCGTTCCGGGAAACGGAGTCAGATGGTTGAACGCCGCGATGTACATCGAATTCGACCGGGCGAAGCGAACGGTTTGTTGAAAACTCTCCGGCGTGTCGCGGTCATATCCAAAAATAAATGTTCCGTAAACGCGAATGCGATGCTTGCGAAGATTTTCTAAAGCTTTTGTAAAACCGCCGCGCATCATGTTGAAGGATTTGTTCATGTCCTTCAGGTTTTCGGTATTCAAACTTTCGAAACCAATCAACACACCCATACAGCCGCTGCGCACCAGCAGTTCGAGGAATTCCTCGTCGTGTGCCGCATTCACACTCGCCTGGCTGACCCAGCGAATCTTCGCGCCAATCAGCGCTCGAAAAAATTCTTTCGCCTGATTGAGGTTTGACGTGATGTTGTCGTCGACAAAGAAGAAGAGTTTTCTATCGTTCTTGACATCCTCGATTTCGGCCAGAATATCGTCGACCGGCCGGCGCGTCTGCGTGGCGCCAAATACCGTTTGCACGGCGCAGAACTCGCACTGGAAGTGGCAGCCACGTCCCGCTTCGACCAGACCAATCGGCAAATATCGTTTCCCACGGAAGATGGAGCGGGCCGGTTTAAGCTTCGCCAGCGACGGCCGTGCATCCGCTTTGTAGATCTTTTTCAACGTCCCACATCGAGCGTCATCAATAACCGACTGCCATTGATTTTCCGCTTCGCCGACAATGACAGCTTCTGCATACTGCGCAACTTCATCGGGAACGAGCATGGCGTGAAATCCGCCCATCACTACCGGAGTTTTGCGGCGCCGGTATTCGCTGGCAATCTGATATGCGCGCTTGGCGGTGTAAGTTTCTACGCTGATTGCTACTAAGTCCGTTGGCTCGTCAAAGGGGATTAGCTCCATGCGGTCATCGTAGAAGCGCACTTCCACATCTTTCGGGGTAAGGCCTGCCAGGGTCGCGGCCGGCAGCGATTCCATTTGCCAGGTTCGAATGTAGCTGCGGTCGCCGGCCCGGCGGACGATGCAGGGATGGATGATGGTCACTCTCATTGCGTGTCGCGAAGCGTCAACGAAAGGGGCAGTGGATCTTCTTCTCTCTTTGTGTTTTGACCCGACCGGCCAATGATCCAATCGCAGTTGTAGAAGCTGCTGAGGTGGTTGGCGTAGAAACGATAGCCGAGGTTCGTGGCCAACCGCACGCTCCACGGCGCCGGCGAATGCGATAGACGCGACAGAATGGATCGATAGCTGTAGGCGTGCTTCCACGCAGCCTCTGTGCCCTGTTCAAGTTCGCAGACGCTAATCGCCTTGGGCTGGAAAACAACATGCTGCCCGTCGTAAAGCTCCCAGTTGCGGGTCAGGATTCGGCCTTCCTTCGCCAGTCGCTTGTGGAGAGCCGTGCCGGGAAACGGCGTGACAATGGCAAAGCGCGGAAGATCGATCTTCGCCGCCACCGCAAACTCCGCAGTCTTGAGGAAAATTTCGGGGTCATCGCTGTCCAACCCGAAGACGAAACAGCCCTGGAGGGCAATTCCGTGTTCGTGCAGTCGTTCGACCACCAGAACAAAACGGTCCGGCGAATTAAATCCCTTCCCGCTCGCGCGCAGATTGTCGGAAGAAATCGATTCCAGTCCCATGAGCAATCCACGGCACCCGCTCTTCCCTGCCAGATCGAGCAATTCAGGATCATCTGCGAGCAACACCGTCGCCAGGCCGTACCACTGAACTCGCAACGGAACCAGCGCTTTGAACAGGCGAACCGCATAGCCGCGATCTGCAATCAAATTCAAATCGACGAAAATCAATTTCCGCGCGCCGTGGCGGCGAATGTCCTCAGTCACATCTTCGACAGGCTTCTGTAAGGGTTTGCGTCCCCAGGCCGCCGGAACAACGCAGAAGTCGCAACTATGCACGCAGCCGCGTGTGGCTTCAAACACATTGTTGGTCAGAAATCGGCGACGAGGAAGAAGATCGCGCCGCGGAAACGGCCGGCCGGAAAGATCAAGGTCCGGAGCCTGATCGTATCTCGATCGCATTTGACCCGCGGAGAAATCACGCAGCAGTTGCGGCCACGTATCTTCCGCGTAGCCGACGACGATCGAATCCGCATTTGCCTGCGCATCTTCCGGTGCAAGCGTGATATGAGGTCCCCCAAGAACCGTGGTGAGGCCTTGCGACCTGAATCGTTGTGAGAGTTGATAGGCGCGAGTCGCGGTGCCGGTAATCACTGTCAGGCCGACCAGATCCGCGTCAAGCCTCTCTGGTACTTCCTGAATTCCCTCATCGATAAGGGTGATCTCCGCCTGGAGTTCGGCTGGAACGAGTGCGGCCAGCGTGGTAAGCGTCAGCGGTTGATAGCGCAGCGACTTGCGGAAGATGCCTCCGCGATGCCGGTAAAGCGGCCCCTTGGGAGAAATCAGGACCAGTCGCAGAGGTCTTCCAGAGCCTCTTCCAGAACGTTCTCCCGAACTTCTTCCCGAAGCATGGAACAAGGCCAGTACGCCTCCTTTGACGATTTTTCCCACCGGGCGGCCAGCACGCTTGCAATCCGTTGCAGAAATACTATAGTTATCTCTCCCTTTGTCAAGTAAGGTCAGCCGGACGATTCGCGACACAACGACTGAACACTCGCCATGACGGATGCGCCTCGACGCATGTCGCCTCGCCAGATTGCCGATCACGCCTTTCGGCATCGCGTCGATTCCTGCCCGTTTGACCCCGCGGTTCCCATCGATTTCAGCAAGCCCTTCCTCTGTCCGAGTTTGACCGCCCTTTATTACACTTCGGTCTGGCAAAAACTGAGTCCTGCCGATCAATTACGTTACACCCAGCTTTCGGCTCTGTCTTTCAACGAATTGATCGCCTGGATGGAAAACGGTTTCAATTCGACCCTGTCGGCCCTTGCGCAGAGTGAGCACGTCGCGCCCGAGTTAAGAACGCTTTTGCCCGGTTTCATCGAGGACGAACAGCGCCATCAAACAATATGGTGGACCCTCAATCGTTGCGCAGATCCCGCACGCTATTCCAGCGATGCGGCCGCCATCACTCATATCGCCCCGATCGCTCGCGGGTTGATGAAGTGGTTGGCAAGACGTCCGCTTGAATATCCGGTTGCAATTTGGCTGATGCTGATTCTGGAAGAGTACGGCAACGAAATTGCGCGTCGTTGTGCCACCAGGCGGCCGCACGAAATCGAGCCGCACTTCGCCGCCGCTTACCTCGCGCATGTGCGGGATGAGACCCGCCACGTGCAGATCGACTGGCATCTGATCGATTCTCTGTGGCCCAATCTGAGCGGCTGGCGGCGTGAATTGAATGTTCGCCTCTTCGGTTTGATAATCAGCCGCCTGTTATTCCGAACCGGAAACGCTGCGCTTTCGGTAGCCGAGGAACTCATCCGCGAGCGGCCCACCCTGCGCACTTTTCTGCCGCAAATCCGTGCCGAGCTGCGCCGCGTCGGTCAGCAGCCACAATTTCGAAACATGATGTTTTCCGCCCGCTCGTCCCCCATCGCCTTCCACCTGCTGAGCCGGTTTCCGGAACTCCAGAGCGCTCTGGCATGAAAGAAATTCGCTCCATTCCGGATCTTCCCAATGCCGCCATTGTCATGCTCCAGCTTTTGCTGATCGGCGCGTGCATCGCCGCGTGCGCCGTGGTGCGCGGCTGGTGGTCGATTGCGCTCGGCGTGGCCTTCGTGCTCATCATGAACTCGGTCTATTTTGCGATTCATGAGGCGGAACATGGTCTGCTGTTTTCCAACCGAAAAATCAATCACGCAGCGGGAACCGTGCTTGCACTCTTTCTGCCTGCCTCCTACACTTTCATCCGCAACGTGCATCTCGCGCACCACATTCACAATCGCTCCGACGAAGAAGTCTTCGACGTTTATTCCACCGACGATCCCGCATAGTGGAAACGATTCCAGTTCTTCGGCATCCTTACCGGGGGTTTTTGGCTGACACTCGTCCTAGGCAACATTGCGTTCGCGCTCATCCCCATGCGCTGGCTTTCCAGCGCCGCACAACTCGACCGTCCCTCGTCCGCGGTGATGAAATATGTCACTCGTCACAATCAATGGCGCATTCGTGCCCAGGCGTGGACGGTCCTTATCCTTCATTCCACGATCGCGTGGTGGCTTGGGTCCGCGGCGATTCGATACGCGCTGATCTATGCCATGTTCGGCGTGAGCTGGTCAACTCTTCAGTACGTGCATCATTATGGAACCTGCCGCGACGTTCTGCGCGGCGCGAAAAATCTGCGCTACGGCCCGATCCTCGATCGCCTGTGGTTGAATCATGGTTGGCATCTGACTCACCACCTTCATCCGACCGTCCCCTGGCTGCGCCTGCAACAAGTCGCCGCAAACAACGAGCCCCGCGCGGAGTCGCTGGCCAGCGCCTATTTGAAAATGTGGCGAGGACCTATTTTGACCACAGAGCACGTGAAAAACCAATATGACGGAATTGTTGCACAGCACTAGCGCGACACCCGCAGAGAGCATAGTCGCCATCGACTGGCCACTGCATCGTCGCCTGATGATGGTCGCGATGGGCTATGTTCCATTCTTCACCGCCGCTCTTGTCGTCGCCTGCGTGATCGTCGCGACAAAACGCTGGGGCGCGTTCGCCGCAATGGGCGCCGGCGCCATCATGATTTATCTGTTTCCTCCGCTCGCGCACCGAGTTTTTTCCATCGGGTTCGGCGCGCAATCGGGTCGGCATACCGTCGGATCGGCCGCATTCTTACGCTGGTGGTTATCCGCACAGTGGCAAGTCACATTCAATCGCCTGCCCATGCTGGAAGAGTTGCTTCGCATTGTTCCCGGACTCTACTCCGCATGGCTGCGCCTGTGGGGAGCAAAAATTGGCTCGCTCGTTTATTGGAGTCCTGGCGTTGCCGTCCTTGATCGCTCGCTTCTGCGCGTCGGCAGCCGCGTTGTCTTCGGTGCTGGCGTGCGCCTCAATCCTCACGTAATCGTTCCCGGGAAGAAAGGCGAAGCACAACTCTGGCTGGCGCCCGTCACTTTAGGGGACGACTCCCTGATCGGTGGCTACAGCCTGATCACGGCCGGATGCACGATTCCTGCCGGCGCATCGCTTCCCGCGGGCAAATACGTTCGCCCGTTTTCCACGTGGCAAGACAATCAGCCAGCACAGAGCAGGTACGAAGGTGACCCCGATTGATTCGATCGACTCCACTCTCTACTGCATTGGTGAGCAGGCTTCGATCCAACCTTGGCCTGAAACTTTTTCTGCTGCTCGCTCTGCCCAGTGTAGTCACCGCAGCCTATCTTGCCGTTCAGCGGACAATTATCTTTCCCACGCGCAGCGTCCCGTCAAATTGGTTGGACCATGCCATTCCATTTCAGCCGCGCTGGGTCTGGGCGTATTTATCTCTGTACTTGCTCAACCCCATCGGCCCACTGCTCACGCGGTCACGCAAGGATTTGCTCCAATACGCCTACGGCATCCTGTTCCTGTTCGCCGCTGGATTGCTGTGCTGTGCCATGCTCCCCGTCGCCGGACCGCGGCCGGCTGCAAGCGCAGCTTACTGGCTCTATGACCGGCTCATCCTCATTGATCGCGCCTATAATTCTTTCCCGTCTCTCCACGCCGCATGTGCGGTCTACGCCGTCCTTTACGCGCCGTATGCCTCACGCGATTCGTCGCGAGGTGCATTGAGGAAAGTTCTGCTGTCGATAGCATGGCTTTGGACTGGGCTGATTTTGTATTCCACCATCGCCACGCGCCAGCATTTCGCCATCGACTTGGTACCAGGAATATTTCTCGCTTGGCTGGCCCAACGCTTGTTCTTCGGGCGGAAGGCCGTGAAAAGAGAGACCCAATCAGAACGGGACATCTTGGTCGGCGGAGAGGCGGCATGATTCACTTCGGTCAACCCGCATACGCTTCTTCGGCTCCGCCAGCAGAAGCCTTTCCGTTGTGGCCGCGGGGCTGGTACGTCATTGCGCAGTCGCGCAAGCTGACAAACCGGCCCATTGGAATCGACCTGTTCGGCCAAC
>Ga0209006_10006463_pt1 | contig 10598 bp, 8 predicted proteins | sample JacPin_JW_Ref_O2_FD_188567 | JGI IMG/M metagenome (GOLD analysis project Ga0209006, IMG submission 188567) | Forest soil microbial communities from Algoma, Ontario, Canada - Jack Pine, Ontario site 1_JW_Ref_O2 (SPAdes) (version 2) | ecosystem: Environmental > Terrestrial > Soil > Boreal... | reverse complement strand
CAAGATCGATCTGGAGGGTCTGGAGCACGCAACGGGGAAGACATTTTTCTGGTCTGGCCGGTATAGCAAGAACATGAACGAGCGCACGACGCTCGTTACGGATCTGAACGTATTTGCGAATTTCAAGCCGACCTTGCCGACCTCTTATTGCGATTCAGGGTTTATTTTTCTGGGCAATATCGACCCAACACTACAACGGTCAGTCTTAAAGCAAATGAAGTGCAAGCCAAAAGTGGTGGGTCTCGATACCATGAATTACTGGATCGAGCGTACGCCCGCGGAATTGCGCGAGACGCTGAAGCATACGCAGATATTGATGATTAATGATGACGAGACCCGGCAATTAACGGGCGAACACAATTTGATGCGCGCGGCCAAGCACGTCTTCAAAATGGGGCCGCGTACGCTGGTGATCAAACGCGGTGAGCACGGCGCGTTGATGGTGCACAACAATTTCTTGTTTTCCGTGCCGGGATTTCCGCTGGAAGAAGTTCACGATCCTACGGGCGCGGGGGACAGTTTTGCGGGCGGATTCATGGGCTATCTGGCAGGTGAGGGCCGGATCAACGATCAAACCTTGCGTCGCGCGATGGTGTACGGATCGGTGCTGGGAAGTTTTGCCGTGGAGCGATTTGGAATTGAGCGCTTGAAAAATTTGACGCGCCGGGAAATAACCGCGCGAGCGCGGCGCTTTCTGCAACTCACGAAATTCGCGCTGTGATAGGCCGACATTTTATGCTTCACGATTTAAATTCGTATATCGTGGCTCGCCTCCTGCTTGCGGGTTTTCTGGGCGGATTGGTTGGGCTTGAGCGAGAGCTGCGCCACAAGCCGGCGGGTTTGCGCACCAATATGCTGATCTGTTTCGGCGCCGCTCTTTTCACGATCATTTCCTATGAAATGGCCGGTAACGTCGGTGGCGACCACACGCGTATCGCCGCGCAAATTATTCCCGGAATCGGATTTATCGGAGCTGGCGTCGTAATTCGCGGCCGTGGAGGGGTCGTGGGAATCACCAGCGCTGCGACTATTTTTGTCATTGCCAGCGTGGGAATGGCTGTCGGCGCCGGAATGTTGATGACTGCCGTTTTCGCAACGCTACTATTGTTGGTGGCGCTCGTGTTTCTCGGCGTAGCGGAGGAGCGCTTCGGGTTCCACGTCCGCATGATGAATTTCCGGTTGATTACGGAAGACGAGACCGTGCTCCCGCGAACGCGTCAAATCGTCGAAGACGCTCGGATTCAGGCCCACCGCTGGCATACTCATCGTGGTGAAGAGGGAATGGTTGTAGAGTTTGATGCGGACGTAACTTATCCACAAGAACGTGATCTGATGACGAAGCTAGCGGCGTTGAAAGTGCGATCGGATATCCGCCCGGTCTAACTCGGCACTGAAACCGAAGGGGCTGTCACATTATCAAAGAAAATGAAGGTTCGAAACGGCCAACCAATGCTTGCGAGATTGAATCCGAGTTGACGGGCTGCGGACGGAATGCTATCAATTCTGAGCCGTATGGTTGCAGAGATTTTTTTCCCGGTTCCGCTCGACGAGATCATCAGAATCAGTGGCCTCAGGCGTTCCGTGAAAATTACAGGGGGATCCAACTGATGTGTTTGCGGTGGACAGCGTTGCTGGCTATCATCACCGGCGCTGTGCTGCTTGGAAGCTGTTCGAGCAGCTCGAATTCGCAACCGTCTCCAACTCCGGTTATCACCGGCTTGTTCCCGTCTAGCATCACCGCAGGCAGCCAGATGTTCACCATATTTATTTCCGGAAATGGATTCGTAACTAAACCGCCATCGCAAGTTTTTTGGAACGGGTCGATGCGGACCAGCGTCCTGAACACCACAACGGGGCAACTAGCCGCAGTGATTCTGGCGTCGGACGTGGCCGCATCGGGCATTGCTGCGGTCACAGTGTCGAACCCGGAACCGGGCGGACCGTCGTTGGCGGCAACTTTTACGATCGACAGCGTGCAAAATGGCACACCCCTGATTTCGACTCTTTCTCCGATGAGCGCGTCGCCAAAAAGTGGTGCGTTCACGCTCACGGTGAACGGTTCAAATTTTGTGCCTCCCGTGATTGTCAACGGCACAGCGCAAACTGCGGGATCAACGGTGGCGTGGAATACTTCTCCGCTTCCGACTACTTTCGTGAACGCCAATCAATTGACGGCAAGCGTACCGGCGACCAATATCGCATCTCCGGGTTTTGCAAGCGTGAGCGTTTTCAATACCACGCCCGGTGATACCCAGCTATTTTCACCTGCTGTGGATTTTACCTTCGGAACAAACGGTGCGGCCTTCCCGAGGGTGGCATCAGTTAGCGCGACCCGTGGCGCCGCTGATGGAGCCAGTGGGGCGCCAGCGAGCAGTGCGGATGGCCGATACGTTGCTTTCTTTTCTGAAGCGAAGAATTTGGTGGCGCAAGGAGCGCATGGAAATATTTTCGTGCGAGACACATGCATGGGCGCTGTTGAATGTACGGCGAACACCATTGCCGTAGATCTCGCGCCGGACAAAAGCGCACCCAATTCCGCAGCCGGCAAACAAGTTGCGATTAGCTCGGATGGCCGGTTCGCGGTTTTTGGGTCCAAGGCGACGAATCTCGTTTACGGTTTGCAAAGCAATTCCGCACGGGCGAACGGGCATACGATGAATCTCTTTGTTCGCGACCTTTGTACCGGAGCCAACGCGCCGTCCGGTTGTTTGCCGCATACCGAAGCCGTGTCAGTAAACGCGTCCGGCGAATTGGCGGGCGTCGGCGACCGCAGCTATGCTTCCATCAGCTCTGACGGACGCTTTATTGCCTTTGCTTCCTCTGCCGCAAATTTAGTTACCGGTGAGACCGGTTCGGGATCTCGAGTTTTTGTTCGGGATACTTGCGCTGGGCCAACCGCGGGGAAATCCTGTGTCGCGCGAACTGAGGAGCTTCCGATCGACGAAAAATATCTCGCGAGCGGATCGCAAGGTGAAAGCCCGGCAATTTCGGCCAACGGCCGATATGTGTCGTTTATTGTGTGGGGTGGTAGCTCACCATTGGAAGCAGGTCGCAGACCATCTCAAGTTCTCCTACGGGATACTTGCATGGGGTCAGACGTCCCGGCTTCATGCGACCCTTCGACTATCGAAATCTCGGTTTCTTCTGGTGACGAGCCGGGCGACGCGCAGAGCAACGCGCCTTCTGTGAGCGGAGATGGCCGTTTTGTTGTCTTTCAATCCAACGCGTCGAATCTTGTAACTGAGGGAACGAAATCGAAGACGAATATATTTTTGCGCGACACCTGCCTGGGAGCTACGGCACCAGATGGATGCATCCCTTCAACGACGTTGATTGACGCTCGATCCGCAGGGGTCGCGACGGATTCTGACGCGTTCGCTCCCTGGATTAGTGCATCGGGACGGTACATCAGCTTTATTTCCGGGGTTTCGACGAGCGCGAAGCGCCGACATTTTGTTGAGACATATCTTTTCGTGCGCGATACGTGCGTCGGTGCAACAACGTCTTGCATCGCCCGCACAGTCACTGTAGCTGCTCCGGTGAACGGATCTCAGGCTACTACATTGCGCGTCGATCAGTTTTTGCCTGTGCCGGTCATTGCAAATGGGCGCGTAGCGGCTTTTTCGTCCGCCTCTCCCATTCCGACTGCACCGACCGGCGGGTATGGCGACGTCGTGTTAGTCCTGACCTCGTTTTAATCCTTCGAATCGCACGCTGCTGGGATGTAAACGCGGCGCGCTTGTCGGCTGGACTCGCCGCCGGAAATTCCTTATTCTCAGTTCGCCCATGCCGCAGACCCTTAAGCCTCAAGCGCTCGAACTCGACGATCTGATTCGGATTATTTCTCTTTCAAGTCCGGTAAACGGCGACCGGCTTGAACAAGGGATTCGCGAACTCGCGCGATTAGGCTATAAAACAAAGGTTGACGAAGCTTCCGCCCTGGCTCGTGACGGTTTCTTTGCCGGCTCTGCCGCGGACCGCGTGGCTGCGCTCAAGGAAGCGCTAACGGAGGCTGATTCTCGGGCTATTTTTTGCACGCGTGGCGGCTACGGATCGAATTATTTGCTCGACGGCCTGAGTGTCGCGCTGTCTACCCCGAAAATTCTGATGGGTTACAGCGACCTGACATCCTTGCAAATTTTCCTGTGGCAGAAATTTCGATGGGTGACGTTTTATGGGCCGATGGTTGCCGCGGGCTTCGACAAGGGAGCGAGTGTCGCCGAAGGTTACGACCGCGAAAGTTTTCTGCATGCACTTTCGGAAACGCGCGACGGATGGGCTATCGATATGAAGGGAACTGAATCGCTGGTTCCCGGAAAGGCAGTTGGCACGCTGCTGGGCGGTTGTCTAACCCTGCTTGAAACAACTTTAGGTACTGCCTGGGAACTCGACACGCATGGTGCCATCCTCGTACTCGAGGACCGAGGCATGAAGCCCTGGCAAGTTGATCGCGCGCTGATGCATTTGAAACAGGCGGGCAAATTCCGAGGAGTTTCCGGCCTGGTGCTCGGAGAATTCCCCGAGTGCGAAGGTCCTCCAGGAACAGAAACGGTGAGGGATGTGGCGCAACGGATATTGAAGTTTTTCGAGTTTCCGGTTGTTTGGGGCGCAGCGATTGGTCACACGACGCGGCCCATGTTGACTCTGCCTTTCGGAGTTCGCGCGCGTTTATCTGGGAACGATGCGAACAGCGATGGCGCGACGCTTGAAATTCTGGAGCCGGCATGCACGGCATAGGATCGCAATTATCGGCGAGGTGGAAATGGTAGGACAGAAACCCGAACGCGTACATGTGCTGGGTATCTCGGGCTCGGCAATGGCGCCTGTAGCGGGAATGCTGAAAGAGCGCGGTTTCCATGTGACCGGTTCGGACGTGAACGTGTATCCGCCTGCTTCGACTTTGCTCGATTCGCTGGGCATCCGCTGGAACGAAGGATTTCGCGCGGAAAACTTACAGCCGGCGCCTGACCTGGCGGTGGTGGGGAATATCGTGGCGCGCGGGAATCCGGAGATCGAATACATTCTCGATGAAAAAATTCCGTATTGTTCGATGCCTCAGCTTCTGGAGGAATATTTTATTCCGGGCCATACGTCGATAGTCGTAGCCGGGACCCACGGTAAGACTACAACGACCGCCATGCTCGCCTGGATTTTTCAGGTAGCAGGCCGCCGGCCGGATTTTCTCGTGGGTGGCGTTCTCCGGAATTTCAAAGAGAAGAGCTACGGTCTGGGCGGCGGTGAAGAATTCATTATTGAAGGTGACGAGTATGAGACCGCGTTCTTTGATCGCGGGCCTAAATTCCTGCACTATCATCCGGACGAGTTGATCTTAACTTCGCTGGAATACGATCACGCGGACATCTTTCCGGATCTTGCTGCAATCACTCTGCAATTCCGCCGGCTTGTGAACTTGGTCCCGCGGCGAGGACGCATATTGATTTGGGGTGAGAGCCTTGAGCTTCGAGAAACTGCCGCGAAAGCTTTTTGTCTCGTTGAAACATTTGGGCTCACGCCGGAGTGCGATTGGTATGCGGGCGATATCTTGTGGCAGGACTCGGCGACTGAATTTCGCGTAGTTTTCCACGGCAGCGAGGCGACTCGTATACGAATACCCGCTGCCGGCCGGCACAACGTGCTCAACGCTCTCGCGGCGGTCGCGCTGGCGTACGGTCGCGGTGTCGAATGCGAGGCTATTGAGCAGGCGCTGGCGACCTTTGAAGGCGTCCGCAAGCGCATGGAGGTTAAGGGGGAAGCGCGGGGCGTGATGGTGGTTGAGGATTTTGCGCACCATCCCACGGCGATCCGTCTGACGTTGGAAGCCGCGCGAACGAGATGGCCGGGACGAAAAATCTGGGCTGCTATGGAGCCACGTTCCAACACTATGCGTCGAAAAATATTTCAAAGTGTGCTTCCGGAGGCTTTGATGATTGCGGACGCCGTGCTGATCGGGCCGGTGAATCGCGCGCAGCTCCTTGGAGAAGAGGAGCGGTTGTCACCGGAACAGATCGCGGATTCGCTGCTCGAACGCGGGCGTCCCGCGAAAGCCTTCGAGTCCGCAGATGAGATCGCCGAATATTTGGCGGACCATGCCAAGGCTGGGGACGTGGTGATGGTGCTGTCCAACGGAAGTTTCGATGGCTTGTCCGGCAAGCTCTTGGAAAAACTCAAATCGCTTGCGGGAGCGAGGGGATGAAAATAAGGTTTCTCTGGCTGCTCTCATGTTTTTGTGCGTTAGTTTTTCTGATTGGTGCTCGCCCGGCTGCAGGGACCATAGGATACAAAATCTCATTGAAGGATCCGGAAAAGCACATTTTTCAAGTGAGCATGACGATTCCGCAGCCCGCCCCGCAAACGAAGATCGCCATGCCCGCATGGAACGCGCTCTACCAAGTGCGCGATTTTGCTTACCGGATACGCGACGTGCAGGTCAGTTCATTGCCGGAACCCGGAGCGCCCGGCGAGAACATGCCAGTTCGAAAGCTAGATAAGCAAACCTGGGAAATTGTCGGCGGAAAGTGGGCTGGAGTAGTCTCGTCCCTGATGGTCCGCTATTCGATCTTCTGGGACGACGCCGGGCCATTCAATTCGCAACTGAATTCCAGGCATGCGTTCGTCAATTTTGCCGAAGTGCTTTTGTATGTTCCGGACCGGCGCAGCGAAGACACGACTGTAGAATTCGACGATGTGCCGGCAAGCTGGCGCACGATTGCGGAGTTGCCGCCCGGAACCGCGCCCAACTCATTTAAGGCTGTGAGTTACGACACGCTGGTGGATGCGCCGGCCGAGCTCGGCAAGTTTGAGGAATTTGGATTCGACGAGGGCGGTGCGCACTTCCGCGTAGTTGTGGACGCGAAAGAGTGGCGGCGCGACCGGTTGGAGGATTACCTGCGCCATATTACTGCCTACGAGTTGCGACTGATGGGCGGGCCGCCATTTCACGAGTACACTTTCCTTTTTCACATCGGGCCGTATTCCGAATCTGGCGGCGGAGGAATGGAACACGCCAACTGCACGGCAATCGGATCCAGTTCGACCGAAAGCGCAATCACTACCGCGGCACACGAGTTCTTTCATGCCTGGAATGTAAAAAGGATACGTCCTCAGACCCTCGAGCCCGTGGACTTCACGAAAGAACAGTACACGCGCGCGTTGTGGTTTGCCGAAGGCGTGACGAACACGTACGCCAGTTACACGCTCGAGCGTTCCGGGATCTGGCCGAAAGAGAGGTTCTATGCCGATTTGGCGGCTCAGATCAGCGAACTGGATTCACGACCGGCGCATCGGTGGCAGAGCGTGGAAGAGTCCAGCCTCGACGCGTGGCTGGAAAAGTACGATGAATACCGCCAGCCGGAGAGAAGCATTTCTTATTACAACAAAGGCCAGATCGTCGGAGAAATGTTGGATCTTGCGATTCGCAACGCCACCGATGGACGTAAGTCTCTTGATTCTGTAATGACGCGCATGAATGAGACTTACGCGAAACAGGGGAAGTATTACGACGACAGCGATGGTATTCGGGCCGCAGCTGAAGAAGTGGCCGCGACGAGTTTGGACGATTTCTTCCGGCGATATGTCGCTGGCACCGACGAGATACCGTACGACAAATTCCTGGAACCCGCTGGGCTGGAATTAAAAGTGGAAATGCACAACATGGCGGACCTTGGTTTCTGGACTACGGGCGGGCGCGCCGGTGGTTCCACGGTGGCGGTGTCGCAGATTGTTCCTGGGAGCAGCGCTGAAGCAGCGGGACTCCTTGCGGGCGACGTTTTGCTGGAATTAAATGGTGAAACTGTTCCACCATTCCTTTCGGGATGGGTTCGTCAACATGCGCCGGGAGAAATCGTAAAGTTGCGCGTACTGAGGGATGGCAAAGTGTTGGACCTTTCGTTTGCATTGGGATCGAACGAAACGAAGAAATACTCGATCTCCGAAGTCGGGCACCCGACAGACACGCAGAAACGAATTAGGGAAGGCTGGCTGCGCGGCACCGTAAACTAGTTCACGATTCATGATCCGCACAATCCTCGCTGTCATTTTCTTCGTGTTGGGAATTCTTTTGATAATGCCGTGGCTGATTTTGTGGAGTTTTCTGACTGGTAGCCCGGACTTTATGTACCGCGTGGCTATGAAGGTCGTGCGAACTGGAGTTCGCATTATGGGAGTACGCGTGCGTGTTGAAGGTGCCGGTAATGTTCCTCCGGGCGTCTGCATTTTTGCCGCAAATCATGTGTCGAACATGGACCCGCTGGCTTTCGTTCCGGCGATTCCGCGACGGGTTGGACTGCTGGTCAAAAGCGAATTGTTCCGAGTGCCGATTCTCGCGAAGGCTATGCGAATGGCAGGATTCGTTCGCGTGGAGCGCGATAACAGGGAAGCGGCCGCAGGAAGCGTGGATGAGGCCTTGAAGTATCTGGAAGAAGGCTTATCGTTCGCGGTTTATCCGGAGGGAACGCGTAGCCGTGACGGGCACATGCTCCCCTTCAAGAAGGGAACTTTCCTGATGGCGATCCGCGCAAAAGTTCCTGTTGTGCCTGTTTCCATCGTGGGTGCGCAGGATTTAATGCGCAAGGGAGAATGGGCCGTTCGTCCCGGGGAAGTGACCGTTCTATTCGGCCCTGCTGTAGACGCCTCCGCTTACACTGTGGAACAACGCGCTATTTTGCTCGCGCGTGTAGAAGAACTCGTCGCGGCAGGATTGCCGGAAGATCAAAAACCGCGCAAATAGCTACGTCGTTCATTCATGGCGTTGAGCCAATTTCGAAACAACCTCTCGCAACTCACGCAATTCCTTGTGAAGCTCGGGTAAGCGGCTAAATAGGGTGACCGACTTACGCCAAGCCAGGCTGTCCATTGCGGGATAGCCGGAATATACAACACCTGCCGGTACATCGTTCGGCACGCCGGTCTGCGCCGTTAGCGTTGCGCCGTCACCGATGGTGAGATGGCCAGCCACACCGACTTGACCCGCCAAGATACATCGATTGCCCACCCGAGTAGTGCCGGCCAGTCCGACTTGGCCGCAAAGCATGGAGTCTTCGCCGACTTTGCAAGCGTGGCCAACCTGGACGAGGTTGTCGATCTTGGTCCCGCGGCCGATCCGCGTCTCGCCGACGGTCGCGCGATCTACAACACTCTGAGCTTGAATCTCAACATCATCCTCGATCACCGCGGAGCCGGACTGGCGAATTTTGTACCAGCGTCCATCAAGCTGGCGCGCGAACCCGTAGCCGTCGCTTCCAATCACGACTCCGTTTTGCAGGAGAACGCGATTTCCGATGCGCGAGCCTTCGCGCACGCAGACATGAGAATGGGCGAAAAAATCGTCGCCAATTTTTACCCCGCGATAAATAGTCACGAAGCTGTGCAGCACGGCGTTTGAGCCGAGCTCTACGTCTTCATCTATAAAGCAATAAGGACCGATGTGAGCCCCCGAGCCAACTTTTGCGGATTTCGCAATAACAGCCGTTGGATGAATGCCCGGCGCATATGCAGGCGCCTCGTGGAAAAGCTCGATAGCTCTTGCGAAATCCAGTTGCGGATTCGCCGAAAGCAAAATGGCGACCTGCGCGGCGTCCATATCCTTGGTCACGATGACGGCGGAAGCTTGAGTGGTTGCCAGCAAGGGGCGATATCTCGGGTTGGCAAGGAATGTCAACTCGCCGGATTTTGCATCCTCGATTCCAGCGACGCCGGTGATTTCGATATTCGAGCCACCGCGAAGTTCGCAGCCCAGACTCCGGGCGATCTCGCCAAGTTTCATGATGGATTCTCCTAGGATCTTTTCGCGTCAGAGCAAATGTATAACACCACGAGCGCTAGATACTAAGTGGTGATTGAGTCGCAGTTCTAGTCTACTCGGAGAAAAGCTTTGATTGAGATGCCGCGGCTGCGCGAGAATCGGCAGGCGACCGGCGGGCGACCCCCACCACGCCGAGAACTTTCACTTCAGCCAGTGCGGATCGGGGAATAAAGAGACGCAGAGTGTTTCCGTGAAGGTCCGGCGGCGTCAACTGAACCCCCTTGTCCACCAGGTCGAGAAGCTCGTTTGCGACGATGCCTTCCATCACATCGTCGTCGCGGAACCGCAGGCGCACCCATAGGCCGTCAAGTTTAGGGCGGCTCAAAAACGTCTTGCGTTCCAGAATGACGCTATCTACAAACTCCCGAACAAAGTGGACCGACTTTACGGCCTGTAAATCGATTGGGCGATGTTCACCATCGGTGGTCAAGAGGTCGATGCCTTCCGCCGAACCCAGCATTACGGGATTCAAATAGCCTTGGGCAGACGTGCGATCGAGGAATTCCACTATTACTTTCTTAAGAGTCGAGGCGGGAGCTACGGTCTTCGAACGGGCCATGCTCTCTCTTTAATATAACGCCGAAAGGCAGTCGGGTTGCGGATTTCAGGCATTTTATTGCTATGCTTCCGCAGGTTATGTTATCCTTATGTGATTTTTTGTCAAGTTATTGGTGCTTAAAGGGTTAGCGTCGGAGTAACTGCCGATTGACCGTAAAAGGACAGATCCTAAAATCTGCCTCTCTGATAGCCTTTGTTACCGTTATCAGCCGTATTTTCGGCTACTTACGGGACCAAAGGG
>Ga0209006_10006462_pt1 | contig 10599 bp, 9 predicted proteins | sample JacPin_JW_Ref_O2_FD_188567 | JGI IMG/M metagenome (GOLD analysis project Ga0209006, IMG submission 188567) | Forest soil microbial communities from Algoma, Ontario, Canada - Jack Pine, Ontario site 1_JW_Ref_O2 (SPAdes) (version 2) | ecosystem: Environmental > Terrestrial > Soil > Boreal... | reverse complement strand
ACATCTGCGACAACGTCACTGCCTTCTGACCATGACCTAATCCAACCTCCCGCCGATGGCATCTCCTTACTCGATACGAAGAACGCACTTCTGCTCTCCTACATTCACAACCTCGTCTTTCTAATCATTTTGAAGCTGCGGCAGACTGCTGAGGAGGGTCAAGGCGCAATCATGCCTCTCGATGCTGCAGTGATCAAGAAGCTCGTTGAGCTGCGAGTGTATATGGAAAGGGGTGTGCGACCATTGGAAGGACGGTTGAAATACCAGATTGAAAAGGCCCTAAGGGCGGCAGATGATGCTGAAAGAGCAGCGGCCCAAGCGGCTGGTGATCTTCAGCCGGGACGAGCTCAAACAGCACGACATGCGAACCGCGGGGCTGGACCACTCCAGCTTGCGTTATTTCATCGGCGATGTGCGAGACGTAGCGCGGTTAGAGCGTGCTTTTGCCGGGGTGACGATTGTGGTTCACGCGGCCGCGCTGAAGCAAGTGCCGGCTTGCGAATACAATCCCTTCGAAGCTATCCAAACCAACATCATGGGCGGGCGCAACGTAATTGACGCCGCCATCAATCAGGGAGTACGGCGAGTGCTGGCGCTCAGCACGGACAAGGCCGTGAATCCGATCAACCTTTATGGCGCGACGAAGTTGTGCGCCGAGAAAATGTTTGTCCAGGCGAACGCCTATGCCGGGGCGCAGGATTCGCGATTCAGTTGTGCGCGTTATGGAAATGTGGTGGGGAGCCGAGGCAGCGTGATTCCGGTTTTCCAGGAGCAGCGGCGGCGCGGCCGGATTACTTTGACCGACGCGCGCATGACCCGCTTCTGGCTGACGCTGGAGCAGGGTGTGCAGTTCGTGGTGAGCTGCATCGAGCAGATGCACGGTGGAGAAATATTCGTGCCGAAAATTCCGAGCATGCGTCTGGTTGATCTGGCGGAGACGATTGCTCCGGGATGTGAGATCGAGACCATTGGGATTCGTCCTGGAGAAAAACTGCACGAGGTTCTGGTTTCAGAAGATGAAGCGCGCAATACTCTCGAAGTCGAGGACCGGTACATCATTCAGCCGTCGCATCCCTGGTGGCGGCGCGAGAACTGGGTGAATGCACGCCCTCTGCCGGAGGGATTCCGCTACGCCAGCGACAACAATGAGCACTGGTTGACGAACCAGGAGTTGCAGGAGTTGGTGTCGCCGTCTTCTTCATCCTCCCTGGGCACCGAGCAGACCGTTTCGGTTCGGGTTCCAGCGTAGCAGGCGGCTGAAGGACGCGTATGCGTGGGCAACGTTCCCGCCGGGGCTGAAGCCGAGGTTGATTTTGCGGGACTTTCGGCACGGCTAGAAGCCGCGCCCTTGCAAAATAGTCCTCTCAGAAATGGGAGGTTCCGTAACCTACTGGGATCGCCATCATGAGCACCACGTCAGTCAGCACGCAGACTCTCGCCATCAACGGGGGAGTTCCCGTGCGTGCGACCTATCTTCCTTATGGCCGGCAGTCAATTGACGAAGCGGACATTGCCGCGGTGGTCGAAGTGCTGCGCTCGGATTGGCTGACGACTGGCCCCAAGGTGGGCGAGTTCGAAGAGGCGTTCTCGGAACGCGTGGGCGCGAAGTATGCGGTGAGCGTGAGTTCCGGCACCGCCGCGCTGCACGCCGCTGCTTTTGCAGCAGGACTTTCGGCAGGCGACCAGGCCATTACGACTCCTCTGACGTTCGCGGCTACCGCGAACTGCGTTTTGTATCAGGGAGCTACGCCGGTGTTTGCGGATGTTCGCCGTGATTCGCTCAATCTCGATCCCGAACAAATCACCGGGAAGATTTCTGCCAAGACACGGGCGATTATTCCCGTTGACTATGCCGGAAATCCTGCCGACTTGGCTGAGATCATGGGGATTGCGCGGGAGCATGGACTGCTCGTGATTGAAGACGCCTGCCATGCCCTGGGCGCGGAGTATCAAGGACGGCGAGTGGGAAGTATCGCGGATATGACGGTGTTCAGCTTTCATCCGGTGAAGCACATCACCACCGGCGAAGGCGGAATGGTCACGACCAACGATCCGAAGCTGGCGGAGACATTGCGGCGCTTCCGCAACCATGGGATTTCGAGCGATGCGCGGCAGCGGCAGAGCGCGGGGCAGTGGCATTACGAGATGGTGTTGCTGGGATTCAACTATCGCCTGACTGATATTGTGTGTGGGCTGGGGATTGAGCAACTGCGACGGTTGGATAAGAATCTGGCGCGGCGGCGAGAGATTGCGACAGTGTATACGGCTGCGTTGCAGGAAACTCCTGGCTTGATTGTGCCTGTGGTAGGGGCTGAGACTAATCCTGCGTGGCATTTGTACCCGATTCGACTCGCGCTGGAGAAACTGACTGCCGACCGGGCACAGATCTTCCGGGCGCTGCGCGCGGAAAATATCGGCGTGAACGTGCACTACATTCCGGTTCACCTGCATCCGTATTATCGGGAGCGATTCGGCTACAAGGGCGGGGAGTTTCCGGTGGCGGAGGACGCGTACGAGCGCTTGATCAGCCTGCCCATGTTTCACGGCATGAGCGATCAGGATGTGAGCGATGTGATTGCGGCGGCCGGTAAGGTTCTCACCAGTTATTCGCGTTGAAACGGCGACCAACAAATCTTAGGAGCATGCGCTTGGAACACAAGATTGCGCTGGCGGAGGGATCTCTGGTGCTGCTGCGCCCGCTGGAGCGCGCCGACCTCAACGAACGCTACCTCAGTTGGCTGAACGATTCCGAGGTGACGCGATACACGGAGATTGGGACTTTCCCCTCGACCGCTGAGGACCTGGAAAACTATTACCGGAGCATCATGGGTTCGAAGAATGACGTGATGCTGGCGGTGGTGGAGAAGAAGTCTGGACGTCATATTGGCAACGTGAAACTGGGGCCGATTCACTGGATACATCGGCGCGCGACCTTCGGAATTCTGATCGGTGAAAAGGAATGCTGGGGGAAGGGAATTGGACTCGAAGCGACGCGGTTGATGGTGAGCTATGGCTTCGATCGCTTGAATCTCCGCCGTATTGACCTGGGTGTTTTCGCCGAACACGAGGCGGCGGTGCGCTGCTACGAAAAGGCGGGATTCAAGGTCGAAGGCCGAATGCGCGAAGACCTTTTTCTGGACGGAAAGTATCGTGACCGGCTCTGGATGGGCCTTCTGCGCTCCGACCACAAGCCGGCCGCGACTTCAGAAAAAACCGGGGCAAAAGCCGGGAAGCGGAAATGAAGGCGCTGGTCGTGGGCGGTGGTTCGATTGGCAGGCGGCATCTGCGGAACCTCAAAACCCTTGGGCTTAAACACTTGGGGTTGGTCGAACCCGATGTTTCGCGGCGGGATGTGGTCGCTGCTGAGCTCTTAGTCGAAGTTTTTTCCGAGTTGAGGGCTGGTCTAGATTGGGCGCCGAACTTTGTTCTGGTTGCCACTCCAACCCACCTGCATGCCGAGCAGACGCTGGAAATTGTGCGGCGTGGTATTCCGGTGTTTGTTGAGAAGCCGCTTTCCCACACGGCCACGGGAGTCTCTGAAATCGTCGATTTAATGGCGGAGAAAAAATTGGTTTCGATGATGGGATGCAACATGCGATTCCATCCCGGCCCGGCGAAGGTAAAGCAGCTTATTGACGACGGGCGGCTGGGAAAAGTGCTTTTTGCCAGAATTTACGCGGGATCCTACTTGCCGGACTGGCGCCCGGAGAGCGACTATCGCGAGAACTATGCAGCCCGCGTCGAAACGGGTGGAGGTTGCATTCTGGACTGCATCCACGAGATCGACCTGGCGCGATGGTATCTGGGAGAGGTGCAGTCGGTTTTCTGCAACGCGGGGCATCTTAGTTCGCTTGAGATCGAGACCGAAGATGTTGCAAGTCTGGTATGCCGTCATGCAAGCGGATGTGTGTCGGAGATTCATCTGGATTATGTGCAGAGAACCTACGAGCGCGGCTGCCAGATCGTCGGCGAACTGGGTTCGATTTTCTGGGACTTCAACGACAAGACCGTGCGCTTGTACAGCGCTACAGATAAAGAGTGGATAACCTACGCTCAGCCCGAGACCTGGGACGTTAATCGGATGTATGTTGATGAGATGAATCATTTTCTCGATTGCCTTGCGGACGGGCGGCCCACCGCGCTCCCGATCCCGGAGGCCGCGGCGGTAATGCACATTGTGTTTGCGGCGAAAGCCTCTTCTCAACACGCGAGAATGATTACGCTGGGAGCGGCTGGGGAGTGATCGTGGCTTTGACGGTCGCTCCGAACGTTGCTCCGAACGTCGCTCTGAACGTCGCTCTGATTCAGGCCCGGATGGGGTCGTCACGATTTCCGGGCAAAGTACTGGAAGACCTCGCGGGCCGGCCGATGCTGTGGCAAGTCGTAAGCAGAGTGCGGCGAGCAAAGCGAGTCGATAAGGTCGTCGTCGCGACCACCGATCGCGCGGTCGACGATCCGATCGCGCGATTCTGCGAGCGAGAGGGCATTGCGACTTTCCGGGGCAGCGAGTCGGATGTGCTGGATCGCTTTTACCAGGCGGCTAAAGCGAATCATGCCGATGTGGTCGTGCGCATCACGGCCGACTGTCCGCTGGTCGACCCTGCGGTTATCGATAGAGTCGTTGAGCGTTTTCAGCGCGGGGATTGCGATTACGCCTGTAACATCATCCGGTATACGTACCCGGACGGTCTGGATACTGAAGTGTTTTCCTTCGCCGCGCTCGAACAGGCCTGGCGAGATGCCGCGAAGGCGGCGGAGCGTGAACATGTCACGCCATATTTGCGCACGGCAAGATTTCGGACGGCGAACGTCGAGAGCGAGATTCCGGTGTCACCCGCGCAGTACCGGTGGACGGTCGATCATCCAGCCGACCTGGAATTCGTGCGGAGGGTTTACGCGGCGTTTTCCGATCATGAAGCATTCGGTTTTTCGGAAGTATTCGATTTGTTGAAGGAGAGGCCGGACTTGGCGACCATTACGGAAGAAACGATCATGAACGAGGGGTACTACAAGAGTCTCTACCAGCAGGCGGCTGCTGGTACGGCGCCAAAACGTCCGCTGGCGAAGTCGCAGGCGTGGCTGGAGCGGGCGAAAAAAGTGATTCCCGGGTGCGCGCAGACTTTCAGCAAGGGATATACACAGTACGTGCAGGGCGTTGCGCCCATTTTCTTGCAGCGCGGAAAGGGTTGCCGCGTTTGGGATGTGGACGGCAATGAATACATCGACTACGTGCAGGGCCTGCTGCCGAATATTCTCGGGTATGCGAATGACGAGGTGAATGCGGCGGCGGCGGCGCAACTGGCTCAGGGACACAGTTTTTCTCTTCCGCATCCGCTGGAAGTGCAATTGGCGGAGCGCCTGACGCGGCTGATTCCCTGCGCCGAGATGGTGCGCTTTGGCAAGAACGGCTCGGATGCGACTTCGGGAGCGGTGCGCGCGGCGCGCGCTTTCACGGGGCGCGATCGCATCGCCTGCTGTGGATACCACGGTTGGCAGGACTGGTATATCGGCAGCACCACCCGAAATGCAGGAGTGCCGAAAGCTGTGCGAGATCTGACTCATCCGTTTGCGTACAACGATCTGGCCGGCCTGGAGAGACTTCTTGAGCAATATCCAGACGAATTTGCCGCTGTGATTATGGAGCCGGTGAATTTCGTGGAGCCGGCGCATGGATTTCTCGAAGGGGTCAAGCATCTGGCTCTCAGGCACGGGGCGCTGCTCATCTTTGATGAGATCTGCAGTGGCTTCCACTTCGGATTGGGAGGGGCGCAGAAACTTTTCGGGGTCACGCCTGATTTGGCCTGTTTCGGCAAGGCGATGGGAAACGGCTTTCCGATTTCGTGCGTGCTGGGGCGGTCGGATGTGATGCGTACCTTCGAAGAGATTTTCTACAGCTTCACCTTCGCTGGCGAAGTGGCGTCGATGGCGGCGGCAATGAAGGTGCTGGATATTCTCGAGCAGACGGACGCGCTGGCCCGGCTGGAGTCGAGCGGAAGAACGCTGCAGGATGCAGTCAACGCCATGGCGAAAGAGGCCGGCCTGGGACAGCGTATTCGTGCGGTTGGACGACCGCAGTGGGCGCTGCTGAAGTTCAGCGACGAGAAAGGCGCCGAGAGTCCGCTGCTGAAGAATCTGTTTCAGCAGGAAGCGGTGAAGCGAGGAATACTGTTGCTGGCGACTCACAACGTTACGGCGGCGCATGATGCGACGGCAATTCAGCAGACGTTAGAGGCATATGCGGAAGTGATGAAGACTCTGGCGCACTGGGTGGGAGACTCCGATCCCGCGCGCTTTCTCGAAGGACCCATGAGCCAGGCGGTGTTCCGCGTGCGATGAGTTTCGTCCGATGAATTTTCTTTTCCGCACGGATGCAAGCCTCACCATGGGCACGGGGCATGTGATGCGTTGCATTGCACTCGCACAGGCGGCCCACGATGCGGGCGGACGCATTGCTTTCGCGTTGGCTGAGAGTACGCCGGGAGTTCAAGCCCGGCTTGCCAGTGAATTGTGCGAAGTGCTTCTCTTGTCGTCCGCGGCTTGCTGCGCGCCGGGTTCCGAGAAAGATGCGCAAGAGACCATTGCGCTGGCGCGGGAGCGGGCAACTGACTGGATTGTCGTCGACGGGTACCAGTTTTCGGCAGATTATCAGCGTGCACTGAAAGCGGCGGGATTCGATATTCTCTTTATCGACGACTACGGCCATGCTTCGCACTACTGGGCGGATGTGGTGCTGAATCAGAATGCTTACGCGACGGAAAGTTTGTACGAGGGTAGAGAGCCGTATACTCGGCTCCTGTTAGGCGCTGATTATTGTCTGCTGCGTCGAGAGTTTTTTCCCTGGTGCGGATGGAAGCGCGAAGTCGCTCCGGTTGGGACCAAGATCCTGGTCACGATGGGGGGAAGCGATCCTGAGAATTTCACCGCGACGGTAATCGCAGCCTTGTACGACGCGGACAATATCGAGGTGACGGCGGTTGCCGGGGGCAGTAATCCGCACCTTGAAATGCTGCAGCGACTGACCTCGCAGCGCGGTGATCGATTCCGGTTGGTCAAGAGTGTCGCCAACATGCCGGAATTGATGGCCTGGGCGGACCTGGCAATCGCGGGCGCCGGTACAACCTGTTGGGAGATGTGTCTGCTTGGCCTGCCCATGGTGCTGGTAGACCTTGCGGAAAACCAGAAGCAGATCGCTGGCGCTCTGAGTGAACTGGGTGCCGCGAGGTATCTTGGCAGCGCCGAACTAGTCAGTGAAGAAGAAATCACGGCGGTCGTCGCGAGTCTTCTGGCCTCGAAAAGCCGACGTGCAGAATTGTCAGAGCGCTGCAGCAAACTTGTGGATGGGCGCGGGGCGGAACGTGTGCTCGATAAGGTTACGCCCGGCAAACCGGTGCCCGGCGAACCCAGGCGAGGCTGAGGACAAGCATGCGCATTTTCTGTCTGTGCAACAACTGGCTGGGCTGGCAGGTGCTGAAGTGGCTTAATCAACAGGGAGATGCGATTGTTGGCGTAGCGCTGCATCCAGAAGCGCGCGCCAAGAACGGACCCGAAATACGGTCGCAAGTTCCGAGCTCGAATTGTTTGCTGGTCGACGGGTCTCGACTGAAAGAACGAAGTGTTCTGGAGCAGGTTCGAAAGCTTGAGGCGGACATCGCCGTCTCCATTTTGTTTGGCTACGTTTTAAGCGCGGAGTTCATCGAAATATTTCCGCGAGGCTCTATTAACCTACATCCCGGGCTGCTTCCGCACAATCGCGGCGCCCATCCTAACGTGTGGAGTATTGTGGCGAAGACTCCCGCCGGAGTCACGCTGCATTACATCGATGCAGGAATCGACACCGGAGATGTGATCGCGCAGAAGGAGGTTCCAGTTCTCGTCACGGATACGGGAGCGACCCTTTACCGGCGGCTCGAGATGGAAGGCCTGGAACTTTTCATGAATCATTGGCCGTCGATCCGGCAGGGTAGTTCTGCGCGCCATCCGCAGCCTGCGGGCGTTGGAAGCAGTCACCGCGCTCGCGAAGTGCAGAAGATCGACGAAATTGATCCGCAGAAGATGTACCGGGCGGAAGACTTGATCAACGTAATTCGCGCCCGAACTTTCGCGCCTTATCCCGGAGCTTATTTTGTGCACGGCGGCAAGAAGATTTATCTTCGCCTCGATCTTCGTGAAGAAGATCTTCGCGAAGAAGATCTTCGAGAAGAAGGCGATCGCCAGCAAGACTCGCCCGAGAAGAAATTGAACCAGGGAAAAGTGAAGGATGAACCTGAGGTTTGCGGTGAATAGCGCAAAGGTACTCCGAATCAACGGAAGGTCGGTGGGGGCGGGACATCCCGTGTACGTGATTGCCGAAGTATCGGCGAACCACCATCAGGATTTTGAGCAAGCAGTAAAGATTATTCGCGCCGCCCACGATGCGGGCGCGGACGCGGTGAAGTTGCAAACCTACACTCCCGATACCATCACGATCCAATGCGACCGGCCAGAGTTTCGCATCACCGGCGGCACTATCTGGGATGGGCGCACCCTTTATGAGCTTTACGGAGAGGCATACACGCCCTGGGAGTGGCAACCTCGGCTCAAAAAGGTAGCGAATGAGCTGGGTCTCGATTTGTTTTCGACTCCGTTCGACGCCACGGCAGTGGATTTTCTGGAAGGGATGAAGGTTCCGGCGCACAAGTTGGCATCGTTCGAACTGGTGGATATTCCCTTGATTCAAAAGATGGCGCAGACCGGCAAGCCGCTGATCATGTCGACAGGAATGTCGACAATTGAGGAGATCGAAGAGGCGGTGCGAGTCGCGCGACAGGCGGGAGCGACCCAAATCGCGCTGCTGAAATGTACGAGCGCATATCCGGCATTGCCGGAGGAGATGAATCTGCGGACTATTCCGGAGTTATCTCGGCGATTTTCTGTGCCCGTAGGCCTGTCCGATCATACGATGGGCTCGGCCGTTGCCGTAGCCGCAGTGGCGCTGGGGGCGTGCATTGTCGAGAAGCACCTGACACTTTCGCGCTCGGAACCGGGGCCGGACAGCGCGTTTTCTCTGGAGCCGCACGAATTCAAGGCGATGGTCGAGGCGGTGCGGATTACCGAAAAATCACTGGGTGAAGTTTATTTTGGAATTGCGGCGAAGGAAGCGAGCAGCCGAGTCTTCCGGCGGTCGCTGTTTGTGGTGCAGGACGTGAAGCGCGGAGAGTTGTTCAGCGCGGAGAACGTCCGCTCCATACGGCCGGGATACGGATTGCATACACGCCATCTGCCGGAGGTTATCGGAAGATCGGCCCTCCGCGATGTCGAACGCGGAACTCCACTGAGCTGGGATCTGATCGGGCGCGATTAGCAAGATGCATGTGTTTGCTCGCCGGCGTTGCGCCCGGAATCAAGGGAAGTACTAAACTGCGCGCGTGCTTCAGGCTACAAATGAAGCAGCGTGAGATTTGTTACACCCATCTTGAAGCGCGTGGTATATCCCACCTTGGCAGGAGCGGGATATTTTCACTCGGCGGCGCGGTCGGGGCTCGCGGTCATCACCTATCACGGCGTGCTTCCTTCGGCTTACAGGCCGATCGATCCGGGATTCGACGGCAGCCTGATTACGGCAGAGACTTTTCGCCAGCAACTCCGCCTGCTCAAGAAAAAATACAACGTTATCTCGCCCGAAGAGATGCGTCGCTGGATTCAGCACGGTGGGGAACTTCCGGCACGCGCCGCCCTGGTGACCTGCGACGACGGATTTCTCAACAACCTGACCGAGATGGTTCCGATTCTGCAGGATGAAGGCTTGCGTTGCCTGTTCTTCGTAACGGGAGCATCCGCAGGCGACCAGCGCACCATGCTTTGGTATGAGGAACTGCTCCTGGCGTTTATGCGGGCGCCAGCGGGGAATTTCAAAATTTCATCGGAAACGCCTTCGAGCAACATTGAGATCGGCGGGGTCCTCGGGGAACGCGAACAGCGGCGAGCGTTGTGGTGGACCGTGGTGAAGCGGCTTTCGCAGGTTGACGCGGAGACTCGCGAACGCATCCTGCGTGAGGTGCATGCGTATTTCGGCTTGGAAGAATCGCTGCAATTCTTCCTGAACACGTATCCCGAGACACGACGCCACTTCTGTCTGCTGACGCGGAAAGAGTTGCAGCAATTGGCCGCCTCTGGCATGACAATCGGGGCGCACACTTTGACTCATCCCATCCTGGCGCAGCTGCCGCCGGAACTGGCCTGGACGGAGATCGCGGAGAGCCGGTCGCGTCTCGAGTCGGTGCTAGGAACAAAAATCTGGGCATTCGCGTATCCCTTCGGCGACGCCGCTTCGGTGACGCCGCGAATCGTCACTATGACCAAGCAGGTTGGCTTCGATGCTGCATTTATGAACATTGGCGGGGGGTTGGGAGCGAATCTTCCTCTCCATGCCATTCCGCGCGTGCATGTGAATGCGGGAATGAACCTGGCGGAATTCGAAGCGCATGTGTCGGGCTTCTACGAATCAATCCAACGCATCGCGAGGAGAACTCCTCAGCCCGAAGCGCAAGGATTCGACGTCGTGCGGGAACCGGCTCCCGATCTGCGATCGGCTCGAGTCGTCTCCCATTCTTAGTATTTGTT
>Ga0209006_10006461_pt1 | contig 10600 bp, 5 predicted proteins | sample JacPin_JW_Ref_O2_FD_188567 | JGI IMG/M metagenome (GOLD analysis project Ga0209006, IMG submission 188567) | Forest soil microbial communities from Algoma, Ontario, Canada - Jack Pine, Ontario site 1_JW_Ref_O2 (SPAdes) (version 2) | ecosystem: Environmental > Terrestrial > Soil > Boreal... | reverse complement strand
TGTACTGGTGCTCTCCGGTTGTTCAGAGAAACCGCTTCCCAGCAAAAGTGTAGCCGGTTCAGCCGGAGACGTCCCGCCCCCAGTTGTCCTGAAGCTCCTACATCCCAGCGGTACGCCCAGAGGAGCGAAGTTCAATGTGCAGGCGAACGGGAAATCGGCGATTGCCGTCGAGTGTGAGAACGCCACCAGGGACACGGTCATCCTCTTCGACAACAACCCTCTGACGACGGTATTTGGAACCAGCTCTTTGCTCACTGCGGAGGTCCCTCTGGAATATTACGCCCAGCCACGGGTAATTGCTGTGTCGCTAAAAAGTTCGACCGGGCACTCCGAATCCTTGCCATTCGTCGTGCAGTAGTTCGCCGGCTACCTGGTGTTGGTGGAGTCCGGTTCCTGCAGTCGATCGACCGCGATACTCAAATTCCGCAATTCCGCCGAGAAGTGGTTCGCTGGGTTCCAGCCCGTTCCGCCCGAAAACTCCGCACCAATATTATAACCGCCCTTGACCATCTGGCAATAACGGACCGTTCCACGTCCGCTGACGCCGAGCTGGTGGTAATTGAACATGAGCCACGATCCCGAAGGAATTCGTTCCGTCACGCGGAATTTCGCCCCGTGATCCGACAAGTCGATCACACTCGCTCGCGAAATCCGCTCCTCCTGTGGGTTTGTTCCCCACAGAATGGTCAGCGGTCCCGAAATCGGATCGCGTCGGCCCTTCCTTTTTTCCTTTTTCCTGGTGTCTCCAGGAATGGTAGTGGCTTCTGAGGATTTCGAGTCAACGGCGGTTTGAGGCGCGAGGACATCCATAATGCCTTTAATTATAGGGCGCTTAGAGGATAATACCGATTAGGAGATTCATCAACCGCGGGAGTAAAAACCCCTTACGAGTTCTAGCAGCTTCAATGCTGAGTAGGGGTTCCGGCCTTAGGATCAATATTCCTCAATAGAGGTACATTTTACCGGCGCAGGCGAAATTTACCGGATAATTGGATGTCGTTAAGGTGACGCAACCCGTTGAATTAGGGTAATTTCATAGTATTCCTAAGTGATTCTGAATGGTCTTCCGCGTGCTCGATTTTTTGGCCATGAAGTCCAGTGCCGCCTGCAGAACGTCAGAAGACGTCGCTTTTTCGTTGCCGGCTAAGCTATTTGACCGGCGCGGTGCGCTGCGACTCGACTTGGCCTGCCCCGTCTCCCTTTCCAGGCCTGGCGAGGCAACGCCAGTTGTCTCCAAAACGGAAAATTTAAGCACGAAGGGCTTTTACTGTGTTTCCGACCGCCCGTTTTCTCCCAATGAAACTCTCAATTGTGAGGTAGTGATTCCGAGTACAGCTTCAGAGGATGTTCCCCAAATCACTCTGGTGCTTCGTGCGGTCGTGGAAGTCGTTCGCGTGGTCGCAAAGGGCATGGATCCGGGTTTTGGATTAGCGTGCCAGATAAAGAGTTATACGATCGCGCAGCTGTAATCGTTCTCTCCTTGCTTTCTCCCATGCTCAGCGTCCGGGTTATGGTCGCCGATCATTGCCGCATGACCATCGGAGTCATTTGGTCCCGCGACACCGCGCCGCTCTCGCAATACGATCCCCCACCGCAACCCGTCCAGAGTCCAAGCTGCACCATTTTTTGTACGAAGCTGAAGTGCAGGTCAGTGGCAGGAACGTCACGCATCTGAGGGGGCTAACTTACTGCCATCTCCGAGCGGTCCCGATTTGAAAACGGGCGAGATTTCCGGGAACGTTTTTTTTTGCGATTCCGCTCATGAACCGGTCGTATTGTGTCGATTTGGTAGTGGCTAGCAGTTGTATTTTCCATTTTGGATCGAGAGTTTGATTGTGAAAATGCCTAAAGGACTTGTGCCTGCGCTACCGATGTGTAGGGTGGAACTTGTCTCGGGTAGCTTTTCGGAGCAGTTTGCGCTAGAGTATTTAAAACATATCTGTACAAAAATGTAAGTCCGCTGCTCGACTAGAATCGACTATGGAATGAGATCGACTGCACGGCAAGCGTCCGTAAGCTCTCCCGCCGCGATTGCTAAGGAATGCGCCCGGCCGTACTATTTGAAGTGGATCTATTCGCGCGTCTTCCGCGAACGCTACCCTTCCCAGTTCAGCGACTGCTGGCGTTATCCGGCACAACGCCTGGACTCGAATGTTCATCAGTGGATGGAAACCCAGGGCGCGCTTCCCGACGTTCTCTTTCTGCCCGCTTCGGACTGGCACACCCGTTTTCAAAGGACCCAGCATCTCGCCTCCGAACTCGCGCAACTGGGACATCGTTGTTTCTACCTGAATCCGCATCTGGGCCGCGAGTTCCGCAATCCTTACCCGATGAGCGCCAGACGCATCGTTTCCCGCCTGATGTCCAGAGTGGTCGAATTGCACGTGCACTTAATTCGCGAGCCCGTGTACCACCAACGTTGTCTCAGCAAGTCCGAAAGTGCGGCGGTGGTCTCGGCAATTGAAGGTCTGCTCCGCGAGGCCAAGAGCGAGAGCCCCGTGGTCATCGTCAGCCTACCGCTTTGGAATGAGGTTGCCGAGATTCTCAAACGGCGTCATGGCTGCCGCGTGATTTACGATTGCCACGACCTGTGGGAGGGTTTCCAGAGTATTGGCTCCGACCTGCTTGCGTCCGAATCGGATTTGTTTGCGATCAGCGACTCGGTCCTGTTCTCTTCGCAATGGCTGATGGAGACCAAGGCTCGCGAACATACCGCGATCGCCCGGAAGTCGACAATTTTACGCAACGCGGTACGGGCGGAGGATTTCGATTTTTTGCCCAGGCGCTCCCGATCGGGTCGCAAAAGTGTCGGCTATGTCGGTTCTCTTGATTTCTGGTTTGACATCGAGAGCGTGGAGTTAGCGGCCACCCGGCATCCGGAGTGGGAATTCCTTCTCTTCGGCAGAATCGAGTCGAACGAGATTAATCAGTTGAGAAAGCTCGCCAACGTTCGCCTGATGGGAGAAGTTGCGTATTCAACTTTGCGATTCCATCTAGGATCCATCGACGTTTGTATGATTCCGTTCAGAATCTCCCCTTTGACTCTGGCCACCAATCCGTTAAAGCTGTACGAATACTTCGCCTGCGGCCATCCCGTGGTGAGTAGTCCTTTGCCCGAGGTGCAGGAATTCAACGATCTGGTCTATGTCGCAAGCACTCCGGAAGAGTTTGTCTCCCAGATGGAAGCGGCCATGGATGAAAACGATCTATCTTCCGCGGTCGGGCGACGCGTGGTGGCGGAGCGGGAAAGTTGGACGGCGCGGTGCGTCACAATCGCGTCTCACTTCGTGGCGCCTCCCGAGAAGAAAACCGCGGAGTTGGATACGACGGCACGACCTTTGGTTAGCACCCGCAGCTGAACGCTCAGAGAAGGTCGAGAGGATTGACGAACCGAGTTCTCATCACAGGCTACTACGGATTCGGCAACACCGGGGACGAAGCCATCCTCGCAGCCATGGTCGCTCACCTGCGGGAACAGCGCGCCGATCTTCAAATCACCGCAACCTCCGCGACACCGGAGGCCACGTCTGCAGCCCTTGGTATCCAAACGATTCTCTGGTCGGACGCCGCGGCCATGATGGAAGCGGCGCGCACGTCGGACTTGGTCGTCATCGGCGGCGGCGGTATTTTCCATGATTATTTAGGAGTCGATCCCGGCTCATTTCTCACCGACAATCATTGGGGTATCACCTTTTACACCGCGCCCGCTGCGATGGCGACCCTGTTTAACAAGCCTGTAATGCTGTACGCCGTGGGAGTCGGCCCGATCTTTTCCGATCATGGCCGCTCATTCACCAAATTCGCATGTGAGGTTTCCGCGAAGATAACGGTGCGCGATGCAGGGTCTGGCACAGTCCTCGAATCGCTGGGTGTCCCGAAGGAGCGTATCGTCGTCACGGCCGACGCCGCGTTTGGCTTGCCTATCGGGCAAGAGCCAGTCGATCTCGATGGCCTCATCGGCCCGAAAGCCGCAGGGCCTCGGATCGCGGTTGCGCTTCGTCCCTGGAATATTGGAATTGACCCCAAGTTCTGGAAGCAGGAAGTCGCCTCCGGACTCGATCGTTTTCTCGACCAAAACAATGGCAGCGTCTTGTTCGTTCCCTTCCAACGGCTGAAGGGTTCGGCGGAGGACGATACTCTGATCGCCCAGCAGGTCCACTCCCTGATGAAGCATAAGGATCGGGCATCCGTTCTGCTTTCCGATCTTTCCCCGCAGCAAATCGTGACGGTGCTGGCGCAGTTTGATCTCGTGATTGGCATGCGCCTGCATTCGCTAATCCTGGGAATGTTGGCGCGAGTACCCGTTCTGGCGCTAAGTTACGACGCGAAGGTCCATCAGTTGATGGAGCGCACCGGGTTGCAGATTTTCACTCTGGAGATCCGCTCCGTCGATTCCGGAGCGCTGTTCAGCAGAATGGAACGAGCTCTTGCCGAGAAGAGAATAGTTTCGGTCGAAGGCTTCGCTGACGCGGCCAGGCGGAACGCTCGCCTTGCAATTGAGATTCTCGATCGCGGCGTGCAACGGCCGGATTTCGATGCTGAGATCCTCTCGCTGCTCGGGCGCGGGATCCAAGCCCAGCTTCGCGAGAGTCACGAATTACGCGAAACCAATCGGCGATTTTTTCATGAGTTCGAGCATTACCAGAAGCTCAGTTCGTCCCAAGGCGACACCTTGGATGCATTGTCGGCGCAAATTGTGAAGCTGGAAGCAGAACGAATCGAGCTACTCACGCAATTGAAGACTGCAGTGGAATCTCAGCAGGCGGCCGACGATAAAGAAGTTGCCAGGCGTGAGGAGTTTCGTTTATTAGTCGCACGCGTAGACGATCTTCTATCTCGACTCGCGGTGCCGGAAGCGCACAAGGACTCGGGGTGGGAGAAGGCGTTTCGAGAGATACAGCGATCGACCGAAGAACGGAATGCGAGGATCGGCGAGGAAACCGCATGGATGAAGGAGCGCGACGAGCTCATCGCTCGCGCGGATCGGCTCGCTGCCGAACTTGCCGCATCTGAAGCGGCCGCGTCTCAGCGCATTGCGCGCATCGAGAGCGAGAGCGCCCGGAAGTTGCAAGACCAACGGCAGCAGCGTGCCGGGGATTCCGATCGGCACAGCGCCCTGCGAGCCGATTTAGAACAACGTATTGCGGTTCTCGAATCGGAACTGGAGAAACAACGCCGCCTCCACGTTTCGCTGGATGGCGAACTGCGAGATGTACGTTTAGCTCAGCGTGCTGTTTCGGATCGTCTAACTGAAGCCGGGGACGTGCGCGAGAAATCAGTGCGGGGGCTGGACCAGTTCCAACTCCAGTTCAATTCAACGCTCGATGTGTATCGTTCTCAACGTGCGTGGAAAGCGATGCTCGCAATTCGGAAAGCCTACACTTTGCTGACGCGCCACGGACCGGCCGCGTTTGTCCGCTGGACGCTCGCGTTGCCCTTCGCGGGTCCTGGGACGCTCGATGAATTTGACTTGCGATTTCCCAATATCTGGAACTACGTGCCGGAGCGGCTGGCGACGATGGAGAAACCGCCGGTTGCCGCCGCTGTAGCCGAACACGCTGAACTGGTTCTCCAGCGGAAGTACGACCTCGTCGTTCTGGCGATTTTCGATTTTGAATTTCGCTTTCAGAGGCCGCAGCAGATTGCCGCACAGTTTGCCCGCCTGGGGCACCGTGTCTTTTGGGTAAGCCCCGCGCGATTTATTCCGGAATCCGCAGCGGAGCCTTACGAGGCGGTCCCCTTGCGCGAAAATATTTGGGAAGCCCGGCTCCGCGGCGTGCGTCCGGATCTGTACGGCGGCCGCATGAACACGGCGGACGCGGAATCGTATGGGCTGTCCCTGGAGCGCCTCTACAGCGATTTTCACATTCAGGAAAGCTGCGCATTCCTGCAGTTTCCCTACTGGCGGCAAGCAGGATTGAATCTCAAAGAGCGGTTCGGCGCGCGCGTCGTTTACGATTGCATGGACGACTGGCAAAACTGGACCGCGGAGCCGCGCATCAGTGACCACAACCTTGCCGAAGAAAATAAATTGGCGAACGAGTGCGAGGTTTTGGTGGTGAGCGCGCAACAGTTTTATAATCGACACGCTTCAAGGGGGCTCAAGCCGTTGCTTGTTCGCAACGGCGCTGATTACGATTTTTTCGCCGCCCCCCGTGCGAACGATTTACTGGCGGAAGTGAAAGGACCGATCATCGGCTACTACGGAGCAATCGCCGATTGGTTCGATCTTGACCTGCTGACTGAGGTCGCCGAGTCCAGGCCTCAATATACTTTCGTGATAATCGGTCAGGTGCATGAAGTCGATATATCGCGATTTCGCGAATTGCCGAATGTGCAGCTACTGGGCGAGAAAAACTACCGCGAAATTCCGCTCTATCTGTCCCATTTCGACGTCTGCCTCATCCCGTTCAAACTGAACAGTCTGACCCAAGCTGTTGATCCTGTGAAGCTCTACGAATATTTCAGTCAGGCGAAACCGGTGGTCGCGACGAACATGGGCGAATTGCCGCGCGACACGGATCTAATCTACATCGGCAAGGATGTGGACGATTTTGCCAAGAAAGTCGATTTGGCGGTGGCCGAGACCGGGTCCGAAGACGGCGCGATCAAACGACATCGGCGCTTGGAGTACGCTCAATCGAATACCTGGGCGCTGCGGTGCCGCGATATTGACCGGGCAGTCCGGGAAAGCTTTCCGCGAGTGTCGATCCTCATCGTTACCTATAACTGTGAGGAATTCATTGGACCTTGTCTCGATTCGATCTTCCGAAACACGTCGTGGCCCAATTACGAAATCGTTGTGATCGACAACTGCTCCACCGATCAGGGCGCGGAGATTGTCGAGCGTTATGCCAAGGCCAGTGAACGTATACGCTTCACCCGTCAACAGAAGAACATCGGATTCGCCGGTGGCAATAACATCGCCGCACAACAGGCGACCGGAGACTACCTGCTCTTGCTGAATCCGGACGTGCTGGTCCCTCCGGGCTGGATGGGGCGACTTGTTCATCACTGTGAGATTGATCAAGGGACCGGAGCAGTAGCGGCCGTCACGAACTTCTCCGGCAACGAAACCAAGATCAGTTTTAGCTACGCCAATTCTAGCGAGATGGAAAAGTTCGCAGGGGATCTCTCATTTGAAAAGGCGAACCAGTCAATCGAGATCTCCGTCGCGCCGCTCTATTGCGTCCTGGTTCCACGGCTGGTTTGGGACCGGGTTGGAGGCCTCGATCCTGGGTACCAGATCGGCATGTTCGAAGACGACGATTTTTCCCATCTCGTAAAGAAGGCCGGCTACCGCGTGATCGCCGCCGAGGATTGTTTCGTCCATCATTTCGGCAATGGATCTTTTGCCAAGCTGCCGCCGCAAGACTCACTCCGAATCTTCGATCAGAACAAGCAGTATTTTGAAGACAAATGGAAAACCGCTTGGCAGTCGCATAAACTTCGCCCGGGAGTCCGTCCGCCCGGCGAAGAGATGAGGTTCGCACCCTCGGAATTCGTTAGCTCGGGCAATGGGAGCGAATCTAAGAAGCTGGAGCCGCTGGTGCTGCGCCGCCTCCACCCCTCGGGGACCGTTGTCGGGCAGCCTTTCAATCTCCAGCCGAACGGTTTGTCGGCCTTGGTGGCCGACTGTGCCAACGCAACTCCCACTACGGTCATCATGATGGACTCGACAATCTTGGCAACTGCGTATGGCAGCGGAAATCTGTTAAGCGCGATGATTCCAGCGTATCTTCTCGCCAAAGCCGGCCACCATACCGTGCACCTTTCGAACGATTTCGGCGATTCCAACCGGATCGAGTTTGAGGTGGAACCCTAATCACTTATTGCGCCCCGAGACCGAAGGCGGCTATTCTTGATGCAGCGCTATGGTGAGCGGCCGCCTTTCTCCTGCCGCTTCGGAGTCTGAAGTTCTAGCAACCCATGTACGAAAAATTCTTCCAACTGGAAAGACCGCCGTTTTCGACCGTCCCAAACCCGGAGTGCGTCTACTTCGCTGGTCAGCACGCCGATGCGATCGGCGGATTGGTCTTCGGCGTTCTGTCCCGCAAAGGATACCTGGTCCTGACCGGAGAAGCCGGACTTGGAAAGACGACTGCTCTGGGAGCGATGACGCACCTCATGGGAAAGTCGAGCGTACAGACCAGCCTGATCCTGAACCCCATTCTGACGGGACCCGAGTTCATGGAAATGGCGCTGCTGAACTTCGGCTTCAAGGATATTCCATCCAGCAAAGCGCTGCGCCTGAAAATCTTCCAGGACTTTCTGATCCGTTCCGACGCGGAAGGAAAGGTGACCGCACTGGTCATCGACGAAGCCCATAAACTCAGTACGGAGGGGCTCGAGGAGGTTCGTCTGCTGGGCAACTTTGAGGCGGCCGATCACAAGCTGCTCCAGTTGGTCTTGGTCGGTCAGCCCGAGCTAAACGACCGCCTGAATCTCCCGGAATTGTGGCAATTGAAGCAGCGAATCGCGATCCGCATGTCGCTCTCCCGGATGGATCGCGAGACCGTCGGGCATTATCTGATATTTCGCTGGAGTAAGGCCGGCGCCATCGGCCCAATACCATTTTCAGGGGGCGCGATTGACGCGATCGCCGCTTGGTCGAAAGGGATACCGCGCATGATCAACGCCATCTGCGATAATGCGCTGCTGATCGCGTTTTCAGACGAGATGCGCACGGTCGAAGTAAGACATATTCGCGAAGCGTGTAAAGAACTGGATTTGCCAGTCTCCCCGCTGCGGCCCCGGTTCGATTCCACTACCTTCGAAGCCACGCCCCAATCGATCCCTGTTGAACCAGTAGAATCCGAACCAGACTTGCCTCCCGCCAACAACCATGAGCCGCAATTATGGATAGAGGAACGGCCCTCTCTCTTAAAGAGATGGATTGGGATGGGTCCTAAAGAGAAGGAATGAGGACTAAGAAAACTTAGCTGGCTTTCTGCCTACGCAGCCGCCAGGCAACCAGCCCGACTGCACCAACGCATACCAGCAGCTCCGGAATCGCACTCGGCTCAGGCATCGCCACGGGACGTGGAACTGGTGCCGAAGGCGACGCAGTCGGAGCTGCATAAACGGAGGCGGTTAATAGGACAGCGAGAGTTATGGATCTCAGCATGTTGAAACGATACTCCATCCCATGCCTGTTGACAAGTACTAAAGTTGCAGAGGAGAGTCCTGGTACCGATGGCCCATCTTACCGCCGGGATCTCGATATCTTTTCCAACGCCGATCTAGCATCTGCCGTATAGGCGAAATCTCCATTGTTTTTCAATGCGAGCTGAAGCGAACGCTCGGCAGCTGGTAGGCTCCCCGCAGCAAGATATGCCATGCCCAGGTGATACTGGAATACGGGATTATTAGGCGATTTCCGTACACTTTCCTGAAGGTGGGTTAAAGCCGATTCCCGCGACCCAACTTTATAGTACGCCCATCCCAGAATATCGCTCGCGACCGGCGAATCAGGCATTTTCTGCTTCACCATTTGCGCCATCGCCAGTGCCGCGTTCGTATCCCCTCCATGGTCCAGGTAGAGAAACGCTAATTGAGCCGCCGCCGCTGGCGCCGCGGGGTCTAGGTCATGAGCCTGCTCGCAAACTTTCTTCGCAGCCTGCCAATCTCCTTGCTTTTGATAGAGACGCGCCAGCGCCAGGTAGCTGGCGACTTTTCGAGGATTCGCCTGGATCGCATTCCGCAAATCCGCTTGAGCCTTTTCGGTCAAGCCTCTGGCCGAATCGATGTTGGCCATCATTGCATAGCCATCTGTCATCTTCGGGTCCAACTCCAGTGCCTTTTTGAGGCTTCTCTCGGATCGGTCCAAGTCCTTGGAATCAAAGTAGGCAATCGCCAACAGGAAGTGCAGGCCGGCGTTGTTGGGATGCCCTTGGACTAAGGTTTCGAGCCGCTCAGCTGCCTCCTGGCTCCGGCCTTGCGTGCCGTATATTTTCACCATCGTCGCCAACGCAGGCGAGAAAGTGGGATCGCGACGTAGCGCCTCCTGGATTTGCGCTTCGCTCTCCTTGGCGTCCCCTTTCGCGAACGCAACCTCGGCTTCGGAAACATGAGGCGACGCGAGATTAGGATGGGAAACAAGCGCTTTCGAAGCGACCTTCGTCGCCCGCTCATAATCGCCCGTCCGGGTACTCAACACGGCGAGCGCGTTCGATGCGTCCGCAAATCCGGGATTTAATTCGAGCGCCTTTGACAACGAACCTTTGGCTGAGATTGGAAGGCCAGCCTCGCGCTGAGCCAAGCCGAGGAAATAGTAGTTCCGCGCGGATTTCGGGTCGGCACTCACGACTTTCTCAAACTCCGCCACCGCTTCCGCGAACCGGCCTTCCTGGAGAAGAATCCGGCCGTTCGCAAACATCCCCTCCAGGTCCGAGGGATTCACCGCCAGGATCTCCTGATTCAAGGGTTTCGCTTCGCTCATTCTCTTCAGATCGATCAAAGTTTCAATCAGTCTGGCTTTGATGGCGCCGTCTTTCGGTTTCTTGGCTAGCACGGCTCGAAATTCAGCGACCGCTTTATCGTTTTGCCGGGTAGATGCATAGAAGAGCCCCAACGCACGGTATGCCTGCGGGTCGTCGGG
>Ga0209006_10006459_pt1 | contig 10601 bp, 10 predicted proteins | sample JacPin_JW_Ref_O2_FD_188567 | JGI IMG/M metagenome (GOLD analysis project Ga0209006, IMG submission 188567) | Forest soil microbial communities from Algoma, Ontario, Canada - Jack Pine, Ontario site 1_JW_Ref_O2 (SPAdes) (version 2) | ecosystem: Environmental > Terrestrial > Soil > Boreal... | reverse complement strand
AACGGTCAAGTGCTCGTGCACGCCGTAAAATCGTGGCTGCGTGGCGATTAATTCAGATTGCTTTCCTGCGAAATTCGCTTGAGTTAATGCTTTGGAAACTCGTTCTCCGACGGACCGGTTCGTCATTTCGTTTTGGCAACGACCTGGCGTAAAATTCCAGCCGACTTAAGGAGACGAATGACTCGTTTTGGCTTGCTCTTATTGGCCGCTCTACTTGGAGGAATCCTGCCACTTCTCGGTTTGACTCCGCAATCGCAGCCGATTTCACAGAAAGCGCACGATCTTCATTTCCGTTCGATCGTTGTTGATACGCACGACGACACCACCCAGCGCTTGCTCGATCCGAAGTTCGATCTTGGCGTACGACACACCGATGGCAGCATCGACATTCCGCGCATGCGCGAAGGCGGCCTGGACGCCATATTTTTCTCGATTTACATTCCTGGCAGCGTTACCGGGCCGATTGCCGTGCAGCGCGCACTCGAACAGATCGAAGCCGTTCGCCGACAGATCGCGCTTCATCCGAAGGATCTCGCTCTTGCTACTACTGCCGCTGAGATTCGCAGCGCGTATGCCGCGCACAAGATAGCCGTGCTTATGGGCGTCGAGGGCGGGCACATGATCAACGACGATCTGAAGAATGTGGACAAATTCGCGTCGCTCGGTGTTCGGTATATGACGCTGACGCATATGGTCAATACGGATTGGGCAGACTCCTCCACAGACAAGCCGGCTCACAACGGGCTTACGGATTTCGGCAAGCAGGTTGTATTGGAGATGAATCGCGTGGGTATGATGGTGGATGTGTCGCACATCGCGGACAAAACTTTTTATGACGTGTTGGCTACCAGCAAAGCGCCTGTGATTGCTTCGCACTCATCGTGTCGCGCGCTCGATGACGCTCCGCGCAACATGACTGATGACATGATCAAAGCCCTGGCTGCTAAAGGCGGCGTGATTCAGATTAATTACCACGTCGGATTCCTGAGCCAGGAATTTCGCGACGCCGAAAAAGCCGCTCCCGATATTGGCAAAGCAATCGAAGCGGAATCGAAGAAGCGTTGCGGCGAACAGGAAGCTTGCCAGTTGATCGAAGCGGACAAAATTCTTCGCGAGTATGTAGCGCAGGGAAAGTTGCCGCGCGTTGCTTGGACGAAAATAATCGATCACATCGATCATGCTGTTAAACTTGTGGGCGCGGATCATGTCGGGCTGGGCTCGGATTTTGATGGAGCCGACATGCCCTACGGTATGGAAGATGCGACGCACTTGCCGCAAATCACGAATGCGTTGTTGGACAAAGGTTATTCCGAAAGCGACATCACAGAAATTCTGGGTGGCAACACGCTACGCCTGATGCAGGAAGTGGAAGCTACTTCGAAAAAACTGGGAGGGAAGCCATGAAGAGTTCCGTAACGCGATTCAATATGTATTTTTTCCTTTGCGCTATCATCTGTCTTTTCGCCGGTTCGTTGCGCGCACAAGATCAGCCGGGGCCGGCCATGACAGGAGCCGCTCCTTCGCACAAGCCGGCAGCGAGCGCAAGCCACGGTGATGCTGGTTTGACGCATCCCGCGATGCTCAAGGCCAAAGCGCCGGATGTTTACGAGGCTACATTCACCACTACTAAAGGCGATTTCGTGGTGCAAGTGACGCGTTCGTGGGCGCCGAATGAAGCAGATCGTTTTTACAATCTCGTGAAGCACGGATATTTCAGCGGCGTCGAATTTTTCCGTGTGGTGCCTGGATTTGTCGTGCAATTTGGACTGACCGGCAGCCCGGCGATCAACAAAGCTTGGGAGCCCGCGACTATTAAAGACGATCCCGTAACGCAGACCAACGCGGCGGGCACTATTACTTTTGCACAAACGGGCAGCCCAAATTCACGTTCGACTCAGGTTTTTATCAACCTCGGCGACAATGGCGCGCTCGATAAGAGCGGGCAAGGCTTCGCACCATTCGGGAAAATAACGTCCGGGATGGATGTAGTTCAGAACTTATACGGCGGCTACGCGGATCAGCCCACCAATCATCAGGACGAAATTACCAATCAGGGTAATGCCTATCTGCAAAAGAATTTTCCGAAACTCGACAGCATCAAGTCGGCGAAAATAACTTCACCTGCTCCTGCGCCGGCCGCCGCCACACATAAATCAGCGACTTCCGCGCCGAAACCGCAGCAATAGGACAAAATAATGACAACGAATCCGGGTTTGTTGCATCCCGAAACTCTTACGGAACAAGCGCCTGAGGTATTTGACGCAACGTTTTCCACCACGAAGGGTGACTTCGTGGTTCGTGTGAATCGGGCGTGGGCGCCCATCGGTGCCGACCGCTTTTACAATCTGGTGAAGGCCGGCTACTACAACAATGCGAGTTTCTTTCGCGTGATCCCGGGGTTCGTCGTCCAGTTCGGATTGGGCGCAGATCCCACGGTGAACAAAGCTTGGCGCGACGCGAAGATCAAGGACGATCCTGTTTCGCAAAGCAATCGACCCGGCTTCCTTACCTTTGCAACCGCAGGGAAGAATACGCGTACCACCCAGCTATTCATCAACCTTGGCAACAATGCGCAGCTCGACTCCATGGGCTTTTCTCCGTTTGGGCAGGTGAGCAGCGGCATGGACGTGGTGCAGAAAATTCACAGCGGATACGGCGAGTCGCCCGATCAAGGTCAAATCACGACCCAGGGGAAGGCCTACCTGGACAAAAATTTCCCGAAGCTCGACAGCATTAAGTCCGCGACTATTTCGACTCCCGCAAAATAAACGCTGGAACACGTTTCGTACGGACAAATGACTTCAACGCAAGGCCGACGCTCTGGAATCGATTGGGCGACGCAGCGCGGGCCTTTGCGTACGAGCGTCCTACTTCTTTCCTCTCTCTCTCTCCTCAGGCTGCTGATTCAGTTTGCGGGGATCAATCACTACGGTTGGTTTCGCGACGAATTGTATTACATGGCGTGCGGCCAGCATCTCGCCTGGGGCTACGTGGACCAGCCGCCGCTTATCGCCCTGATTGCGTGGTTCGCCCGGCACGTTTTCGGAGACTCGATGTTCGCGGTTCGGCTTCTGCCAGCACTTGCCGGAGCTGCAGTAGTTTTTCTTGCAGGCTGGATCGCTCGTGAATTTGGAGGAGGCCTCTTCGCACAATTTCTCGCTTCGCTGGCCATGTTGTTTGCGCCTGCGTATCTCGCGTTCGATAGCTTTTTATCCATGAACGCGTTCGAGCCTTTGTTTTGGACTGTCTGCGCGTTGATCGTGATTCGGATAGTTAAAGGCGGACGTCCTTCATTGTGGCTTTTGTTTGGAGCCGTCGCCGGGATTGGCTTGGAAAACAAACACACCATGCTGGTTTTTGGGTTTGCCATTGTCGCCGGCCTTTTGCTTTCGAGCGAACGACGGTTGTTGGATTCGAAATGGCTTTGGGTTGGCGGAGCCATCGCGCTGGCGATTTTCCTGCCCAATTTAATCTGGGAAGCACGCAATGGGTGGCCACAAATTGCGGTTGTGCGAGCCGGACAGGAATATAAAAACTATCCGGTTGGCCCTTTTCGATTTGTGTTTGAACAGATTTTGTTCCTGCAGCCTGTCGAACTGCCGGTGTGGCTGGCTGGACTTGCGTGGCTTTTCGTCATGCCGGAAGGGAAGCGCTTTCGGTTTTTCGCACGGGCTTATCTGATTGTGATGGCTATTTTTATCGCGCTGCACGGCAAGACTTATTATCCGTTGCCTTTTTATCCAATCCTGATCGCTGCTGGAGGTGTTGCGCTCGAACAATTCCTCTTTGCCGGGGATCGGCGCCGATCGTTAGCGTCCGTTTATTGCGCGGTGATCGTAATCGCCGGACTGGTCTCGCTGCCATTTGGAGTTCCACTTCTGCCGGTGGACACGTTTATACGCTACTCGCAAATACTTCCGTACTCTCGCACTGTGAAGATGGAACGCGACGCGACAGTCGCGTTGCCGCAGCTTTATGCCGACATGTTCGGTTGGGAAAACATGGCCGCGACCGTCGCTCGCGTCTATCACGATCTTCCGCAGCAGGAGCAACGGGATTGCGCGATCCTGGCGGGAAATTATGGCGAGGCGGGCGCGATCGATTATTACGGTCCGTCGCTTGGACTTCCGAAAGCGATCAGCGGCCACAACAATTATTTTCTGTGGGGGCCGCGAAAATACTCAGGTGACTGTGTAATTCTTTTTGGCGAGAACGCGGACGGTTACGCGAATCTTTTCGGCGAAGCGCGGCTTGTGGCTACCATCACAGACCGTTATGCGATGCCTTCGGAGCAAGGGGTCCACGTCTACGTCTGCCGCAAGCCCAGTGCGCCGCTGGTGGTTCTTTGGCCGAATTTCAAAATGATGATCTAACCGGCGGCGTGTGCCCGTTGACCGCTTTGTTGTGTAAGTTTCAAAATCCTCATCTAGGGTTGTGCACGCGAGGCTATCGCGCGAAGCGATTCGCTAATGTTTCGGGGCGTGTTTGGGGTTTCTTGCGGATTCTTCCAGGCTAATGACGTCCAATCCGGTGGCTACCAGGCGATGGCCGATTTCTGAATCGGTTTTCTTGGCGATGGCTAGCAGGACGCATTCGCAGGTCAGAATCGGAATTCGGCGACCATCCACGAAATCCCGAGCGGGCGAAAGTTCTTCCGCATTTTTCAGAACATCTTGCAGCTCGGCCGACTTGCGGAGCGACTTGCCGTCAGGCTGGCCGGTTTTGGTTTTTGCGACCTTTAAACCCTTCGGCAATTGCCAGATTTTTCGCGGTTCTTCCGAGCGGTGTTGTTGATCGTAAAACTGAATCCAATGGTGCCACCGCTGTGGGCTGATGCGGCAAATTTGCTGGAGGAAGTTTTCAATTTCGTCCTGCTGCTCCCAGAATTTTGAGAGATTCTCCCATTCATAGATATACATACCGGCGAGAAGGTCGGCTACTTCCACCGTGCGCGACGCGCGGCTGTGGGCGAGCATAGTGGCAAGCGTTTCGGCGCGGTCCAGGTCTTTTGTAACTCGATGAGTGAGCGGTGCGTCACCGTTGCGGCCGCCGTCGGCCGATTTCGCACCGTCAGCCGCTGGCTTGCTGCGCTTTCGGTCTTTGTTAAAGAGGACCATCTTTATTTTTACAGGCCCAAGACGGTAACGAGTTCGCGCACCGAGGCCGAAGATTTATCCAGTGCGGCTTTTTCGTCAGCTTCGAGTTTGACTTCGATGATCTGCTCGATGCCTTTTGCGCCGAGTTTTACAGGGACGCCGATGAACAGACCGTTGATTCCGTACTCGCCTTCAAGGAAGGCGGCGCACGGCAAGATTTTTTTCTTGTCTTTCAGGATTGCATCGACCATTTCGAATACCGCGGCAGAGGGTGCGTAGTAGGCTGACCCAGTTTTCAGCAGGTTCACGATCTCCGCGCCGCCCTTGCGCGTGCGGGTCACGATCGCGTCGATCTTTTCTTTCGGCAAAAGAGCAGGGAGGGGAATTCCGGCTACGGTGGAGTAACGCACGAGAGGGACCATGTCGTCCCCGTGGCCACCCAGGACGAACGAAGTCACGTTTTCGACCGAGACATTCAGTTCAGCGGCGACGAATGCGCTCATGCGCGCGGAATCCAGCACACCGGCCATTCCTATGACGCGCGCCTTTGGAAATTTGCTGAGCTTGAGAGCGACGTGGGCCATGGCGTCCAAAGGATTGGTTACAATGATCAAAATCGCGTTGGGAGAAAGTTTGACGACCGCTTCGACCACGCCCTTCATCACGTCGTAATTCGCTTTTAGTAAATCGTCGCGGCTCATGCCCGGCTTGCGCGGAAATCCTGCGGTAATTACGATGATGTCGCTGTCCGCGGTTTCTTTGTAATCTCCGCCGCCAGTGGATATCCCGGTGGCGTGCGCGTTGCTTCCGAAGATGGGGGCGGATTCGGCCATGTCGAGGGCTTTACCGGCGGGCGCGCCTTCTAAAATGTCTGTGAGGACAACGTCGGCGAGGCCGGCGTCGTGAATGCGCTGCGCCGTTGTGGACCCGACAAACCCGCCGCCGACTACCGTAACTTTGTTACGCATTCCCAAGATCTCCTTGTGCGTTTAATGCGGCGCTAGCGCGCTGCTACCGACGAGGCTTGCATGTTGTCGATGATGGCCGCGGCATATTCGGATGTTTTCAACCGGGTGGCTCCAGCCATCAGGCGCTCCAGGTCGTAGGTGACGCGCTTATCTTGAATGGTTCGCGCGATTCCGTCTTCGATCAACTTGGCAGGTTCGCGCCAACCCATGAAGTTGAGCATCATTACTCCGGAAAGCATCACGGAGCTGGGATTGATCACATCTTTGTCGGCATATTTTGGGGCGGTGCCATGAGTGGCTTCGAAGACGCCGCAGCCGTCGCCGATGTTCGCGCCGGGAGCCATGCCGAGGCCGCCGACCTGGGCAGCGCAAGCGTCGGACAAATAGTCTCCGTTCAGGTTGGGAGTGGCGAAGACTTGATATTCGTCGGCGCGCGTCAGCACCTGCTGAAAAACGGAATCTGCGATGCGGTCATTGATCAATATTTTTTGCTTCCACTGGCCATCGCCGTGAGAATTCGTGAGGGTTGCGAGCGTGGCCTTCACTTCGGCGATGATGCGTTCTTTGAAGTCCTCGGTGGCGTTGTCGAGCCCGGGCTCGATCATCTCGGCGATTTGTTCTGCGGAGAGATTGGGGTCGTTATCTTTGTTGCCGAGAATCCAGCTTTCGCGCTCGGTGACCACGTGGGCGCGAAATTCCTGCGTGGCAAGTTCGTAGCCCCAGTCGCGGAAGGCGCCTTCGGTGAACTTCATGATGTTGCCTTTGTGGACGAGGGTGACAATGCGGCGTTTTTCTTCCAGGGCATGTTGTATGGCGGCGCGAACCAGGCGTTTGGTAGCGGTGGGCGAGATTGGCTTGATGCCAATGCCGGAATCGGCGCGAACCTGCTTTTGAGTGTCTTTCAGCATTTCAAGGTTCAGGAAATCGATCAGGCGTTTGGCGGCGGGCGTTCCCGAGCGCCATTCGATTCCGGCGTACACGTCTTCGGTATTCTCGCGAAAAATGATGACGTTCATTCGCTCGGGATTCTTCACCGGGGAAGGCACGCCTTCGAAATAGCGGACTGGGCGGACGCAGGCATACAGGTCGAGCACCTGGCGCAGAGTTACATTGAGCGAGCGGATGCCGCCGCCGACTGGAGTAGTGAGCGGACCTTTTATCGCGACGCGGAAGTCACGAAGGGCTTCGACTGTGTCGGCGGGAAGCCAGTCGTTAAATTGTTTGAAGGCTTTTTCGCCGGCAAATACTTCGAGCCATTCGATTTTACGTTTTGTGCCGTAGGATTTTGCGATCGCGGCGTCGAGAACCTGGCGAGAGGCTTTCCAGATGTCGCGGCCGGTGCCGTCACCTTCGATGAATGGGATTATAGGGCGATCGGGGACTTTGAAGGCGCGATCTGTGGTGTATTCGATGGCTTTTCCGTTGGGCGGAACAGCGATACCGTTGTAAGTAGTTTTCAAGTCTTCACAACTCCGTTTGGGAGATACAGTGCGCTAACGAGGGCAGCTCGATCAGCAATATGTGACTCTCAACATTAACACAACGGTGTTGAGTCTTGAAGGATACTGATTGATGAAAGAAGACGCGAACAGGGACTCGAACGTTCAGGCTTAAGGAATTAATTCTGTCAGCGGTTCGTCTGGGGAGACTCATTGTTGTCTATCAGTTACAGGCGCTTGAGAAATATATCCTGCACACGTGTTTTGTAATCATGATAGGAAGCGAGGGACGACACATGAAAAGAATTCGTTGGACGGTTTTGGCGCTGGCGGCGCTCGCGGTGGTGTTTGTCTCTGGGGTTAGTGCGCAACAGAATCAGACTCAGAAACAGAGTCAGGCCCAGAGCGCGCCGGCGAAGTCGGATATGCCCGGGATGGATATGGGCGACACGCAGAAGGACGGCGCGGGCAATACGCAGGCGGCGATGTCAGCGAACGAGCAAATGTCAGACATGCACATGGAAATGGGGCCACACATGCGCATGACCGATTTGCGGAAACCGTCACCGGGAGATGAAGCGCGCGCGGAACAAATCCTGGAAACGCTTCGGCCTGCGCTCGAGCAGTACAAGGATTACCACAAGGCGTTGGACGACGGCTTCCAAATCTTTCATCCGGAACTCCCGCTGGAGCACTATCACTTTACGAATTACCGCTACGCAGCGGAGGCGCAATTCGTTTTTAACCCGGCGCATCCGACGTCATTGCTCTACAAAAGAGTGGGCGATGGATATCAACTGGAGGGCGCGATGTACACCGCGCCGAAGAGATTTACGGAGGAGCAATTGAACGAGCGAGTGCCGCTAAGTGTGGCGCGTTGGCACGAACATGTGAACTTTTGCTTACCCCCCAAAGGTGAGCGGATAACTTTGGCGAATTGGAAGGAGTTTGGATTGAAGGGGTCAATCGCCACTGAGGATGCTTGCGAGGCTGCGGGCGGGCGTTGGATTCCGTTGGTTTTCAACTGGATGGTGCACGTTTATCCGTTCGAGACAGATTCGGCGAAGATATGGGCGCACTGATGATTAACAGTTCGAAGAGCGGAACTTCAGCGGCTAAAAGCCGCCGGCAGAATTGCGACGGGATGTCGCGGCTAAAGCCGCGACCCACAAACACTACGACGCTCTCAAACTGATTTCGTCTTCCGACCAATGTCGTGGGCACACCAGCAGTTCCGGACTGAAAAACTTTGCTAGGGCGCTGGTTTGCGGTATACGTCCGGGTGCAGGATTTCCATCTTGGATTCGGGTTTGGTGAGTTCGCGAAAACCGAACTGACGGTAGAGGCCGTGAGCATCACGCGTTGCGAGAGTGAAGCGGCGCAATCCCTGCAAAGCTGGATGAGCCATCACGCATTCCATCAGCCATTTTGCTAAACCTTTTCCACGATGGGCTTCGAGGACGTAAACGTCGCAGAGATACGCGTAGGTGGCGGAATCGGTGACTACACGCGCCAGGCCGACCTGATCTTTTCCGTGGAATAACCCGAAGCACAGGGAATTCGTGATAGCGCGTTCGACCGTTTGGCGCGGGATACCTTCACACCAGTAGGCACCCGCTAGATAGGCGTGAATCGCGTCCAGATCGAGACGGCTTGGATCGGTGGAGATTGAGTATTCGCCTCTTTCGAATGATTCAAACATGTGACTGGCTCCCGGAAATAATAAATTAGAATGCTGTAATTGTAAGGCTTGGCGGATCATCTATGAATAGGGTGCGATGAGATTCGAAATCGGCCGTGTTGGCCTTGGGGGTGTACGTTGAATACGCAGGATCTGAGAATCGTTGCGAAATGCGGCGTGGGCGGAGTGATGGCGTTGTGTTTGCTGTTTTGTTTCGCTACGCGCGGGCAACAGGCGCAACAGAAAGAGGCTGGGCCCGTCCTGAAGTTGACGAGTTCTTCGTTTGAGGCGGATGCCGACATTCCCGCGAAATACAGTTGCGACGGCGCAAATGTGTCACCGGCGCTGGCGTGGACGGATGCTCCGGCGGCGACGCGGAGCTTCGCGTTGATCATGGATGACCCGGATACTCCGAAGGGAGCGGTGACGCATTGGCTGATTTATGATTTGGCTGTCGGGACGCGTTCTCTGCCCGAAGGGGTGCCCACGAGCAAGAAGCTGGCAGATGGTTCGATGCAGGGGAAAAATGTGCGGGGGAAGTCCGGGTACACGGGGCCGTGTCCTGAGAAGGGTGGGCCGGCGCACCATTATTTTTTTAAGCTGTATGCGTTGGATGCGAAAACCAATTTAAAGCCGAATGCTAAGAAGGAAGAGGTTGAAGCTGCGACGAAGGGGCACATTTTGGCGAAGGCGGAGTTGATTGGGCGGTTTAAGCACTAGGTGCGGATCGGTTTCGATAGTCTTAGGGTGACCTCGAAAACTTGCTGCAGATGAAGCTGCGCAAAGGTAAGCGCTTCGCGCCGTTTGGTTTTGTCGGAGTTGAAGCTCCGACCCCCTAGAGACCTGAGGTGTTATTTGACGATGGCATGATGATACGAAACAGCCAGAGTCGCAATCCGCGGCGATACTGCTAGCTCAGGAGGCTAGCGGTGCGGATGCAAACAACAGGTCCCTCGTCGGCCTAAAGGCGGCCTCTGTCGGGATGACAACTTAAAACAAAAGCTAAGATCCGCGCAGCGTACGGCGGGGGACAAAGAAATATTTATTGAGGCGATAAGAAAATATTGTCATTCGAAGAGGGTTTTCGATTTGACGCTTGGAATCCCGGCGCGATACCCTACTGCGCTAATGCGGAGCCCCGATACAATCCCGCTACAGAGGCCTGAGACGCTCCATCTGCAGAGGCCGCGGATAATCCAGGTACGGGGCAGGGGGCTATTCCACCTTGAGGAGAGACATGACTAGCGAGCTGCGCAATTTTTTGTCAATTCCATACGATGAGCTGGAAGAAATGAACTTGCAGGCAAAAGAGCACCGAAGGAATCGCGCTCCTGCGCACAAGATTCAAGAGGAGCGGATCAAATATCTGACGGACGAGAAGCGCATCAAGGCGGTGACGGTTCTGTTCAGCGACCTG
>Ga0209006_10006458_pt1 | contig 10601 bp, 15 predicted proteins | sample JacPin_JW_Ref_O2_FD_188567 | JGI IMG/M metagenome (GOLD analysis project Ga0209006, IMG submission 188567) | Forest soil microbial communities from Algoma, Ontario, Canada - Jack Pine, Ontario site 1_JW_Ref_O2 (SPAdes) (version 2) | ecosystem: Environmental > Terrestrial > Soil > Boreal... | reverse complement strand
CATGAGTTTTCGTCTCACTATGTTTCAGCTTTAGCGCGGGAGTCACTGCTATACAAAGTCACCCGCACACTGAACATATCATTGCCGTTGGAAGGTTTGCGTCTGTCTTGTGACCTCTTTCGTGCACCAACCCCCTCCCAGCTATGACAGTACTGTCGGACTCTTCGACATTCGGATGCCTCAAACTCCACTCATTCAGGCTAATGCTGGCGGAGGCGCTTGGCGGGTTAAATGGCATCCCTTGGAAAGCCGCAAAAGTGACTTGCTTGTAGCTTGCATGCATGACGGTTTCAAAATCTTGCGATTCGATATCGGGACGTTAACGGCTAATGACTATACTATACCCGACTGGCAAGTGATGAAGCGCTTCGACGCCCACCAGTCTCTTGCATACGGTGCAGACTGGTCTTTTGCGGAATGCGGGGATGATCAGACGTTAATAGGTAGCTGTTCGTTCTATGACCACGCGTTGCAATTATGGAGTGGATGACAGACAGCTCAAAACGTTATTTGACATACATAGTCTAAGGAGCAATATTATGCTGAAGGGGATGTGAACCAGGATCTATCATAAACGGATTTGGGGTCAGTGGTTCGGCGGGGGGCGGAACACGGGGTAATGGGCTCTGTTGTTTTCGCTCCCAAAAGCTGGTATTCGGGCCACGCATTATGAAGGCAAGCGTACAACATGAAAGTCCGCGAAGAGAGCCAGGACTACAAGCGGCGGCGGTAAGAAGCGAAGAAAGAGATATGACAAAGGCCACACTGCCACGGACGACATGGATCAGTAAATCTAGCAGAACGATCGGGGAAAAAGCGATGACTGACCGCTCCGCAATTTCAACGACTCTATTACTGACTCTCACCCACACACCAGGCAAGCATACCTTGAGAGCCTTTGGCAACACCTGTAGCGCCATTTCTCCTATCCTTTTGCTATCTTCTATCCAGATACTGCTTCCGCACAACAAGCATCCAGCGAGCATGCACCCATATGGGCCGTCCCAAAAATTGTGGGAGATTCCAGGAAAGATGCGCGCGAATATAAGCGTTCGCGTAGCACAAACTGCGAGCCAAAAGGAGGAGATGAACATGGAAAGGAAAGTGGTGCTACGTATTGCAGCACGAAGGGTGCCAAATATTACATGCGGAAGCAGAACTGCATGTGGGCGTGTTAAAGAATTGGTATGACATGTACCTGATGGAAGTTATTGAGCCGACTGAACCATCACATTACAATGGATTGACGACACACAGGGAGATAAATCGCGATGGCGTCAAAGAATGCCTAATCTCGCCCCGGCATTTGTCATGCAACCACCCCCGAATCCAGGCCGAGTCCCGACTCTACCATGCACTAGTTTGCAAGGCAATCCGCCAATCCCCTTTCAGTCTTTCACACCCCATGCTGCATCAGCAACGCGCCCTCCGTACGCCGGAAGGGGCGCTGGGTCACCTCAGGATGCTGGATACCCTAGATCTTTAATTAGAAGATGAGAATGGGTCGATGAGTCGGTCAGGTAGGTCCAATGGCCAGTGCGCAATGCTTGGAGAGTTTGTAAGAGTCGATGATCAACCCTAGCGAGTCTTCCGATCCTAATAGAATATCAGTCCTGTATGCATGAACGTCAGCCTATTTGTCAGGACAATACCAATTGACGTAAGATCGGGGAAGCCTTGATATATTGAAAGTGGTTAGCAACTATGTTATGAACACAAATGTGTAAGACCTGTGAGGTCTCGTTGACAGAGGTCCGAGTTATTCTTCTGTCAGGCCTGTGGAACACCGACTGCACTGCGCCATCCACAGCGCGGATCAGTAACAGGAGAGTTAGATCCAATGTCGGTGACGTCTGGTTTGAAGATATAGAATCGGAAATTGAGAAGGTTTGTGGAATAGGTCCAGATCACTTGCAAAGCCGGTCCTTCCGTTGACCTGATTGGAGCAGGAAAATGGCAATGGAAGATGATATGATGTTCGAGATAAAACACATTTGTGAGCGGGTGAATATTTTCTTCAATGCTAGCCGTTTTCTACAGAAACGCGAAATGAGCCAGAAGACGGAGAATGAGACCGGTCTCTTGGCGTGTCATTCACGACCTTTCCAGATCCCGATAAGTCCGCCATCGCTTCCCATATGTGCAGGAGTGCGACACCCACCACCGTGAAGGCAAACGCAAAACCATTGGGTCCGAGCTCCCGCTTGAGCAAATAGATGAGACCAGGACGTGTTTGACCTTTATCAAGTGTAACAGCTCCCCTAGTAGCCCTGGGGGGGAAAGAACTAATGGATGGGATGAATGCAGGCCCAAGAGCTAAAGCAAGCGATAGTGCATATGTCCGGAGGACTGGATATGACCATGAGCGCGTGAGACTGGGGCGACTGCGTTCAGGGTCTTGCAGAGTGACTGATTGGGAGGTGGAAGTCATTACATAAATGGTACTGGAGTAGAGGTATCAGGACGAACCTGAGGGTATTCGCGTTCACGTTCAAATAGCCCATCACGTGATGGCGTGACGGTCACCATTCTGTCAGATTCTGATCAGTTAGCAAGGCCAGTCGTTGGCGACTTACAATGGCGACCAGTATGCGCGGTCTCACTCAGGTTTGTTCCATAAAATTCTGCCTCCAATTTGTTCCGCTTACTTTTCACATAGTTCATTGCTGATATCCGTGGGGCACGGGTCCGTGAACTGGAAGAGAAACGGATCAACAAGGAAATGGCAAATATCAGGAAGAAATTCAAAGGTGCCGCAAGTTGTGGTATACGTGTATTGGTGTCTGAAAACATCTCACAGACGGAAATTTGGATGGCTACCAGAAAAAGAAGTGGGCTACATCGCCTTGAGTGTCTTGTTATGACTATATTTTTTTTTCCTTTTAGATACGTCGCCAAGATCATATTCTCCTACATTTTAGGTTACAAAATTGATGTCGGGCACATGGAAGCTGTGAATCTCATCTCCAGCTCGAAATATAGTGAGAAGCAAATAGTAAGAAGTTCTGTTCGTGAAGATGCTGCCATTATTCAGTCTTTTGAATCAAGGGTTATTTGGCTGTTACCCTATTGATGCATGAAAATTCCGATTTTCTTCGTCTGGTGGTCAACTCTATTCGCAAGGATCTGGACGGAAACAATGAAGTCGACAACTGTCTTGCTTTGCACGCCATCGCCAATGTTGGAGGAAGTGAAATGGCTGAGGCGCTCGTCGAAGACGTTCACCGTTTGCTCATTTCTCCGTGGGTATTGTTTCGAGATATGGAATTTTGCTGCGGTTAATGTGTCCAACAGGACTTCCCAAACCTTCGTCAAAAAGAAGGCCGCGTTAACATTACTGCGACTCTACCGTAAACACCCCGACGTCATACCTTCCACGGAGTGGGCTCTACGGATCGTGTCCATCATGGACGATGATGACCTAGTACGTTGCCACCTTTTGTACCCTCATCACCTCAAATGTATTTTTCAGGGGGTTGTTGTGTGCGTGACGAGTTTAGTTATGGCACTAGCACAGGATCATCTTGATGCATACGCTGTCTGCTATACGAAAGCGGTCGACCGATTGCGCCGAGTAACCATCGCAATTTTGCCTCTACTATCACACTTACCTAACAGTCTTCTAGCTGGTCATAGATCACGAATACTCAGCAACCTATGCGTACTACAAGGTTCCCTCTCCATGGCTCCAGGTCAAACTGCTCCGACTTTTACAGTATTATCCACCTTCAGGTTTATCCATCTTTTACTTTCCCGTATGATCCCAAAAAAAGCTGACATGAATGCACTAGACGATGCGACCATCCGATCCGCGCTGCACCAGGTTTTGCAGACCATCATGAATAACAGTGCAGAACCGTCGCGAAATGTCCAGCATAACAACGCACAACATGCTGTATTATTCGAAGCAATCGGCCTCGCGATCCATCTAGATACCAGCTCACCTCTTGTTGGCACCGCAGCCCTCCTTCTAGCTCGCTTTATATCATCAAAAGAGACTAATGTGCGATATCTTGGGCTGGACACATTAGCACACCTGGCCGCCCGGGCAGACTCCCTGGAACCTATCAAAAAACATCAAGGTACCATCATTCTCTCTCTTAGGGACAAGGATATATCGGTCCGAAGGCGAGCTCTGGACCTTCTCTACAGCATGTGCGACATAGACAACTCAGAGCTTATTGTGGGCGAGCTCTTGCGTTATTTGAAAGTCGCGGACTATGCTCTCAGAGAGGAAATGGTCCTCAAGATTGCAATCTTGACAGAGAAATACGCCAACTCGTACAAGTGGTACGTCGACACGATCTTGCAGCTCATAAGCGCTGCTGGTGATCACGTCGGAGACGAAGTGTGGTACCGCGTCGTCCAGATTGTTACCAACACGGAAGACCTGCAGGAGTACGCTGCTAAGGTCATCTTCGAACATCTGAAAGCGCCATCTACGCACGAGAGTTTAGTCAAAGTAGGGGGTATGTGTCCGTCATTTGATTACATAACGACATGCTGATCGGCCCACCAACTACAATTGTAGGGTATATACTTGGAGAATATGGACATCTGATTGCAAATGACCCTGGTTACAGCCCTATTGAGCAATTCCAAATCCTCCATTCCAAATCCCAATTCTGTGTTGCAGCCACGCGATCTTTGCTCCTCTCGACGTACATCAAATGGGTAAACGTGTTCCCCGAGATTAAGCCCCAACTTCTCAACATCTTTGAACGTTATCGTCACGTTCTTGATGCAGAACTCCAGCAGCGCGCCTGTGAATTCTACGCGCTCGCATCCCGTCCGGATGATGACGAACTTCTGCAGAATATTTGCGAAGAGATGCCCCCATTCCCACCCCGAGTAAGCGCTTTGCTTGGAAGGCTTAACAGGAAACACGGAGACACCGAGGACAAGAGAACCTGGATCCATGGCGGAAAGGACGCCAATGTCGAGAGAGAAGTCGCGAAACGCAAAACATCCGGGCTAGAAACAAAATCGGATTTGTCGCCGGTCACCACTACCACCAATGTGCAGGACACTCTGAGTGCTCTTGCAGAGCTCGATATGTCTGCCTCGCCCATTCAGCAGGGTGCTTCCAACTCACTGCCAGAGCAGTCATTGACGAATCCTTCAACTGTTGGCCGGGCCCCCCTCACTCTGGGTCCCAGTGTTGACCGTTGGTTCCAGAAGCTCACATACAGCAACGAAGGCATCCTATTCGAAGACGTACAGATCCAAATTGGCATCAAGTCGAGATACCAAGGTCATCTCGGACAGTTGGCTGTTTATATGGGAAACAAAGTATCAGCACCCTTGACGTCATTTACGACTACCGTGCAGGTCAGCGATCCGGACGCTTTATCATTTACGTTGGCCAAGATACCCCCGAGCACGATAGCCCCTCGCACTCAAACACAACAATTACTGCATGTTGAATGCAAAAGGATGTTTTCGACACCTCCAATCCTTACTGTATCATTTTTGGCGGGCTCGCACCAGACCATTGCGCTTAGGTTGCCCATCGTAGTCACGAAATTCTTCGAACACGTCAAACTGAGCCCGACAGACTTCTTTGAACGCTGGAAACTGATAGGCGGACCGCCCCGGGAAAGCCAGAGCGTTTTTCCTATTGAATTGAGTAGTACTGGGCAACTTGATCTTGCCAAGCATCGCCAAGTTGTCGCAGGCCATCGGCTCAATGTCCTCGAGGACATCGATCCGAATCCAAACAATCTTGTCGCGGCTGGCGTTCTACACATGTCGGTGGAAGGTAAAGTAGGGTGCCTACTGCGACTGGAACCCAGCCCGGAAGCCAAAGTACGTTGTCCATACTCATGGACTCTATCATTTGATTTATGTCATTGGGCTAGCTTTGCCGACTTACGGTTCGGAGCACCTCCGAGGAAGTTGCTACCGAGGTGGAGAAGTTGGTGCAGAAACCATTGAAGGCTGATTCATGATCCCTTATGCAGTGATTCTATTGCTATCTTCAGTATATGTGACACATCCCAGACTAGCTAGAGCTCCTTAAATAATTGTGTTAAGATCGGAAAGTCATCGACGAGTCAATATGCCCCGCAGTAACCCTTTCTTTGTTTTAGTTTCATCCTCTCCCGCCTCACCAGGTGGGTCTACCGCAGAAGGTTCGAATGGGGCATCAACCACGGCACGAGCTGCAAGGCCGATTCCGTCCGTGGATGTTGATTTCAAGTGGAGAAGTCCGTGGCCTGTATGCGACCAGTCACGTCCTTCCGGAGTGGAAGAAGGTTGTCCTGCACTGACCTCCGTTTGGGAACCTTGCGTCAAAAGGCGGGGCGAGGGTCCAAGATACGACATGGGGCTAGAAGGTATGGAACCATCTGAGAATAATTGGCGATGACCAGATACATCGGTATCTGAAGAACGAGCGGTGGATGGCCTGGAGCGCTGTTGAGGATTCCGCCGTTCAGATCCTATTTGGAGCGATTGTCCTGGACCGGAGATAGTGTATGTCGTCGAATAAGGGCAAAATTCATCGGGGGTGCCCTGTGCAGGTGGCCACCGACGTTCGGAAGAAATTCGACTGGCCAATTGGCTAACCTGATGGAGGGCGTGTTCTTCGATTTCGAAACATTTGTTGCACAAGTCGTGTAATCTTGGGTCACCATCCTGTTTAACCAGGTAACTTCTTGAACTGCGTATTATGGCAGACGAGATGACGGCAAGATGTCTGGGAATATCAAGTAAATGGGGGAGAATGGGAATTGCTTCTCGATCTAAGACAGGCATGATTGCCGTTCGTTGACGTAGGGAGTTGACGATGTTCAGTCTGTCATGCCTGTTATCGGCCGAGCCGGCATAGTGACCATGGGGGTCGGATGTGGGAGGGGTAGAAACCACGAGGATATAATCGATCATGGCTGGTAGGCTATCGCGTAAGAAGTCTTTGACTCCACGCATAAATTCTTCCTTTTGAACGGTCTGTACCAAGTTAACTATGAGTCTGGATGGAGAAGGAGGAAGCAAGGCAAGCACCTCGCTTACCGCGTTCAAATTGGCTAGACTTTGGATGACTTTCGCAATCAGTGTAAGACTCCGCTGCACAGCGACACTGGGAAGCCCTGAGTCATGTCGTTAGACTATTTTCAGCACAAATTCCAGGAAAGATTGTCACGTCACCTGCGCAAAGACCGAAGAGATGGGGATGGAGAATCGAGGGGACAATAAAACGAAGAAAACAGAACGCCGATACACTCTGCCATGGCAATTCTCGATTTTGATCCGTGATGTCACCCCTGACGCGATAACGCTTTTCTACAAGCCGACGAACATACTCGAAAAGTCGGCGCATTTCGCTGTGTGGTGACCCTTAGTCAGGAGGCTGTACATAAGAATATGTGTACATACTGAGGACATTCTGTCCTAACGGAATATATCTGTTTCCAAAGTTCTTGACACCAATAAATGAGTTGCTCGACATTTCGTTCGACATCCTTCAGACCTTTACCACTTCGCATGGGGTCTACCTCGATAGCGACCTTTTCGGCACACAAACGTCGAAGAACGCTTCCTACGCTAGCTTCAAGGAACCCTTTTCCATAGAACGACATCGCTAATTCCATAATCTTTGTCAGGACAGTATTACCACGAAACAAAGTATTGTGAGCTAAGGCATGCATGAGTGCCAACGATGACAATGAAGAACAACGGGTCACGCTTACAGGAGGGCGTGCCGTCAACTTCACGATCAGCGAGTTCGAAGACCTGCTCGATCAGAACATTCTTGGCCACTGCAAGCGACATGAGTTGGGTTGTTAAGCTCTTCAAACCAAATTTGCTTTCGAAATCAGTCATCCAGTCTAAAACGTTACGAGTGTGGATAGTCTATGGTTGAAAGTGAGAAAGGTTGACTGTGGATCCGCACGGATGTGACTGGCACCTACTTGCAGAAGGCTCGAGTACGCAGAATGTGGCAAGATAATTTCCCTGTCAACAAATCGTAAGACAGGAAACATACGAAGTTGGAAGTGTCGCACTCGTCAACTCGGAGTTTCAATCGTATATCGCCAACCTGGAAATCGCTCCCGATTGGGCCGGAGTGAAGGATAGGGAACCAGCCTTCGACTGTTTCACCTCGGCAAAAATTACTGAGTGTAATACGAACGGAGCCCATGATGGTCGGCTTGAATAGCTTTTTCTCTCGCCAAACGATCACATCCAAAGTCTCGAAAGGTGGCAATTCCGAGAAGGTGAAACTTTCGTGCCAGTCGGGTGAGCCAATGCCTTTCTTGACAGTTGTCCGACCACAAAGCGTGTTGTTCAGGTGGATCTCGCAGGACACGTCCAGGTCGACAGTTTCAGATTCCGAATATGGATCAGCGTTTCCAACAACGCCGGTATTTGTCATGGACTCGATAAACGGTTTGGTCTGACCTAAGTTACGCCCTTGAATAAGGGTGAGCTCCACTTGCCGCCACATTCGGTAGCATCCGCTTTCCCCTGGAGCTCTTCCGTATATCTCAGGAATGGCGTAGGAGCGTAGGAGCGTAAGCCAAGTATTGCAAGCATCAGTATTCGCAAATTGGAGGTAAACAGGCTCTGCTGTCTGGGTCGAACTCCATCGTTGTCCACTATTTGCGACGTCTCGTCAACCTAGAAATGCGAAACATGGGCGATATGGAAACCTACGTGACACAATAAATGCTGAGACAGTGTTTGCGAAAGAAGAGTGAAGTGTCTGCTTGACGAATATCTGTGTGAGTCAGCAGATGTACGTAGACAGTTTGGAACAGAATGGTTTCCTGTGGGAGTAATCAGCCTAGGGAATCAGATCAAAACGACAAGGCTTGCGCACGTCGACATATATATTCAAGTGGCATCGGTCACCTTCTTCTAACAACCTACAGGTCGCTGGTCTCCAGTGACCAGCTCCAGTTTGAGTCCTGGAAAGACTAATCCAACTGGGTTTCTCTGGACAACCTCTTCAGATTTGATGCATTTGATGCATGGGAAGGCACCACCCACTCACCTTTCACCTTTTTTCCATCGTCGGCCGATCCGGGAGAGGGTTTCAATGAGTCTCGTCTATCGACTTTCTTGCGCTGACTCGGTGGCTGGAATGAGGGATTTATTTCGTTCCGTGCCATGAAACTCCGTGCTCACCTTACGAAGTGCTGCCGATGCAGTGGTTGATACATAGACTTCAACAGAGACCAAGAACTCTCGAGGCAGTCTAGGTGTAGGGTGACCACGTTGCCAATTGTCTGACATTTCGAAGCGCCCGTAGGTAGTGATGGCTTCGCGCGCGCTTCACGAGCAGAGAGATGTTGTGTTGATCACCGGCCGCTAACAGGATATAGATTGTGAAAACTGGTAATTCTGTATCTCAATTAAGTGGAGCGATGGTGATGGTCATGTAAGTCGCAAATGCCACATTACTTGTGGTGCCGGGCGCTTGACATAGCTAGTGACCATATTGGGCGAGAGCAACGACACAACGCATAGAATGGCCAACACGCATATTTCAATCCCACTGGGTATCACCATCGGCCTCCTTGCTTCCTTCGTACAATCGCTCGGTCTCACTATTCAGCGTAAGAGTCATGTCATCAACCAGCGTTTACCCGAATCGCAACGGCGTGTCGAGCATCATCGACCGTGAGCGTGCCTTCACTCTACCTTTCATGAACGAAAACTCACACATGGCTAGACTATGGCTCCTGGGCTTCACGATATTCATATCTTCAAACGTTCTCGGGTCCCTGGTTCAAATTGCGTCTCTTCCTGTTGTAATACTTGCGCCGCTTGGTGCCGTTTCTCTCCTCTGGAACGCTTTCTTTGCTCGCTTTCTTCTTGGAGACGTTTTCTCTCCCTGGATGCTCCTCGGCACATTGTTAATTGCAGGTGGTGCTGTACTAATCGCTTTATTTGGCATAGTACCAGAGCCCACGCGTTCTCTCGAGGACCTACTCGACCTGTTCAGGCGACCTGCATTTGTTGCATATTTCTCCTTGTTGGGGACATTTCTCTTCCTCTCTCTTTTAATCGTAAGTGGCCGTTTTCAAATTGTATAGGGCCAAATCAGATCGACGAATGGCCTATGCAAAGGCACACGTAATAGAATATTCCTTGCGGCGGCGCCTTTCCAAACCATTTCCGCCTCCAATCTCATTGCCTCAAGACTCCTCCCTTCGCACCACAAGTGTGGCGGATTCCTTGACTGAACCCTCAGCCACCGAGCGGACCCCACTTCTTGACCGCAAATCACCGTCACCGTCACCCTCTCTGCTATTTTCAAAGGCCTTGGGTTTATCCAAAGCTGAAATGGTCTCAATCAGACGCACATCCCTACTTCTTGCCATCTCTTATGCTTCATTTTCTGGCATTCTTTCGGGCATGTGTCTACTCTTTGCTAAGAGCGGCGTGGAACTTCTCCTACTGACCGTGCGCGGGATGAATCAATTCTTACGCTGGGAACCATGGATGCTCGTCGTCGGGCTGATAGTATTCGCATTGCTGCAATTGTGGTACCTTCACAAGGCGCTGGTACTGGCTGATCCGACGTTGGTATGTCCGTGTGAGTCTCTTCACATTGGCTAGCAGAATCCGTCATTGATACCTTCCACGATTTT
>Ga0209006_10006455_pt1 | contig 10605 bp, 7 predicted proteins | sample JacPin_JW_Ref_O2_FD_188567 | JGI IMG/M metagenome (GOLD analysis project Ga0209006, IMG submission 188567) | Forest soil microbial communities from Algoma, Ontario, Canada - Jack Pine, Ontario site 1_JW_Ref_O2 (SPAdes) (version 2) | ecosystem: Environmental > Terrestrial > Soil > Boreal... | reverse complement strand
GGGCTTACGACGATTGCCGATTTTCGCCCAGCCGATATGGCGGCTGGCGGTCACGGAGCACCGCTGGTACCGTTCGTCGATTACCTGCTGTACCGCGACGCGAAAATCGGGCGCGTGGCTTTGAACGTCGGCGGGATCGCCAACGTGACCGTAATTTCGGCGAATGCGCGGCCGCAGGATGTGTTTGCGTTCGACACCGGCCCCGGCAATATGATTATTGACGCGCTGGTAGAGCGAATCACGAAAGGCCGCGCGACCTACGATCGCGGTGCGCGAATCGCGGCGTCCGGCGAAGTGATTCAGCCGCTGCTTGAAAAAATGCTGCGCGATCCCTACCTGCGACAAAAGCCACCCAAAACCGCCGGACGTGAACAATTCGGCTCCAAGTACGCTGAGACTGTATGGGCCTGGTCCAAAAAACATCGCGCGCGGCCGCAGGATCTGATTCGAACCGCGACGATATTCAGCGCATTTTCGATTATCGATGCCTTGCAACAATTCGTTCTGCCGAAGACCGCTATTCAGGAACTGATTGTGGCCGGCGGGGGTACGAAGAACCCGTTGATCATGGCGCAGCTGGAAGCCGCGCTCGCCGGAATTAAGATTGTGGAATCATCGCGATTTGGCGTCGCGGCGGAAGCGAAGGAAGCCTTTGCCTTCGCGATTCTGGCTTACGAAACATTTCATTCGCGGACGAATAATTTGCCTGCGGCCACCGGCGCGAAGCATTCGGCCGTTCTCGGAAAGCTGGTGCATGGCCGCGCGCGTTAATTCTACGAAGCGCTGCGATTGGTCACGGAGAGGACTGCGCGCGCATGCAGAACTGGCGGTTTTCTTCCTCGGTGTGTCCGCTTCCCTGCTGACTCTCTGCGGCGGTTGTGGGTCTTTGAAAAGCGCGCCCGAACCCGGGACGATGGAATTCCTGACCGAAGCTTCGCCGACCAATCTCGACCCACGCATCGGCGCGGACGCGTACTCGGAACACATCGACGGCCTGATATTTTCGAGCCTGGTGGCGCACGACGCGGAAATGAAGATTATTCCCGATCTCGCGACATCCTGGGATACGCCCGATGCGCTGACGTACGTTTTTCATTTGCGTAGTGGAGTGAAATTCCATAATGGGCAGACGCTTACTTCCGCGGATGTGAAATTTACTTTTGACTCGGTACTGACTGGCGCGGTTAAAAGTCCCAAGCGCAGCTCGTTCAAGATGGTGGATTCGATCGAAGCGCCGGACGACGGCACAATTATCTTTCATCTGCACGAACCGTACGCGTCGTTCCTGTGGAGCCTAACGCGCCCTGCGATCGGCATCGTGCCGCGCGGTTCGGGAAGCGATGTGGCGCAGAAACCCATCGGCACAGGCCCGTTTCGATTCGTGAGCATGGCCACGGACGAGGAAATTAATCTGGAGCGGAATGACGATTATTTCGGCGGCGCGCCGCACATCGAGAGACTGCGGATTCGCATTGTCCCCGACGTGACCACCCGTGCGCTGGAACTGCGCAAGGGTTCGGCGGACGCGACGATTAATTCCCTGACGCCGGACATGGTCGCGACGCTGGGAAAAGAAAAGGGCTTGGTCGCGGACCAACAGCCCGGCACGCCGCTGGCCTACATCGCATTTAATTTCACTGATCCGATTTTGGCCAAACGCGGGGTACGGCAGGCGTTGGCGTATGCCACGGACCGAAAAACAATTATTCAATACTTATTGCGTGGGCAGGCGCGCCCGGCCGCGAGCCTGCTGCCGCCGAGCAGTTGGGCTTTCGATGGAGATACGCCGCAATATGATTTTGATCCGGCACGCGCGGAGCAGCTCCTCGAAGCGGCCGGATATCCTCGCGGCGCCGACGGCGTGCGTTTGCGTCTGGCGCTGAAAACATCCACCGACGAATCAGTGCGTTTGATGAGCGAGGCGCTGGCGGACCAGTGGAAGCGGGTGGGAGTGGCGCTCGAACTGCGGCCGCTGGAATTCGCCACGTTTTACACCGACATCACGCGCGGAAGCTTTCAGATGTATGCGCTGCGGTGGGTGGGGGCCAACAACGATCCAGACATTTTCGAGTTTGTATTTAGTTCGCAAAAGATGCCGCCGGCCGGAGCAAACCGCGGACGGTACAACAATCCGCAGCTGGATGCGCTGTTACAGCAGGAACATGTGGAGATGAATCAGGAAAAGCGGAAGGCGTTGTTGGTGCAGGTGCAGAAAATCGTGGCGGAGGACGAGCCGTACATCAATCTTTGGTACGTGGACAATATTTGCGTGCATCGCGAACGGCTGGGCGGAATTGTGATGCCGCCGGGCGGCGATTACGACTTTCTGGCTACGGCCACTCTTTCGGCCAAGTAGAATCTTCAGTTCAAAATCACCACAGATGAACACAATTGAATGACCGGCGTTCAACTAATGGTGCAGGGTTTTGTAGATTTGCTCGTCGGGGATGGCGCCTTCGCGGACGACGCGCCATTCATTGCCGTCGAGGCGAACGATGGTGGAAGCAAGCGTGCCGCCGGTGTCGCCGGCATCGAGAATCAGCGGCAAGCGATTGCCGAGCTGTTCGACGATTTGGCCGGCGTTCGAGCACGACGGGTAGCCGGAAAGATTGGCGCTGGTGCCGGTGATGGGCCCGCCGACCGCATCAATTAGCTTGCTGACCACTTTTGAATTGGCCCAACGCAGCGCGACGCGTCCGGTGTTGCCGGTTACTTTTAGCGGGAGGCGGTGCGTCGCTTCGACCACCAACGTTAACGGTCCCGGCCAGTAGGCATTGGCGAGCTCGAGAAAGCTGTCCGGCATTTCGCGCACCAGGGTCAGCGCCTGTTCGACCGAATTGACCAGGATCGGGAGTGCCTTGGTTTCCGGACGGCCTTTGGCGCGGAAGACACCTTCGATCGCGGAAAGATTGAAAGGATCGGCGGATAGGCCATAAAACGTGTCGGTGGGAATGCCGACAACTTCGCCGCGTTTGACAAACCCCGCAGCATATTCCACAACGTGTTTTTCTGGTGATTCGGATGAAATTTTCAGGAGTTCGACAGGCAAAGGTTCGCTCTCGGCGGGTTGCGCCCCAACTGCGGTAAAAAAACTAGCACAGGGGTCGTGGCATTAGCAAGGTTTCGCGGGCGATTATGGCGGCTTTTCGCGATTTCAGCGTATCTCGACGTGCTGTCTGGCGTTTGTTAGGCTGAGTGTATGGCGGAGCATACGACGGCAGACGTGATTACCAGCCGCGAAAACCGGTGGGTCAAACTATTTCGCGCCGGACTGCGCGGCACGGGACCGTCGGGAGACGAGCCGATTGCGGTGGAAGGACCGAAGCTGATCGAAGATGCGCTGCGGCACGGACTGGAAGCAGAGGCGGTCTTGGTCAGCGATTCGGGCGAGCGCCATCTGGAAAATATTCTGCGGGCGGCGAGCGACAGCGAATCGGGGATTGCGCGGTCGAGGGTTTTGCGGACGACGGACAAAATATTCGAATCGGCCAGCGGGACCGAAGCTCCGCAGGGAGTGGCTGCTCTGTTTAGGCAGCCCGCGTGGGATTTCGAGGACATTCTGGGGCCTTCTGAATCCGAGGCCGAGAATTCAGAAGCGGGAGTCGCGGCGTTGGTGTTGGTGATTGCTGGGGTGCAGGACCCCGGCAACGTCGGTACGATTTTGCGATCAGCGGAGGCGTTTGGCGCGACGGGTGTGGTTGCTACGCGCGAGACCGCCGATCCGTGGTCGCCGAAGGCGTTGCGTGCTTCGGCGGGTTCGGCGTTGCGTCTGCCGCTGCTGCGCGGCATGTCCGTGCCGATTCTGTTGACCCAACTGCGCGTCTCGAAAGTAAAAATCATTGCGGCGGGTTCGGCGGCATCCAATGAATTGCATGGCGACGGCGAGTCGGCGCCGGATTTGCGTGAGCCGGTGGCCATTTTCATCGGGAACGAGGGAGCGGGCCTGACGCACGAAGTGGAAAGCGCCGCCGATGCCCACATTTCGATTCCGACGTCGGCGGCGGTGGAATCGCTGAACGCGGGGATTGCTGCTTCGATTATTTTGTATGAGGCGGCGCGACAGAGGAAGCTCACCACGCATGAACACTGATAAAGGCTGATGAACACAGATAAACATTTGCGGGAAGAAGAGATGGTTCGTCTATCGATTGGCATGATCTGCGTTCATCTGCGTTTATCTGTGGTGATTTTGACTTGCTGTAGCTGTGTGAACTTATGAGCCTGTTCCAGTCCCTACAACCCGAAGAGGATTCGCCGGCGGGGCGGCCGCTGGCGGACCGCATGCGTCCGCAGAGTCTCGACGAGTTTATCGGCCAGGAAGAATTACTTGGGCCGGGCAAGCCGCTGCGCATCCAGATTGAGCGCGACGACCTGACCTCCCTGCTGCTGTGGGGGCCTCCCGGGTGTGGAAAGACTACCCTGGCGCGAATCATCGCGCGAACGACCAGGTCGGAATTTCTGCCCTTCAGCGCGGTGATGTCCGGGATCAAAGAGATCAAAGAAGTGATGGCTAAGGCCGAGGCGACGCGGCGTTACGGCCGGCGCACGATTGTTTTCGTGGATGAAGTGCACCGCTTCAATCGTGCGCAGCAGGATGCGTTCTTGCCGCACGTCGAGGCCGGAAATATTTTGCTGATCGGAGCGACCACCGAAAATCCTTCGTTCGAAGTCATTGCGCCGCTGCTTTCGCGGATGAAAGTGTATGTGCTGAAGGCCCACACCAAAGAACAAATCGTGAAGTTGCTGGAGCGCGCGCTGGTCGACTCGACCCGCGGCCTGGGCGCGGAAAAGGTGCAAATCAGCGGCGAAATTCTGGAACGCATCGCAATTTTAGCGAACGGCGACGCGCGCTCGGCCTACAACACTTTGGAAGCATTGGTCATGGGCACGGCGCCGGCCGCTGACGGACGCCGGGTAGTGACGCAAGAGCGCCTGGAAGACGTGCTGCAGCGCAAGCTGCTGCCCTATGACAAATCGGGCGAAGAACATTTCAATTTAATTTCGGCGCTGCACAAGTCGGTGCGCAATTCGGATCCGGATGCATCTTTATACTGGCTGGCACGGATGCTGGAATCCGGCGAAGACCCTTTGTATGTGGCCCGGCGGCTGGTGCGGATGGCGAGCGAAGACGTCGGCCTGGCTGAACCGCACGCGGTGCAGGTGACCATCGCCGCGATGCAGGCTTTCGAATTGCTCGGGCCGCCGGAAGGAAATCTGGCGCTGGGGCAGGCGGCGGTGTATCTGGCGCTCGCGCCGAAATCGAATGCGGTGTACCGAGCTTACGGAGAAATTCAGAACGATTTGCAAAGCACCATGGCTGAGCCGGTGCCCTTGCACATTCGCAACGCCGCGACCGGCCTGATGATAAATCTGGGGTACGGGAAGGGCTATCAGTACGCGCACGACCACGAAGACAAGGTCACGGACATGACCTCCCTTCCCGAAAGTCTGGCGGGCCGCATATACTACCACCCGACCGATCAGGGGTTCGAAGCCCGGATTCGCCAGCGGCTCGAGGACATTCGGCGGATTCAGAAACGTCCGGCCAGTTAGAAAGTTAGAGCTAAAAGTCAGGTTGAGAGGAAAACTTCATTGAAGGCCCAGCGCAAACCTGCAAACCATCTCGCTCCTGCAACGCAGAACTCCCTACTGCTAAGCGCCGGGCTTGCCGGATGCGCGGTGATCGTCGGGGCGATGCTACCTTTGCTCGCACAAACCGGCGCGAAGCCGACGGCCTCGATCGAGGCTGACGTGCAGGCCTTCGCGATCTCGCCGGACAATCAGATTGCCTACGCGGTACAGCGCGTGAAGCGAATCAAGAAGCTGGTCGTCGAGCATGATGATTTTTGGGTGGCGACCCTCGACGGCAAGAAACGGAAAATTATCGACGGCGACAAATTCACGCCGACGCCGTTCGAACAGCCGGAAGAACTGGCGAGTTCCACGGATAGCGCGGGGCCGAATATTCCGGGCAGCAGCTCGAGCAGCAGTTCCAGTTCGAGTTCCAGCTCCAGCAGTAGCAGCGACGACGACGAAAAGCCGGAAAAAGGAAAAAAGGGACCGAAAGAAAAAAAGGAAAAGAAGCCGCTACCGCCGCAGCACAGCTATCAAGTGGACACGATTACGTGGTCGCCGGACAGCAAAAAGCTGGTGGTGAAGATGGATACCTCGAACATGGCGCAGCCGCAGGGCTCGGTCGTGCAGCAGCTGGACGAGCAGCAAACAGTGCGGCCCAATACGATTTTGTATTTGATGGATGCGGAGGGCCACGACATTCCGATCGCCGCGTCAAAAACGCCGACGATCGCGGACGCGTTCAACGCCGCGTGGCTAGCCGACGGCGCGACGCTGGTGTACATGAGCAAAACCAGCGGTGGATTTGCGCAGATGATGGCGATGCGTCCCGCCGACGGCAAATCACACGTACTGTTCGACGGGCACGTCTTCACCGCGGTGACCTGGGACACGAAACGGAATCAGGCGTTCGCGCTGGAGGAAAACACGCGGGTGGTGGGGCCGCCGAAAATCGTGCAGCTGGATCTGGTGGCCGGCGCGCGGAAAGAAATTGTGGCGGTGGATGAGTACGCGGGATTTTTGTCCATCTCGCCGTCGGCGAAAAAGATCGCGTACTTCAAGGATGGCGATACGCTGGAGGTTCGCGAGTTGGCCAAGCCGGCGAAAGTGACGCAGGTGCGGGTGGCGATTGGTGAATTTCAGTGGTCGCGCGACGAGCAGAAGGTATTGCTGAAACGCGGCGAGCCTTCGAAGTCGGCAGACTTGGTTTGGGTGGGACTGTACAACAATGCGTTCGACCCGTTTTTTCACGGGCTAGAATTTCATGAGTTTGAAATTGCGCCGGACGGGAAAACGATCGCGGTGACCCAGCCGGGGCGTCGCGATTTGATGATCTATCCCGCAGACTAAGCCGGGCTGGGGCGGCTGAGCTAGGCGGTTGCGCGCCGGGACCGTTTGACGTGTTCCTTCAGCATGCAGTGATCCACCACCACCAGCAGGCCAGCCTGCCGGGCTTTTTCCGCCGCTTCGGGATTGATCACGCCTTCCTGCATCCAAACCGCGCGCGCGCCAATGCGAATCGCCGACTCGACGATGTCCGGCACGAATTCGGGGCGTCGGAAAATTTCGACGGTGTCGACTTTTTCGGGAACGTCTTCGAGGCGCGGGTAACTTTTCTGGCCGAGCACTTCGGTTTCCTGGGGGTTGACGGGGATGATGCGATAGCCCGCGGCTTGCAGGTACTTCGCGACGCCGAAGCTTGGCCGGAATTTATTGGATGAGAGCCCGACAACGGCAATGGTTTTCGTTGTTTTCAGAATTTCTTCGATTACCTCAGCCGCGGGAAGATCGGAAATTGGATCCACAGGGTCGCCTGTTTTTGAATCTCACAAATTGAAGTTTCGCAGCAACCGCCACGCGGAAAACTAGAAATTATTTCCGGCCCTTGGGTTTGAAAGAGCCCCGCTTGCCGCCCGCAGGCGGACGCTTTCCGCCGGGCCGCGGCTTCCCTGCTCCGGGTTTTCCGGAGCCAAAGCTTTTGCCGGACTTGCCGAATGGTTTCGAACCTGACGTTTTGTTGACGCGGCCGAAGGCTCCAGGCTCCGAAGATTTTTTGCCGCGAAACGGCGCGCCGGGCCGCGCGCCCTGCGGTCGTGCTGGCTTCGAACCAAAATCGGAGCGTCCCGCAGCCGACGGCCGCTGATCCCGGAACGGGCGATCCGGGCGTCCACGATGTTCCGCGCCGGCCTCTGCACCCGCTGGGTTTGAGCTCCGCGGTTTGAAACTCGGCTTCGGGCGGTCGAATCCGCCAGACGACGGGCCCGATTTTTTCTGCCACGGCCGATTTGGCCGGGATGGGACCGAGGGGAAATCACTCTTCGCTTCGCGCTCAAATTCTTCCGGGCTGGGTTTGTGGAAAACGCGCTCGTTCGGTCCCCATTTTGCGCTGCCTTCAGTGCGCGAAGGAAACGATCGCGGCGGTTTCGGCGGCGCGTCGGGCGACGCCGATTGCGGCGTGCCGGCTTTGATGCCCATAAATTCGCGGCGTCCGTGATTGATGCCGCCGGGTTTGCCTTTGGCATACGTGCCGCTGTCATTCGGACGATATGGTGGTTTGCTCCCGCCGCCGGGAGAATTCGAATACGGCTTCGAGTACGGGCGATTCCCTTGCGGGCCGTTCGACCGAAAATTCGGGCGATCGTTATTGGGCCGGCCGCCTTGACGATCATTCGAACGAAATGGCGGGCGTCCTGGACCTTGCGGCTTCGATCCAAACCCTGGGCGCGGCGCTCCAGAATACTGGCCCGTAGAAAATTGTTTGTGGCCGTGCTGCGGGCGATCCATGTTCGGCTTGCCGAATGGCCGTTGATTTGGACGGAACTGATTCGCGGGACGGCCCGCGGCGAAACCGGTGTTTGCCTGGCGCGGGGGAAGCGGCACGGCGGACAAACGATTGCCGTCCGGTTCGGGCATCGGCGGTTGGTTGTGCGCCGGGCGGTGCTCGCCGGGTTTCGGCTTGGGTTGGTACGGGCGCTTCTTGATGAATGGGCGGCGTTCGGTGGTGAATTGCGCGGGTGATTGATTCACCGCTTTCTCGCCGAGTTTTTCTTGAATGGGGCCGGTGGAGGCGGCGACAGCCTGCGCGGCATTTTTAGGATCGACCATTTTGCGCAACGTCGCGACTTCCGCGTCCGACAACGGGCGGAACGCGCCGGGCGCCAGCGATTCCATGGCGATATTTCCAATTTTGATGCGCTTGATTTTTTCCACCGGGTGGCCGGTCTGGAAAAGCTTGTTGCGCAGTTCGTCGCGCCGTGCTTCGGACAGCGTCACTTCGTACCAGGGAGATTCCTTGCCCTTGATGCGAATGATGTGCGCGCCAGTCTGGCGCGACAGCGTTTCCACTTCGTCGAAAGTCAGCAAAGTTTTCAGTTTCAGGTTGTAGGTCTGCGGCAGGTAATGCGCCTTGAGCATCTGGTTAGCGAGTTCGCCGTCGTTGGTCAGGAACACCAGGCCCATCGAGTGATATTCCAGGCGGCCCACCGGAAAAACGCGCAGCGAAACTCCATGCAGCAGATCGCGCAGGCAGCGGCGGCCTTCGGGATCGACCATGGTGGAGACGACTTCGGGCGGCTTGTTCAGGATCAGGTAGGCGCGCTCGGTTTCGGGCTGCAGCAGCTTGCCCTGCACCTTGATGTGATCTTTGGTTTCGTCGGCTTTGGAGCCGAGTTCGGTGACGGTGGCTCCGTTGACGGTGACCATTCCGGAGGCGATCAATTCTTCGGCGTGGCGGCGCGAGGCGATTCCAGCGCGCGCGATGATTTTTTGCAGTCTTTCGAGCATAGGTCTGAATATCTTCCTGGCGTGTTTTAGTGCCCATACAGCTTAACGGAAATTGGGGTTTGGCGCGAATGGGTAGTTCGATTGCCGGGCGGCCGGGCGATTGGTTGAAATCGAAGAGAGATCCTTCGTCGTAAAAGGCGCTCCTCTGGATGACGGCCAACTGCGGGTGGGTGAAGTGCTGTGAGGCTAGGAGAAGCGGATCGTTTCGTTGGAGGCTGACCTTAAAAGACACGGAGGACGCATTCGCAGGGGCGACGAAGTGTGGGCACCCGGGAAGGCGGCTCGATGCGCGTGCGATTAGGAGGCGTCGTTTTTGGCGCTGCCGGCTGTGGCGGATGCGGCGCGGGAATTTTTTGGTTCGTCGGTCGCGGCCATTTCGGACGCGGCTTCCTGTTCGCCGGAAACATCCTCGATGGTGTCTTTCATGGTTTCGCCGGGGGCGTCGGCGCTGACGTCGAGAGTGGCGTCCGCCATTTCGCCTTCCATCGCGGCGTTGCCTTCGAGTTCGGTCAGGGCTTCCTCGTCGGTTACTACAGCGGACGACATTTCTGCGGACTGCGCCTCGCCGCCCTGGCCGTCTTCTGGTTGCACGTCGGCGATGCCTTCGTCAGAACCCAGTGCGGCTTGGGCTAGCGCTTCGAATTCTTTCAAGCTCGGCAACTCGTCCAGGTCGGAGAGGCCGAAACGCATCATGAATTGCTTCGAGGTGCGATACAGAATGGGGCGGCCGATGACTTCTTTGCGGCCGGCGGTGGTGATCAGTTTCTTTTCGAGCAGCGTCTTGATGACGCCGCCGACGTGCACGCCGCGGATTTCGTTGATCTCCGGGACGGTGACTGGCTGTTTGTAGGCGATGACCGCGAGCGTTTCGAGCGCCGGCATGGTCAGGCGCAGCGGCGGCTGCAGGCTCTTGATGAATTTGCGCACTACGTCGTGATGCTGGGCCTTGGTGTAAAACTTCCAGCCGCCGGCGACTTTGCGGACTTCGATGCCGCGCTCGTCGGATTGATAGGTCGCGGTCAGCTGTTCCAGCGCTTGGCGGGCCCGCGGCTTTTCCAGGCCGAGGGCTTTGGCGATCTGATCGATGGTGGCGGGCTCGTCAGCGGCGTAGATGATGGCTTCGAGCGCGGCTTGAATTTCGCGGTCCTTCGCCGCCAGTTCTGCAGTAGTTTCGTGGGCCGGGGTCACTTCTTGGTTCAGCGGCGTTTCCTCGGGCGACATTGTCACGTTATCGTTTTCGGCGTGGGT
>Ga0209006_10006454_pt1 | contig 10607 bp, 10 predicted proteins | sample JacPin_JW_Ref_O2_FD_188567 | JGI IMG/M metagenome (GOLD analysis project Ga0209006, IMG submission 188567) | Forest soil microbial communities from Algoma, Ontario, Canada - Jack Pine, Ontario site 1_JW_Ref_O2 (SPAdes) (version 2) | ecosystem: Environmental > Terrestrial > Soil > Boreal... | reverse complement strand
CCACAGCCGCCTGCTTGGCCAGCTCGAAACGAATTCCGAAGAAGTCTACCGCAGCGCCTGTCGATTTACACTCATTGCGAGAGCGGCAAAAAGCTGGGGGTCAGGCGGCTAGGCGATGCTGGTTGTCGTTGGTCCAACTCCAGTGAACCGGTTGCCGCAGACCGCAATGGCGCTCCAGGTCGCCGTTGAGGTGGGCTGTTCGGACATGGAGCATCAGCTGAGCGCCCAGCCGGGACCACCGCATTTGGCGCATTTTGCACATGCGCTGATTGATCAGCATGTTCACTGTCGACTCGATGTGGGCCGTCGCGATCCGCTCGCCTTGGCGCCACGATCGACCGTAATCCATCAAGGAACCGATGTTCGAATGGAGATAGCCTTCAAGTTCGTAAAAGCGTTTGAGGGCAGATTCGAGCTTCGAGGAGTCGCGGCCCGCCGCTTCAACTTCGTTGCGATGTGCGAGGAGTTGAGAACACAAGCGGACTAGCGGGATCATCCACCGTGCGTGCCATGATTTTCCGTGATGCCAGACATTCGCGCGCACGCTGCGAAGGTTGCGACGATAGCGGGCACGCCTTTCGTCATAAGCAGGATCGTCATAGTCGAGCGCCCAGTAGATGCTTCGCGCAAGCCATTGAAATCGGCGTCTCAGGTGAAACCAATCCAGGCGATGTTCAACGCGCCCCGACAGCCATTGACCGGCCATTAGCCGCATCGCATCCTCGCCATCGGAGAGGACCGTAAGATTGGTGCCTGGCCCGCGTCCGGCGGTGCGAAGAGCCGAGCGAACCCTTTCGCGGGCGAGATCATCGAGATCGCGGACCGCAGCGAAAATCTTCCTGGAGCGGCCTGAGGCTTCGATCCGACCGAGCACAATCTCGAAATTCTTGCGCTGATGTTTCGTCCGCGTGGCTTTGACGAAGGCGCCATCGATGCCGACGATCATATGGTCGACTGGCCTCTCGACGTTTGGTTTCGTCGCGATCTCGACTCTTGTTTCCGCTTCGATCTTCTTTCCCACCGCCAGGACGCGATTGCGCGTCGTTGCGTGGTTGAAGCTTGAGAGGTGTGGGAGGAATTCGTTCAGAATGTCAGCGGCCTGCCTGTAGGAGAACCTGCTCCCCAGCTTCACCTGCAAATGCCTCAACTCGGGTGTCGTGCGATGAGGGAACAGCGCAGCAACCGGAGACGAAGCCGCAGAACGCCCGCAAACGCAGGCGTCGAAACGCGGAGCATGTAGGCGAAGATGCCCGAAGACCGTGTCGATCCGTCGACGTCGATGGTCTTTGATTGGTCGGAGGCGATGACAGCAAGGGCAGGGTCGCGCCTTTGCGATGAGGGCGCGAACCTGATCCGAGGCAATTTCCGCCTGGAGCCGCCCGATCAGGTGTTTTCCGTCATCGTGCGTGAGACCCAGGTCCCCCGCAGACGCCAGATCGGGCCGTTCAACGTAGCCGACGATCGCCGACTCTAAATTTCCTGCTTCATCGATACGCTCGAGCTTCACTACCCAATTCATCGTGGTCCCCTCCGCCAAGAAACGCCCAAACCATATTCGCCCCCTTCTCGCCGGCCCCCAATTTCTTTCCGCTCTCTACCTAAGCGGGATTTCGTGGTGATATATGAGCGATTAATATTGTTGGCCCATCGACAAACCGCGGCGGCCCCGCCACGCTGACGCGCAACGGAGTCTTCACCAAATCTCAAACTAATGAAAAATCCGCGCGAGCAACGAAGAAGGCTTCGCCGTCTTGCGGGTGACCGTGAGCGCGACTTCGCTCCAATCTTTCGCGAGAAAGGGGTTGCTCGCTTCTTCGGCGCGGCGACGCGCTTCGCCATACGCCTCATCGCCGAAGCTGGACATGAGCGCTTCCGCTTCGAAACTGATCGCGAGCCGAAGCTCGTGTGGCCGCTGGTGGTAGGACATCTTGGAACTCCTGGTCTCCCAACCTTTGATGCGGCGACCAAAGCACAACGCCCCGCGTTGCGCCGTGACCGCGCTCACAGCGCGAACAAAGGGGGCCACAAAGCCGCAAGTCGCCTGACGCTCGCAGGCTGGTTTCGGGATCGAAGGAGAATCTATAAACAGGCGAATCGCCGATCAATTCACACAAACAACGGGAGAAGCTGGGATGAAGCGCATGGGCATGGTCATCGGTATCAAGCCGGAGCGGATAGAAGAGTACAAGAAGACGCATGCCGCGGTCTGGCCTGAGGTGCTCGCCAAGATTTCCGACTGCAATATGCGCAACTATACGATCTTCCTGAGAGAGCCCGAGAACCTGTTGTTCGGATATTTTGAGTATCACGGCGAGGATTGGGCGGCTGACGCTGCCAAGATGGCGGCCGACCCGAAGACGCAGGAATGGTGGGCAATTCACGAGCCGATGCAGGCGCCGCTCGCCTCCCGCAACGAAGGGGATTGGTGGGCGATGGCGGCGGAGGTGTTTCACACCGACTGAGCTTGGGCCTCAGCCCAACGCAGATGTGCTCATGAGACGCGCGCGAAACAATGTCCGCTCAGGCGACTTGAGCCATGTCCGCATGGCTGCCTCATTGTCGAAACGCCCCGCCGGCGGCAGCAGACGCGCTTCGCCTTCGACCGTGAGCACGCCCTCCCTGAGCGGCCAGGGGGAGAGGACGAAATCAAAGGGGTGACCGGGCCGCTCCGTCAGGGTTAGAGTCTCAGTCCCTCCGCTCGCCTTCGGCGCCTCGACTTCGATCGGCGTCTTCAGTTCGCCGCAGAGGGCCAGCGACAGGGTGTCGGCGAGCGCCACAAGCATCGTCTCGTTCTGAAGCGCAGCGGCGTCCAACCCCAGCATCTTTGCCCACGCAGCCTCAAGCGGCGCTTGTGTCTCGAGATACATTTGCGCTGCCGCGGCGTCCGCTTCGCTTATGCGGTGGCGGTCGGTGTAGCGGCGGTAGATCACTCCGCCATGACGCGAAACGAGCAAGGCGACATGCGCGCCCCAGGCGCCGAGCGCACGCTCGACGCCCTGCCGCCACATCGGCGAATGCACGGCGGCGCCGATCTCGCGAAAGAGATGCGGGCGGCCGGTCTCTGGATTGAAGCTCGGCGCCGTCTCCCAATCCAGCCAGCCGATATCGTGCTGTTCCGCGGCAAGCAGCAGCGGCTTGCCGAGCGTATCGTCCCACGCCCGCAAGATCTGCCCTGAAATCCACGCATGGGTCGGTTGACTGATGGCAAGAAAGCCCGAAGGTTCGGTCCGAAAAAGCATGGGCGCAGCCTAAACCCGTTCAGCGCGACGAGAAACCTCTTTGCGCGTCATGGAAGCGCATCAAGAGGCGACGAACCGGTTCAATCCGACATCGTGCGACTTCAGCCGCTCATTGGCGGCGAGCAGATAGGGGATGGCCTCGCGATTGGCGTCAGCGACATTCGCGAAGTCGCGGCGGAACGTCGGCATGACCGCCTCGAGTTCGCTTCGCAGCGCCGCCTCGTCGATCGTGAGCAAGCGGCGGTCGCGGACGACGATTCTGCCGTCGACGATCGTCGTTTCGACGCCTCGACCGGACTCGCCGAAAACAACCTGCCGGGCGACGCTGTTGAGCGGCTGATAAACGACGTCGGCAAGATCGATGATGACGAGATCGGCCTTCATGCCGGGTTCGATCGCGCCAATCTCGCCGTCGAGGTTCATCGCACGGGCGCCGCCGAGGGTCGCCGCGCCGATCGCATCGGCGGCGCGCACGCCTGTCGGGTTCGGGTCGGTGATCGCGGCGAGCAGGCAGAACATCTTCATCGCCTGGAACATGTTCTGGCAATCGCCGCAACTGCAATTGTCGCACCCAAGCGCAATATTCACTCCGGCCTGCATCGCGGCGCGCATCGGCGCGACGCCGCTCTTGAGCTTGAGGTTGCTTACGGGATTGTGCGCGACGCCGCTGCCATGCTCCGCCATCAATGCGATTTCGTCCTGCGTCAGCCAGACGCCGTGTGCGATGGTCGTACGCGGCGTCAGAAGTCCGACGTCGGCGAGATGGCGGATCATCGAGCCCCCGTGCTCCCCGTAAATCTCGCGCGCCTTGGCGGTCTGCGCCTTCGTTTCGTAGACATGCGTGAAAACCGGCAGCGCGTGCCGCCGCGAGAGGTCAGCGACGCCTTCCAACAGGGCTCGCGACGAGCGCTGTGGCCCTGATGGGCTGAGGCCCCAGGTCATGCGCGGCGGCAAGGGCGCCAGCCGCTTGATCTGACGCTCGACGAACGCGATCTCCTCGCGCGGGTTTTTCGGAACGCCGCGGACCAGTGTCATCACCGATTCCGGCACGTCTGCGGCCAAGAACGGGGCAATGTCGAGCGCGCCGATGTCGCGAACCGCAATGGAGAAGACGACGCGGATTCCGATCTCCTCGTAGGCGCTGAGAATGGTGTCGAGCGTCTCCTCATCCTGCGGGACGAGGGAATTCATGTCCTGAATTGTGGTGACGCCGTTCTGCAGGCATTCGAGCGCGCCAAGCAAAGTGCGGATGCGGATCTCAGCCTTGCTGCGCCGGCCAAAATAAGCGGGCTGCGAATGCAGCGCCCAGACGTCGAAGGGCATGTCCTCGAGCAGGCCTTTGGCGAGGACGTCGTAGGAGTGATAATGGGCGTTCACAAATCCCGGCAGAACAAGCTTGCCCCGCGCATCGATCACCTGCCCCTCATTGGCGTCCACCGCGCGCCCCGCAATCTCCTGCTTCAGCGCGGGCTCCTCGTCCGGCGCGGTCACAGAGACGATGCGTGAACCCCTGATCAGGATGTCGCGAATGGCGGGATCGTCGACGTCGCCGTCGTGGCGGTAGACGCGGCCGCCACGGATGAGCAGTGCTGGCTCAGACCGGCCTGTTTCAACGGCGGTGCGTTCTGCTTCAGGGGCCATCACGCCTCGAAAGGGGGGCGCGCGAGCGTCCCGAAGTCAGACGCGCGAATTTTGCCGGTAATAGGGGACATGAGTATCGTTGGAATAATAGTTCTCATAGAACGACTTCACGTGGGGGAAGACGGCCTTCGACAAGCGCCGCCGCTCGATCTCGTCCGGGTTCAACGGTCGCTCCAGGAGCTCCGAGAACTGCTTCAGCGCGGCGTCGCGATCGACCTTCGTGAACTTGCCGTCCTGATAGATGATTTCACCGGCCGCGATCACGGTCTTGACCCCCTCGGTCTTGGCGCGCTGAACGATGGCGTCCAGGACCGGCGTCTCCTCGTCAAGATAGGGATAGCTGATCTGCCGCCAGTCGATGAGCACCATGTCGGCCGCCTTTCCCACTTCGAGCGTGCCGAGACGCGCTCCGAACGGCGTCGTCTTGGCGCCGCCGACCGTCGCCATGCGGAACACCTGGGACATCGTCGGGACCCGGTCGTCCATGCCCGGCTCACGGTGGGCGCGCAGCACCATGCGCATCTCCTGCAGCATGTCGCGGTCGTCGTTGATCCCGGCCTCATCGAGCCCGATCGCGACGTTGACGCCTTTCGCTTCAAAGAAGTTGAGCGGCGCGACGCCGCTGCGCAGCCTGAAATTCGAACTGCAATTGTGGCAGATGTGCGTGCCTGTCCCGGCGACCTTCTCGATATCGCCTTCAGACAGCCACACCCCGTGGCCGAGCGTCAACTTCGGCCCGAGCAGACCGAATCTCTCGATGTAGTCGACGGCGGTGCCGTCGCCGCGGCGACGCGCATATTCCTTTTGATACGCGGTCTCGACGAGGTGCATGTGGAGCGAGACGCCGTACTTTTCCGAACAATCCGCAAGCATGGTCAGCGCTTCGTCGGAGCACCAATGCAGGTTGGCGGGGGCAAGCTGGATCTTGATGCGCTCCTTGTTGTGATGCTTGGCGTGAAGATGCTCGAAGAGGGAGATCGCGTCCTTGGCCGACAGTTGAAAGCGGTCGAAGTGCTTCGCGAGCATGGGGCGCACATCGTCCGGAAGGCGCTCAAGGAACTTGTCGTTTGCTTCGTAAACGAGGTGGTTCTGGTCTCGAAGCGCGAAGCAATAGGAAACGCGCATGCCGATGTCGTCGTAGGCGCGTAACACGGACTCAGAACGCTCCTCGACCTGCGCCAGATTGCCGGGCATCCAGCCATGGATGTGCTGGACCGTCGTGATGCCCGAGGCGATCATCTCGAAGGCCGAATAGAGCGTGTCGAGATAAAGATCGATGTCACGCGTGACGAGGCGCGTCGCGAACCAGAGTTCGAGCGGCATGTCGGGCGAGCCGAGTTGGACTGGCGTGAGGCCAACGTGATGGTGGCCGTTGACGAAGCCGGGCAGCAGCGCCTGGTTGCCGTCGCCGATGACGGGAACGTCAGGATTGGCGGCGCGCAGCTCGGAGAACGGGCCTATCGCGACGATCGTTCCGTCGCGCTGAAGCACCGCGCCGTCGTCGATTTGCTCACAGCGATGGCGATCCAGCGCCCGTGTGATCACATGCTTGCCGCGAACGATCGAAGACGACACAGATTGCCCCTTTGCCCAGATGAAAATTCAAATCCGCTGCGTTACTTCCCGCCTACGGAGCGCCCGAACGCCTACGTTCTCGAGTTCTGCCGGTAATAGGGCTCGTGCGCCCCAGAATCGAGGTACCCGTCGTAAAACGAAGTGACATGCGGAAGGACGGCCTTGGATAGGCGCTTGCGGTTCCTCTCATCATCCGTGAGCGGCCGCTTCAGAGCCTCGGAGAACTCGCGCAACGCGTTGTCGCGATCCACCCGTGTAAACTTGCCATCCTGATAGACGATTTCCCCCCCGACGATGACCGTTCGCACGCCGCGCGTCTTGGCGCGATGGATTATGGCGGCGAGCGTTGGCGTCTCGGGATCGAGATAGGGTTCGCTGATCTGCTTCCAGTCGATGAGCACCATGTCCGCCGCTTTGCCGACTTCGAGTGAGCCGATCGTCTCGCCGTAAGGTGTCGTTTTGGCGCCCGCGCTCGTCGCCATGCGGAAGACTTGCGCCATCGTTGGGACGGAATCATCCATGCCTGGCTCACGATGAGCGCACAGGACCATGCGCATCTCTTGCAGCATGTCCTGATCTTCATTGATGCCCATGTCGTCCGTGCCAATCGCAGTGTTGATCCCTCGCGCTTCTATCCGGTTGAGGGGCAACACACCGCTGCGTAGCCGCAGGTTAGAGCTGCAGTTGTGGCAGACGCTTGTCCCGGTGCTCGCGACTTTGTCGAGATCGCTCTCCGAGAGCCAGACGGCATGCCCGAGAGTCATATGCGGCCCGAGCAGGCCGAAGCGTTCGATGTAGTCGACGGAAGTCCCGCCGCCGCGACGGCGCGCATATTCCTTTTGGTAGGGAGTCTCGACGAGATGCATATGGATGGGGACGCCGTGCTTCTGGGCGCTGTCGGCGAGCATGGTTAGACCCTCGTCGGTGCACCATTGCAGGTTCGACGGCGCAATCTGGATTTTGACCCGCTCCTTGCCTTGATGTTTGGCGTACAGATGCTCGAACAGCGCGACCGTCTCCGACGCCGGCATCCGAAAGCCGGCGAAGTATTGGGCGAGCATCGGACGAAGGTCAGCGGGAACGCGTTCGACGAACTGCTCGTTGGCCTCGTAGACAAGATGGTTTTGCTCACGCAGCGCGTAGCAATAGGAGACGCGCATGCCGATGTCTTCGTAGGCGCGGATGATCGCCTCGGCCTCCTTCTCGATCTCGCGGGGACCGCCCGGCAGCCAGCCGTGCAGATGCTGCGCGGTTGTTGTGCCGGAGGCCAGCATTTCGAACGCCGCGTAGAGGGTGTCATAGTAGGGGATACGGTCACGCAAGGCGATCCCGGTCGCAAACCACTTTTCAAGCGTTTCATCCGCTACGCCGAGCTGGAGCGGCGACAGGCCGACATGGTGATGGGCGTTGACAAAGCCCGGCAGCAGCGCTTGTTCGCCATCGCCCACAATCGGTGCGCCAGGATTGGCGGCGCGTATGTCGGCGAACGCGCCCACCGCCGCAATGATTCCGCCTTGCTGCAGCACCGCGCCGTCGTCGATCTGTTCCCAACGATGGCGGTCAAGCGCCCGCGTGATGACATGCTTGCCGCGCACGATCGAAGCTGATGGACCGTTGCCGGTCATTGCGATGCTCAGGTCAGGCTCCGACGGAAATAGCTTCTTGCTCGGCGAAAGCGCGATCGACTTCGTCTTGCAACAGCGCCGTCAGCCGGACGCGCAGATCCAAGGATGCGGGAGACGTGAGATCGCGGGGTCGCGGCGCGTCGACCGGCACAATCGCCTTGATGCGCCCGGGGCGCGCGGTGAACACGACGATCCGATCGGCGAGCGCGATGGCCTCGTCCATATGGTGCGTGACGAACAGAACCGAGGCCTTGCTGGCTTCCCAGACGTCGAGCAGAAAGCCCTGCATCTTGACGCGGGTCTGGACGTCGAGAGCGGCGAAAGGTTCGTCCATCAGCAGAACCTCAGGCTGCATCGCGAGCGCCCGCGCAACGGCGACGCGCTGCCGCATGCCGCCCGACAATTCGTCGGGGTGCCGGTCGATGGCTTCCGCGAGGCCGACGCGCGCCAGAACCCGGCGGGCCGTTTCTCTGCGTTCCTCCGCCGGCGCGCCGCGGATCGACAGCCCAAAGCTGACGTTCTGCGAGACGTTCAGCCAGGGAAAGAGCGATGTCTCCTGAAAAATCAAGCTGCGGTCGGGAGCAGGAGCGACGACCAACTCGCCGTTCGCCATGATCCTTCCTGATGTCGGCTGTTCGAGCCCGGCGATGAGGTAAAGAAGCGTGCTCTTGCCGCAACCGGAGGGACCGAGCAGCACGATGAACTCGGCTGGGGCGATGTCCAGCGTGACATCCGCAAGCGCTTCATGCGCGCGCGCGGTTCCGGGGTTCCAAACCTTTCCGACGCCGGCGCAACGGACCCCACGGGGCCCGGGGCTGCGGCTCTGAAGCCGCTCACCCACTCAAGCCCCCTTGCCCCTTTGGAAGCCAGAACAACACCCGCTTTTGCAGGAGGCGCAGCGCGAAGTCGAACGTGAAGCCGAGCAGGCCGATGATCACAATGGTGAAGAAGACGAGTCCGGGGTTGAACGTGTTGCGCGCCATCGAAATGATCTGTCCGAGTCCGTAGCCGACCCCTGTCGCCTCGGCTACGAGCACCACCATCCAGGCGCCGAAGAGATTGAGCCGCAAGACGACCAGGAGGCCGGGCAGGACCGCCGGAAGAATGACGCGCGCATAGATCTGCCGCTTGCTCGCGCCCATCGTGCGGGCGACGTTGATGTAGTTGCGGTTGACGGAATCGATTTGCGTGATGGTGGCGAGCGTCATGGTGAAGAAAAGCGCGATGAACACCATGAAGATCGCGGGACCGTTGCCGATCCCGAAGAGGAAGATCGCGACCGGCAACCACGCGACGGGAGAGACGGGCGCGAGCAGCGTCACCATCGGCAGGATGAGTTTCTCCGCGATCGCGTAGTAGCGGATCAGCACGCCCATGCAGAGGCTGGCTATCGCTGCAATCGCGAGGCCCGCAAGAACTCGCGCCGTCGACGACGCCATCGTGATGAGCACGGCTTCGGTCGGCGTTGGTCCGGAATTGGGATCGACGCCAATCTCCCATCGTTTTGCCGTGTTGAAGTTCTTCGCCTGGTCGGCGAAATCGCCGAGGAAAATGTGAGGCGGCGGCAACAGCCGTTTGTCAGCGACGCCGATATACCAGAGAAACTCCCACAAACCCGCAAACAAGGCGATCGAGAGAAGGCTCCAACCGACCTTCGGCCCGTACTGCCGGACGAAGGCCAGCAAGGGATGGAAAAGCGCCGAGGCGGGAGGCAGGCGATAACCGCCCTGCCCCCCCACGTTGACGCCGATCCCCCGCGCGCTGCTCACGATCGGCTATGCCGACTTGTATTTGAGCTGCGCGTAGACGTCCGGAGACTCGGCGATCGCTTTTTCGAGATAGCTCCAGTCGATCGCGTCGCGGCCCGGCTTCTTTTTTATGTAGCCCATCGCCATGATCGACTCGACGCGGTTCAGGATGAAGTCCGTCTGGGCGCGCTGATCGACCTTGGCGGGCTGGGCGTTGGCGCCGATCCGCGCATTCTCGAGCGACGTCTTGTAGTAGGTGCCGACGAGTTCCGTGAGCAGCTTCTCGCGCTCCGTCTCGAAGAGCAACTGCGCCTTCAGCATTGCTTTGATCAGCGCGACGACGCCTTTCGGATCCTTCTCAAGAAGCTGCGTGCTCGCAGCGAGAACGCAGTCGGTATATTGCGGCCCGTAGACATCAATGCCGTCGGTAAGCAGCACAGACCCTTTCACATCGCTGAGAAGCGACGAACCATACGGCTCGATGACTGAAGCGATGTCGATCGAGCCGGCTTTGAACCCAGCGACCATGTCGCCCATGGAGTCCATGTAGCGAACGGTGACGTCCTTGTAGGAGACGCCGTTCTTCTTCAGCCAGTCGTATGGAAGCACTTCCAGAGTATCGTTCTGGAAGGTTCCGAGCGTCTTGCCCTTGAGCTTGTCTGGCGTGTCGAGCCCCGGCTGAGCGATAACTGAGACGCCCTGCACGCCGCCGCCGGCGACGATCTTGACGGGCGCGCCAGCGTCATAGAGCGCCATGAAATTGGTGTACGGCATCACCG
>Ga0209006_10006453_pt1 | contig 10608 bp, 8 predicted proteins | sample JacPin_JW_Ref_O2_FD_188567 | JGI IMG/M metagenome (GOLD analysis project Ga0209006, IMG submission 188567) | Forest soil microbial communities from Algoma, Ontario, Canada - Jack Pine, Ontario site 1_JW_Ref_O2 (SPAdes) (version 2) | ecosystem: Environmental > Terrestrial > Soil > Boreal... | reverse complement strand
CAGCCGCCAACTTTGGGGGCCTTTATGTGGGAACACTGGCGTTCTCGACCGTGGCAGACCGGCTGGGCCGACGGCCCATCTTCACACTCGCGCTGCTGTGGTATGCCATTGCGACGGTGGTGATGGGTGTGCAGAGCAGCGCACTTGCCATCGACCTGTGCCGGTTCGTCGCGAGTATGGGCGTGGGTCTCGAATTGGTTGCAATCGATTGCTACCTGGCAGAACTCATGCCGAAAGCCGTACGCGGCCGCGCCTTTGCAGTCAGCGCCTCGCTGCAATTCCTTTCTGTTCCCCTCGTCTCGGTGCTTGCGTGGGCGTTGATTCCGGGCAGGCATCTTGGCATCGACGGATGGCGGTGGCTCGCCTTCGTTCCAGCTGTCGGCGCGTTGCTGGTGTGGCAAGTGCGCAGAGCGCTGCCGGAATCGCCGCGATGGCTCGAGGCGCATGGACGATGGGCCGAAGCCGACCGGATTACCTCCGAGATCGAGCAACACGTGGCCCGCGACCTAGGCGCTCGCGTTCCTCAAATTTACGCACCGACGGATGTTTCAACGCAGGCGGTCGCCAAAGCGATTTCCATTTGGGCGCCGGCCTACCGGCGGCGAACCATGGTGCTCATCGTATTTCATGTGTTTCAAACCATCGGCTATTTCGGTTTCGCCAACTGGCTGCCGACCCTGTTGGTGTCCCAAGGCATCGAATTAGGCAGGTCGCTGGCATACAGCGCAGTGCTTGCATTGGTGCCGCCGGTGGCCCCGCTTGTTTTCAGTTTTTTCGTCGACAAAGTGGAAAGGAAGTGGTTGGTCGCGGCAGGGGCTCTTTTGGCCGCCGCTGCCGGCTTGCTGCTGTCGCGCATTACGCAGAACTCGAATTTTGCGCTGTTCACCGTCATTGGCGCCGGTGTCGCGATTGGCAATTCCTTGATGTCGCTGTCATATCACACGTATCAAAGCGAACTCTTTCCCACGCCCATGCGCGCGCGGGCGGTCGGCTTCGTCTATTCGTTCAGCCGGCTATCCGCAATGTTTTCCAGCTACATCATTGCTGCGACGCTCGATCGTGCCGGTAGTGTGGGGGTGTTCGTTCTCATCTCGACCGCAATGATCATCGTAGCGCTCACGGTGAGCCTGTTCGGGCCTCGGACCCGCGGGCTTGCCTTGGACCGCATATGAGCGCTTAGCCGCCCGAGAAAGGCGTGCAATTTGACAATTTGGCGGTGATTCACGAAAGACGTGCGTCGAATTGGATGCCACAAATCGAGGCTGAAGGCCGGAGGTAGCAAGTGCACCCGAGATACAACAGCGTGGCGAATCTTACCCATGATGCCGAGCTGATATTGCGGATCCAGGCGCGCGATCGCTCGGCGTTGGAAGAACTCTACCTCTGCTACTTCCCGCGCATCGCCCGGTTCCTGGCTCGATTCGCGCCGGGCCGCGAAGATACCGAAGAGATCATCAATGACACCTTCATGGCCGTATGGATGCGCGCCAGGGTCTTCAGGTCCGAGTCACAGGTCTCGACATGGATCTTCAGCATCGCATACCGCGTTGCAATGCGCTCGCTGAGGCGGCAGAGAAGACACCGGCGTGGCCGGTCGATCCTGAGCCTGCAGGAACAACATCAAGATCCGGCTCCGGACGCGGATCTGAAAGAATGCCTGGACGCGGCGCTGGCACGGCTCCCGGTGGAGCAGCGTGTAACGGTGACACTGGCGTACCACATCGGATATTCAGTGGAGGAGATCTCGCGGATCATGCAATCGCCGATCGGCACCGTGAAATCCAGAATGTTCCATGCGCGCCAAAACTTGCGCGAGTGCGTGCGAGGAAATGCGGCAGTCAATACCGCGGCCGTGGGCCCGCGCTGAACTAATCGCGAACCAAGGATCGCTTGCCGGCCGCGATGTCTTGTTCCACCACCGGGCCGCACCATCCCGGCAGATAATCCGCGACGCCGGTCTTGGCGAGCCTCATCGCTTCTTTGAGCGCACGGCGAAAATTCTTCTCGACCAGCTTTCTTTTGATGCGGCGGCGCAGGAAATCGGCCCAGAGAAACTCGGCAAACGGAATGGTTTCCTTTGCGAACCCGCCTGACCGCCGCAGCTGACCGGCGAGGGTGCGAAACGGATCGTCGCGCAAGCCCTTGACGGAACTCGGAAGATCCTCATGTGTGCGCCGTCGGCCACGCTCATCGTAGGGGTGCAGCCAGCCGCGGTTGTCCATGACGAACCAAAAAGCCGCAGCGTCGAGTTTGCGCAGATCGGCGATAACCAAGGTAAGAACGCTCTTTACACCTTCATCGTACAAGGCCCGCGCAAGATGATGGTTGTCGATGAGATAGTGATCTCCCTGCGGACCCAAAATGACGGGGATCATGTGTTTGCCGAGATACCTTGCGGCGCGCTTCCCTCGTTGCTCTCGCCAGCGACTGCGCCGCTCGGCCACTTCTCCCAGCCCCACCGTGATTTGAGTCGGACGTAAAGCCGAGATCAGCACGGGTTTTACCAGAGGTCGAAGTTTCGTATCCATCGAATTCCCGCCATTGAGTCAGATCTTATCCTGGACGGCTTGACTGCGCCGCGTCAGGTGCCGGAATCGACCGCTCCTTCGGGAGCGCCGCGCTCGAGCACATCGGGCAGTGCCTTGCCGCTTTCGGTAAACGACAGCGACACCGAATTGAGGCAGTGCCGCTCCCCCGTGGGACGCGGGCCGTCCGGAAACACGTGGCCAAGATGGCTGCCGCAGCGCGCGCAAACCTCCTCCACGCGAATCATTCCATGACTGCTGTCGCGTATGCGTTTGATGTGAGATTCATCGTAGGGTTTGAAAAAACTCGGCCAGCCGGTGCCCGAGTCGAACTTGGCATTCGAACGAAACAAGGGCAGACCGCAGAATCGGCAGGTGTATGTGCCGTCTTTCTTGTTGTCCAGAAAGACGCCGCAAAAAGCAGCTTCGGTGCCATGTTGCAGCAGCACTCGGCGCTCGTCGGAATTGAGTCCGGCGCTGATCTCGCGGCGCTGAGCCTCGGTGGGCGCAGTCAAATCAAATGCCGTCATGCGTTTGTCCTTTGCGTTCACGGTCATGGTGGCCAAGGCCGATTCTATACGGGATCTTGCCCCGATACCGCACCGGTGCGGGCGACCGGACACGCCGGTCGTCCGCGTTACTTCTGCTCCGCGTAGATTTTGACCAGCCGGTACAAAAATTCGCGGCCTTCGAGCAGCGACTTCACGCCCACATATTCGTTGAGACCGTGGATATTGCCGAGATCAGGACCCACGAACACCGGTTCCACACCGAAGGTTGGGATGCCGACGGCATTGGTAAATTCGCCATCGGTGGCGCCGGCCTGCAGGATGGGCAGCACCGGCACGCCGGGCCAGAACTCGGCGGTGAGTTTCTCGATGGGCGCCATGACTGCAGGCGTGAGCGGCGGCGGTGATGCGGTGGGACCGCGCGTCTCGGGCGAGGAAATCTTGACCATGGGGTCCGCCACCAGTTCCTCGAGCTTGGCGCGCACCGTTTCAGCCGTGACGCCGGGGAAGATGCGGCAGTTGATATTCGCACGCGCTCGCTGCGGCAGTGCGTTCGTGGCATGCCCGGCGTCGAGCATGGTCGCGACGCAGGTGGTACGCAGCGTCGCATTCCAACTCGGATCCTTGGCAGAGACGAGCGCCAACGCCCGGGTGTCGTTGGGGTTTTTCAGGAACGCATTCATGGCGTTGGCAACTTCGGCGTCGCCCTTTGCCGCCAAGATTTTCGCCATGCCGGTGAAATACGCACGATTGCCGTCCGTGAACTGCGCGGGGAACTCATAGTCGCTGATGCGCGTAAGCGCCGCGGCGAGACGATAGATCGCGTTGTCCTTCATGGGCCGCGAGCTATGGCCGCCCTTATTGGTCACTTCCAGCCGGTAATTCTGCGGAAACTTCTCCCCGGCCTCGACTTCGAGCGCAACCCGGTGTCCGCTCGCGTCGAGTTCGCCGGCGGCGCCCTCGTTGAGCGCGAATGCAGCGTCGATGAGGTCGCGGCGGTTGCGCGTGAGCCAATCGGCGCCGTTGAATGCGCCGGCAGTCTCTTCACCGCAGGTCAGCGCCATCTTGATGGTGCGTTTCGGCCGGTAGTTCTCGGTCCGGTAGCGGATGAGCGTGTCCACCCAGATCGCGGCCTCGGCCTTGTCGTCGCTCGCGCCGCGCGCGTAGAACGAGCCATTCTCTTCGATCAGGGTGAAGGGATCGCGAGTCCAATCCTCTCGCTTCGCTTCCACCACATCGATGTGCGCGAGCAACAGGATCGCCTTGAGCTTGGGATCGCGCCCGGGATAGACGGCAACGAGGCCCCCTTCCTTCGGGTGATCGGGCGCCGCAAATGAGTGCAGATCGCTGTCGGGGAAGCCGGCCGCTTTCAGCCGTGCGGCCATCCGTTCGGCGGCAAGCGTGCAATTGCCGACCGACAAGGTCGTGTTCGTCTCCACCAGTTCTTTGTACAGCGCGCGGAAGCGCTGCTCGCCGGCCGGGGTATCTTGGGGCGGTGCGGCAAGCGCGGAGATTGAAACAAGCGTGGCGGCGGCAGCGAAAATAAACTTCATTGAGGACTCCGTGAGGGATGCACCCGGCAGCGAGCGATCAGCGTGCTTGATGGGCTTTTACTTTCTCGACATATCGATCCCGCAGCTCGGTCTGGCGGGACTTCATCTCGACCGGGCGCCCGGCGATCCAAACCTGGTCCGCCAGCGTCGTGACCTCGAGTGGATCGCCGCTCCAGAGCACCAAATCCGCACTTTGTCCGACAGCGATGCGGCCGTGGGTCGCACCCAGTCCAAAAATATCGGCCGGGGTTGAGGTGATGGCGGCGAGCGCAGACTCCCATGGCAGACCATGGGCGACGGCATTGCCGGCCAGTTGGCGAATGAGCCGCGCTTGCGGCGTGTCGCCGCTCGAAAATGCAATGCGCACTCCCGCCTGCTGCAGACGTGTCGCGTTTTCAAGCGTTGCGCCGAGACGATCGAAATCCATCGGCAGATCGTCGAGCGGATTGAGAATCACCGGGACGTTGGTCTTCGCGAGTTCCTTTGCGACCAGCCACGCTTCGTCGCCGCCCAGAATCACCGGTTTCATGCCATTGCGTTCGGCAAACCTCACGACGCTCAAGATGTCCGCGGCACGATCGACCTGAAACACCACCCGGCCGCCCATGAGATAGCGGGACAAGGCCTCTTTGCCCGCGGCATGCAGGAGCGCGCCCTGACCAATCGGGCCCGGTGCACGTGCTTCGCGAATCGCCTGCTCCAAAAGCATGTATTCCGCGGCGCGCGTTCCGCCGGCCACGCGGGCGCCGGCAGATCCCATTTGCACGAATAGCGAGCGGCTGCCGGTCAGCGCCGCATCATATCGGCCATCGAGCGCAACTGCCGAGCCCTGACCGCCTATGATGCTGTCTTCAGCACTGGGCGCCAGCACCGTCCAGGTCACACCCTCGATGCGTGTGATCGGTACCACGACCGAGCGCGGGTTATAAGCCAAGGTAACGTCGAGTTCGGGGCGCCACTGCTGATCCCATTCCGGGGACTTGAAATTCAAGGTCGAATCAACGGTTTGGCTCTCCGCGGCAATTTCCTCGAGGCCGATGTCAGTGAGGCCGCCGAACAGGCCGGGGGTCAGTTCCTTGCCCTTGGCATCGATGATCATGGCGCTCGAAGCGCCTGCGTCCGAACCGATCGCCACGATCACTCCACCGCGCACGACCACGTCGGTGTTTTTCAGCGTGCCCTTGGCGGAGGCTGTGTGCACGGTGGCGCCGCGGATGATGAATTCCTGGGCCGTCGCGCACCGGCCGCCCATGACGGCCATCAAGAGGAGAAAAAATACTGACTTCATAGCGGCGCCTCGGCGATGTGCCTGCCCAATAGAAAATCGGATCGCGGTTTCAGCGGCGGATGCGCGCGATCGAATTTGAGCGCGCCGTCGATGAACACCTGCTCCGTCAGTGCATATACGCTGAAGGGGTTGCCGTTCCAGATCACGACATCCGCCGCCTTGCCGGCCTCGAGAGTGCCAATCCGATCCTCGAGACCCAGTGATTTGGCCGGGTTGGCGGTGAGCCAGCGGATTGCTCGCTCCGGGGGAACATTCAATCCCACCCGCCGGCCATGCGCCATCGCTTTGGCAGCTTCCTGATTCAATCGCTGGATGCCATCGCCCGAATCCGAGTGAACGATGGCGCAGCTGCGCTCCGGGAAGTCCACCATCGCCAGATTTTCCTGCACCCCGTCATAGGCTTCCATTTTGAAACCCCACCAATCGGCCCACATCGCCGCGCACACGCCTTTGTCAGCCAGGCGGTCGGCGATCTTGTAAGCCTCGACGGCATGATGGAAAGCGACGATCTTGAAGCCGAACTCATCGGCTACATCGAGCATCGTCGCCATTTCGTCGGAACGATAGCAGTGCATGTGCACCCGAATGTTTCCCTTGATCACCTCTGCGAGGGTCTCGAGCTTCAAATCGCGCTTGGGCGGAACCGGAGGCGTGAGCTCTTTGTCTGCGGCCGCATCCTTGTCCTTGGATTTTTTCGCGGCGCCGTCGGCGCGCTCCGCTTTTTTCTTGTTGAACTCCGCCAACTCGCGCGTGTACTTGTCCCATTGCTGCTGATAGTCCTGCGCATCGGCAAATGCCTGGCGATAACCCGCGACATTGCCCATGCGAGTGGAGGGCGCTTGATGCTTTTCGCCATACACGCGCTTCGGATTCTCGCCGCAGGCCATTTTCAGTCCATAGGCTGCGCCGGGAAATTTCATGGCCTGGTAGGTTGCGCCCTGCACGTTCTTGACCACGACGGAACGGCCGCCGATGAGATTCGCCGAGCCCGGCAGAATCTGCAGGGTCGTCACGCCGCCTTCGAGCGCAGTCTCGAAGCCCGGATCCTGCGGCCACACGGAATGCTCGGCCCAGACATTCGACGTGACCGGACTGGTGGCCTCGTTGCCATCATCGAGGCCTTTTACCGCCGGGCTGGCGTACACGCCCAAGTGCGAATGGATGTCGATGAGACCCGGCGTCACCCACTTGGCCTTGGCGTCGACGATGCGCGCGCCCGCCGGCGCCACCAGTCCTTTGCCGATGGACTGGATGCGGCCGTCGGCGATTAAAACATCGGCGCCGTCAATGCGCTCACCGGTACCCGTGAGCAGCGTTGCGCCTTGGATCAGTACCGGCGAACCGGCAGGCACTTGGTAGGTGGATGGAAAAGGCTCGGAGGCCAAGGCCCCGGACACGGCGAACGCCGCCGAAGAGAGCACTGCCAGGCGCGAAAGCGTGTTCATTTTTTCCGAACCGTCCCGTTTTTTTGAGGTCGCGTCGATTCATTTTTGGAGACGCGGGTGCGCGATTATAGTGGGTTGTGATTAAAGGGACATGACTTTGACGCGCGTCACCCCCGCAGGCTCAACTGCGAGGACTTCAACAGTAAATCTACGGAGGCCTCGAGGCCGTCACGATCTTCATGGTCGAAGCGGGCCAAATTTGGGCTGTCGAGATCCAGCACGCCCAGCAGGCGTCCGTGTTGAATCAAGGGCAGCACGATCTCGGAACGCGACGCGGCGTCGCAGGCGATGTGTCCCGGAAACGCATTCACGTCGGGCACCACCAGAATTTCCCTGCGTTCGGCGGCCGTGCCGCAAACGCCGCGTCCCATGGCGATCCGCACGCATGCGACTTTGCCTTGAAACGGTCCCAACACCAGTTCTGCGCCGTGCAGAAAATAAAATCCCACCCAATTCACATCGGGCAGCATCTGGTAGAGGAGCGCGCACATGTTTGCCGAATTGGCGAGGCCGTTGCGTTCGCCGGAAAAAAGTCCCGCCAGCTGAGCATTCACCTCGCGATAGGCGGCGGCTTTGGAAAGACTCGGATCGGATTTTACGACATGCATGGCAGACTCAAATGTTCAGCCGATAGACGCGTTGGGCCGTGCCGCTGAACAAGGCGGTTTTCTCACCCGCCGAGCAGTGCTTCGCCAGCACCTTGAAAGCATTCCACAGCACAGGATACGTGCAGCTTCCCATATCGACCGGAAAGTTGCTCTCGAACATGCAGCGATTGACGCCGAACAGTTCGATGCAAGTTTCGACGTAGGGCTTCCACTGGCCGGCGAGTTGCGTCGAGGAGGCCGGGGGAGACTGCAGAAAGGAGGGGAAATTGCAGAATGCCATCGCCAAGCCGCCGAGCTTGACCGAGACATTCGGAAGTGCGGCGAGCTTGCGGATATTGTCCCGCCATATCGGAAACCGTTCCTCGCGCTTACCCTGATAACCGGCCAACCCGAGCGGTGTGCCGACGTGATCGAGAATGACGGGCGTGTTCGGAAAGCGGCCCGCGAGATCGATCAATTCCGGCAGCTGCGGCTCCAGGAGCCACGCATCGAACGACAGGTTGAATTTTCCAAGTTGAGCATAGCCTTCCCTGAAGGCCTTGGCTGTGTACAATCCGGCGCCGACGCGAACCAAAGGACCCAGCACATTGGAATCCGCATCGTATGAGGCGCTATGGCGAATGCCTCTGAAGCGATCGCCGCCTGCCTTCAGATGTGCCTCCAGCACTTCGCTCACGACCGCGCCCGCCGTGAGATCGACATGCCCCACGATGCCCGCGCACGCGCGGACGGCGCCATAAGCACCGCTGGCACACATCGCGGCCACGCCATTGACGAATTCAGTTTCGCCGACCGGCTTGAACGCATCCTGCGCTTCGGCGCGGTACATGGCCCCGCATTGGACGAACACGGTCGCGCGAATATTATGTCCCGTGTTGAGATCGGCCAGAAATTCCGGCAGCAAATACCGCACCGCGCGGCGGACGACCGTCTCGAAACCATGCTGCGGCCCGGGTCGATCGGCAAACACCGCGGGCGGCCAGTCCCACAAGTGATGGTGCGGATCGATAATGGGTAGATCCGGTTCTAGGATGGACTCGGTCGGGTCACCATTCATCATTCTGATCTCCAATACGGCCCGTAATATTTTGCACGATTTTCGCCGGCGCGCGCGCCAATCGCGCACAATAGCGTGGATGCCGACATCGATCGACCAACGCCCCGATCCGGACATGCTGCTGGCGAAAGTCAAGCAGCAGGAACTGAAGGCTCGGCGCGGCAAGCTGAGGATTTATTTCGGCTCATCGGCCGGGGTGGGCAAGACCTACGCCATGCTCGTCGGGGCGCGCAAGCTTCTGACCGAGGGCCGCAAGGTGCTGGTCGGCGTGGTGGAAACCCACGGCCGTGCGGAAACCGCCGCCTTGCTCGATGGCCTGGAAATTTTGCCCCCCAAATCCATTGATTATCGAGGAAAAGCGCTGGTCGAATTCGACTTGGACGCAGCGCTCGCGCGGCATCCGCAGCTGATTCTGATTGACGAGCTGGCGCACTCCAATGTGTCGGTCATGCGCCACCCCAAGCGCTGGCAAGACGTCGATGAGCTGCTGGCGGCGGGTATCGACGTATTCAGCACGCTCAACGTGCAGCACCTGGAGAGTCTCAACGACGTGGTGGGCGGAATCACCAACGTGCGTGTCTGGGAGACCATCCCCGACAAGGTGTTCGATGCGGCCGACGAAGTCGTGCTGGTCGATATCCCGGCGGATGAGCTGTTGGCGAGACTCAAGGCAGGAAAGGTGTACGTGGCGCACCAAGCGGAGCGTGCGGCCCAGCATTTTTTCCGCAAAGGCAACCTCATGGCGTTGCGGGAACTTGCGCTGCGACGCACCGCGGACCGGGTCGAGGGCGACGTTCAGGCCTATCGCGTCGATCAATCCATCGAATCCGTCTGGAAGACCGCCACGGCGCTTTTGACTTGCGTGGGTCCGGATGCGGCAGCCGAACGGGTGGTTCGGGCCGCGGCACGCCTGGCAGGCCAGCTCAATACCGAGTGGCATGCGATCTATGTGGAAACCCCGGGCCTGCAGCGCCTGGCTGCCGCCAAGCGCGAGAAAATTCTCGCGAATTTGAATCTGGCGCAAGCCTTGGGCGCAACCACGGCGGTCATCGCGCATCCGCAGATTGCCGAAAGCGTCATTGCCTATGCACGAAAGAACAATTTGTCAAAACTGGTCATTGGCCGCGACCCCGTCAGGCGCTTGTGGCCCTGGCAACGATCCAGCGGGCAGAAGCTGGCCATGCTGGCGCCCGATATCGACTTGATCGAAATCGGCCGTGCGGCGATGCCCGACAAGCAGAGCGGCCGCGAGAATGCGCAGACGCCGGCGTTGCCCGATGCCGAGTCGAGCGCCCGGCGCCATGCGAAACGGCTGCGATATCTGTGGGCCGCCATCGCCTGCGTGGGCGTGACGCTGCTGTCGATGCCGTTGGCGGCCCACTTCGATCGCTCCCATATCGTGGCGATATTCATCTTGACCGTCGTGCTGGTCGGGGTGCGTCTCGGAAGAGGGCCGGCCGCGCTGGCCGCGGTACTGAGCGTCTGCGGTTTTGATTTCTTTTTCGTGCCGCCGCGTTTTTCGTTCGCCGTGAGCGACGTGCAATACCTGCTGACGTTTTTCATCATGCTGGCGGTGGGCTTGATTGCCGGCCAGTTGACCGCCGGCCTGCGTTTTCAGGCGCG
>Ga0209006_10006452_pt1 | contig 10610 bp, 7 predicted proteins | sample JacPin_JW_Ref_O2_FD_188567 | JGI IMG/M metagenome (GOLD analysis project Ga0209006, IMG submission 188567) | Forest soil microbial communities from Algoma, Ontario, Canada - Jack Pine, Ontario site 1_JW_Ref_O2 (SPAdes) (version 2) | ecosystem: Environmental > Terrestrial > Soil > Boreal... | reverse complement strand
ACTCCATTGAACCCTTTTCCCTGAACACCCCTTGCATTCTCCTCTCTGCCCATCTCGACACCGTCTTCCCCGAAGGCACCGACTGCGAACCCATCGAATTCCCGGACAGTCCACGCATCCAGGCTCCAGGCATCTGCGACAACGTCGCCGGTCTCTCTGCGCTCCTGGGCATCGCCGCCGCCCTCCGCTACGCACACATTGCACCTCCCATCCCAATCCTCTTCTGCGCCAACGTAGGCGAAGAAGGCGAGGGTGACCTCCGCGGCATGAGACATCTCTTCGAGCGTGGCCCTTACCGCAAGCGCATCGCCACCGCCATCGCCCTCGAAGGCAGCGGCACCTCAGCCGTCGTCACCCGAGCCCTTGGCAGCCTGCGCTTTCGTGTCACCATCACCGGTCCCGGCGGCCACTCCTGGGCGGACGCCGGCGCGCACAGCATGGCGGCCACTGCAACCCACTGCAAAACCCGGAGAATCGAGATCTTCGTCATGGCCTGGGATCCGGGAAATCGAATCGCGGAACAGTCGCGCCGCCCTCTACAGAATACTCCTACTTTTATTTGCGAACTTATTTACGAAGTTCGATTTGCGGGCTTCGATTCTCCGAACTTCTATTTTCTGCGTTTCTATTCTCATTGACGGCTGAGACTTGCGGCGCCGAAACGGACGGTTCTGACTGCGCCGGAACGGAACTCCAGCCCGGCAAGTCGGTGCTGCCAGTGATCAGCCGGGCACCGCGCTCGTAGGTGACATAGGACCACGCCCACTGAATGAAGACCAGCAGGCGATTACGGAAGCCGATTAGAAATAAAATGTGAACGAACAGCCATGCCAGCCAGGCGATAAAGCCGGAAATATGAATCTTGCCGAACTCGGCGACTGCGGCGGCACGGCCGATCGTGGCCAGGCTGCCTTTATCCCAGTAGTGGAAGGGTGGACGGGGTTCAACATCCCCCTGGCCTGACTTGATTTCGCGACGAATCAGCTTCGCGACATAATTTCCCTCTTGTAACGCGACGGGCGCGACTCCGGGCAGCAGCCTGCCGTTTTCGTCTTTGAGGGCGGCGAGGTCTCCGATCACGAAGACGTCGGAATGGCCGGGAAGGCTCAGATCCTTCTGCACCAGCACGCGGCCGGCGCGATCGATCGGCACGCCCAGCTTCTTGCCGAGGGGCGAAGCAGCGACACCGGCGGCCCAAAGAATTACAGTTGCTGCGAGCCGGGTTTCGCCCACGTGGATTGCGCCGGGCTCGATCTGGGTTACGACGCTCGAAGTGCGCACCTCCACGCCCAGATGCTCGAGTTGTTCCTGAGCGCTGCGCGAAAGATCTTCGGCGTACGCGGGAAGAATCCGCGGGCCGCCTTCGAGCAAAAGAATGTGGGCCATCTTCGGATCAATGGCGTGGTATTCGTGCGCCAGAGCGTGACGGCTGATTTCAGCCAAGGTACCCGCAAGCTCGACTCCGGTGGGCCCACCGCCGACGACAACAAAATTAAGTGGCGCGGCGCCCGCGCCAGCAGCCACCTGGCGTTCGGCCAGTTCGAAGGCGAGCAGCACGCGGCGGCGGATTTCGAGGGCATCTTCAATCGTCTTGAGGCCGGGAGCGAACGGTTCCCAGTCTTCGTGACCGAAGTAGGCGTGACTGGCTCCGGCGGCGACGATCAGGTAGTCGTAGGGAATTTCGCCGTCCGGCGTTTCGACTTTGCGGCGGTCGAGATCGAATCCGGTAACCTCCGCCATGAGCACTTCAACATTCTTGTGGGACGAAAGAATCGAGCGAATCGGCGCGGCGATTTCTCCCGGCGAAAGCCCCGCAGTCGCGACCTGGTAGAGAAGCGGCTGGAAGGTATGGTAGTTCTTGCGGTCAATCACGGTGATCCGCGCGTTCGCGTGGCCCAGCGACTGGGCGGCGTTGAGGCCACCGAAGCCCGCTCCCACGATTACTATGCGAGGCAGCACGTGGCCGTCGGTCGTTTTGCCGTCTATCTTTTTCCCGTCGATCTTGCTGTTCGCTTCCACACTCTATAAGATTCACCGCGATGGTGGACGGTTCCAGAAGTTCTCGTGCCGGCGATTCCTCGGCAGATACACATCCGTTCTGGACGCGCCTGCTGATCCTGTCCATCGGCGATACCATCTTCATCGCCCTGCTCGCCGTCCTCGCATGCACGTCGCTCTCCATGCGCCTGCTGGGAGATGCCGGAATCGGATGGCACATTCGTACCGGCCAGCAGATTCTCGCCACTCACGCCGTTCCACGCGTGGATTCGTTTTCCTCGGTGATGCGCGGGAAAACTTGGTATGCCTGGGAGTGGCTGTACGACGTGATCGTCGGTGCATTAGACCGCTGGGCGGGGCTGAACGGGGTGGTCTGGTTCACCGCGGTCGTGATCGCGGGCGTGTTTGCATGCACGTTCCGGCTGCTGCTCCGCCGCGGCACGAATGTGTTCGTGGCTTTGGTGTTGTTGTTGCTCGCGGCGTCGGCGTCGATGATTCATTTTCTAGCGCGGCCGCATGTGTTGAGCTGGCTGTTTACGCTGATGTGGTTCTGGATTCTGGACTCGTCGGAATCTGATTGCTTGCCGGCCCATTCTGCAGGACTCTCTGCAACGCGCTCCGCAACTATAAGCCGGCGACGCCTCTGGCTTCTGCCGTTGCTCACACTGGTCTGGGTTAACGTGCATGGTGGTTTTCTGATCGGCTTTGCCTTGCTGGCGATTTATTGGCTCAGCGCGGTGTGGTACGCCTTCAGGCTGAAAGAAGACAAGTTCCCGGAGTTTCTCGCCAAGCTGCGGTGTTGGGCGGAGGCCAGAAGGCTTGCTGCTGTTGGCTTTGCGGCCGGCGTGGCATCTCTGGTAAATCCCCACGGATGGAACCTGTACGCGCACATCTACGGCTACCTCTCGAACCGCTTTCTGATGGATCACATCGACGAATTTCAGTCGCCCAACTTTCATGGAGTGGCCGAGCGCTGTTTCGTGGTGCTGATGCTGGCTGCGATGGTTGCGCTTGCGTCTCGTCCCCGCACATTGCGAATGAGTGAAGTGCTGGTGATTCTCTTCGCCATGTACTCCGGGCTGTATGCCTCGAGAAATATTCCGGTTTCTTCGCTGTTGCTGGCGCTGATCGTCGGTCCTTTGTTGTCCAGCCTGTTGTCGAGCGCTATCCACAATTTCGCAGGGCGGCTGACCTCGTTCCGAACGCCGATCGATCGCGTGAGTGCGTTCACCGAGAGGATGGGGGCTGTGGAATCAAGCCTGCAGGGACATCTGTGGGCGACCGCAGCTGCTGTTTTTCTGGGTGTGGTCGCAGTCCGCGGCGGCAGCCTGGGGACAAATCAGCTGATGGATGCGCATTTTGACTCCAAGCGCTTTCCCGCCGCCGCGGTCGATTTCCTCGACCGCAAAACGGCGGGGGAACGAGACCCCGTGACTGTTCCTGACTACTGGGGCGGCTATCTGATCTACTGGCTCTGTCCTCGAACGCTGGTCGCTGTTGACGATCGCCACGATTTGTACGGCGAAGAATTCTTCAAGTCTTACTTGAAGATGGTGCACGTGGAGCCGGGCTGGGATGGACTTCTTGAGAAGTATCAAGCCCGTTGCATCCTCGTCCCGAAAGGTTCGGCACTGGCCAACATTCTGGAACTAAGGCCGCCGTGGAAGCGCGTCTATGCGGACGATGTCGGTGTGATCTTTGAACGGACCCGCTAAGCGCGACTGACAACGATCGTTCAACGACGGTCGTTGGTGTCGATGTTGAATCCGAGGATGGCGTTGACCTCGACCGGCTGGTTGCCGATCATCACCGGGGTGAACTTCCAGCTGGGCAGCGCGGCCATCACTTTCGCTGTCATGTCCGCGGGGCCGGCTTCGAGGACGCGGAGATTCTTCAGATTGCCGGAAGCGTCGAGCACGCAGCTAATCACCAGGCGCGCGTGCGGCAGTCCAGCGGGCAGGTCGGTGTGAATCTCCTCGGGAACCGTCAGCGCACCGGAGGCTCCTGGAACCGGCGCAGGTTCGGAATACCGCAAGACACCCGGTGGCGACGTCCCAAGATACACGTCGTGACTGGTAGCCGCCGGCAGCAGGTGATAAAAATCAAATGCCCCGCCTGAACTGGCGGTGCTTTGAACACTAACGCCCAGCTTGTGCTGGTCCTTAACCGAGGAGCGGCCAGGAACATTCGGATCGCCGCTGCCAATGCCAGAGCCGAAGTCGACGGTGACGATGGTGCTGCCGCCGGTCACGGAAACTCCGGGCACCGCTGGGGTTCCGCGGGTAGCGCTGCCTGCGCCTCCGGGGCCTGGGGTGGGCGAGATGCCAGCTTTTGCGGCGGGATCGGAACCATGACCGGTTCCGGTCTTGCCCCCGCCTGCGGCTGCTCCGTTGATCGCGCTGCCGGGCCCCGCGCCGGGTACCAGACCGGATCCACCGCCTGAGCCGCCAACTCCCGGTTTGTCACCACCGGCGGGCGACATGGCCAGCGAGCCGGCCCGGGCATCCGCAGGTAATCCTACTTTCGGGCCGGGATCTTTTGAGATCACTACCGATGCGTCGACGCCGGTGCCGCCGCTGGCAGGCCGGGCAACCACGGTGCCCGCATCCAGAGGCGCACCGAGTCCGGCGCCGCTGGCTCCGCGTCCCGAACCAACCCCTCCGTTTCCGTTCGCCAAGGTCGGCGGTGGCGGGACGACACTCGGCGTAAGTGCGGGGCCGGCAGAAGCCGATAACGGACTCTCGCGAGTCGGGCCTGCGCCGGGAACCGCAGGAGGCGGTGGCACGACTTTTGAAGCAGCAGCCGGACTCGCGACGGCGGAACGCGTGCTCGACGCACCAACCGAGGGCGGGGGAGGAACCACGTTTCTGGCCAAAGCAACAGGGCCTGCTCCCGCTCGTGCGCCCGTGGACGAGTCGGAGTTCCCGGAAACTGCGGGCGGCGGCGGAACGATGTTGGTTGCAAGCGAGTCAGGCGTACGGGAGGAACTGCCTCCAGTCACCGTCGGAGGCGGAGCCACAACCGGCGTGCTTCCGAAGACGCGAGCCAGCAGCGAACTCATGTAGGAAGTGCTTGCCGCGGGCGTGGGCGGCGGAGGGACCACGCTCTTCGAAATGTCCGGTGCGGTGCCACTGGCCAGCCGGTGCAAGTCCTGCGACATATCGGTGGAGGGCGGAGGCGCTACGACCGACGGCGCCGGCATAGCCAGCTTGGGGTTCCGCGCGGACTGCCGCTCCGGGGCCGACACGGGCGGGGGCACCACGGCGGCATTCGCCATTTGCACCGGCGAGCGCGAGACATCGCGGCTCACCGCAGCCGGCGCCGGGGGCACGATGCTGGAATTGAAAGCCGGGGCAGAACGAGCCTGATCGCGTGCGTCACGGGAAAGACTCGGCGCAGGGGCCACGATGCGCGTATCCAACCTGGGCGCAACCAGGGTGTGATCGCGCGAAGCTACAGGTGCCGGAGGAATCACGCTGGTCGTGAGCGCGGGCGCGGAACGGGTTCGATCGCTGGAGACTGTTGGCGCCGGTGCAACCACACTGGTGTTCAGCGCGGGAGCAGTAAGCATGTGATCGCGGGAAACGCTGGGAGCCGGAGGGATCACGGACCCGGGCGCCACGGCGGCCCGTGAAAAATCGCTGGTCAGGCTAGGCACGGGGGCAATCACGCTTGACGGAAGATTGGGAACGGCCCGCGAGGACCGCATTCCTTCCGTCGGAGGCGGGCCGGCGTCCGGGCGAATCGCCAGCAGATTGGCGACGGCGCTGGGCGAGGGCGCAAGTCTAAGCCGGGGAGCGTCGAGAACTTTTTCCACCATCGAACCGCCGCGCGCTACCTTGATGGTTTGCGTCCGGTGATGCGCTTCCGTGCCGCCGGCTCGTCCCGCGGCTCCGGCGTGCGTTCCTCCCAAATCCTCCGTGCGGGGAAGTTCGTCGCCGGAATAGTAAATAATGTCGTGGTTCGCGAGCTTGGGAGCAATGTAAGGATGAAGTTGCGACAGCTTGATCGGAACAATGACGGCGCAGAAAATCAGAAACAGTTCGAGCGCGCACGCCGCCAGCATGATGCGGTAGGGAATAAGCCCGAATGGCGCCTCGCCGGCCAGACGAGCCGTGGAGCGGGACAGAGCCGGCCCGATCGAAGTGACGAACTCGTCCCAGGGCGAAGACCACTCCACCAGCAGCCGCGGTGGTGCGGAATGCTGGATTACTTCTTCGAGTTGGAGTGTGGCACTCACGGGAGCGGAACTTCGCCTTCCTTCGCTGGCGTTAGCCTAATCTCAATTTTATCGCCCATTTCGGTCCCTGTTTCAGAAAGAACCTGACTCGGCAGTTCCAGAACCGAAGCCGCCTGCATACGCACGGGAGCGAAACGCCAGGGCCGCAGCCCGCGTTCGATATGGATTACGACGCGGTCCTGGTCGAGGTAGGCAACATCGATGGGAAAGCGCATAGCCAGAGTATGAACGCCGTGGCAGGGGACAATCCAGATGCCGCGACCGTTACGAAAGTCATCTGGAGCGGTCCCAACCAGGCCGCGAAGCCGGGTCCAGTGCGTGTTCGCCAGGGCAACATCCCGAGCCAGGTACACCTGGCGGGTCTGGTTGAATGCCTGGGCTTTTGGAACGTGGGCTTTCGGAGCCTGGGTTTTCGGAGAAGCAACTGCCATGGTTCGGAACGCTCCCGTTTCTACTTCTGCCGTTGCTACTTCCCGCCGGAGACCGGACCAAGCTGCCGGATCAGGTCGATAACGGCTGGTCCGATGGTCACAAAAATGATTGAAGGCAGAACGAATATCACAAGGGGAGGAACCATCTTGATGGTGGTCTTGGCGGCCTGTTCTTCGGCCCGTTGCCGGCGTTCCGTGCGGAGGGAATCGGAATGCACGCGGAGAGCTTGCGCTACGCTGGTGCCGAAGCGGTCGGTTTGAATCAGCGTGCCCACCAGCGAACGAATGTCGTCTACGCCGGTGCGTTCCACGAGGTTGCGGAGAGCTTCGGCGCGAGGCTTCCCGGCGCGCATCTCCAGGTCCACCAGGTGAAACTCATCGCTCAGGTCGGGATGGGCGTGGTGCAAGTCCTGGCCAACCCGCATCAGTGCCTGATCCAGAGCCAACCCCGCTTCGACGCAGATTACGGTGAGGTCGAGAGCGTCAGGCAGTCCCAAGCGAATGCGTTGCTGGCGGTTCTTGATCATGCGCTTCAGTGCGAAGCGGGGGATGAAGAATCCGAGACCTGGAATGCCGGCGATCAGGAAGAGGTTGCCGAATCCGGAAACCAGCGCCACGACGGCGAAGCCCACAACGCCCAGCAGAATGCGCGATCCGAAATAAAGAGTCACATGCCGGGATTCACGGTATCCGGCACGGATGAGCCAGGCACGAGTGCGGGAGACATCTGCGGGCGAGAGCGGAATCGCCTTGCTGAGTGGATCCAAAGCCTGCTCGATGCGTTCGCGCATCGGGGCCCTTTGCTCCACCTGCGGGCGAGCGCCGAGGGCGCGCAGACGAGCCCCCAGCACTGAAGTGGGAGTCACCACCGCCGCGCCGAAGAAAAACACTACCAGCACGACCGTCATAGCAACCACGATGGTGAGAATGAGAGTCAGCATTTCGGAATTACACCTGAATCTTGATGATCTTCCGGATCACGAAATAGCCGATCGTCTGCAAGGTAATTCCCGCCACCAGCAAAGTGTGTCCAATCGGATCAGAAAACAGCGGGCGAATAAATGCGGGCTCAATCAGCAACATTACCGTTACGATGACCGGCGGCATACCCATGAGCAGGGCCATAGTGAGCCGTCCCTGAGCCGTGTAGACCCGCACCTGGCGCTGAATCTTGAAGCGCTCGCGAATCACATAAGACAAGTTGTCGAGAATCTCGGCGAGGTTGCCGCCAGTTTCGCGTTGCAGCATGACGGCAGTGACGAAAAACTTGACGTCGACCAGAGGCACGCGCTCGGTCAGGTTGATGAGGGCATCGCGCACCGGCATGCCAAACTTTTGTTCTTCGTAGAGTTTTCGGAATTCCCCGCACACCGGTTCGGCCACTTCGCTGGCGATCATCTCAATGGCGGTAGTGAAGGCGTGACCAGCACGCACCGCGCGCGCCAGCGTATCAATGGCCTCCGGGAAGAGTTCCTCAAATTTCTCAAAGCGCTTGTTGCGTCGGTAGGAGGCATACGAATACGGCAGCAAAAAACCAACCAGCATCGCTGCCCACGCCACCGGGCCTTTGCCGCTCCAGATAAACGCGGCGAGGCCGGCCACGGCCGAAATGATCGCGCATAGGGCGAGGAAATTTCCGGCGCGCATGTTCGTATCGCCCTGCGCCAGCATGATCTGGATCGCAGAAATGCGTTCGGAGCGCCGCAGGAAGACGTCGAGAGCTGGAATCTGGCTGAGTTGTTCATCGCGCAGCAGCGCAACATCCTCTACCGGCTGATCGGGAGTCTTCTGCACCGCTGCCAGACGATCCTTGATGATGCGCGCGCGGGAACTGCGCTGGTCGAGCAGCGAGACCAGGGCGAAAACCCCTAGCGTGACCACGATGACCACGAGCAACGCAATCAGAATCGGCATACGGTCAAACCACTCACGTCGTACTCGGGCGCAGATGTCTTACTCTGGATCTCTCTCCCAGACCTCAGTCTCCTAGACCTCTGTTTTAATCTCAAACAGCGCCGGACGCAGCCGCGCACCCGCCGAAGCCAGACGTTCCGCAAACTGCGGCCGCACTCCGGTAGCGCGGAAGGCGCCACGAACTTTTCCGTTCTCGTCGACGCCCGTGCGCTCAAACACAAAAATATCCTGCATGGCGAGAAAATCTCCGTCCATGCCTGTGATCTCGGAAATGGTGATCACCTTGCGCGTGCCGTCGGAAAGCCGCGCGATCTGCACCACGGCATGCACCGCCGAAGCGATCTGGTAGCGCACCGCGCGCTCAGGAATGTTGAGGTTCGCCATGGAAACCATGTTCTCGACGCGGGCTATGGCGTCGCGCGGCGCGTTGGCGTGCACCGTAGTCAGCGAGCCCTCGTGGCCGGTGTTCATGGCCTGCAACATGTCGAAAGCCTCCTCGCCGCGCACCTCGCCTACCACGATGCGGTCGGGACGCATACGCAAACTGTTGATCACCAGTTGCCGCTGCCGCACCGCGCCTTTGCCTTCGATGTTGGGTGGCCGGGTTTCGAGGCGCACGACGTGTTCTTGCTTGAGTTGCAATTCGGCGGCGTCCTCAATGGTCACGATCCGGTCAGAGTTCGGAATGTAACCCGAGAGCACGTTGAGCAGCGTCGTCTTGCCTGCGCCCGTTCCGCCCGAGACCAGAATGTTGAGCCGTCCCTTCACCATCGCCGAGAGCAGTTCCAGCATGGGCTCGGTGAGAGTGTGGTTCTCAAGCATCTGGCGAGCGGTGACCGGATCGCGTCCGAAACGGCGAATCGAAAGACAGGGGCCGTCGATGGCGAGCGGCGGAATAATGGCGTTGACGCGCGATCCGTCCGCAAGGCGGGCATCGACCATCGGCGAAGATTCGTCCACGCGCCGGCCTACGCGCGAAACGATGCGCTCGATAATCTGCATCAGGTGCGTGTTGTCTTTGAACGAGAGGGAGGTGTGTTCGATCTTGCCCGCGCGCTCAATGTAGACGCGGTCGAAACGGTTCACCAGGATGTCGGAGACGGTTGGATCTTTGAGCAGCGGTTCCAGCGGACCCAAGCCGAAGATCTCGTCGAGAATCTCGCTCGACAGGTTCGTGCGCTCCGTGTAACTGAGAGGAATGGCTTCGCTGCTGATCGCGTTACGGATAACGACCAGGACTTCGTTTCGTGCCGAGTCCCCGGTAGTCTTGCCCAGCTTTTCGAGATCGAGGCGGTCGAGAATCTTGCGGTGCAGGTCAGCTTTTACCTGCTGGTACTCGGCGCGCTCGGAGTTTTGCAGATTCGCCATAACGTTTTATGGAAACTTAACCTACACAGATTTAAACAACGACCAGGCCGTGCGTTTGACGTCGATGTCGTTGCGCGTCAACTCCTGAGCCAGCCCGGCAAAGCAACGGGAAATCTCGCTGTGCCCCTGCGACATCACCGGAGTTCCCCGGTCAATGGCCGTCGAGATGGCGAAATACTGATTTGGCACGCGCCACAGCAGTTTCGCTCCGGCAGCCGCTTCGGCATCAGCTTCGCTGAAGCCGGGAACCTTGCGAAAGCGGTTCAGCACCAGGCCCACGCGTTCGCGGTTCACGGATTCTCCAAGATATTGCTGCACCCGCGCCGCGCTCCACAACGAGGCCACGTCCGTGCAAGCCACCAGCAGCACTTTCTCCGATAGGTTGGCAATCAGCCGCGTGGCCGCGTCGAAACGCGTCGAGGCATCCACCACCACGTAGCGGTAGTGCCCGACCATCATCTCGAAGAGCCGGTTGAAATCCGCAGTCGAATACTCGACTACCGACGGCATGTTGGTTCCGGCCAGCAATTGCAGTCCGCCGCCGTGGCGGGTCATGAAACTCTCGAGCAGATCAACGTCCATCCGGTGCAGGTTCCGTGTAGCGTCGGCTACGTTGAACTGGGCCTTCACGTTCAAGTGAAGTGCGGCGTGTCCGAGAG
>Ga0209006_10006451_pt1 | contig 10610 bp, 8 predicted proteins | sample JacPin_JW_Ref_O2_FD_188567 | JGI IMG/M metagenome (GOLD analysis project Ga0209006, IMG submission 188567) | Forest soil microbial communities from Algoma, Ontario, Canada - Jack Pine, Ontario site 1_JW_Ref_O2 (SPAdes) (version 2) | ecosystem: Environmental > Terrestrial > Soil > Boreal... | reverse complement strand
CGACAGCACGCTCATCACCAGCACCACCGGCAGCGCCTGGAAGCCGAGGATGAAATCCGAACCCGGCGTCTTCGGATCGAACGGCAGCGGCTTTACGCTGTACGTGGCCGGCTTGGGCGCAACAGCGGGAGTTGTCTGAGCGGCCGCCGTGGCGATCGGCAGGATGCTGCCCGCGGCGGCGAGCCCGCTCAATTTTACGAAAGTGCGGCGTTCGATCGCTTGGTTCATCGCTCGGCTCCTTCGACGGTTCACGGTCAGGGATCGCCGCGAGAGGCGCCGGGACGAGCGGTCCACATGAGAAAGACATCCGCTCCATGCTGGCGCCCTGCTCGCAACGCGAGTGGCGCAGAGCTTGGACGGCGGACCGTCTAGTGGGGTGTCTGCTTTAACCCCAGGCCGGAGATATTGGCAGTTTGCCGGCCGGGGGCAACAGCAATTCCCCGTGATCTGTCTGGGTCGCGAAGAACCGTAAAGGATTGCCCCGACGCGGAGCATCCCAAGCAAATGCCGGCTTTGACCCAGGGAAATTCAGCCGAAGTCATCAGGTTTCTCGTGCAGGCTGCAGCTTGCTCAATGCCAGCTGCGCGATAGCCGCCGGCGCCTGATCCGGGATCGCGAAGACCGAACTCACGTTGATCTCGCACAAAACGTAAGTGTCCTCGCCCGATGCGGTGCGTGGTCCGTAGAGAAAGTCGGCGTCCCAGATGATCGGCAGCGAAGCGTCGTCAATGCCGAGAACCTGCATCATTTGGGGCACCCACTGGGCTTCCATCTTTGCCCGGAGCGCCTGAAATGGCGCCGCGTCAGGGCCGTGCATGATGCGCGGTCCGGGTTGTGCGGCGGGAGAATCGGGGCCTTCGGGCGGTGGCGGGATCAGCGCCCTGATCAACTGATGGCCGAACCCGACCACCCTGTCGGCTCCCATGTAGCAGCGGATCATGCCGTCGGGCAGGCGCGGCTGAAACGGCTGATCGACGATACATCCGGCGGAGGCGAAATACGGCGCGCAGCGCGCCATAAACTCAGAAAGCGGCAGCTCCTCGGGAACACTTTCCCGTTGCGCATGTAGGACGCGCACGGCGCCTGCCTCTTCGGCTCGCCCGGAAATCAGCTCGACCTTCCACACCCCCTGGCCGCCATTCCCGCGGTTCTGCTTGAGGACACGCGGGCCCGCCGATCGGAGCTGCGACGGGAAACCGGCGCGGAAATCGGCGTCTGTCTGGTAGAGGTGGGTGTCGGTGCCCCAGCCGAGATGTTTGGTGCGATAGAGGACTTCCTTCACCCCCATTTTGAGGATCACGTCGGGGTGTGCGCTGACCCAGGGACCGCGCGCCGCGACATCTCGTAACAGCGGATCGAGCGCGGTTCGCGTCTTTCCCTGATGGATCGGGTCGACCCACACCAGCACGCCGTCAGCCGCCGAGAGCTGGTCGCGCACCTCGTCAGCAAACTCCTCGTCATAGACGGCCGGCTCAGCATCAATGCCGAGCGCCGCGAGTTCTTCGAAGACGCGATGAAAGCGATTGTTCTGCGGGGTGGCGGCTCGCCGGGCCTCGGCATCGCCGCGCCAGAGAATGGCAATTCTGTAGGGTCTGAGGTTGGCCTTGCGTCCGTTCATGCAGCACTCCTCGCTTAGCGAGAGGCGCAGAGCTTGGACGGGCCGTCTGATGGGGTGCCTGCTTCAACCCCAGGCCGGGATATAGGCGTTCTTCCCTCTGATGGGCAATAAATTTTCCTCGCTCATAAATGTCCGGAATCGGCTAAGGCGTCGTCGGAGGCGCAATGGAGGAGCCTCGGCGGTCGATCGCAGCGCCGCTTCGCCTGCCGCCTCTTGCTAGGATGCCTGTTATCGTGCCTGTTATTGCCTGTTATTTCTGCGCGATATCGAGATATTTCAAAGGCTTGAGCCTGATCCTTTTTCATCCCGCGCGCGGGGCGCGATCTGGTCGGGCGGGTGGCCTCGGCGAAAATCGGGTCGTCGGCCTCCCGGGGTGGTTACGCGGCGGGGACGGCGTGCACCCGGCGCAGGAACTCCCGGGCGCGGGCGTGCTGCGAGGCAAAGAACTCGCGCGGCGGGGCGTCCACCAGCACGCGGCCGCCATCCATGAACAGCACCCGCGTGCCGACCTCGCGCGCGAACTGCATCTCGTGGGTGACGACGATCATCGTCATGCCTTCGTCAGCCAGCGAGCGGATCACCTCCAGAACCTCGCCAACCAGCTCGGGGTCGAGCGCCGAGGTCGGCTCGTCGAACAGCATCAGCGCCGGCCGCATCGCCATCGCGCGGGCGATCGCCACGCGCTGCTGCTGCCCGCCCGACAATTGCGCCGGGCGTTTCATGACGTGGTCCGAGAGGCGCACGCGCGCCAATTGCTCGGCCGCCAGGGCGCGCGCGTCGCTGAGCTTCGCGCCCAGCACGCGGTGTGGCCCGATCGCCACGTTGTCGAGCGCCGTCAGATGCGCGAACAGGTTGAAGCGCTGGAACACCATGCCGATGCGCCGGCGCTTGCGCGCGGCGGCCTTGGGCGGGTCGGCGACCAGCTTGCCGTTGCGCCGCTCGCCCGCCATGTTGACGCCTTCGAGCAAGACCTCGCCTTCCGACGGGATCTCGATGCGGTTGATGCAGCGCAGCAGCGTCGATTTCCCGGCGCCGCTCGGCCCGACCACCATGACGATCTCGCTCGGCGCCACTTCGAGACTGACCCGATCGACGACCGGGATGTCGGCGAAGAACTTGGACAGGCCGCGAATGCTCAACAGCGCCGCGGAATTGATTTCGAACGCGCTCACGCGAGGCGCGCTTCGAGGTATTCGGAGAACCACGACAGCGCCGTGATCATCACCAGGTAGTAGAACGCCAGCGCGAAATAGAGTTCGAACGGTACGAAGCGCTCGGCCATGATGAGCTGCGCCGAGCGCGTCAGCTCGAAGACCGAGATTACCGACAGCAGCGATGATGTCTTGACCAGCGTGATCAGCTCGTTGGTCATCGGCGGGGTGATGCGGCGCAGCGATTGCGGCAAGAGGATGAAGAGGATCGACTGCCGGCCGGTCATGCCGATCGACAGCGCCGCCTCGGTCTGCCCCGAATCGATCGATTGCAGCCCGGCCCGCACGATCTCGGCGATAAATCCGCCCGAGTTGAACGCCAGCGCGACGACCCCGCTCATAAAGGCCGACAGCTCCAGGCCGATCCGCGGCAGCGCGAAGTACACGAGGAAGATTTGCACCAGCGCCGGCGTGCCGCGGATGAAGTAGACATAGACCCGCACCAGCGCCTTCAGCACCTTGAGGTCGGACACGCTGATCAGGCCCATCACCACTCCGACCAGCGTCGCCAGCGCCATCGCGCAGAGCGAGATCTCGAGCGTGACCACGGCGCCTTTGAACATGTAAGGCGCGGCGTACCCGATGGCGCCCCAGTCGAACGCGCCCATATCGGGCTGGCGTCAGGGCAGGATGTCGGGGATCGTGTTCGGCGTCTCCATGGGCCCGCCGAACCATTTCTCCTGCAGCTTCGTCAGTGTGCCGTCGGTTTTCAGCGCCGCGAGCTGGCTATTCGCAAAGTCGCGCAGCGCGGCGTCTTCCTTGCGGAACGCCATGCCGAAATAGGCGGTGATGTCGCTGATGCCGGGCTGCAACTTGAACTTGCCGGGCGCGTCGTGCATCACCACCATCATCGTCGACTTCGAATTGACGACCGCGTCGACCCGCTTGTTGATCAGGTCCTGGTACGCTTCCGGGTAGTGCTCGTACTGCTTGACCTCGGCATAACCCGGCTTGCCGGATGCCTTCAGCTTCTCCTCGAACACCTTGACGATCCCGGCTGCGGCGCTGCCGAGCTGCACGCCGACCACCTTGCCCGAGAGATCGTCCCCCGACTTGATGCGCTCCTCGTCGGCCCGCAGCATCATGACGTTGGTGGCGTCGGCATACGGCATCGAGAACAGCACCTTCTCGGCCCGCTCCTTGGTGATCGTCATCGCCGAGACGATGCAGTCGAACTTGTTGGCGTAGAGCGACGGGATGATGCCGGCCCACGCCGTGTCGATGATCTGAGCCTTGACCCCGAGATTGTTGACCATGATCTCGATGATGTCGGGGTCATAGCCGATGATCTTGCCGTCCTTGACGAACTCGTAGGGGACGTAGGCCGCCTCGGTGCCGATGATCAGGGTGCCGCGCTTCTTGACCTCGTCGAGCGTGTCGGCGCGTGCCCCGCGGATCGGGAACAGGCTCAGGCCCGCGGTCGCGGCAACACCTGTCATCAGCGATCTTCTGAGCATGACCGACCTCTCCGTCCGGCGTTGATCGGCACGGTTGACGCAACCGCCGTGCCAGTTCGCCGTGGAATTCCGGGGCGCTTAGCCGCCGCTCAACGCGTTGATCGGGAAGCGATCGTTGCTCGTCTCGTTGATCCCGGTGCCGGTTGACATGAATGCGCTCGGCAGCGGACCCTGACCGCACACGCAATCCCTCTTCGAAACTAGCGAGAAGCCCGCATGGATCTTCAGATGAACGGCAAGACGGCGCTCGTCACCGGAGCGAGCGAGGGCATCGGCAAGGCGATCGTCCTTGCCTTGGCGCGCGAGGGCGTCGATGTCGCGATCTGCGCGCGGCGCAAGGAGCCCTTGGAAGCGACCGCCGCGGAGATCGCGCGCGCGACCAACCGGAAGATCATCCCGATACCGGCAGACCTGACCAAGCCCGAGGATGCCGAGAACTTCGTCAAGCAGGCTCACGCGGCGCTCGGCCGCGTCGATATCCTCGTCAACAACGCCGGCTCGTCGCCGGGCGGGGTTCTCGAATTCCTGACCGAAGAGCACTGGGCGCAGTCGCTGCAGCTCAAATTCATGGGCTATGTGCGCTGCTTGCGGCACGTGCTGCCGATCATGCAGCAGCAGGGCCGCGGCCGCGTCGTCAACCTGATCGGCAATGACGGGGTCAAACCATCCTACTGGGAGATCGCACCGGGCGCGGCCAACGCCGCCGGGCATAATTTGACGCTGGCGCTCGCCGGGCAGTACGGCAAGGACAATATCAGCTTTGTCGCGGTCAACCCGGGGCCGGTCCGCACCGAACGCTGGGCGGGCCTGGTCGACGCGATGGCGCGCGACATGCAGATCCCACGCGAGGAAGCCGACACGCTCGCGCCGCGCAGCATACCGCTCGGGCGGATCGCCGAATGCGACGAGGTCGCCAGCCTCGTCACCTACCTCGCCTCCGACATCGCGCATTTCGTCAACGGCACGATGATCGAGATCGACGGCGGCCAGCAGAAGCCGTTGATGGACCAGTTCCGCGACCGCTGATCCTGTCCACCTCATGACGGCGGAGCTTGAAATGTTCCTATTATGTTCCTATCTCGATCGCCATGACGATTTTGTCGCTGTCGATCAGGATCACCGCTCGCGCGTCACGCTATTTCCCGCGCTGGCTCTGCCGATGGATTTTGCGGACGATCGACAAACGCCAGACTGAGGCGCAGCGCATCGTCCGCCCGGCGCGGCTAATCCTGTTGGCGCAGCAGCGTGTGGAGGCGGTTCGGGGTAATCGGCAATTGCCGCACCGCGCCGGGCATGCCGAGCGCGTCGTCGACCGCGGCGGCGATCGCCGCTCCGACCGCGTTAATGCCGGCCTCGCCCGCGCCCTTGACCCCGAGCGGGTTCAGCGGGGTCGGCGCATCCTCGAAGAGGGCCACTTCGATGGGCGGAACCTCGGCGATCGTCGGCATCAGGTAATCGGCGAAGGTGACCGACAGCGGCTGGCCCGACGCGTCGTAGACGAATTCCTCCATCAGCGCGGCACCAATTCCTTGAACCGCGCCGCCGAGGATCTGGCCTTCGACCAGCATCGGGTTGATCGACCGGCCGATGTCGTAGCCGACAAAAAACCGCTCGACGACGATCGCGCAGCTGTCGCGCTCGATCCGCACCTGGGCGAGGTGGACGCCGTAGGGGTAGGTCATGTGCTGCGTGGTGAAGGTCGCTTCGGCCGCGATCTCGCCGCCGGCGCCCTGCGCGATTGCCGCCAGGTCGAGCGACGGGCCGTCGGGCGTATCGCCGACGACCACCCGGTCGCCGACGATCGAAAGCCGCTCCGGGGCGGATTGCAACAGGCGTCCGGCGACCGCCAGCATTTCCCGCCGCAGCTTTTCGGCGGCCATCATCACGGCTGCGCCGGTCATCACCGTGACGCGCGAGGCGAAGGCGCCCACGCCGCGAGCGATCCGGTCGGTCTGGCCATGGATGACCCGGATGCGGTCGAGGCCGGTGCCGAGCCCGTCGGCGCAGATCTGCGCCATTACCGTCTCCACCCCCTGGCCGAGCGACGCGGCGCCGGTAACCACCTCGATGGTGCCGTGGCGGTCCAGCGTGATGCGGACGTCGTCGAATGGGCCGAGCCCGCTCTTCTCGACAAAAAAGCCAAGCCCCAAACCGATCAGCTCGCCTTCTTGTCGGCGCCGCGCCGCATCGGCGCGCAATGCCTGCCATTTCACCCGGTCGAGAAACTTGTCGAGCATGCCCGCGTAATCGCCGGTGTCGTAGACGATGTCGGTGCCGAGCGTGTTCAGCTCGCGGCGAAACGGCAGCCGCGCTTTTGGGATGAAGTTCACCTGCCGCACCGCGAGCGGGTCGAGGCCGAGCCGGTCGGCGATCGCGTCGACCAGTCGCTCGCGCACAAAACTGCCCTCAAAGCGGCCGGGCGCGCGGTAGGTGCCGCACGGCGTCTTGTTGGTCAGCCGCACATGGCCGACCGAGCGATAGGCCGGGACCACATACGCGCCGGGCAGCATCGCGGCGGTGAGGTCGGTAACGGTGACTCCGTGGGTGCGGATATAGGCGCCCTGGTCGAACCAGAATTCGTCGTCGAGACCGAGGATGAAGCCGCGCTCGTCGACCGCCGCACGCACGCGATGCACCTGGCCGCGCGACTGGTTTGCCGCCACCAGATGCTCGTAGCGGTCCTCGATCCATTTGACCGGGCGGCCGAGGCGCAAGGCCGCCGCGCAGGCGAGGACGTCCTCCGGGTAAAGTTCGCCGCGTATGCCGAACCCGCCGCCGACATGACCTTCGTGCAGGTGAATCCCGCCGGGCGGCAGCCCCAGCATCGTCTCGATCGCCTGCCGATTGAAGTGCGGCACCTTGGCCGCGCCGTACATCCGCAGGATGCCGGTCGCCGCGTCCGGCACGGCGATCGCGCCGCGGGTTTCGAGCGGCACCCCGCTATGCCGGCCGACGACCAGCTCCAGTTCGACGACCATATGAGCGGCTGCGAAGGCGGCCTCGAGATCGCCGTAGCCCTTGGTGACGATTGCCGCCTCGGTATCGAGGTCCGGCGCGAACTCGCTCGGCGGCTCTGCCGGATCGAGGCACGGGGTCAAAGGCTCGATCAGCGGCACGACGAGATCGGCGATGTCTTCGGCGATATAGGGATCGCCGGCGAACACCAGCGCGATCGGCTCGCCGACATAGCGCACGTGCTCGCTCGCCAGCACTGGCTGACGATACGGCTCCAGCCCCGGCACCGGCGTCAGGCGAAAGCCGATCGGCGGAATGTCGGCGACATCGGCGGCGGTCCAGATAGCGACCGTGCCCGGATGGGCGAGTGCTTCGCCGAGGTCGAACCCGGTCAGCCGGCCAAACGCCACCGGCGAGCGCACCACCCGCATGCAGAGCATGTCGGGAAACTTCACATCGGCGGCGAAGCGGCCGGCCCCGGTCAGCAGCGGCCGGTCTTCGAGGCGCCTGACCGACTTGCCGATAAGGCTCATTTGCGCATTGCGGCGGCTGCCGCGAGCACCGACTTCAGGATGTTCTGATAGCCGGTACATCGGCACAAATTCGATGACAGCGCCTCGCGCAGCTCAGCCTCGCCGATATCGGGGTCGCGTTCGAGGATGCCGACCGCGAGCATCAAGAAGCCCGGCGTGCAAAAGCCGCATTGCAGCCCGTGATGGTCCCAGAACGCCTGTTGCAACGGGTGCAGTTTGTCGCCGTCGGCGAGCCCCTCGACGGTGCGCACCCGCGCGCCCTCGGCCTGCACCGCAAACATTAGGCAGGAGCGCACCGGCGTATCGTCGACCAGCACCGTGCAGGCGCCGCACACGCCGTGCTCGCAGCCGAGATGCGTGCCGGTAAGGCCGCAATCCTCGCGCAGCGCATCGGCCAAGGTGCGCCGCGGCTCGACGCAGACCGTGCGCTCCTCGCCGTTGACGGTGAAGCTGACATCCATCTTGTCGGTCATTGCGGCGGGCTCGGACGCTCTTGGAGAAGCTGCAGGATGCGCTGCGGCGTGATCGGCATTTCGAAGATCTCGATCCCGAACGGGGAGAGCGCGTCGACAACGGCGTTCAGCACCGCGCCCGGCGCGCCGATCGCGCCGCCTTCGCCGACGCCCTTGACGCCGGTGATGCTGGCATCGGTGATGGTTTCGAGGTGATGGATTTCGAGGTCGGGGATTTCCGCCATGGTCGGCACCAGGTAATCGGCGAGCGAGCCGGTCAGGATGTTGCCGCCCTCGTCGTAGATCACCTGCTCGTAGAGCGCGTTGGCGATGCCTTGGGCGACGCCGCCGTGGATCTGCCCTTCGACGATCGTCGGGTTGATCAATATCCCGGCGTCCTCGACGATGACAAAGCGCTCGATGGCGACCTTTCCCGTCGCGACATCGACCTCGACGATCGCGACGTGGCAGGCGTTCGAGAAGGTGCCATCGGGGTCGTAGGTCGCCACCGCCGACAACCCGGTTTCGATGATCGTTGGAAAACGGTGGCTCTCGTGATACGCGGCACGGGCGAGCTGCGGCACGCCGACGCCGAGATCGGTGCCGCGCACCGTCGCGCGGCCATCGTCGATCTCGATGTCGGAGGCGGCCGCTTCCAAGGTCTGCGCCGCGACTTCCTTGAGGCGCTCGCGCAACTTAGTTGCAGCGAGCTTGCACGCGCCGCCCGCGATCACCGCCGAGCGGCTGGCGAAGGTGCCGAAGCCGTACGGCGTCCGGTCGGTGTCGCCGGCGATCACCCGGATGCGGTCGGGGGCGATGCCGATCTCGTCGGCGAGCAATTGCGCCAGGGTCGTCTTCAGCCCCTGGCCATGCGGCGAGGCGCCGATCCGCGCCTCGACAAAGCCGGAAGGGTCCATCGCCAGCTCCACTCGCTCGAAGCCCGGCGTTATCTCCATCTTGCGCGCGGCGAAGGTCGGCGTGCCGTAGCCGGTGCGCTCGGCAAACACCGAAAAGCCGATGCCGAGATAGCGGCCCTCGGCGCGCGCTGCCTGCTGCCGGACGCGAAAGCCCGGGATGTCGGCCCTCGCCGCCGCCACTTCCATCGCTTCGCGGTAGCTGCCGGCGTCCTGGACGATGCCGGTCGGCGAGGTGTGGGGAAACGATTTGATCAGGTTGCGGCGGCGCACTTCGAGCGGGTCGAGACCGAGGCGCGCCGCGGCGGTGTCCATCAGCCGTTCCATCGCGGTCGTGATCACCGGGCGCGAAACCCCACGATAGGGCGCCATCGGGCAGGTATTGGTGATGATCCCCCGGCTGCGCACCCGGTAGGCGGGTAGGGCGTACGGCCCCGGCAGCTCCGACATCGCCATCAGCGGCTCCAACGCCCCGGTGATCGGCGCGTTGGAATAGGCGCCGATGTTGCACAGAATATCGGCGTCGAGCGCCAAAAGCTTGCCGTCGGCGGCGAACGCGCCGCGCAGCGCCAGAAGCTGGTCGCGCGCGTGAAACGAGGCGGTCAGGTTTTCGAGCCGATCTTCGATCCAGGCGACGGTGCCGCGGAAGCGCCGCGCCGCCCAGACCGCGACAATGTGCTCGGGGATCAGCGGCACCTTCTGGCCGAACCCGCCGCCGACATCCGGCGCGATGACGCGAAGCTCCGATTCGGGCATCCCGAGGGCGTCGGCGATGCCGGTGCGCAGCAGATGCGGCGATTGCGCCGATACGGATAACGTGACGCGGCCGGTTGCCGGGTCGAAGGCGGCGAGCGCGCCGCGCGCTTCGAGCGGCATTGCTGATTGGCGGTGCGAGACGAAGGCGAATTCGACGATCCGATCGGCCGCTGTAAAGGCCGACGCGACGTCTCCGGTGTCGAGACCGGTGTCGATGATCGTGTTGTTGCGGGCGTTGTCGTGAACCGGCGGGGCACCTACTGCCAGCGCCTGGTCGAAGGTGACGACCGGGATTTCCTGGTCGATCTCCACCTCAACCAGTTCGGCGAGGTCTTCGGCTTCGGCAGCGCTGTCGGCGATCACCGCGGCGATCGGCTCGCCGACATAGCGGACCCGACCCGCGGCGAGGATCGGCTGCGCGATCGGCACGAAGTCGGGTCGCAGCAGCCGCGGGCAGAGCGGCTTGACGGCGCCGAGATCGGCCGCGGTGACGACCAGCGCCCCAGGCGGGATTTTGACGGCACGAATTGTGCCGCGCGCGACCGGACTGCGGACAAAGCGCATCGCCCGCGCGCCGCGCGCCAGGTCGGCGACGTAACGGCCGTTGCCGTGCAGCAAGACCGGGTCCTCGTAGCGCGGCAGCCGGCGGCCGACCCACCTCATTGCGCGACGGCCTGGGCGAGCGCGCGCTGTACCATCGCCCGCACCAGGTCG